>Ga0247825_10000139_pt1 | contig 41216 bp, 33 predicted proteins | sample 13C_Vanillin_Day_FD_194413 | JGI IMG/M metagenome (GOLD analysis project Ga0247825, IMG submission 194413) | Soil microbial communities from agricultural site in Penn Yan, New York, United States - 13C_Vanillin_Day48 | ecosystem: Environmental > Terrestrial > Soil > Agricultural land | place...
GGAGGGAGGCGAGGTGCCACCGCCCTCGGACTACGCCACCCTCAGCAGGGACCTGGAGGCGCTGCTCCTGCGTCTTCTCTCCAATGAGAAAGAGGAGCGAGGCAGCGCCGAGGCCTTGGCGAGGGAGGCGGCTGCCCTGGCCGCCCTGGCGGGCGAAGCCGCCGACAAGCCCATTGTTCCGACCACCAGCGCCGAAGCCACGGACAGCGGCTTCAGCTTCTCTGACGGAAGCGAGGATGAGGAGGAACTCAGCGACACGGACAGGGCGACTTCAACGACGAGCTCCACGTCGACGGAGGAAGAGCGCCGCCCCCGTGGCGAGCTGTCGCTGCCCCCATGGCTCTCGGTGGTGAGCGTGGCTGCGGTGGGCGGTCTGCTGGTTTTTCTGGGCTGGGAGATGCACCGCGCGGCCTCCCAGCAGCAAGCCGCGCCACAACCCTGGATCGCGACGCCCGAGGAGGTGGCCCAGTTCGCCCCGGATGCGGGGGTAGCGGCTGAGGTTGTGGCGAGAGTTCAGGACGTGCCCCAGGCCGTGTTGCCCGCGCTGCTTTCTTTCGGACGAGCCATGCCGAAGACTCCACTGAGTGGGCAGCGGAGGCCTCCTTGCGAGCGAGGAGAGCGCGAGATCAACGGCGGGTGTTGGGTTGGGCCCATTGGAGATGAGACGCCACCATGTGGCGACACGATGTTTGACTACGCAGGGCGCTGCTACAAGGTGTCCGTGGACATGCCCCGCCAGCCGACCTCGGAGCAACCCTGATGAGCCAGAGTTCCTATGGGACTCACTTGGGCTGGCGCGCGAACCAGGCCTTCCACTGCTCCCCAGTCTCGTACTTCTCGCCAGAGAGCAGCTTGAGCACTGCGAGCGCATAGTCCCGGTTGTTGGGCTGCTGGAGCGAGGCCATGGCCACCAGCTGCGGACCCACCTGTCGGAGGTACGTGGCCCGCTGGGCCTTCAACGCCTCGGGCTTCATGTCCTCCAGCAGCGCCTTGAGCAGTGCGCCCGCCTTGTTGCGGTCGGTGGTCTCCGGCATCGAGAGGGCATCCGCCACCACCGCGAAGTCCACCATCGGGTGGTCCGCCTTCTGCTGGATCGCCATCACCACGCGCAGCACGTTGTTGCGCACCAGTGCATGCGGATCGCGGATGGACGGCACGAGCCGCTCCACCGCCTGCTCCGGAGTGGAGGCGTACGCCAGCAGGTACGCTGCCGCCGCGCGCTTCTTGTTATCGGCCTCCTGGCGCAGCACCTGCGTCAGGGCGTCCTGCACCTTGGGCACCTTCTCCAGGAAGATCGGCTCGAACGGCGCCAGGTCCGGATGGCTGAAGCCCATCATGCAGTGGGCGACGCGGCAGACGCCCTGCTTGGCGGGGTCGAGCGCTCCCTGATTGAGCAGCTTCCACGCCGTCTGCTCGTAGGCCTGCCACTGAGCGATGAGGCCCTCGGGATCGTCCAGGCGGCCCGTCGGCTCGGGGAGGAACTTCAGCCGCTGCGCGTCCTCGGCATCCACGAGATCCGCGGTGAGATAGCCGCGGTCCGCCTCCGGACCGGCGAAGTAGGAGATGAATGACAGCTTGGCGAAGGCGAGGTTGTACTGCTTGCGCAGCGCCTCCTCCTTCTGGCGGAACACGACATAGCTGGACACGAAGGGCTTTCCCACCTCGAAGCCGAGCAGCTTGCGGACAGTCTCGGCGTCCGCACGGCGCGAGCCGTACACGTCGACGGCGGCAAGCACCGGCACAGGGCGTGGCGGCTGCGGCATCTTCGCCAGGTTCGCCTGGGCGCCAGCCACCACCTCCGCCCAACCCGCCAGCGAGCGCAGCGGGTTCAGCTCCGGGTCGGCTTGGAGGTAAGCCGGGTCGGAGTAGCCGGCTTGGACCGAGCGCTTCAGGAGCTCCAGGGCCTGCGCGGAGTCCCCCGCCAGCGCGGCGCAGCACGCGGCGCTGTAGAAGGCGTTGGAGCGCGAGTCGTCGTCCGTGCTGGCCTCCGCCGCCGCGCGGAACTGGGCGGTGCAGCCAGGGAAGTCCAGCGCGTAGTACGCCTTGTCGGCCTGGGCCTGCAGCTCCTTCGGATCTGCGGCCTTCTGAGGGGCAGGGGCAGGGGCCGGCGTGCTCGCGGCCTGCTGCGAAGCCGGCTCCCGTGCCGGCTCAGGAGCATGGGCACAACCCGTTCCCAGTACCACCAGACAGACTCCCAGCGAGATCCTCACGCACGCCTCCTGAAGAAATGGGCGCGCATGTGACGCGAGCAGGCCAGAAGTTTCAAGGACTCCCATCCAGGTGAGAACCGGGGGCAGGCTGTGCTCCACCGTGGCTCAGGAATCGAAGCGGTACACCTCGAGCTCTTTCACGTCGTAACGGTTGCCTCCAGTCATGCTCAGCCCGAAGTACTGGTACGTCTGGTCCGCCGTGAAGCTGAGCACGTGCGTGCCGCCGCCCGCGCCCGTGCGTGAGGTGAGAGGCACCCAGGCCGCCATCCCCGGTGTCCAGGCCATCAGCGTGTAGTTCGTGGGGAAGTAGCTGCCCCACTTCACCACGACGCGGCGCACGGCCTGGGGTGTACCCAGGTTGACGTTCAGCCACACCGTCTCCGCCGTGCTCGCGTGGTACGCGGAGCGCCACACGCTCCGGTAGTCTTCCAGGAGGTAGGCAACGTTGCCGTCCACCGCGTAGGAGGGAGCACTGAGCGGGTTGGTCTCCGAGTCGCTTGCGCTGGCGGCCATGCCGAAGGCGAGGTTCGGGTTCGAGTCCAGGTCCAGCGAGCTGCCCAGATCGTCGATGATCTCGAAGTCGACGATGAGGTTCTCCGTCTCCGGCCGTGTGCTGCCGAGCGCCTGCTTCACTCCGGGCGTGACGTCGATCCAGCAGCCATAGGGTTTGTAAGGTGAGGCGCTCCGGCCTCCGAAGGCCGAGTCGCTGAGGATGCTGTCCGCGGGCCCGGTGTCCTGGAGTGTGGTGACGACGCTCCTTCCATAGCCGGGGTGGCCTGGGTGCCGGTTGGTGATGCGCACCTGCGTACCCCACTTGAGCGAGCGGGTGGCGCTGGTGCGGATGTCCGAGTACGCCGACGTCACCCCGGAGAGGTTGACGATCGACGTGTTCGAGTTGTTGTAGCCGTAGTCCAGAGGCAGCGCGACGTAGAGCGAGCCCCACCCGATGGCCTTGCCGCTCGCGCCCGTTCCGTTCCAGAAGCTCGTGGCGTAGGCGCGGCGCTTCCCGGTGAACTGCGCGTGGGCGCTCGTGCAGGCGAGCAGCCCCACCAACGTGATGCCATACAGCCAACGTGCGCGTAAGACCATGATCGAACCCCTCCCGTGATGGAGCCGCGCATTCTACGTCCATCCCGAAGCCGCTCGGGAGTCAGCCTGTGAGCAACACCCACACTTCGGTGAAGGAGCTGCTGCGCGGCACTGGACGCTCGCGAGCGCCTGTGCAGGGAAGTGGAAGGATCCACCGACTACCGCTGAACACCCCCGTGGCGCGCCACGCAGGGGCCCCTACCTTTGCGCGGTCGTTCCAGGGCAGGGGCGGGGGTGGGTCGTGGTCGAAAATCAGACGGAACTCGGGAATCAGATCTCCCTCCATGGCACGGAGTGGAATGGACGGCAGGGCAGCGGCGTCCAAAGAGATGTGCAAGAAGCTCTCGACACGGATCTGGATGCCTATCTCGATCGGGCGCTGTCCGCTCAGCCCGCCCCGGAGCTGAAGCCTGCGCTCGCGGCGGAGAAGCCCGCGGAGCGTCTTCAGAGCGTCCTCGCGCTGGCGGCAGAGGAGGAACAGTGGATTCGCAAGTCACCGCCCACGGTGCAACCGCTGGAGAGCGCGCAGGATCCCGAGAGTGCCCCGTGTGAGATCCCTGAACACCTCAAAGTGAAACCTGCTCCAGAGGTGAGCCCTGCACCGGCTCCTGTCCTGGCACAGGCAGAGGCGCCATGGACGCCACTGCCTGCTCCTTTGCCAGGCCTTGCTGTGGTGCCTCAGCCAGGGTGGAACCTCCCCGTGGCTCCCGCTCCCGTGGCGCCACGCCGCACGCCGTGGCTCGTGACGGGGGCTCTCGTGGGCGTCAGCGCCGCGAGCGTGCTCGTTGCGGCCATGCTCTGGATGACGCGGGACACGTTGCCGGAGAAGCCTCAGGCACCCGGTGCAGCTACTGGGCCCGCCACGGCCACCGTCACCACGGTGGCGCCTCCGGCAGCCCCTCCGGCATCGGTTCTCGAGCCTGTGCTCTTCGTGAAGGACTCGCCGCTCCAGCGAAAGCCGGACCCACACCTGGCGGACTGGATCGCGGCGGCAGAGGGCTTCAAGGTGGCACTGCCTGCGGGAACCATCGCTCGGGCTGCGGCACCTGTGGTCGCGAAGGCCGAACCGCTCAAGCCGCGCGAGCCTGTTCAGGCAGTCCAGGCGAGGAGGGTACATCCCGTGGCGGCGCCTCCGGCGCGCCGTGACATCGAGGATCCCACCGTGGCGGACACAGAGGAGGAGATCCCCTTCATGCAGGAGCCCGTGGCGGCGCGCGCTCCAGAGCCGGTGGCGAAGCCGGCACCTCCAGCCGCCCCCAAGCCGAGCGAGTACGATGAGCTCGACAGGGAGTTCGCGCGGCAGCTGGGCTTCACGGACGATGCCGTCCGGAGCGAACCCGGGAGGCACGGGGTGAAGTCGGTATGGATTCCGCCGGCTCCAGGCGAGGACCTCCCGCAGACCCTCAAGCCCGAGGAGATCCAGCAGGCGGTGGCCGCCAACCAGCACGCGATCACCTCCTGCATCCAGCGTCACAAGGGCACGATCCCAGGATTGAATGGCGGCAAGTTCGTGATGCGGTGGTTCATCCACCCGAGAGGCTCCACCTATCAGGTCGCGATGGAGACCCAGGCGCTGCGAGGGACGGCGATGGCCGCCTGCATCGAGGAGGAGGTGCGCGCGTGGAAGTTCCCGAGGCACCAGACCCAGATGGGGCCCATCCGCTTCCCCTTCATCTTCTGAGGGGCCGGGCCCGCGCCAGCTGCGCGGCCTTGAGCAGCGCCTCCACCATGGGCACGCGGCTGGCCTTGCCCGTGCCTGCCAGCGAGTACGCGGTACCGTGGTCTGGTGACGTGCGAGGCACTGGCAACCCCAGCGTCACGTTCACCGTGCGCTCGAAGTCCAGCGCCTTGGCTGGGATGAGCCCCTGGTCATGGTACATCGCCAGCACCGCGTCGTAGGGGATGTCATCCGGCCGCGCGAACAGCCCATCCGCGGGAATCGGCCCGTGCGCGTCCACCCGCGCCGCGCGCGCCCGCTTGATGGCGGGAGTGAGGATCTCCACCTCCTCGCGCCCCAGCAGCCCGCCCTCGCCCGCATGCGGGTTGAGGCCCAGCACCCCGATGCGCGGCCGCCGCCCCACCACCGGCTTCAGCTCCCGGGACAACAGCTCGAGCTGCTCGGTCAGCTTCTCCACCGTGAGCAGCCGCGGCAGCGCTGAGATGGGCACGTGGTTGGTGGCCAGCGCCACGCGCACCCGTGGCCCGTCCATCAGCATCAGCACCTCGACACCGAACGCCTCCGCCAGCACCTCCGTGTGGCCCATGAAGGGGATGCCCGCGCGAGAGATCTGCTCCTTGGAGACTGGCGCTGTGCACAGTGCGTCCACCCGGCCCGCGCGCGCCGCCTCGATGGCTGCCATCACGTAGGCGTACTGTGCACGCCCGCCCGCGAGTGAGGGCTTGCCCGGCCGGCGATCCTTCTCCGCCAGAGCCGACACCTCGCACACCGTCGGCCCCTCGGCCCGGCCGAGCGTCTCCGGCCTGGCCCGCGCGTACTTCCTGAAGACAGCGAAGCGCGCCAGCGTGGGACCGTCCCCGAAGACCACCGGCACCAGTGCCTGACGGACTCGCGGCAGCCCCAGCGCCGCCGCCGTCACCTCAGGCCCGATACCTGACACGTCCCCCAGGGAGATGCCCACGATGGGGAGGCCCATGCCCGAACTCCCGAGGGCGCGAGGCCCTCACCCGAGTGCCGCTCAGCGCTTCACGGCTTAGAGCTTCACGTCAATGACGGCCTTCTTCTTCAGCTCCTGGATGTACTGGTCGACGAACTTCTCCGTCTTCTGCTGCCGCAGCTGCAGCTCCAGCTTCGGCCGCATCTCCTCGTATGGTGCCACGTCCATCGCGCGGCGCTCCTCCACCTTCAGCACGTGCCAGCCGAAGCTGGTGCGGATGGGATCGCTCACGTCACCCTGCTTCAGCGTGAAGGCCGCCTTGTCGAACTCCGGCACCATGGTGCCACGGCGGAAGAAGCCCAGATCTCCGCCATCCTCCCGGCTCGGGCCCTCGCTGCGCGCCCGCGCCAGCGCCGCGAAGTCCATCCCCGGCCGCCGCGCCTCCTTGGTGATGGCCTCCGCCTTCTTGCGCGCCTCCTCCTCCTGCGCTGGCGTCGCGTTCTCGGGCACCGCCACCAGGATGTGGCGCGCGTGGACCTCCTGCTCCTGGCTCTCGTCCTTCGCGTACTGCGCGTAGGCCGCCTTCAGGTCCTCCTCGGCCACCTTGATCTTCGTCGCCACCTTCATCTGCATCAGCTTGCCGCGGGAGATCTGCTTGCTCAGGAACTCCTTGTAGCTCTTGAGCGTGAAGCCCTCGCGCGCCAGCAGCTGCTCGAACTGCGCCGGGTCCGTGATGTTGTTCTGCCGCTGCACGTCCGCCATCGCCTCGTCCACCTCCGAGGCCGAGGACGTCAGCCCCAGCTCGCGGACCTCCGCCTCGACGAGCTTCTCGGCGATGAGCGCCTCCAGCGCCTGCTTGAGGAGCTGCTCGCGCCTCTCCGCGCGGCGGCGCGGATCCCGCTCGTCCATCAGCCGCGCCAGCTCCGGCGCGGCCCGCTGCTGCACCTCGGACAGCGCGATGATGTCGCGGTTGACCACCGCGGCCACCTTGTCCACCAGCTCCGCGCGCGCCAGGCCGCCCACTGCAAGCACGGCCGCCGCGATGACACCCAGCCACGTCTTCATCTCGACCCTCTCGCCGGCCCCGGGCGCTGCCGGGGCGCGAATCTCGTTCTACTTCGTCACGGTGGCTTGCGGTGCGGGCCTGCCTCGGATGGCCTGCAGCGCCGCCTCGTTCACCCAGACTGTCGCCTTCTCGCGCAGCTCCTTCTCGAAGGCCTCGTGCGCCTCTGCCTGCTTGAGCTTCACCAGCCGCGCCTCCACCTGCCCTCGCACCTCGGGCAGGTCGTGCTTACGCCCCGGCTTGAACTCGATGACCTTGAACAGGTGGTAGCCGTACTCGGTGGACACCACGTCCGACACTTGCCCCGGCCGCATGTTGAAGACGACCTCGTCGAAGGCGGGCGGCATCTGTCCGCGCGGGAAGAAGCCCAGGTCCCCACCCACCTTGGCGTCCGCGCTCAGGGAGTAGAGGCGCGCCAGATCCGCGAACTTCTTGCCGGCCCGGAGCTGCGCCTGCACCCGCTTCGCCTCGTCCAGCCCCTTCACCACCAGCTGCGCCGCGTGGACCCGCTCCGGCTCCTGGAAGTCCGCCTCGTGGGCCGCGAAGTAGGCGCGCAGCTCCTCCTCCGTCACGGCCACTCGGGAGTAGACGTGGTTGGCGAAGAGCTTCTCGATGATGAGCCGCTGGGACTCTCGCGCGCGCAGCTCCGCCAGCGACAGCTGCCCCTGCGCCAGCGCGTCGCTGAAGCTCTCCGTGGGGTAGTCCCCCGTCAGCCGCAGCATCTGCCGGTCTACTTCCTCCGGGGTGACGGTGAGGGTGTGCTGCTTGGCCTCCTGCAGCAGCAGCATTCGCTTCACCAGGCTGTCCACCAGTGCACGCTTGAAGGGCTCGATCTCCTCCGGAGTGCGCTCGGTCGCCTCGGCGGAGGCCAGCTCCCGTGACAGCTCCTGCTCGAACTCGACCCGGCGGAGCACCTCGCCGTTCACCGTAGCCACCACGTTGGCATCGGGCTCCTCGCGAGGAGGCTTGTTGCAGCCCAGCGCGCCCAGGGCGCCCAGGGCCAGGGCCAGCAGAAGCGGAGAGGTGCGGGTAGGAACGGGACGCATGCAGGCTCTCCTCTATGAGGGATGCGAGAGAAGGGCAACCGTGCTCCTCGCCCGCTCGCCAGGCAAGGTGGCCTTCAAGGCATACCTCCCCCGGAGGCATAGGGGGCCGGCACCGTGCCGGGCAGGGGCCCCGAAGGTGGGCGCATGGGCGCGGAGGGATCCACCGGCACCCGCGCGAGCACCGCTTCGTCCATGGAGAGCTGTCGGCCCCGGGCCAGTCCATCGAGGAAGTCCGCCCAGGCCCGGGTCTGCTTCGCGCTGCGCAGCCGCCCGGTGAGCTGCTCGCGCACCTCCTCCAAGGACAGGTTCACCGCCGCCAGCCGCCCGTTCAGCTTGAGGAGGTGGAAGCCCTGCTCCGTCTGCACAGGCCCCGTGACATCCCCAGGCTCCTTCAGCCCGCGCGCCGCCTCGAGCACCTCCGGGCCGTAGGTCCGCGCGAGCGCCTCGTCGGAGAGGAAGCGCATGTCCCCATCCAGGAGCTGGGTGCGGGGCTCCTCGCTCAGCTCGCGTGCCAGCTTCCCGAAGGCGCCGAAGTCGCCGGGCGGGAGCGCGTGGAGCTGCTTCATCAGCGCCTCCGCCCTGGCTCGAGCGGCGGCCACCTGCGCGACGTCTCCTCGGGGGGCAGCCAGGAAGAGGTGCGAGAGGCGCACTTGAGCCGGCCGTGAGAAGCTCTCCTTCTCCCGGGCATAGGCCTCGGCCACCTCGGCCTCGGTGACGGTGGCGGGAGTCTGCTCCAGCTGCTGTCGCATGAGCCGGTTCACCAGCGCGCGCTTGAAGCTGGCCAGCACCTCCGGATCATCCTGCAGCCCCCGGGCGAGAGCCTCGCGGGCCAGCAGCTCGAAGCGGGCCACGCTCTCCACGTACTCACGCTTCGCCTCGGGCGTCTGGTAGCGCTCGCGCAGGGCCGGGCTCATCTCCAGGAAGCGCTGCTCCAGGGCCTCGGCGGTGAGCATGTCCCCCTGCCAGCGCGCCACCGGGGTACCCCCCTCCTGCCGAGTGTGGCGCACATCCACCTCGGCGCGCCCGGGGGCTGGCGCTCGCTCGCAGGCCAAGACCGTCAACGAGAGCAGGGGGAGGAGTCGCAGGGCAGGGGGCATGGAGACGGGCGCTTGGGCTAGCACGGCGAGCGGGCCTCGACAACCAGAGCCCGTCGGCTTCACACGCGGGTCGCGTGCGCGGACAGGAACGTCTCGACCCGGGGGAAGATTTCGTCCGGGGCGCGGCGATAAGGCGCTCCGTCGATGTCCGCGGACGTCCGCGGACGTCCGGCCCCGGGCTCGAGCGGCGCAGGGTTCGCTCGCGAGACCGAAACGGGGCGTGTCTTCAGCAGGTTGGCGTGAGCCTGTCCGCGGCACGCCGTCTGCAGAACGTCCGTCCGCCACCGGTGAACGGCGGCTATGGAAGGATACCCATGAGCACCATCAAGCTGGACCTCAATGCGTTGGGCAAGCTCTACCCCGATGGCTGGAACGACAAGAGCGGCAAGGCCGCCAAATTCGACAGCGAGGACTCGGAATATCGGACCTACCAACCGGAGGCCGCCAAGAGCAATGACGGGAGCATCCAGCTGACCGTGCAAGAGGATCACATCCGAGGCGGCGCCACCGACGACCACGTCGAGCTGAAGGTCACCTATGGGCCCGACGGGACAATGGAGACGGTCTCGATGGACTGGACCGCGGGCAGCGGCGGCTACCAGATCCCCGACTGGGCCATCACCCTCACCGCCGACGCCGTCGCCGTCAGTGTGGACCTCATCGTCGACCTGCTCTCCGAGGGGGCGGCGATCGAGCTCGACCCGGAGATCGCCAAGGTCGCCAGCAAGATCGTCGAGACGGTGGGCAAGGCCTACAACTTCTTCTCGAAGACCATCGTGAACTGGAGCGATGACGGCGGCCGGCTCAACTTCATCGCGGTGGCCAATCACAACCTCAACAAGCTGGTCTACTGCGTGCGCCCCGAGACGTACAAAGCGCCACCGACCCACGTCGTCTACAGCAGCGACGCCTTCGAGAAGGCCATGGGCCATCACTTCAACGACAAGGATGACATGGCCATGGAGTACGAGAGCAACGACTCGAACTACCGCACCTGGAAGCTGGACGATTCGCCCCTCTACGGCGGAGCCGGCCTGTACCTGTCCACCAAGGTCGACCACATCCGGGGCAGCCACAAGGACGACCACATCATCGTGATGGTCGGCTACAACGCCGCCGGCAAGCCGATCCAGGGCCAGGCCGCGGTGCAGATGAAGAACGAGGATTCGATCGTCACCGAGGTCATCACCCAGAGCTCGTCGGGGAGCGTGAACATCGCGTCGGCGGTGGCCAACGCCGTGAAGTCCCAGCTGAAGAAGAGCTACGGAGAGAGCAACAGCGGCCGGCAGAACATCCCGCACATCATCGAGAAGAACATCAACGCGATGAACAGCTCCGTCGCCGTCAAGGACAACAAGTAGGCGCACGGATGGGGACGGCCCGGCACGGCTTCAGCTCGGGCCTGTTCCCCTTGGCGCGGCGTCCACGCGCTCCCACCGCGCCTCCTCCACGAGAATCTCCCGTTGGAGCCCGCCTCCCGCAGCCGTACGCGAGCCGGGCTTCTTCGATGCGTGAGGTGGACCGCTGCTTAGCGCTTCTTCGGCGCGGTCTGCTTCGCCTTGGCATCTTCGGCGGCTTCCTTCGCGCGGAGCTTCACGATGCGCTCGATCAGCTTGACCGGGACGGGCTGCGTGAGTGGGAAGCGGATCGTGCCTTTGTTGATCTCATACGGCGCAAGGTCGTCCTTGAGCTCCTCCAAGATGTGCTCGGTGGCGGGATAGAGCGAGTAGTGCTGCTTCCACCCCGCGAAATAGATCACGGCGCCACCGTGCAGCTTGTACGTGGGGATCTTGTAGCTGATCGATTCCTCGGCGCCGGGCATGGCCTTGCGGATGGTGCTACGGACGCGCTTCAGGATCGCCTGCGCTCCTTCCGGCTGCGCCGCGATGTACTCGCCCACAGACTTGAAGTCAGTCTTGGCCATCGTGTCTCCCCTTCCCGGCTGCGATCCTACACGCTCCGGGAGCCGTCTCAGGTGCCGCGGGTTTCCGGGCGGCCATGGCAGGACGTTGGTCTGGCGATTGCTAGTGGGGGGCATGAACCTGCGCTCCCCACTCACCCTGTCGCTGCTCGCCGGTCTCCTGCTGGCCGGTTGCCTCGAACCCACCCCGGCCGAGCCGCCCGGCGAAGGGCCATCAGAACCCCCTGACTCCTCAGGGCCCGGGGACCCGGTTCCCCCCTCGGATCCTTTCACCCTGAGGGTGCCCATCCCGCAGGAACTGCGCGAGCCGGGGGCCGTCTTCGTGGTCTCACGCTTGCACGAGTCCCGTCCGGCTCAGGAGTCCGTGACAGCGGTGGCTCCGGGGTCTCAGGAATTCGAGATCCAGGGGAGCCCGGGGGAAGTGCTGGCCATCTCCATGCTGGACCGCACGGGCAAGCTGTCGCAGGCGGCCATGGTGCAGGCGGGGGCTTCCTCCTGGACGGCGCCGAAGCCGCAGCCTCGGGTGCTTCACGTACCCAGTGAATATTCCACCATCCAGGCCGCGGTGGATGCCGCCAGCGCCGGTGACACCGTGCTCGTGAAGCAGGGCATCTACTCCGAGTCCGTGCGCCTGAAGAGCGGCATCCGGCTGCTCGGCAACGGCGCGGAGGTGACCATCCTCGATGGAGGAGGCAGGCCCGGCCGGCTCGTGGACTTCTCGGGGGCCACTGACGTGGTGGTCGCCGGGTTCACGTTCCAGAACGTGGGCACGGGCAACGTGTGCGATGGGCTCAGCGTCATGGACTGTGGAGGTAACTGGTACTCGGCCGCGCTCTATGCGGATGGCCACACCGATCATGGGGAGGCGCCGTCGTCGGCCCTCGTGATGCACAACTTCTTCAAGGACAACTCGATCGGGGCGCTGCTGTACTTCCACGCGCGCGCGGTGGTGCGCAACAACATCTTCGTGCGCAACACCCACGGCTTCGTGGCCAACCACTTCCAGGGCATGGCGCTCGTGGCCAACAACGTCTTCTGGGAGAACACCCGCGAGGCCATCGTCAGTCAGGCGGCCTACCTGGACATCATCAACAACGTGGTGGCCCGCTCGGAGGTGGGCATCTTCCACGCGTACGTGCAGACGGGGCGCATCCGCTGCAACCTGTTCTTCCAGAATGGCGCCAACGGCGCGGACCTCCACCAGGTCCCCCCGCGGTTCGTGATCGGCCAAGACGGCAACATCGAGGCGGATCCGCGCTTCAAGTCCACCGAAGCGGGTGGCTTCCACCCAGCGGCTGGTTCCCCACTGATCGATGCCGGGTGCTTCGAGAGCCTCGATCTCGATCAGGACGGCGCGCGCCAGGACATCGGGGCCTACGGGGGCCCGTTCGGCCGCTGGCCATGAGCTGAATCGCGGAGACGGGCGCTGGGGGCTGGCACGGCGAGCGGGCCTCGACAACCAGCGCCCGCCGGCTTCACACGCGGGGGATGGAGGTGGGGCTACTCGAGCCGTGGATCGCCGAGCTCACAGCCCTCGGGCAGCCGCTCGCAGCGCGGCTCGCCCTCGAGCGGCACGTAGCGCTCCTGCGCGCAACCCTCGGTGAAGCCGCCCGAGTACACGCGCCCCATCTCCAACATGGGCGCGCCGTCCTCCTCGGGCCAGGTGGCGCTCCAGAGGAAGACCTCGGTCTCTCCGCGGCAGCAGGCGCGCCCGCCCTTCGCGCGGAAGAGCACGGCGACGCGCCGCTCGTCTTCGCTGAGGTGTGCCACGGGGACGGCGTCATCGCGTGGCGCCTCCTGCCAAGCGAGCGCGCTCCAGCCCTCGAGCGTGCGCCGGTGCAGGCGGAAGCGCCGCGTTCCGCAGCGCTCGATGGCGTAGGGCGCTGCCGCGAAGACGCGTGAGCCTTCGCAGCCGGCCGCGAGCGGTACCGGCTCCTCCACGAGCGGGGTGACGGTGTGGCCGGCGACGAGCCAGCTCGGCACGAGCGCACCCGTCCGCGCGCGCTGTGGGAGGGCGAACGCCGCCTGTGTCCCCCCGCATGCGCTCCTGGCACACACGGGTTGATCGAGCGTCTGGGTGCGGTAGCCAGTCTCGGTGACCGAGACGACCTTGCCCGAGCTGACGAGCAGAAAGGCGCGCGCTCGCAGCGTCTGCCGGGGCGGCGCCTGCAGCGCAGGGGCGCGCGCAGTGCGGGTGACGCCCGCGTGGCACGCACGCGGCAGGAGCGCCAGGTTCTCCTCGATGGGATACAGCGGGCCATCCCATGAGAGGGCGCGGCGCTCCGCGGCGATGAGTCCTTTCTTCGCCAGGTGAGCGGCCTTCGTGTCGCCGAGTGCTTCGAGCGTGTCGGCGAGGCGCTTGATGATCTCCGTGTTGGACGGCGCGTACGCGGTGGCGAGCTCGAGCCAGGTCCGGCGCGCGCCCGGGCTCTTCGCGGCGTCCGCGCGCGCGAGCAGCACCTGCAGGGAGGGGCGCGCCTGGGTGAGCCCGGAGGCGCGCGCCCACCCCTCGATGCCTGCGGGAGAGCTCAGGTGGACCCAGTCTCCCCGGGCCTCACCCATGCGGACCTCGGCGCCGATGCGCAAGACGCCGACGATCCTGGCACTCGCCGACGGCACGGCATGCACCTGAGAACGCGCTGTGGCGATGTAACGGATGGTGTCCGCGGCGGCAGGCGTCGAGGCAAGGAGCAGGACGAGGAGCGCGGCGCGGACGAGCACGCCACCGATTATAGCAATGACCGGCTCCTTTCCCCGGCCGAGGGGTTCAACGCTCCTCCGCCGTCAGTTGCTTCATCCGCCGCTCGAAGAACCCCCGGGTTAGGCCAGGGCTCTCAGCCGCCGAACGCCTTCGCGAAGAGCTTCTCGAGCTTCGACTTCTCGGGGGCCAGCGCGCCCGCCGGCGAACCCACCGCCGTCGCGGTGGCGATGCTGGGGCGCAGCCCTGAAGCTAGGCCAGGCTTGAGGTGGTGGCGCAGGTCGACCGCGAGGTCGGTCTTGAGGTGAGCGCCCACGCCCGCGGCGGCGTTGACGTCCGCGGACTGCTTGAGGAATCCGTTGTCCAGGCCGAGCTTTCCTCCAGCCTGCGCGGCCGCACCCGCCACAGCGCCCGCGGTGACGGAGCCGTGTAGCCGGCCCAGGTGCCCACCCGCCGTACCGTACACTCCTGCCGTGGCGGCGGCGCCGACCTGACCCGAGAGCAGCGCCGTGGCGCTCCTCGGATCCAGGGAGGCGATTCCCTCGGCGAAGGCGGTGGCCGAGACCTTGGCATCGCCCCTCACGAACGCGCCCGCGTGCCGGTTGAAGTCGTGGGCGGCGCTGGCCGTGACGCCCACGCCCGTCTCAGCCTTGGCCGTCAGCGCGGCCGTATACGCGTGGTTCTTCGTATCGGCCGAGATACCCGCCTGCGCCTGCGCCTTGAAGGAGTTGGCCTCGCCGGTGAGCTGGACGCTGGAGACGCCCAGGCGGCCCGCGTGAGCCTTCTGGAGCTCGAAGGAGGCATTCGGCCCCTGGAACTCGGCCTGGGCCGAGTGGTGGTACACGCCCCCGCCGCTTTGGTGGGTGGTGGAGGCCTGGGCCGAGCCCAGGTTGGCCTTCACCGTGCCTCCGAAGACATCCTTCTGGAAGGGGTTGCCCGGCTTGTCCAGGAGCACGTTCTGCTTGGCGTTCGTCGGTGCCGTCAGCTTGTTGTCACCCCCGCTCACCATCAGGTTGCCGGCCTCGCCGGTGCTCTTCTCGAAGGGGCTGTACTTGGGGCCGCCCTCGGGCAGACCCGGGTGCTTCACGGGCGCTGACGTGTTCGGGGTGGGCTTGGCCGCCGTCAGCGGCGTGGCTCGAGTCAGCGGCTTGGGCTGGAACGAAGAGGCCGTGGAGAGGGGAGCAGCGCGGGTCAGCTTGGAGCCAATCGAAGCCATGGGAGTTCTCTGGGCAGCCGCAAACAGTGCGGGAAGGTGATGCCTTGTCCTTCTGCATCCGACATGCCAGCGCTCATTCCCAGCAGGGGGCTGCGAGAGCTGGTGAGTGCACTCACCAGGAGCGAGGGAGCTGTCACGCGTCCGTACGGGCCACCCTTCCAGCGGAAGCATGGCAGGGACATCCTGATGACTCGTGTCCCGGCCCTGGGACTCCAGTCACCACTTGGGGAGCTTCCGGATGATGGCGCTGACCTTTCGTGCCTGCCGTCGAATCATCGAGAGGAGTCCTCCAACACCACGGCCTTGCCCACCACCTCCAGCTGTGCCTTGTCTCCGGGGCGCAGAGGGAGCTCCGGCACGCCGCGCACCTTCAGCTCCAGCTCGCCGCACTTCACGGTGAACTCCGCCCCATGACCCTGGAACTCACGCGCCAGCACCTGAACGTCTGGGACGCCGGTACGTGGCTCTGTGCCAGAGACCAGCCGCAGGGCCTCCGGCCGCAGGGACACGAGCACGGGCCCCAAGGCCTGTCCCACCAGAGGAATGTCACCCATCGCCGTGCGCACGGTGCCGTCAGAGGCAGTGCCCGGCAGCAGGTTGGTGCCCCCAAGGAATGACGCCACGAAGGAGTTTCGTGGCGCCGCATAAACAGACTCGGGAGTGCCCACCTGCTCCACTCTTCCCGCCTTCATCACCGCCAGCCGATCCGCGAAGGCCATGGCCTCCTCCTGATCGTGGGTGACGAGCAGCACGGTGGTCTCCAGGGACTTGAGCACCCGGCGCACCTCCGCCCGGGTGGAGACCCGAAGCGCGGCGTCGAGGCTGGAGAAGGCCTCATCGAGCAGCAGCACCCGGGGCCTGGGGGCCAACGCGCGGGCCAGCGCGACCCGCTGCTGCTGTCCTCCCGAGAGGGAGTGCGGCATGCGCATCTCCAGCCCACTCAGCGAGAACAGCGCGAGCATCTCACGGGCTCGGGTCACCTGCTCGGAGCGAGGCAGGGACGCCAACCCGAAGGTGACATTGTCCAGCACGGACAGGTGAGGAAACAGAGCGTAGTCCTGGAACACCATGCCCACCCGGCGCTGGCTCGGCGCGACGAAGGTGTCCGGGCTGCAGAGGACGCGATCCTCCAGAATGATGCGGCCCGCCTGCGGCTGCTCGAAGCCCGCGACGAGCCTCAGCGTGGTCGTCTTGCCGCAGCCAGAAGGGCCCAGCAGGGCCAGGATTTCTCCCTGCTCGAGCGTGAGCGACAGGCCGTCCACCGCGGCGGTGCCACCCTGCGTGTACTGGAGGGTGATCTGTTCCATCGAGAGCAGTGGCTTCATGATCCAGGGCTCGCGCGCCCCTCTTGCGAGAGGAGCAGCCCCACCCCCAGCGCGGAGATAGCCAGCAGCACCAGCGCCGGAGGCGCGGCCTGGGCGAACTGGCCCTCCGCGGTAGCGCTCCACACGCGTGTGGCCAGCGTCTCGAAGCCGATGGGAGCCAGCAACAGCGTGGCCGGCAGCTCCTTCATGGCCGTGAGGAAGACGAGCGCCCCCCCCGCCAGCAACCCAGGCGCCATCAACGGCGCGGTGACGCGGGTGAGCACGGAGGGCGGCGAGTGCCCCAGGGTGGCGGCGGCCTCGGCCAGGTGGGGAGAGAGCTGCAGGAGCGCCCCACGCACCGCACCCACCGCCTGGGGCAGGAAACGCACGAGGTAGCCCAGCAGGAGCATGGCCAGCGTCCCATAGAGGAAGGTCGCCACCTGGATGCCGAAGAAGACCAGCGAGAGCGCCAGGACAATGGGCGGCAGCGCGTAGCCAACATAGGCGCTGCGCTCCAGAAGGACGGACAGCCTCCCCGGGTAGCGGACTCCGAGCACCGCCAGCGGCAGCGCCGCCACCACCGCCAGCACCGCCGCCAACCCCGAGGCGAGCACCGAGTTCAGCCCTGGACCCAGCAGCGAGGTTTCACCGGAGGACAGTCCCCGCACGGCCCAGTAGAGGAGGATGCCCACCGGCAACCCCACGCCCAGCGTCACCACCGCGCCGCACCCGATCAACGCCGGCACGCTCCAGCGCCCCAGCTGGACCAGCGGCGTCGCCCGCGAGGCACCCCTGGCGCTGCGGTGGTAGCTGGCCCGGCCACGCGCTCGCTCCTCCCACGCGAGCACCGCCACGGTCACCACCACCAGCACCAGCCCCAGCAGCGCGGCATAGGCCCGATCATAGGCACCCTCGTACTGCATATAGATGATGCGGGAGAAGGCGTCGTACTGGACGAGGGCCACCGCGCCAAAGTCTGACAGCACATAGAGCCCCACCAGCAGCGCGCCCGAGGTGAAGGCAGGGCGCAGCAAGGGCAACGTGACACGCCAGAACGCCTGCGCCGGTGTCAGCCCCAGGCTCCACGCGCTCTCCAGCAGCGCCGGATCCTGCGCGAGCAACCCCGCCCGGAGCGCCAGGAAGAGGTACGGGTACGTGGAGAGCGTCAGCGCGAGCAGCGCCCCCGGGAAACCATACACCGGTGGCACAGGCACTCCCCACCGAGCCAGCGGCGCCTCCAGCGCCCCTCCTGTCCCAAAGGCCGCCAGGAGCACATAGCCGCTGACGAAGGTGGGCAGTGCCAACGGCAGACACAGCAGCACCGTCCATACCCGCCGCCCGGGCAGGCTCGTCCGAGTGGTGAGCCAGGCCAGCGGCAGGGAGATCGCCGTGGCACACCCCGTCACCGCCAGCGCCAGCCCCAGCGTGCCGCCCAGCAGCGCCAGCGTGCGGCCCCGGAGGAGCAGGGCCCATGCCTCGCCGCTGGCCTCCGCCGCGCGCACCACGAGGTACACGGCCGGCAGCAGCGAGAGCGCTGCCACCCCGAGCCCTACAGCCCGAAGGAGTCTGGGAGCACGACGGGGCATTCAGAGCGGGCTAGAGGACCCCCGTCTCCTGCAGCAGCTTCAGCGTGCCTCGCAGATCCTCGAGCTTCGAGAGATCCAGGTCCGGTGAGCCCACCTTGCTCAGCGGCGGCAGCGTCGCAGCGGCCTCCACCCCCGGCACCAGCGGGTACTCGAACGTCTCCGTCGCGAAGTGCTTCTGCGCCTGCGCGTCCAGCAGGAACGAGATGAGCTTCTGCGCCGCCGCCGCCTTCTTCGTTCCCTTCAGCACTCCGGCGCCCGCCACGTTCACCAGCGCCCCGGGATCGCCCGCCGCCACGAAGTGGTTGGCCACCGGCAGGGCCTCGCCCTTGTCCTTCTTCGCGGCGTACAGGTAGTAGTGGTTGACGAAGCCCACATCGATCTCACCGCGCCCCAGCGCCTCGATGATCGCCGCGTTGTTCTTGTAGGTCCGCGGCGCGTTCGCCTTGATGCCCTCCAGCCACTGCTTCGCCGCCGCATCTCCCTTCAGCAGCCGCAGCGCCGTCACGAAGGCCTGAAAGGAACCGTTCGTCGGCGCCCAGCCGATGCGCCCCTTCCAGGACGGCTCCGTGAACCCGAGGATGCTCGTGGGCAGGGCCTCCGGCTTCACCTTCGCCGTGTTGTAGGCCACCACACGCGCCCGGCCGCTCAGGCCCACCCACATCCCCTCCGTTGAGCGGAAGCGCGCGTCCACCTTCGACAGCAGGTCCTTGGGCAGCGGCTGCAGCCGCCCGGCCTTCGCCAGCGCTCCCAGCGCCCCCGCGTCCTGCGCCACGAACACGTCCGCGGGCGTCTTTGCCCCCTCCTCCTCCAGCGTCGCGGCGAGCTGCGGCGTCTCTCCGTAGCGCACCTTCACCTCAATGCCCGTCTTCTCCGTGAAGGCCTTGTACAGCGGCCCCACCAGGCGCTCGTTGCGCCCGGAGTAGACCGTGAGGGTCTCCGCCGCGAACGCGGTGGAGGTGAGCAGTGTGGCCAGGAGCAGGGTCAACCGACGTGTGGGGGGGGGCATGAGTACCTATCCAAATAAGAACTTGAGTCCGAGGAGAATAGCGCGCGGCGCGTTCGATCGTACTTTTACGCTCAGGCGCTCTGGGCAGGGCTCTCCCCACTCGCGGGTGGGCTCTCTGGCACCACGCTTCCTCCGCGTGGGTGCTCCTGCAGTTGGCAGGGCTACACCTCAGCGCTCAGCTCCCTGCCTGGGCTCCAGGAGGAGCATCGGTCTCCTGGCTCTTGCTGCCCTGCCGCCCAGGGAGGACATGGCCATCCTGCGGAGAGGCTCATGGGTTCCCCACGGGCGCAGGAGAGGACTCATGGAAGATGTACGGATGAGACGCGGCAATGCCTCACCCTTCACGGCGGCTGTCGTGATGGTGGTCATCAGCCTGGTGCTGTTCTTCATCCCCCTCATCAACGGGCTCGTCGCTGGCTTGGTGGGCGGCTACATGACGGGCAGCGTGCGGCGGGGCCTGGTCGCCGCCGTCATCCCGGCCATTATCGTCGCGGTGGGGCTCTTCCTCCTGCTGCTGCTGTTCGAGGCACCCATCGTGGGGGTCTTCGCGGGGCTGGCCGGAGGCGTCGCGGTGCTGCTGGCCGACGTGGGCCTGTTCATCGGTGCGGCGGTCGGCGGCGCCATGGCGCAGTCCGGCAGACGGCGGCTGCCCGCTTGACGCGCTCAGGGGCCCCGGGCTCGGCTGGCTCGGGCCTGCTAGCACGGGACCACGGTGCAGGGACACACAGGTCGCGGGTCCCTCGCTGCGGGGCGGGTCCCCCCGTTTGGACGGGTCCGCCCGCCCCGGCGTCCCGCTCTCCCGTGGGCCAGCGGCTCTCTGGCCCCACCATGCAACGCCCCCAGTGCCTGGCCGCGGAGAGTGACCGGTGCCCGTTTTAATTGTTTGATCTCAAAGGAATCGACTAGGCTTCGGAGCTCACCGTATTCAGCGGAGGATCCTTGCGCTTCTCGATCCGTGGCCCGCTCAAGCTCATCCTGTGCTCTCTCGCTATCGCCAGCATGGGCTGCGATGGGTGCGGGACACCCGCCTCCAACCCACCTCCTCCGCCAGTGCCAGCCACCCTTCCTCCGGATCTGGCCGCGGCGCTGCCGAAGACGGACGCCGGGCTCCCCATCCTGCTGTCGACGCCGGCCATGCTGCCGGGCGGCATGCGCATCGCGCTCGTTTTCGATGAGTCGCTCGATGATCCGCTCACCCGCTGGAGCGAGTGCGTCGCCCGCGGCGTCTCCTGCTACGAGGTCAACCGTGACCGGCCCATTGCCGGGTGCATCGCGCTCATCGAGCGGTGCGCGGACGACACGGGAGGCAAAGGCTGCTGCCCAGCGCGCTGCCTCGATGACTTCGAGCGGCTCCTGCACTCGGGCCGGAGCGAGAGCCAAGCCTTCGATGAATCCATCATGGCCGGAGACTGCGTCGCCGGGTACTCCGAGTTCATGTCCGTGGATGGAGGGGTGCAGCCATGAGGACGTCCCACCTCGCCGCTGTCCTGGTCATGTCCTGGGGGCTCGCTGCCTCCGCCTACGAGTCCGAGTGCCGGCCGGATCCCTCGGGCCAGCTTGCCCGAAACCGCAGCACGATGACGGACAGCATCTGCGGCTCGATAGAGGGCGAGTGCAGCTCCGGCCACCAGGCGGCACGAGGAGCGCTCATCGGCGAGCACTCGCTGATCGCCTTGCAGGCCATGCTCTGGGCAGGCATCCCCACGGCGCTCGCCGAGGATCCCTTCGTCCTCCGGTACTTCTCGGATGGCCAGCCCGCGCCCGACGCGGCGTACCAGAGTGTCCAGCCCGCAGGGCCAGGAGGGATGCGCATGGGCATCAACGTCACTGGCACGCTGGCGCAGGCCCAGCGCCGCGTCAGCCTCGCCGAGTTTGCGCATGTCCCGGACTGGAGCTGGAGCCTCTCGGACTACCTGAAGGGCAATGAGCACTGCCCGGTCCGCAACAACCGCCTCGCCCCCGATGAGATCGACGCGTGCCATGACTTCGCCTCTCACATGGGCATCGCCAACTCGAACCACTTCGCACCGCAGAACAAGGCGATGTACGAGCTCTACCACCGGCTGGCCGTCAAGGCGGCGCGGCGATGCAGCCGCATGGAGGCGGCGATGGAGCAGACGCCCGCTCATGTCCACACGCCCGCCGTGGACCGGATGCTCGACGAGTGCGAGCGCGAGGCGTTGATCTTCGAGACCGTCGGCCAGCACTTCCTCGCGGACGCCTGGTCGTCCGGCCACATGTGGCAGCGCTGGGGCTCGCCACACTTCCCCAAGGATGACGACCAGTACGTTGACGGCCTCATCGTCGCGCTCGTCTCGGGGTTGATCCATGGCTACCGCTCGGTCGCGGAGAGTCTCCCTATCGGCCGTGCGTATGTGCACGATCAGCTCTGCATGCCCGGGTACTTCGATGAGGAGCCCGCGCCCAACAGCCAAGCCGCGCTCGAGAAGGCAGTCCACTGGACCTACCCAGGTGGCAAAGCCCCCCTCCAGCTTGGAGGCGGCGACTTGTACCTCCTGTGGTGTAGAGGGCGCGGCGAGCAGGCATCGAGCTGGGCCTTGATGCCGTTCACCGAGGAGCGCAAGCCGGGCAGCTCGCTTGGCGACAGCATCCCGGAGGGGCACAGGCTCTCCGCTCAGTACCTGCGCATGCTCACGTGCTCCGTGCGTAGCTACGAGGAGGTCTACAACCAGGGGCCGCGCCGGGCGACGCGGAACGAGCCGCTGGTGCCGGCCACCCGAATCCTCGACCCGGAGATCGGGCCGGCCAACCCCCAGTACGATCCCCAGGCCCCAGGAGACGATCAGACGGGGCCGCGAAACCCTCTCTGCTGGGAGCAGCGCGTCACCAATTCCTCGATGATTCTCGGGGCAGGTGTCCATAATGGGGCCTTCGCGAACCCCAACTTGCTGAGCAAGGTCATCCCGGCGGCGCTGCCACCCCTCGCGACCACCACGGCCGCGCTGCAGGACTTCGACCACTACAGAGGGCTGCTGGGAGCGCGAAACAGGCTGGTCCGAGACCGTCTGGTCGAGATGGTCCGGTTGATGCGAGAGAACACAAACCCGCAGGGCACCAACCTGGCCGATCTCCAGGCGCTCACGAAAGAGGACCGCCCCTATGGGCGCTACGGGCTCCTCGAGAGCTTTCTGGGGTTCAAGCGAAACTCGACCTACGTACCGGAGATCACCCAGGACCGGGTGACGTACCTCGAGCGGCACGATCCGCAGACCTGGGGGCTGGCGCCAGAGGCCATCACGGACTGCGTGACGGACAATGACTGCTGGGAGCAGAACCCGCGGCTGTACTGTGATCGGACGGCGAAGATCGCTGCGGGTGGGAGCGTGAGGCCGGGCTGCGTGCCGCGCGAGACGGCGGTGCTCCGCGCGTTCCGTCAGGCCGAGACGCCGTTCTGGTGCACGGGCGACAGCTGGGCCGCGCTGAACGCAGCGCGCGATGCGTGCAAGGGCAAGGCGTTCAACAGCGCCGAGTGCCGCGCCTGCATGCAGGTGATCCGCCCTCGACTGCGCAACGCCTGTGACGCGGGGGAGCAGGGCTTCCCTCCGACAGTGGATGGGCGGGACACCCGCTCCGTGTGCGACGTGTTCTGGGCGAGGGCCGTCTCGCAGGCCCCGGCGGACGACGACCTACAGGTCCACTGGCCCTACGAGCCGCAGTCCAGCGAGAGCTGGGAGGACGCGGCCGAGCGCGCGGCGTTCGAGGCATGTCAGGCGGGGGGAGACTTGCTCCCTCGGCGCTTCGACTACCAGTTCAATGCCAGCCCCCCGGCGCAGGCCGAGGTGCTGGATTTGCCCTGGGCCGGCAAGGAGATCCGGGCGGCGACCTGTGGTCTGGGGACCGGTACGCACTGGCGCCGGTTCCGGCTCACCCAGGCCCATGGTTGGCCGAGGATTGATTTCACCCTCCGCCCGTTCCGCGGCACGTACCCGCATCTCGGGACGCTGGAGGACCTCGAGCTGACCCGCTTCCAAGGCCCTCGCTGCGATGAAACGCTCGACAGGATCAGCGATGCCCAACCCATTGACACTGACTCGGACGGCATCGCGGACACGCTGGCGTTCAATTGGTCTGTGCCGGATGGGGTGTCGGATGAAATCTGCGTCCGCATCAAGGCGAAGCGGCGCGCCAGCCGCACGGGGTACTTCTTCCGGGCCGCGCCGCCCTGACCCCCCAGGCAGCCGACTTTGAATCAGCCTGGCCTCCTCGCCAGCACGCTGTGCGCCCGGCACGCCAGGGCCTCGCTCCTCACTCTTGCCGCCTCATGCGGGAAGTGCGCAGCGTTGGAGGAGAGGAGGGCGTCCCATGCGGAGAACAGAGTCGCTGGAGGATTTGCTCAAGAGAGGCCAGGAGCTGAGCCACGATGAGCCACTGGCCGCCTGGAGCGGACAACAGAGCACCCGCCACGAGCGGTTCCACGTCATCTTCAACGGGAAGGTCTATTACAACACCCAGTGGGTGGACTCGGGGCAACGTCCTGGGGACATCAACGAGACCGAAGCCAACCCGTGGAAATTCGAGCGCGAAGCCACCAAGAAGGAGATGGCTCTGCTCGGCAACCCAACGGGCGATGGTCACCTTCACCCTCACCCCCATCCCCTGAAGCACTAAGGGCCGCTCCCGTGGAGCTTACGGCAGGGTGAGCGTCACGGGGCTCGTGCGGTACAGCGGCAAGCCATCGCCGAGCTGGCCGAACTGATCGTCCCCCCAGGCCCAGAGGGTCTTGTCACTGAGCAGGACCATCGAGTGCCTGGAGCCCGCGGCGATGGCGGTGACGTTGGACACCCCGGGCACCAGCGCGGGGCTCAGGCGCGAGGTCGTCGTCTTGTCCCCAAGCTGGCCGGAGAAGTTGTTCCCCCAGGCAGAGACCGTGCCGTTGCTGTGCAGGGCCAGCGAGTGGAGCTGACCGCCAGCGACCGCGGTGGCGTCGGAGATCCCGGGTACCTTCACGGGCGTCAGACGGCCCGTGGTCGAGTCATCACCGAGCTGGCCGACGGAGTTGTCTCCCCAGGTGGAGATCGTCCCGTCCGTGTGCCGGGCCAGCGAGTGATGGTAGCCCCCGGCGAGGGCGGTGACGTCAGACAGCCTGGACACAGCGCCAGGAAGCAGGCGGTTGGTGGTTGTGTCATCGCCCAGCTGGCCATAGCGGTTGTCTCCCCAGGACCAGGCGGTCATGTCGTTGTCACGCCAGGCCAGCGAGTGACCGGAGCCCGCGGAGAGGAGGGTGGCGCCGGTCAGCCTGGACAAGGTGACGGGAGAGAGGCGGTCGGTGGTCGTGTCGTCGCCCAGCTGGCCGTCGGAGTTGTCTCCCCAGGCCCAGACGGTGCCATCGCTGCTCACGGCCAGCGAGTGGAAGTTGCCCGCGTCGATCAAGAGGATGCCGGTGAGCCCGGGTACCTTTCCGGGGGTCGCTCGGCGTGAGGTTGTCCCGTCTCCCAACTGTCCGGTGGAGTTGTCTCCCCAGGCCCAGACGGTGCCATCGGTGTCCAGGGCCAGTGAGTGGCCAAACCCGGCGGCGAGGGCACGGATGGAGGGCAGCCCTGTCACCTGCGCGGGGCCGAACTGATCGAGGGTCGTGCCGTTCCCGAGCTGGCCGTCCTGGTTGAATCCCCAGGCCCAGACGGCGCCCTGGCTGTCCAGCGCCAGCGAGTGGCCATGCCCGGCGGTGATCGCGGAGACGTCGGTCAGCCCGGCCACCTGCGTCGCGGCGAGCCGCTTCGTGGAGGATCCGTCTCCCACCTGGCCCTGCCAGTTGTAGCCCCAGGCGGAGATCGTCCCATCGGCGTGCTGCGCCAGCGAGTGGCCACCCCCAGCGGCGACGGCAACGACGTGGGTCAGGCCGGGCACCTGCACGGGTGTGGAGCGGTTCGTCGTGGTCCCATCGCCGAGCCCACCTGTCTGATTCTCTCCCCAGGCCCAGACGGTGCCGTCACCCCGCACCGCCAGCGCGTGGCGAGTGCCGGAGGCGATGGCGATGACGTTGGAGAGCCCGCTCACCTGCGCGGGAGCAGCGTTCTGTCCCCAGGTCCAGACGCTGCCATCGGCGCGCAGGGCCAGTGTGTCCTTCAGGCCGCTGCGCAGAGCGACAACCTGGGAGAGCGAGGGCACCTGGATGGGAGTCACGCGATCGACGTTGGACCCATCCCCCAGCCGGCCTTCCTGATTGTCTCCCCAGGCCCAGACGGTGCCATCCCTGCGCACCGCGAACGAGTGCTGCTGGGCGGCCGTGATGGCGATGACGTCGGTGAGCCCTGGCACCTGGATGGGGGTCCGGCGATCGGTGGTGGACCCATCCCCCAACTGGCCTTCCTGATTGTCTCCCCAGGCCCAGACGGTGCCATCTTTGCGCACGGCCAGCGAGTGACCATTTCCCGCGGAGACGGCGATGATGTTGGTCAGCCCGGGCACCTGTGCGGGAGCGGGGCGATCGGTGGATGTCCCATCCCCGAGCTGACCTTCCCCGTTGTCTCCCCAGGCCCAGACGGTGCCATCCTTGCGCACGGCCAGCACGTGGTAGGTCCCGGCGGCCAGGGATGCGACGTCGGACAGCGCGGAGATTCGCGTGGGGACGCTGCGCTCGACGGGTGTCGGTTCGCCGAGCTGACCGTACTCGTTGTCTCCCCAGCCCAGCACGGTGCCATCGGCGCGCAGCGCCAGCGAGTAGCGGAAGCCCGCGAAGACAGCCGCAGGCGGACAGCCAGGGACGACCGCGCTCAGCGCTCGGGTGGCCGAGAGCTCACCGTCATCAGTGGCGGTCACCGTGACAGTGATGGGCGTGAAGGCCGGCGTGCATGCGGGGGCCGTCCACTGCACCTCGCTGCTGGTGTCGGTGCTCGTCGCGGTCCCGAGCGTGCCGCCGCTCGCCGTCCACGCGAAGCGCAGCGCTTTCTTCTCCGGGTCGTCCGCCGTGACGCGGAAGATGATGGTGTCCTGGGGCAGCGCGCCGAAGGCGGACTGGGTGCTCAGCGTGATCAAGGGAGCCCGGTTCTCCGGGAGGCAGTTCGCGGAGCCCCGCTGACAGGGATTCTCGTCGTCGTCGCATCCGGCCGCGCCGGCGAGGAGCAGTCCTACAGCGAGTCGCACCAGCGGAGCGTGCCACGTGCTGCCCATCCGTCTCGTAGGTCCCATGGCTGCGAATGATAAGGGCAGGAGCACAACTTCCAGCAGTACAGGTTCCTCAGGTACGGAGGGGCCAGCAGATCACTGCTGTCGGCCAGGACCAGCCCTTTCTGGGGAACATCAGGTCTCTCTCCCGCCATCCTACCCGTGAGGTAGAGTTCCAGGTGTTCAGAGCCGTCTTCCCTGTGCGAGAGGAGCTCCCATGGCCAGCCGCCCCTCCGATGAAGCCTCCATGCCAGTTGGCTCTTCCCGGCGGCTGCCCCAAATAGGGCCCTGGAGGCTGCTCGAGCTCCGCAGTGGGGGCGCCTATGGCCAGGTCTACCGGGCCGAGCCCCTCCACTCGCCTGGCGCTCCTCCTGTTGCGCTCAAGCTCGCGGTCCACCCCATGGACCCGCGCTTCCTGCGCGAGGCAGGATTGCTGCGCCGCGTGCCGCACCCCCATATTCCGCGACTCTATGAGTTCGGGGTGTGGGATCATCCGGCAGGGCCCTTTCCCTACCTAGTGATGGAGTGGATCGAGGGCCAGTCCCTGTATGATTGGGCGCACGGGCGGGTGCTCAGTTCGCGGCAGATGATGCGGATACTGGCTCCCATGGCCGAAACGCTGGCCGCCCTCCATGCCGCGGATGCTGTCCACCGAGACATCAAGGGAGACAACATGCTGGTGCGGCGCGAAGACTCCCATCCCATGCTTCTGGACTTTGGCGCTGCGGACTTTCGTGGAGCCCCCGTCCTCACGCATGAGGTGCTGCCCCCGGGGACGCCCGGCTACCGCAGTCCCGAGTCATTGCGCTTCCAGGAGCGCTTCTGGCAGGCGCCCGGCGCTCGCTACAAGCCATGCCCCACGGATGACCTGTACGCGCTGGGAGTGACCGCGTACCGCTTCGTCACCGGCGCCTATCCTCCTCCCTGGGTGCCTGTCGAGGTTCGAAATCACGAGCCCTTCTTTCCCACGGCAGCGTCCGAGCCGCCGGAGAAGTGGGTCACCGTGTGTCCCGAGCTGGCCGGAGTCATTCACCAGTTGCTCTCGGAGGATCCCAGCGCGCGCGGGAGCGCAGTCCGGGTCGCCGAGGCGCTGAACGAGGGAGTAGAGAGGGCTGGGAGCCAGGCGGACGAGCCCGTCACGCTCCGTCCCGCCGCGCAGCGAGCCGTGCGCAAGAGCCGGCGGGTCTCCTCGCGCCCGGCTCGGGCTGCGCGGCCCTGGCTGGCCATGGCAGCGGGGCTGATTGCGGCGGTGGCGATCGCCTTGGTCCTGGCCCTTCACGGTGAGCGGGACTCTGGGTTGCAGCCAGCACCGCTGCCACAGGAGGCCTGGGCCCACCTGGGTCAGAAGGAGGACCGCCCGGATGCAGGGACCTCGCTCGCGGCGGAGGTGCCCATGATCAGCGCGCGGGTAGGCCAGCCCGAACCCATGGGGGGAGGGCTCCGCGCGGAGGTGCCGAAGAAGCCTCGCCCAGGCCAGGCGCGGCCCCCGTGCAAGGAGCGGGGCACGGTACCAATCAATGGGGGTTGCTGGTGGGGTCGTCCTGAGGCAACACCGCCCTGCAGGGATGGAGAGTACGAGTGGGAAGGCCGCTGTTTTTACCCAGCCCTCCCGCCGGATCCCCCCGCGACCTCGGAGCAGGAATAGGTGTTCTGATTATGACCAGACCAGATTGCGGCAGGCGCGGCTGGGGTGGGCGGAATGGCTGCCGGCGCTTGCACTGCGTCAGCCACGCTTCACAGCCAGCGCGGCCGTGCAGTGAGCATGGGGTGTGAGCCCAGGGAGAGCGGGACGCCGGGGCGGGCGGACCCGTCCAAACGGGGGGACCCGCCCCGCAGCGAGGGACCCGCGACCTGCGTGTCCGTGCTCTGTGTGTCCGTGCCAGCAGCCCCGAGCGCCTGTGATGCTCCGTGCACCGCTGCCCCTCTGGAGCCATCGCTATCGACGGGAAACCCACTGTTGTTGCAGGAGGGCCTCTCAGCTCGGCTGCCGTCCACATCAGCGTCTGGATTCGGCTGCCTCTGCGATCGCTGCTGGATGGAACGCGACGGTTCGTGGCATCCGCTCAGGAGCCTTCAAGAATGCGCCTTGTTGGTGTTTCTTGGCCATGGACTTCACACGCGGGTGGCGTGCGCGGACAGGAACGTCTCGACCAGGGGGAAGATTTCGTCCGGGGCGCGGCGGCCGAGCACCAGATCCGCGTGGCCATAGTCCTCGGCGAAGCCGTGGGCCCGGCCCGCGACGACAACCTTCACCGGCCCGCCCAGGTGCTCCTTCGCTCGGGCCACCGCCAGCGGAGGGGCCAGCAGATCCCTGCTGCCTGCCAGCAGCAGGAAGGGCTGTCGCACCGTGGACAGCGGCACCTGGTAGTCGAAGCTGCCGTCATATGAGGTGAAGGCGTGGGTGTTGATCCACCGGGCGAACTGGCGCACCACTCCCCCGGAGAGATCCGCCGGCACATTGGCCAGGGCCTTGCGCACCACGTCCGGCTCCATGTTGTCGGCCAGCATCATGTACCGCGTCATCGGCCCCGGCGGCGCGCCGAACAGGGCAATGTTGGTGATGCGCCGCGTGGGGATGCTCTTGAGCTGTAGCAGCGGCTCGATGCGGCGGATGAAGACGCGCAGCCCCGGCTGCACCGCGAAGGTGAAGGGGCTGCCCAGCGCCACCGCCGCGCGCACCGGCGCCTGCGGGTTGCGCGCCAGGTGGGCGTAGAGCGTCAGCCCTCCCTTGGAGTGGCCCACCCAGAGCACCTGCGAGGCCCCGGTGGCCAGCACCGTACGGATGGCGGCGCGCACGTCATGCTCGGCCAGGTCATCGAAGGTGAACTCCGAAGACGCCCCCGCCAGCCCTCGCCCTCGCAGCTCCAGCACCCACGCCTCGAAGCCCGCGCGTGCCAGGTGCCGGGCCAGGCTGTAGCGCTCGTCGAAGTCCATGTGGAAGCGGTTGGCGCCTAGCCCATGGCAGAGGATGACGGGCTCGGCGTACCGGCGCTCGCCGCGGGCGTGGTAGCGCCCCAGCGCGATGGCCGCCCCGTCATCCGTGGGGACCCGGTACAGCTCATCCGGCTTGAAGGGCAGCATCAGCAGCCCCTCTGCACCGCGGCTCACCGCTCGGGAGAAAAGGTCCGCCATGCGGACCAGCCTCGGCGCCTGGATTTGCCTCACGCGCCGATCCTACCCTGGTACGTTGGGTGTTCTGTTGAAAAGTAAGCAACCATGTTGGTCGGCAGGCCCGTTGCATTACCCATCCCACATGGAGCTCTCGGAGGGGGAAATGCAGCAGCTGGGGACGGATGAGGAAGTGGTGGCGGCGGTTACTGTCACCGTTTTACCCACAGATACACTCTTGTGTGCCCTGAGGGTCATGGAGCAGCACCGGGTTTGCCTGCTCCCTGTCATCGGGAGGACGGGCGAGTTTCTGGGGCTCATCAGCGAGGAGCACATTCTGGAAGCTTGGGGCAGGGATCCGCTCCAGCTTGTCTTCGAGGTGATGGCCGAGTGCGGCCCACCCGCGGAAGTGGAGGGGGACGAGGAGGGGACAGCGCTGGGGTGGTACCGGGCGCAAGAGTGGGGCCAGGAGGAGCAGGCCCGCGGCCGTTGAGCGGCAAGCCGTTGCGGTAGAGTCGCGCACGTGCCGGACGCTTCTCCCAGTTGGTTCGTCTACATGCTGCGCTGCCGTGATGGGACGCTGTACACAGGCGCGACCAATGATCTGGAGCGCCGGCTGGCCACGCATGGGCGAGGCAAGGGCGCCGCGTACACCCGGGCCCGGCTTCCCGTGACGTTGGTGTGGAGTGAGCCCGCTGAAGACCGGAGCGCCGCCCTGCGCCGGGAGGCGGCCCTCAAGCGCCTCCCCCGGGGCGAAAAGCTCCGTCTCATCAAGCCCTTGCGAGGACGTTCAGCAAGCAGACGGCCGTAGTTCCAGGCCCTTGACGCGCCCTGCTATTCCATGGGATTGGACTTTATTGATAATCCTGAAATCAGCAGGAAGTGAGTTTTTTTTGGTTTCAGCCCTACAAGACCGGGTCCCTCCCCCGGCGCCCGGGGCCGGTGAAGTCGACTCACGTAGCTCGGTGCTTCGGCAGAAGCAGCGGGCGGTGGTGTGGATGGCTGTATCGAACATCCTTTTCTGGGGGGTGGACTTCCTCGCCGCAGCCCCCCGGATTCCCTGGGACACGCTGGCCATCCGTGTCGTCTGGTCGGGGCTGACGCTGGTCTGCCTCTGGGCGCTGCGCTTCCTCGAGCCCCGTTACCGGGGGAACGTGGGCTGGTTCCTCACGGCGCTGCTGCTGCCCCACATTGGGCTGTCGCTGATCAGCTGGCAGCTCGGCGGGAGCCAGAGCCCGGCCTTCGCCTGGATCTGCGCCCTGCCCCTGCTGGGCATGTCCTTGTCCATGGGGGTGATGTTCCGCTCGGTGCTGAGCGCCGTCGCCAGTCTCTTCACGGTCGTCCTGGTGCTGCTGCTGGAGGGACGCCCGGCCTCGTTCGTGGCCACCTGGGGGCTGCTCGTCCTCGCCTCGGGGCTCGTGGCGGTGCAGGCCTCCTACTTCTACGCGCGGATGCAGAAGGCTCGCCGGACGGCGGAGGCGCGCCACCGGGCGACGCAGGAGGCGCTGGTGGCCGCGCAGGCGCGAGCCCAGGAGGCGGATCGGCTGGCGCAGGTGGGCCGGCTGGCCGCGGGCGTGGCGCACGAGGTGAACAACCCGCTCGCGTTCATCCAGGCCAACCTGCGCTTCCTCGAGGAGGAGCTCCCCCGCGAGGGCCGCTCTCAACAGGACTGCCTCGAGGCGCTGAAGGAGACCCAGGCGGGCGTGGCGCGCATCCAGCAGATCGTTCAGGACCTCACGAAGCTGGCACGCGGCAGCGTGCCCACCGAGCCACGGGAGGTGGGGAGCTGCCCACTGCCCACCATCATCGAGGAGAGCATGCGGCTGGCCTCGGTGCGGTTGAAGCGGCTGGCGGTGGAGGTGGAGGTGCCGCCAGAGGTGCCGCCCGTGCGAGCGGATGCTCGGCGCCTGGGCCAGGTGCTGCTCAACTTGTTGCTCAACGCGGCGGACGCGCTGGAGGAGGGGCGCGTGGAGGGACCTCGGGTGGCGTTGAAGGTCCAGGCGCGGCCGGAGCGGGTGTTCCTCGTACTCGAGGACAATGGTCCGGGCTTCTCGCCCGAGCACCTGCCTCGGCTCTTCACGCCCTTCTTCACCACCAAGGCCCAGGGCAAGGGGACGGGGCTGGGGCTGGCGCTCTCGCGCGAGTATGTGGAGGCCTTTGGTGGAGCACTGCGCGCGGAGAACCGCCCCGAGGGTGGGGCGCGCTTCACGGTGGAGCTGCTACCGGGCTGACACCGATCCCTTCGTGCAGATGCGGGCGTGGGGGTGGGGGACTAACATGCGGCTTGTTGCCAATCGAAGTCCTGGAGGCCGGTCCATGTGGTCATCTTGCTCACGCAGGGGAATTGCGTCGTGGCTGTTGCTGGGGGCGCTGGGGACGGGGTGTGGGTTCGAGGGGAGGAACAACGATCCCTTCGTCAGGGAGGGCCCCGAGGTGTCGATGAAGGACGTGGTGTCTGGTACCACGGTGCATTTGCACCTGGTGGTCACGGACGAGGATGGAGATGAGATCACCTACAAGTGGGCCCAGTCGCCATCGGAGCCTGCAGGGTGGTTCACCAATCTCGCCATTTCAGAGCCCGACTGGGTCGCGCCCGAGGTGACGGAGCCGACGAGCTTCCTGCTCCAGGTGAACATCCGGGATGGAGAGGGGAGCTGGCTGGTGAGCTGGACGACGATCCAGGTCCGCCCGCGGCAGTAGGGCTCAGGCCTGAGTGGGTGTCGGAGTCGGAGCCGTGGGCGGCGGCGGGGTGGACTGCTGCTTCCGGCTGCGAGCGCGGACGAAAACAATCCCCAGCACAAGGAAGACCACCACCCCGATGCCCGAGCCGATGAACTGGGCACGGATGAGCTGCTCGGAGACGTCCTGCACCACCTGCGGCAGGTTGCACATCGTCTGCGAGGCCAGCGGGGTGGAGTTGTACCAGGCCATGAACCGAGGGGCCAGGAGCGTGGTCACCACGTTGCCGAGGAAGGCGCCTCCGAGCATGAAGGTGAGCACCGTCTTGAGCTTTTCCATGGCAGGGGCACCTTGGCGGGATAGCGGGTAGGCGTCATTTACATGCGGTTGGCGCCGCCGCAAAGCCTGGACCGTGCTATCTGTGGCTCATCGTGCCGCTTCTGCCGCTTGCAGCCCTCTTTGGGATCATCACGCTCGTGTGCGCCATCTTCCTGCTCATCCACGCGTTCCGCCGCAGCGTGGGCACGGGGATGATGGTGCTGCTCATCCCCTGCTACATCCTCTTCTACGCGTTCAGCCAGTTCGAGCACCCGCGCAAGAACCTTATCCTGGCGGGGTTCTTCAGCTGCTCGGTGCTGGCGGCCGTGTTCCTGGGGCTGGGCGCCCATGGCGTGTCCCGGGTGATGATGGGCATGCCTCCAGAGTATTGAGCCACGCGCCGGAGCTTCGGCATGGGGGTGGTGAATCGTTACGCCTGAGTCCGCAGGCGCGCGCTGTGCGAAGCACCCGGAGACTGCCGCGGTGGCACCGTGTGCACGCTGCGGCACCTTCCTGTGTGGCGTCTGCATCGAGGTGATGGGGGAGCAGGCCTACTGCTCGGACTGCGTCGCCTGGCTGCACAAGAACGGGCCCGTCTCCCGGACGCTGCAGATCTTCCTGGGCCTGGAGATCGCGAGCCTCATCAGCATCCCGCTGTGTCTGCTGGTGTTCGCGCTACCCGTGCAGCTCATGGTGGGGGGCGCGGGGGTGTGGGTGTCCTCGCGAGAGCTGCGGCGCATCCGGCAGGGCGAGGGGTCCTTGCGGAGCGCACGCCGGGCCAAGGTGGTGCGCGTGCTGGCCTGGGTGAACCTGCTGCTGGGAGTGGTGTGGGCGGCGGGCCTTCTCGCCGTGCTGTTCAGGTTCCGGCTGCGCTGAGCGCCGTCACACGCCGCGCGCGTTCGGATCCCACACGTACTTGTGGAGCTGGAGCTGGAAGCGCACCGGCAGCCGATCCTCGATGATCCACTCGGCCAGTTCGCGAGGGTGGAGCTTGCCGAACACGGTGGAGAACAGCAGCCCGAAGGGCTTGCCGAGCAGGTGGTGCTCGGCGATGAGCCTGCGCGCCCAGTCGTAGTCCGCCCTGTCGCCGATGACGAGCTTCAGTTCGTCGTTGGCGTTCATCGAGGTGAAGTTGCGGTAGTCGTTGCGATCGCTCTCGCCCGAGGAGGGCGTCTTCATGTCGACGATCTTATGGACCGCGGGCGGCACGAGCCGCACGTCGATGGCGCCGCTCGTCTCCAGCAACACGGTGAGGCCCTCGGCGAGCAGGGCCTCCATCAGCGGGTACACGCCGGGCTGGAGCAGGGGCTCGCCACCCGTCACCTCCACGAGCGGGGCGCGCAGGGCCTTCACCTGAGCCACCACCTCGGCGTTCTTCATGCGGGAGCCGCCCTTGAAGGCGAACTCGCTGTCGCAGTAGGTGCAGCGCAGGTGGCAGCCGGTCAGGCGCACGAAGGAGCACAGCAGGCCAGCGTGCGAGGACTCGCCCTGGACGGAGAGGTAGATCTCCTTCACCACCACGGAGTCAGCGGTAGGGGTGCGGTGAGGCTCGAGATGAGGGCGCGCAGCGAGCATGGGAGGAGCAGGGGCGTTTAATCGCGCCAGGGATGGGGTGCAAGCCTCCAGCCCCTACGCCCCGGAGGGCCGTTCGCCCGCCTTCACCTTCGCGATGAACGCGTCGATGAGGTGGCGCGCGATGCTCAGACGTGGGGGGATGCGGGGGAGCTTGTCGGCCGTGAACCAGTTGGCCTCGGCGATCTCCTGGCCGTCCACGCGCAGCTCGCCCGCCGCATACTCGGCGGTGAAGCCCACCATGAGCGAGCGCCCGAAGGGCCAGGGCTGGCTGCCGAAGTAGCGCACGTCCTTCAGCTCGATGCCCACCTCCTCCTTCACCTCGCGATGCACCGCCTCCTCCAGGGACTCGCCCGGCTCCGCGAAGCCGGCGAGCGTGCTGAAGAACGCGTCGGGGAAGCTGGAGGACCGTGCCAGCAGCATGCTGTCACCGCGGGTGACGAGGACGATGACGGCCGGAGAGATGCGTGGATAGAAGGGTGTGCGGCACGAGGGGCAGCGCCGTACGCGCTCGCCGGGCACCAGCTCCGTAGGGGTGGCGCAGCGGCCGCAGAAGCGGTGGGTCATGTCCCACTCGGCGATGGCCAAGGCCCGGCCCGCCACGCCCAGCGTCACCTCGTCCACCTGCCGGAACAGGAAGAGCGCGGCCACCAGCCTCATGCCCGAGGGCGGCTCCTGCTCTTTCGGCCATGCGGCCGCGTAGCAGTCCACCCCATCCAGGGTGCCAATGAAGTGCGCGCCCGCGGTCAGCGACGGGACGGCTGTCCCTTTGGGGATGGAGACCTTGCCGTCACGCTCCTCGATGAGGAGCTCCAGCCCGCGCGAGCAGAAGAGGTAGGCGTCCTCGCGGCCGCGGGCGGGAGGCTCATGGCCAGGAACGAAGCGGGGTGTACTCACGGGCCTCACCATACCGAGGACCCTGGCCGCGTGCAGGCCTTGGGTTTGAACTCGATACGAACCTGATAGATTGGTGCCTATCGAGCGGATTCGCTCGGGTGATGCTGGGGCTGCGCGCCGGACTTCGACGAGTTATCACCGTCACCACCAGGAAGGAGGTCGGGCCTGGGAGGGGCGATACAGGGGCGCACATGCAACGACTGGTATGGATGCTGTGCGCGATCCTACTATTGGGTGGGGCCGCTCATGCCCAGGACAAGCCTCCCATCGTCCTGGGGCTCAACGCGGACATGAGCTCCGGCTCGAGCGCGGCCGGAGAGGGCCTGCGCCGGGGAGCGGTGCTGGCCATCGCCGAGATCAACGCCCAGGGAGGCCTGCTGGGGGGACGCAAGCTGCAGCTCATGGTGAGGGACCACCATGGAGTGGCTGCCCGGGCGGAGACGCAGGTCCACGAGTTCGCGGACACGCCGAACCTCGTGGCCGTCCTGGGTGGGCTGCACAGCTTCGCCATCCTCCCGAACCTCCCCTTCATGCATGAGCGCCAGCTCATCCTCATGGCACCCTGGTCCGCGACCACGGAGGTCATCGACCACGGCCTGACGCCCAACTACGCCTTCCGGGTCTCCGCGAGGGATCCGCTCGTCGCCGAGTTCCTGGTGGCGCGTGCCTTCAAGCACGGCCGCTCCCGGCTGGGGCTCCTGCTCGAGCGGAGCGCATGGGGCCGCAGCACGGAGAAGGCGGCGGGCGAAGCGCTGGCCCGACGCCAGCGCACGCCCGCGGGGGTGCAGTGGTTCAGCTGGACAGATACAGATGAGGACATGGACGCGCAGCTCGCCGCGCTGGAGAAGGCCGGCGCCCAGGCCATCCTCATGGTGGCCAACGCGCCGGAGGGCAGCAACATCGTCAAGGCGATGGCGCGCAGACCTCCGGAGAAGCGCCTGCCGCTCTACGCGCACTGGGGCATCTCCGGCGGCAGCTTCGCCCGGCTGGCGGGCCCGAGCCTCTCCGCCGTGGAGCTGTACGTCTTCCAGACCTTCACCTTCCTCGGGGCCCGGGATGCGCGGAGCCAGGCCTTCATCACGGCCTACAACCAGATGTTCGGGACGACGCGGCCCGAGGACATCCTGGTGCCCACGGCCACGGCGCAGGCCTATGACGCGGTGTGGTTGCTGGCGCTCGCCATCAAGAAGGCGGGCACCACGGACCGCCCCCAGGTGCGCGAAGCGCTGGAGCAGCTGGAGCCGTACAAGGGGCTCATCCGCACCTATCAGCCCGCCTTCACCCCCTCGCGCCATGAGGCGCTGGAGCTCTCTGATTACAAGCTGACCCGGTTCTCTCCCGAGGGCTTCCTCGTGCCCTCACCTCCAGAGGGGCGGCCGTGAGCTTCTTCCGGAGCCTCCAGGGGAAGATCCTCCTCTTCTTCTTCCTCATCGACGTGGCGACAGTGGGCGCCCTCATCGTCACCGTCTCGAACGATGCCAGGGAGGCGCTGGAGGAGCAGATCGAGCAGCAGCTGCGGATGACGGCGAGCGTCGCCTCGCACGACCTTGAGGAGCAGCTGGAGCTCAAGTGGTTCTTCATGCAGTCGCTCGCTGAGAACACGTTCATGGTCAACAGCATCATCGACTCCATGGGACGTGGCGACTCCCTCGCGCCCTTCATGCAGAAGCTGCAGCTGCCGGGTGTGGCGGGGGACCAGACGGATGTGTGGCTGGTGGACTTCGCGGGGCGTGTCATCGCGCGCAACAGGCTCCACTCGGGGCACACCGAGCACTCCGAGACCTTCGGGGAGGAGCGATGGTGGGCGAACGTCCGGGAGGGCAAGCCCACCATGGCCTCCTCTCAGCGGGAGGGGCGCACGCACCTGCTGCTCGCCTTCCCTGTCATGTACCGCGGGCAGCCTGAGGGGGCTGTGGTGGCCGAGTTCGACATCTCGCATCTGCGCGAGTACAGCGAGCGCGGCGGCTTCGGGGTGACCGTGCTGTCCCGCCAGGGGCCGCTCAACGGGTTCATGGCCCCGGAGGCGCTGGGCCAGCTCGCGCATCTGCGCGACCATCCTGGAGAGCCCGCGGCCCTCCTGCTGGAGGACACCTTCTATCTGGTCGAGCCGCTGAAGGGATTCTCTCGCCAGCAAGGGCTGGACTGGTCCCTGGTCTTCTCCGTGCCAGCCGAGAAGATCACCCAGCCGCTGCGGAGGCTGCGCCAGCGCATGATCGGCACGGGCGCCCTGCTGGCGGTGATGTTCGCGGTGGTGGTCGTCTGGGGGACGGGCCGCCTGATGCACCCGCTCGAGCGCATCGAGGGCACCATGCGGCGCATCGTCGATGGGGGCGACCTGCACCAGCGCATCCGGCTCAAGTCCCAGGACGAGCTGGGCTCCATCGCCCGTACCTTCGATCAGATGCTGGAGCGGCTGGAGCATCGCACGGTGGAGCTGGAGCGCTCACGGGACAAGGCGTCCCTGCTGGCCCACATGACCTCCGCCTCTCCCAATGGCATTGCCATGCTGGATCTCCAGGGGCATGCGCAGGTCTGGAACCAGGCAGCCGAGCGCATCTTTGGCTGGAGCCTGGAGCAGATCATCGGCAGTCTCTTCCTGGCAAGGCTGGTGCCAGCGGGCGCCAGGGACACCGTCTCCGAGCTCATCACCCGCGCTAGCACAGGTGGGCTGGCGGAGGCAGAGGTCAGCCTGCTGAGCCGGGAGGCGGGGCTGGTCCCTGTCCAGCTGCTGGTGACGCGAATGGCTGACGCGGCCGGCCAGCCCATGGGGTATGTCTTCATCATGCGGGATCAGCGAGAGGTGAAGCGCCTACGCGAGTCCCTCGTACACTCGGAGAAGATGGCAGCCATGGGCACGCTGGTCGCGGGGCTCTCGCACGAACTCAACAACCCGCTGGGCATCATCCTCGGCTTCGCGCAGGGGCTGGAGCGGCGGGGCACGCTGGACGAGAGCACGCGCTCGGCGGTGGCCTCCATCGAGCGGCAGGCCCAGCGCTGCGCCTCGCTCGTCCGGGCGCTGCTGGACTTCTCACGCAAGAAGGTCCCCATCCGCGAGCGCATCTCGGTGTCCGCCCTCTTCGGGCGGGTGGGCGAGCTGGTCAGCGGCCAGGCCCGGCGCGCGGACATCCACTTCGAGATCCTCCCCATCACCGAGGAGGTGCCCGAGCTGGAGGTCAGCGTGCAGGAGATCGAGACCGCGCTGCTCAACCTCATCACCAACGCGCTGGATGCCACGCCGAGCGGCGGCTCCGTGAGCGTCAGCGCCCAGGCGGTGGCTCCAGGCGAAGGCGTGGAGCTGATCGTCACGGACTCGGGCAGCGGCATGCCGGAAGAGGTGCTTCAGCGGGCCTTTGATCCCTTCTTCACGACCAAGCCCGTGGGGCAGGGGACAGGGCTTGGGTTGTCCATCACGAGGAACATCGTCGAGGCCCACGGGGGGGCCATCGACGTGAAGACGGCCCCGGGAGCCGGAACCACGGTCAGGCTGTGGCTCCCGGCGGCCGGCGCGCCCCCCCAGGCGCACCCCATGGAGGCGACGGTATGGAAGTGAGTCCGAGAGGCCAATGGCTGGAGCGCCTCGGGGAGCTGCCGTTCCTCCCCTGGGACGCGAGCTCCACGGGAGGCTCCCCCACGTCGCGCGGCTCTTCCTCGTCGCTGCCCAAGCGCAGCGTGCAGGAGCTGGCTCCAAATGGAGGCATCTCCGTGCTCGTCATCGATGACGAGCCGGACATGCGCGAGATGGTGGTCTTCTCGCTGCCGGCCAGCGAGTTCGAGGTGGTGACGGCCAGCGGGGGCCGCGAGGCGGTGGAGCTGCTGGGCACGCGCCGCTTCGACGTGGCCATCACGGATCTGAAGATGCCCGGCATGAACGGTGTCGACACCGTGGCGGCGCTGCGGCAGCTGGATCCGGACATGGAGGTCATCGTCGCCACTGGCTACGCCAGCCTGGAGACGGCGCTGGCCTGCATGAAGAACGGGGCCTACGACTACATCCGCAAGCCGTACGAGATCGCCGAGCTGCGCCACCTCATCCTGCGCGCGGTGGAGAAGCGGCGCCTGAGCTCGCTGGTGCCGCTGTACGAGGTGAGCTGCGCGCTGCTCTCGCTGCGGACCCGGAGAGAGGTGCTGACGCACCTGGGCGAGCTGGCGCTGGATCTGATCCCGCACCAGGCCTTCCGGCTGTTGCTGCCGGAGCCCGGCCGCAGCGATCTGTTCATCTGCGCGTCCGTGGATGGGCTGGAGCTCTCCGAGACACCGCTGTTCGAGCTGGCACGGCGCGCCATCCAGGGCCAGGGGCCCGTCTGTGTGGTGAGCACCTCCCGGGACTGGCCCTTCTCGCCCCTGGATCGGGTGGGCGCGGCGCTCGCGTACTCGCTGCAGGTGGGCTCCGCGCCTGCGGGCAGCCTCGTCCTCGTTCGTGGGGTGGGACAGCCCGCCTTCTCCATGTCCGAGCTCCAGCGAGGCAGCCTCTTCGCCGCGCAGCTGGCGCTGGCGCTGGAGACGGCGCGCCTCAACGGCGAGCTCGAGTCCCGGGTGAAGGATCTGGAGGCCACCCGCGAGGAGCTGGTGAAGGCCGAGAAGCTGGCCACGGTGGGCAAGCTGGCCGCCGGCATCACCCACGAGCTGAGCAACCCGCTGGCCTTCACCAAGGCGGGGCTCCAGTCGCTGTCCTCCTACTCGCGCGAGGTGAAGTCCTTGTGGGCCACGGCCCGCACGGTGGCCGGGGAGCTGTCACGGCGGGGAGATCCATACCTGGCGAACCTGGCGGAGCAGCTGCTCACCGCCGCCGGCCATGAGACGGAGGCGTCCATCCAGGACGTGGAGGAGTCGGCCACCGACGCGATGGACGGCATCCGCCGCGTGGAGGGGTTGCTCGAGGAGCTGCGCGCCCTGTCCGGCGGGAGCCCCGTCTCGCCCGCGGAGCGCGTGGACGTGGTGCGGCTGTTGGATGCCTATACGCGCGAGGGCTCGCTGAGCCGCCCCATCCACCTCGAGGTGTCCGCGCCTGTCTTTGCACGGGCGGGGCTGGAGGATCTCGAGTCCAGCGTGGGCCGCATCCTCGCCTTCCTGTGCGAGGCCACGCCGATCCCAGAGGGAAAGCCGCTCGTGCCGGTGAAGATCCACGCCGGGTACGACGAGGGCCGGCCGTTCATCCAGCTGGAGGACCCCCTGTTCGAGCTGTCCGATGAGCGGCGCGCGGAGATCTTCGATCCACGCATCCAGGCCGACTCCCGCAGCGGGCACACCATGCGGCTGAACTTCGGGCTGGCGCTGGCCTGGCGGCTGCTGCGCCGCATGGGCGCGGATCTCACCGTCTCACCGGGCATGCCGGCAGGCAGTATCTTCCGGCTGGTGCTCCCGGTGGCGGAGTAAGGCGCGGACGCCCATGCCTGGCCAGATCCTCATCGTTGATGACGAGCGGGACATCCGCCAGCTCCTCAGGGAGATGTTGTCGCTCGAGGGGCACGAGGTGAACGAGGCGACCAACGGCGCCGAGGCCCTGTCGCGGCTGCGGGACGCCTCGTTCGACGTGGTGGTGACGGACGTGCGAATGCCGAGCCTGAGCGGCGTGGAGCTGCTGCGCCGGGTGCGGGAGGTGTCCCCCTCCACCGAAGTGATTGTCGCCACCGCCTATGCCGAGCTGGACACGGCCATCGAGTGCATGCGGTCCGGCGCGTTCGATCTGCTGCGCAAGCCCTTCAACCTGCAGGAGCTGTTCTCCTGTGTCTCCCGCGCGCTGGAGAAGCGCCGCCTCAACGTCTCCACGGATCTGGTGCGGCTGAGCCAGGCGCTCTTCGAGCAGAACGCCATCGAGCAGCTGCCGCGCGCCATCGTGGAGAGCGTGCGCTCGTTCATGGCCGCGGACGCGGTGGTGCTGGCGCTGCCGGACACGGACGGCAGGCTCCAGGCGGCGTATGCCCATGGGCTGACGGGAGAGGAAGAGGGCCGGCTCGCCCTGGCGCTCGGCGATCGGCTGGTGCGCATGCTCCCGCAGGACCAGACGCCCGCGGTGCTCGGGCCGCTGGGCGGGGACTGGCGCTTCAAGGACTTCCAGGAGCTGCCCCCGGCGCTCTCCGTCCTGCTCATGCCCCTGACGGTGAGGGAGCGGCTGCTGGGGGTGTTCATCATCCTGCGCCGCTCCGAGGCGCGTCCGCTGAACCGAGGGGAGCAGGATCGCGCCACCCTCCTGTCCTCGCACGCCGTGCTGGCGCTGGAGAACGCGCGGATGGCGGGCCAGCTCTCGGCCACTCAGCGCATGGCCTCCATGGGGCTGGTGGCGGCTGGCATCAGCCACGAGATCAGCAACCCGGCCGCCTTCGTCCTCAGCAACCTCCAGTTCATCCAGAAGGGGCTGAGCCTGCTGTCCCGGAGCCTGAGCCCGGAGCCCAGCAGGGTGAGCGGGTGGGTCGAGTGGGGGCCGCGCCTGCAGGAGGAGTTCGAGGCCATCCAGCAGGCCACGGCCGAGGCCTCCGAGGGCACGCGCCGCATCTGCGAGATCGTCAAGGACATGCGGGCGCTGTCGCGGATGGATGACAACGCGTCGGGGTGGTTCGAGCTGAATGAGGCGATCCGCTCGGCGCTGCGCATCACCCGGGCGGAGACGACGCCGGCGGCCACCGTCATCGTCGAGCTGGCCGATGGCATCCAGGTGAAGGGCAGCCCGGGCCG
>Ga0247825_10000140_pt1 | contig 41195 bp, 31 predicted proteins | sample 13C_Vanillin_Day_FD_194413 | JGI IMG/M metagenome (GOLD analysis project Ga0247825, IMG submission 194413) | Soil microbial communities from agricultural site in Penn Yan, New York, United States - 13C_Vanillin_Day48 | ecosystem: Environmental > Terrestrial > Soil > Agricultural land | place...
ATCCTGCTCACCGAGCTCAACCAGTTCGTGGACCGGTCCTTCCGCCCGGTGGCCGAGCAGAAGAGCCTCACGTTCACCGTGGAGCTGGCGCCCAACACGCCACGCTCCATCCGCACGGATCCGCAGCGGCTGCAGCAGATCCTCAAGAACCTGCTCTCCAACGCCTTCAAGTTCACCGACCAGGGCAGCGTGAAGATGGTGGTGAAGCCGGCGGAGAAGAACGTGCGGCTCGACCACGAGGTGCTGCGCAAGGCCAAGCGTGTCATTGCCTTCGCGGTGATGGACACGGGCATCGGCATCCCCAAGGACAAGCAGAAGCTCATCTTCGAGGCGTTCCAGCAGGCGGACGGCTCCACCGCGCGCAAGTACGGTGGCACCGGCCTGGGCCTGTCCATCTCGCGCGAGATCGCCAAGCTGCTGGGTGGCGAGATCCACGTGCAGAGCGAGCCGGGCAAGGGCAGCACCTTCACGCTGTACATGCCGCCCGAGTACGTGGGCCCCGAGGATGAGGGCGCCTCACCGCCCTCACCGTCGACTCCGCCGCTGACGCCCTCGACGCCCCCTGCTCCGTCCAAGGCAGCGGCTCCGGCAGGCAGCTGGGCTCCTCCTCAGGCCTTGATGGATGCACCGGAGCCGGAACTCCCCCCTGAGACGTACCCGACTCCACCCCCCGTGGCCGAGAACGGGCACGTGCTGGACGCGGCGCTGCCGCCCCCGCCGGACCCGCTGCTGGCCCCGCTCGCGGTGGAGGATGACCGGGAGCACATCCGCGAGGGGGATCGCGTCCTCCTCATCATCGAGGATGACCTGAAGTTCGCCCGCATCATGGCGCAGATGGCCCGTGAGAAGGGCTTCAAGGTGCTGGTGGCCAGCCGCGGCGACAGCGGCCTGTCCATGGCCAACGAGTACCTGCCTCACGCCATCACCCTGGACATCCAGCTGCCGGTGGTGGACGGCTGGAGCGTGCTGGAGCGCCTCAAGCGCAACCCACGCACGCGCCACATCCCCGTCCACATCATCAGCGTGATGGACAAGCACCAGGGCAACGCCCAGGGCGCCTTCGGCTACCTCACCAAGCCCGTGAGCAAGGAGGGCCTGGAGCAGGTGTTCGGCCAGCTGGCCCGCTTCCTGGACCGCAAGGAGCGGCGCCTGCTGCTCGTCGAGGATGATGACGTGCAGCGCGACAGCCTGAGCAAGCTGATGAGCGAGGGCGATGACGTGCTGGTGACGGCCGTGCCCACCGGGCAGGAAGCCCTGCGCACGCTGGACAAGGCCGAGTTCGACTGCCTCGTCATCGACCTGCTGCTGCCTGACATGGATGGCATCAAGCTGGTGGAGGAGGTGAAGACCCAGCCACGCTTCAGGGACTTGCCCATCGTCGTCTACACGGGCAAGGAGCTGTCAGGGAAGGATGAGGCTCGCCTCAAGCGCTACACCGGCAGCGTCATCCTCAAGAGCGGGCCCAAGAGCCCCGACCAGCTCCTGGGCGACACGGCCCTGTTCCTGCACCGCCTGGACCAGAACCTCACACCCAGGGCTCGCGAGGCCCTGGCCATGCGCGACAACCGGCATGACGAGGATCTGGCCGGCAAGAAGGTGCTCGTCGTGGATGACGACATGCGCAACATCTTCGCGATCACCAGCGTCCTGGAGAACCAAGGCATGCAGGTCTCCTTCGCCGAGAATGGCCGCGCGGCCATCGACTCGCTGAAGAAGAGCCCCGACGTGGACGTGGTGTTGATGGACATCATGATGCCGGAGATGGACGGCTACGAGACCATGCGGGCCATCCGCCAGGACCTCCGGCTGTCCCGGCTCCCCATCATCGCCGTCACCGCCAAGGCGCTGAAGGACGACCGGGAGAAGTGCATGGCCGCCGGCGCCAGTGACTACCTGCCCAAGCCCGTGGACACGGACAAGCTCATTGAACTCATCCGCCTGTGGGTGAACGCCTGAGTTGGCTAGCGTACGTCTCGCTCTCCTCCGGGCTTTTGTCTGGAGGAGAGCGGACCTAGCTTTCTCCCCACCCCCGGGGCATCCGTCTTGCTCAGCATGATTTCCAACGACTCCACCACTGATCGCGCCCCCGAGAGCGCTCCTCGCCAGCGGGCGAGCATCCTGATGGTGGATGACCATCCCTCCAACCTGCTTGCGCTCGAGGCCATCCTCGAGCCGCTCGGCCAGGAGCTGGTGAAGGCCAACAGCGGTGAAGAGGCCCTCAAGTTCCTGTTGCAGCGCGAGTTCGCCGTCATCCTCATGGACGTGCAGATGCCAGGGATGGATGGCTTCCAGGCCGCGGCGCTCATCAAGCAGCGCGAGCGCACCCGCACCATCCCCATCATCTTCCTCACCGCGCTCAGCCGGGACGCGGCCCACATCTTCAAGGGCTATGCGCACGGCGCGGTGGACTATCTGCTCAAGCCCTTTGACCCGGAGATCCTCCGCTCCAAGGTCAGCGTCTTCGTGGACCTGTTCCTCAAGGAGCAGCAGATTCAGCGCCAGGGCGCGCTGCTGCGCCAGAAGGAGCGTGAGGCGCTGGAGCGCCAGAACGAGCTGCGCTACCGGCGGCTGTTGGACTCGCTGCCGGAGACCATGTGGGCGACGCGCCCGGACGGGATGCTGTACTACGCCAACCAGGCGTGGCGGGACTACACCGGCCTGGACAGCGAGGAGATCTCGAATCAGTTCTTCATGGAGTACTTCCACTCCGCGGACCGCGGGGCCATGTCCGTCCGGTGGAGGGAGACGCTGCAGCAGGGCACTCGCTCCGAGTGCGAGTTTCGCATGCGGCGCAAGGATGGGGTGTGGCGCTGGCACCTGGGGCGGGCGACGGCCGAGCGCGATGAAGGCGGACGCATCATCGGCTTCATCTGCGTGGCGACGGATATCGACGACAAGAAGCGCGCGGAGGAGGCGCTGGCGCGCTTCAAGGCCACGCTGGACGCCACGCTCGACTGCGTCCTCATGTTCGAGCCCGAGGGGCTCACCCTGACCTATGCCAATGCGGGAGCGGCCCGGCAGCTCGGGGCGACGGTGGAGGAGCTGGTGGGCAGCCGCGTGCTGACGGTGGAGGGGGCCTTCGACGAGGAGGGCTTCCGCAAGCTGCTGGCGCCGCTGCTGAGCGGCACGCTGCCGAGCCAGACGTACTCCACCACGTACCGGCGGCGCGATGGCTCCGAGGTGCCTGTGGAGGTGGTGCTCCAGTATGTCGTCGCGGGCGATGGACAGAGCCGCTTCGTCTCCCTGGCGCGCGACATCACCGAGCGCCAGCGCGCGGAGGCCGCCCTGAGGATGGCCAACGAGGCCAAGGACGCCTTCCTCGCGGCGGCCAGCCACGAGCTGCGCACACCGCTGGCCGCGGCCAAGGGCCACGCCCACCTGGCGATGCTCAAGCTGGGGGGCGAGGCGGACAGCGGGCCGGGCAAGTCGCTGACGATCATCAACCGGCAGATTGACCGGATGACCAAGCTGGTGGAGGAGCTGCTGGACATCAGCCGGCTCCAGGCCGGCCGCCTGTCCCTGGAGCTGGAGCGCTTCGATCTGAGCGTGCTCGTGCGAGAGACGTGTGACCGCATGGCCGTGCTCTCTCAGGCGCACTCGCTGCGGATGGAGGTGCCGGAGTGCCTGGAGGGCCTGTGGGATCGCGGGCGGCTGGATCAGGTGCTCACGAACCTGGTGTCCAACGCGATCCGTTACTCTCCCAACGGGGGCGAGGTGGTGGTGCGGCTGGAGCAGGAGGACGCCGGGGTGCACCTGATGGTGAAGGACTGGGGCGTAGGGATTCCTCCAGAGAAGCAGGGGCTCATCTTCGAGCGCTTCGGGCGCGCGCACGGTGCCAAGTACGGCGGGCTGGGGTTGGGGTTGACGATCAGCCAGGGCATCGTGGAGCAGCACGGTGGCCGCATCTGGGTGGAGTCCCTGGGAGTGTCCGGCGAGGGCTCCACTTTCCATGTCTGGCTGCCGCGCGAGGTGGCGCAAACGAGTGCGTCCTCGTCCTCGCCTCCGTCCAAGGAGCACCACGCCACGCCGCATCCGCAGGTCTCCGCGGGCTGAGCGGGCGGTGGACTCAGCCGTTGGGTTTCCCAGCCACCGCCGCATGGGGCTCGCGGCGGGGCTGCGCGGCACCCTTGCGAGTGATGAGCACCACGGCCACGAGGATGGCCGCCATCGCCACCATGGCATACGACCCAGGCGTCTCGCCGCCCAGCACCACCCCGAGCAGCATCGCCACCACGGGGTTCACGTAGGCGTAGCTCGTCGCGAGCGACGGCCGCGCGTGGCGCAGCAGGTAGCCATAGGCGCTGAACGCGATGAGCGAGCCGAACGCCACCAGGTAGAAGAACGCCGCCAGGGCGCGGGGCGAGGGCATGCCGGCCATGCGCTCGCCGAGGGCGAAGCTCAGCCCCAGCAGCATGACGCCCGAGCACAGCATCTGCGTGGCGGCGCCCATCAGCCCCTGGGGCATGGACTGGCTGCGCCGGCTCCAGATGGAGCCGAACGCCCAGCTCACCGGTGCCAGCAGCAGCGCTAGCACGGGCACCCACTGGTGGCCCAGCTCGCCGCCCTTGTTGAGCAGGACGATGCCGAAGAAACCCAGCGCCAGCCCCCAGCGCTCGGCTCGCCCCGGCCACAGCCCTTCGAACAACCCGCCGAAGAGCGCCACCCACAGCGGCATGCTGCCCACCACCAGCGCGGTGACTCCCGAGGGGACCCACTGCTGGGCGTACGCCACGCACCCGTTGGCGATGACGAGCAGCAGCAGCCCCGTGAAGGCCCCCGCCGCCCACTGGGGCCGCGTGGGCGTCGGCACCCCCCTCAGCCTCAGCACCGCGTAGAGGATGGCCCCCGCCAGCGTGAAGCGCAGGCCTCCCATCAGCAGCGGGGGGAACCCTCCCTGGAGCGTCCAGCGGATGCCCAGATACGTAGAGCCCCAAATGACGTACAGCGCGAAGAGGCAGAAGAGGATCCAGCCTCGGCGTGCGTCAGCAGAGGTGGGCACAGCGGAGTGCGTCAAAGAGGGTAGACCTTCAACCCTGACAGGCGGCACATCTCGTAGATGACGTCCATGCGCTCGAAGAGCGGCGTGGGCTCTAGCAGCACGCGGGCCTCCAGCCGCCCCATGCTGAGCAGGTCCACCTCCCCCTCCTCCACCGTGTGGTACACGGCGTAGTTGGCCCGGATCGCGGCGCGCCCTCCCCGAGGCGTCTCCACCTGGACGTTCGTATAGAGGTGGCGGCAGGCGTAGGGCACGGTGGCGTGCGCGCGCAGCAGGGTCGTCACACACTCGTCCAGTTGAGCCCGCGAGGTGCAGTGCATCAGCGCGACCGGCACGTTCTGGACGAGGTTCTCCCGAGGGATGAGCCGGTACTGGCCGGCATCGGTGAAGCAGCGGGGCCAGTGCTCCAGCGGCCCATCGTCCAGGCACGTGGCGTACCGGTACAGCAGGGACTCTGCGGCGTGGCGGACCTCGAGGGCATCGTCGTACATGGCCCCCCATCTCACGCCACCCTGCCCCTGTACTTCAATGGTGAAGAACCCAAAAAAAGGGGGCGGAGAGGCCACGCGGTCCCGGCGGTCGCCTGGCTGCCTGCCCTGCGGACTGGGATTGAACCCCTCCGGAGACCTTCTTAGACTTTGATCGTCCTCGAGGTGCTGCCGGCCAGGAGGGAAGGTGCGGCAGTCTGGAGGCTGATCAAGGATGTCTGAAGAGCTAGGCGAGCGCGAAAGAGAAGTCCTCCGGGCCGTCGTGCAGGAGTACATCACCACCGGTGGGCCCGTGGGCAGTCACCAGCTCAGCCGCAAGGCCGAGTTCGATGTCTCCTCGGCCACCTTGCGCAATGTGCTGGCGGACCTGGAGGAGCTGGGCTTCCTCGAGAAGCCCCACACCTCCGCGGGCCGCGTCCCCACCGACCGGGGCTACCGCTTCTACGTGGACACGCTCGTGCGCCTGAAGGACCCGGCGCCCAAGGACCGGGAGCTGATCCACGCAGGGCTCGTCCAGGACAGCAAGCTCGAGGACATCCTCGGCGAGGCCAGCCGCATCCTCCACTCGCTCACCCGGCACGCCAGCGTGGTCATCACCCCGCGCCTGGAGGCGGCGGTGTTCCAGCGGATCGAGTTCGTCCGGCTGCGTGAGAACCGCATCCTCGCCGTGCTGGTGGGGCTCAACGGGCAGGTGCAGAACAAGGCCATCACGGTGGACTTCCCCGTCACCTCGGACGAGCTGCTCAAGGCCTCCAACTATCTCTCGGAGCTGCTGCGCGAGGTGCCGCTGGAGGAGGCCCGGGAGCGTATCCGCCAGGAGATGGATCAAGAGCAGGCGCTCTACAACGCGCTGACGGCCAAGGCGCTCAAGCTGGGCGCGGCCGCCACGGATCTGCAGACGCCGGAGTCCGAGCGCGTGCGCATCGAGGGCACCGGCTCCTTCCTGGAGCAGCCCGAGTTCGCCGATGTGGAGCGCATGCGCGCCCTCTTCCGGACGCTGGACGAGAAGCACAAGCTGCTGCAGCTGCTGGACAGGGTGCAGCGTGCCCGGGAGATGCAGATCTTCATCGGCGCCGAGAGCGCGTTCTCCGCTCCCGGAGAGCTGACCGTCATCGCCAGCCCTTACGGCAGCCGCGAGCAGGTGCTGGGCTCGGTGGGCGTCATCGGGCCGACGCGCATGAACTACCAGCGCGTCATCCCCCTGGTGAACTTCACCGCCCAGGTCCTCTCCCGGGTCCTAGATCAGGGCTAGCGCAGTAGCCGCAGTCCACCGCGCAGTTGTTGTACTGGTGGCCCGTCCCACAGGACTCGCTGATCTGGCACACGCCGTCGCCGCAGGTGAAGATGTCCACGGGCCGCAGGCGGGTGGTGAGGGGCATGTACGAGACACCGTCGCGCGTGCACTCCCTGTAGAACCCGCCCCCGGGCTCCGGCGTGCAGGCCTGGGAGCAGCTTCCGACATGGATCATGGGCGGACAGCTGCTCTGGCTGCCTCCCGGGCCAGACCAGAGCGAGCACGCGCGGGAGGTGCTCTCCAAGGGATTGAAGTCCCCCCGGTCGCTGCCGACATAGATGCCCTCGCCCGTGAAGAGGTTCCCGAAGAAGCAGGCCTCTCGCTGCGAGTACTCCGCGAGCTCCGTCGGCCCCGTGGGGATCTCGTGCGTCTCCGCGTCGCGCCCCTGCACGGAGAAGGGGACGTGCTGATTGTGCTTGTTGACGTGTGAGGCCAGGCACGCCGTGATGAGCTGCTGCTCGCGGGTGCTCGCCGGTTGGCCGTTGGCCCAGCCGGGCGCCAGCCCCAGGCTTCCCGTCCACGTGTAGAGCTGGTTCGTGGTGGGATCCACGTACTCCAGCAGCTGATGGGCGGACATGGCGCAGCGGACGACGTAGGTCATCACGTGATCCGCCATGTTCTGGTCCTGCCTGAACCACGCCGCGAAGTCAGCGGTGGTCAGGCCGTTGTACGCCAGGCCGTTGTAGGCCAAGCCGTTGTACGCCAGGCCGTTGTAGGCCAAGCCGTTGTACGCAAGGCCGTTGTACGCAAGCCCGTTCTCGCTGCGCTTCTCCTGGGATTGTTGCCTCAGCCCCTGGGACTCGCTGGGCTCGATGGGACCGCAGCCTACGAAGCTCGTGAGCGAGAGCACCGTGACGGCCAGGAGCCTCAAGGACGGCCCAGCTCGAGGCAGCCCTCGAATGCGGCAGCTTTCCTCAGATGATGTGGTCTTCATGCTCATACCCCCCTCCTAAGTACGTGATGAAGCTAAAGGAGCGCTGCTCCTGGGAACCGACGGTGCACGTCGGCTCAAGCGCTCTGGAGAACCCGATGTCACCCGTAGGTTGGCATTCAGCTCTGACCTCTCGTGGTGCAGTGGGGCGCCTGGGCAGCGCCTTGCGCGACACCTCAAGGCGTGCCGTGCTTAATAAGTAAACAGCGTATGATGCGTATTGTACGAGAAATGAGAAAGTGGGGGAATCGCTCCGATGCTAAGGCGAGTGGGTGGGTAGTCCTCACGTAGTGCACGGGAGCAGGTGATGGCTGATGCACCGACACCGGAAACCGTCTCCTCCCGAGAGGAGCTCCGATCTGGAACCCTCCGTGAGGGTTCCTCTGCGCATGCTCGCGAGGCCGCAGCGCTCTTCCCCACCGCGCGGTGGGGCAATCTCCCTGGCGGCGTAGGCCACATTGTAGGTCGCGATGGCGAGCTGGCAGCCCTGCGGCGCTGGCTCGAGGCCAGCACGAGGCTCGTGACCGTGAGCGGGCCCGCGGGGATGGGCAAGTCCCGGCTGGCGGCGCACTTCGGCCAGGAGCAGATGCAGGCGCGCGTCTGGGAAGGTGGCGTGTGGCTGTGCGATCTGACCGAAGCCTCGACAGTGGAGGATCTGTGTCAGGCGCTGGGACAGGCGCTCGGGGTATCGCTGAGCCGTGCTGGCGCTGGCCAGGAGCCCACGGAGCTGCTCGGGCGGGCCCTGGCGGGGCATGGAGCGATCCTCGTCATTCTCGACAACGTGGAGCATCTCCTGCAGCACCTGCCCTCCACCGTGAGCCGGTGGTTGACGCTGGCGCCGCAGGCCCGCTTCCTGGTGACCTCGCGTGAGGCGCTGCGGCTGGAGGGGGAGTGCCTCCTCGAGCTGGCGCCGCTGGGGCTGCCCTCCGAGGGCGAGACACGCCTGGAGGACATCGCCCAGGCCGAGGCGGTGTGCCTGTTCGTCGAGCGGACGCAGGCGGTGCGAGCCGGGTACACGCTGACGGCCACGGATGCGCCGCTCGTGGCGGAGATCGTCCAGAGGCTGGAGGGGATCGCGCTGGCCATCGAGCTGGCGGCGGCGCGCACCCGGCTGCTGAGCGTGGAGCAGATCCGCGAGCGGCTGGTGGACCGCTTCGAGCTGCTGCACCCAGGCCATCGTGATGGCTCGGCCCGCCGGGAGACGCTCCAGGGGGCCATCGACTGGTCCTGGAATCTGCTGGATCGGGCAGAGCAGTCCGCGCTCGCTCAGTGCGCGGTGTTTCACGGGGGCTTCAGCCTGGAGGCGGCCAAGGCGGTGCTCGTGCTCCCCGAGGGCAGCCCGGACGTGCTGGGCGTCATCGAGTCACTCCGCTCGAAGTCTCTCTTGAGGGAGCCCCCGCCGGACGGGCTGAAGGAAGGCGAGACACGCCTGGGCATGTACGAGAGCATCCGCGAGTACGCCCTGGCCCGGTTGGCGGAGACCCGCGTGGGCGCCTCGCTCATGGAGCGCCACGCGGACTTCTATCTGGCTCTGGGCCGCCAGCTCCGGGAGCGGGTGCGCGGGGCAGGGGGGACCGAGGCGCTGCGGCGCCTGGCGCTGGAGCGTGAGAACCTCCTGGCCGCCTGCGACAACGCCCTGGCCGCTCCACCCACGCCGCGCTCCCTGGAGCGGGCGCTCGAAGTGCTGGTGGCGCTCGAGCCGGATGTGACAGCGCGGGGGCCCATGGGCATTGCGCTGTCTCGGATGGAGCGGGCGCTGGATTTGACCGCGCAGGTGTCCGTGTCTCCCTTGTTGCGCACCGAGGTGCTCGCGGCGAGAGGCCGGCTGTATGGCGCCTGCGGCCAGGTGACGGCCGCCCGGAGGGACTTGGAAGAGGCCCGGGCGTCCTTCCACGCCCTGGGCGAGCGAGCCCACGAGAAGCACGTGCTGGTGGACCTCGCCATCCTCGCGCGCAACGCGGGAGAGATAGAGGCCGCGTGGAAGTTCAGCCAGGAGGCCAGCACGCTGCGCCTGGAGGGAGCCACCTGGCTGGAGGCCTATGCCGTGGGCAACCTGGGCCTGGTGGAGCACCTCCGGAGCGGGGCGAGGGCGGCCGCGTCCCACCTGCGTGCGGCGCGCAGGCTCTTCCGGATGGCCGGGGACGTGATGTTCGAGAGCGGCTTTCTCACCAACTCCGCCATGGCCGTGGGAGAGGCGGGAGAGACGCAGGAGGCCATCGCCCTGCTGCGCGAGGCCATGGTCAAGGCCACCAGCGCGGGGGACGCGGTGGGCCATGCGATCGCCCGGCTCAACCTGGGCTGTTATCTGCTGGAGGAGGATCAAGCGCAGGAGGCCCGTGAGCACCTGGAGGCCACCGTGCGCATGGGCCAGCAGTTCGGGATGCTCATCCTCGAAGGCTGCGCACGGGGTGAGCTTGGGCGGGCCCACATGGCCATGGGCGCCCCGGAGAAGGCCCGGGGGTATCTGTCCGAGGCGGTGAGCTTGTTGGGGCAGGCGGCGCGCTGGCATGCGCTGCGCTTCAGCGCCCACCTCGCCGCGGTGCAGGCCACCGAGGGCGGGATCTCCGAGGCCCAGGCAGGCTTCGCCGAGCTGACGGCCATCCCCGAGCTCGCGCGCGACGCGGTGCTCTATGCGCTGATCACCTTGCTGCAGGTGTCGTTGGACCTGGCCACGGCACGGGCGGCTCCGCCGGCGAGCTCAGAGGCACAGCAGGCGCTGGAGCGTGCGCGCAAGCGCCTGGAGTGGGCGAGGACCGTGCCCGCGGAAGCCATGTCCTCGGATCTGCGCGGAGCGTTGCGGCTCTTCGAGCGTGCCCTCACCCCGCCCCAACGTAATAGTGCCGGGTGAGGGCCTCCTCACTCTCGAACTGGGGGTAGCGGCCCTGGGTCAGAGAGGAGGCGTCCGGCATGGCGGTGGCCCCTGATCGCTCGAGCAGATCCGCCACGAGGCGCCCGTAGGCATCGCGTGGGGCCATCCCGGGATAGTGCTGGGCCAGGCCGAGGTGGGCTGAGTGGAAGCGCAGCACCAGCGGGCCCTTCCCCGGCTCGCCCCAGGAGAGCACCAGATCCGTGAGGAGGGTGCGCCGGGGGGCTGCTCCCTCGGGAGTAGGGGCCGGCAGCAGCCCTACCGCCACGGCCAGCACCTCGGTGATGGCCAGGGAGCGGCGCTGGCCATTGGCGTCCACCATCAGAGAGCTCTCGGAGAGGCTCGTGAGCTTGCAGGGGATGATGCGCGGCGGGGGCGGGGGCGCATTGAGTTCGACGGAGGCGATATCGCTTCCACGGCTCCGCGCTTCGCTGCGAGCCATCGCCTCCGCGACCTCGGCCTCCAGCTCCTGCAGGCGCGTGCCCAGGGTGCTGTTCGGCTCCAGCTTCAGTTGCCTGGCCCGCGTCAGGTATTCGCGCGCCCGCTCCGGGAGCTCACCTCGCGCCAGCCGTAGCTCGGTGGCGCGAATCAGCGCCCGTGCCGCCGTGGCGCCCGTGTCCGTCCCAGCCCTGGCGTAGAGCGGTTCAGCCAGCAACAGGAGCCCCTCGGGGGCGCTCTCCACGGCCTGGGCCAGCCGCCAGGCCAGAGCGGGCCGGAGCTGCTCGGCAGGCAGGAGCGGCCCCAGCTCCTCGAGCGCAGTCCAGACGGCGGCGGGCTCATTGCGCCCCACCAACACCTGCAGCGCTCGTTCGATCTTCGCGATGCCAACGTGCGCCCTGCCATGCTGCAGCTCGAACTTGCCCAAGGTCAGCAGCACATCGGCCGAGTCCGGCCGTGCGGCCTGCGCTTGCGTGAAGGCCGTGCGCGCCGCGTCGTGATCCCCGCGCTCGAGCGCCTCTTTCGCTTGGGTGAGCAGTGGATCCTCCACCCAGGCTCCCTGCCGCTTGGCCAGCTCGGGGGCCAGGTAGCGCTCCTCGAAGCGCGTCGTGCGCAGGCCCAGGGCCACCGCGAAGCCGAAGAGGAAGCCGCCGATGTGGGCCATCACCGCCACGCCCGTGGTGTTGCCCCAGAGGAGGAAGTCCAGCACCTCGCTGCCGAACCACAGCCCTCCCCAGGCCCAGGCAGGCATGGCGAATGTTCCGCGCCAGATGCGGATGATCCAGATGAAGTAGCCGATGCGAACCTTCCGGCCGGCAAAGCGCAGGCAGAAGGCCCCGATGCAGGCGGCCACAGCCCCGGAGGCGCCGCCCATCATCACCTGAGAGGAAGGATCGAGCGCGAAGTGGGCCACGGCGGCCATCAGGCCGCCCACCAGATAGAAGCCGGTGAAGAGGGGCCGGCCCCAGACATCCTCGAGCAGAGGGCCCACGAGATAGAAGAACAGCAGGTTGCCCAACAGGTGCATCCACCCGAAGTGCAGGAACATGTGCGTCAGCCAGCCGGGCTGCGCCAGGCCTCGGGCCGGGACCAGCGACAGGCTCCGCAGGGATCCGCTGTCGGCGCGCTCCAGCAGATCCTGGCAGCGTGCGTTCAGCTCCTCCTGCAGCGCCGCCAGATCCACGCCTTCTGGCGGCTCCCCCGCCTCGTCGTGCATCCGCTGCACCTGCTCCCGGCCCCTCTTGTTCAGGAAGCGCTCGGAGAAGGCGGGGTCGAGCTCGAGCTGGGGGTGCTCGGCCCAAAGCTGGAGGACCTCGCCCAGCTCCTCATCGCCGACCCCCATGGGATGGGCGGGCAGCACCCAGGTGGCCAAGAAGAGCAGCACGCACGTGATGGCGATGGCGAGGGAGACCCAGGGGAGACGGTCGACCTTCGCTTCGTCGACGCCAAGAGGGATGAAGAACGTCACGTCCGAGAAATATCATCGTCCAGGTGCGCTCGCGCGGGCTGGGGTCGGACTGGTACGCACAGATGCACACCCCGTGCCCTGAGAGCCATGGCGTTCTTCCTCATCTCGCCCAACCACGTGGTGGAGCGGGGCGCGCAGGAGGAGGAACTGTAGGTTCAGTCCGCGCGGGTGAGCTGGAGTTGCTGCTCCTGGCCGTTCTCACTCCGGAGGCTGAGCTGCACCGGGGAGCCCGGCGCGCCTCGTGTGTGCTGCTCCGCCTCCTGCCGGTTGCGCACCGTCAGCCCATCCACCGCCAGCAGCCGGTCTCCCACGCGCACTCCTGCTTGGGCGGCCGGGCCGTCTGCCTTCACCCACGCCACGGACACCCAGCCTCGGTCCTCGCTGAAGCCCGCGCCGATCGTGCCGGACGCCGTCTTGCGCGTCTCCACCGGTACGTCGCCGAGATCCACCGCCTCGCTCGAGGCAACCTTCACCATGCGCGTTACGGGTTGGCCATCTGCGGAGGCCCACAACCTCACGGTGTGTGGCCCGGGCTTCACATCCTTCAGGAGGAAGCGGCCCTCTGGCCCTGTCTGGGCGTCACTTGCTCCCGAGAGCTGCTTGTCCAGGAAGATGGAGACTCCCTCGGCTGGGGCATTACCGCCGGACCACACCGCCCGCCCTGTGATGGAAGCCGAACCACCCGTGAGCGGCACTTCGATCTCCGCGCTCTGGCCCGGTGAGAGTGTCACCTGGGCTTCACCCGTTCGCCCGTCCACGGTGCGCACGCTCACTCGCAGCGGGAGGGCTGGCGCGTCGTACAGCGCGAAGGTGTCTCCCGCGAACGTACGCTCTGGGTTGCTGCGCTCCAGCCATGGCAGCGTCGAACCATCCTTCTGAAGGAGCTGGAGCGAGAAGCTCGTGGGAGCAACTCCGGTACGCGCCACCACCCGGCCTCGGAGCGTGGCCGCGGGGCGCAAGCGGATGGTGACCTCGGTGTCCTCCCGCGCGCCGGAGAGCTCACCCACCCGGCCCGCATTGTGCGCGATGATGTCCAGCGGAGCGGCGTTGACGCCCCGAGGCGGGAAGATGAAGTGTCCCTCCTCATCCGCTTCGACCGGTACCGAGATGGCGAAGTCTCCGCGCTGGATACCCACTGCCGTGGCATAAGGGCTCGGCGCTCCCGAGGGCTCCAGCACCGTGCCTCGCACACCTCGATCATCTGCTAGCAACAGATCCTGCACCAGCGCCGCGCCAGCGGGCACAGTCACAGCGAGATCGTCCTCGTGCAGGAAGACATAGCGCGCGCCGGGGTTCACCGCGATGAGCTGATACACGCCCGCGGGCAGCTCGAGCTGGTAGCGGCCCTCCGCGTCCGTGTCCGTATAGGTGAACTCGCCGAGGCTGCCGCGTTTCGCCATGGCCCGCACCAGCGCAGGCTGTTGGAGGGGTGCACCCGAAGCCTGCCTCACCTGGCCCTGCACGATGCCCGTGTCCGCCAGGGTGAAGTCCACCTGGGCGGCAGTGCCTGGCCTCATCTCCGCGGACTTCTTCATCCAGTGCGCCGTCTGCTCGCGCCGCGCTGACACCAGCGCCGTGCCTGTCTCCAGTCCTTCGAGCCGGTAGGCGCCATTCGCATCTGTTCGCGTGGAGTGGGTGGTCCCTGCGGTTCCGCGCATCCGCCGCGCCTGGACGTAGGCACCCGAGATCGGTTGGCCCTCCAGGTTCGTCACGTGGCCCCCCACCGCGGCAGTTCCATCGAGCTGGAAGTCCACCGTGAGGCGTTGGCCTGGAGCAATGACCAGCCCCTCTCGCGTCGCACCGGTCCGGCCCGGCGCGACCACCACCACGTCATAGTCTCCTGGCGGGAGGTCCAGTGTGTAGCGCCCATCCGGGTCCGTGGTGGCAGAGCCCACCTCGCCCGGTCTCTGCGAGGGGCTGGCGACCAGCCGCGCCCCGGCCACGGGTGCACCTTCCGGAGTGGCCATCACCGTCCCCGCCAGGCCGCTGGGGGCTCCCAGGGTGATGCGCAGATCCCTCAACGTCTCGCCGGGAGCCACCTGGAGAATCTGAGGGATGCGCCCCACGCGCTCGCCTTGGCGCGCTGCCAGGACATAGGTGCCGTTCGACACCTCCAGCGAGAAGCCGCCGCCAGTGCCCGTGGTGCTGGTGGGGACGTGGCGGCCTCCCAGCGCCATCACCTCCGCACCCGCGACAGGCTTGCCGTCCTCGCTCAGCACGAAGCCCTCCAGGAAGCTTGAAGCCCACAGCGTGACTTCCAGCTCGCCTGTGGCCGGCACGGTCACCACCCGCATCGAACGCTGGCTGAAGCCTGGGGCCTCGGCGGCGAGCGCATAGCGGCCCGGTGCCAATCCCGAGAAGGTGAAGCGGCCCTGGGGATCGCTCGTCGCCGTGGAGGTCTCCTCTGGCAGCGTCACCGCCTCCACCCCGGCCCAGACTGCCTGGGTGTAGGGATGAAGCGAGACGTTCGCGAGCGGCACGGGCTCGCCACGCCCCGCGGCGACAACCCGCCCTCGCAGCTCCGCCCCTCCTGGAAGCGAGAGCTCCACCACTGTCTCCGCCTCACCAGACGGGCGATCCACCTCACGGCGCGCGGAAGCATGGCCCTGAGCGGAAGCGCTCAGCAGATAGAAGCCTGGGGCCGCGGGCAGGCGCACGGTGCCGTCTTCTCCGGTGGTGCCCTCGCCCGCCCTGCGCCAGGGCGTCTGTCCCGTGCCATCGTCCGCACCTTGCAGGTAGGCCTGCACCCTGGCGCCCGCGAGGGGCTGGCCTGCAGCCAGCACTCGGATCCGGAAGCTCCCATCCGCGGCGGCAGCCGTGGCCTCCAAGGAGGGGGTGGTGCCAGGCGCCTGGGCAGAGGAGCTGGAGCGCCCGGCCGATGACGCCGCCGAGGCCGCTGAGCCGTTGCCCGCCGCACGAACTGCCGGAGAACTCGTCTCCTCGGGGCGCCACCACAGCAACAGCGCGGCTCCGATCCCCAAGGCCAGTGCGATGAAGATGGGGTAGCGGGAACGATGGGCCACGGCGCTTGACTCTCCAGACCACGGTGGGGGACCGCTGAGGAGAGCGTAGGCCGAGAAAGCCCGAACCTCGAAATTGCAGCTCGATCTCAGTGTGCCGTGGGCTCTTCAGGCGCGGGTGCGTAGACGCGGAGCGCCGCGGGCACCAGCTCGAAGAGCATCGGGGTACGGCCGATGAGCTCCCCGTCCGCGTTCACCTCCTGGACGGGCTCGGCCTCCACATACAGCCGAGAGGTCCGCAGGGAGGTGACGGCCGGATGCTCCGCATGGTCGCCGCGGCGCAGCGACAGTGCCACACGGGCCAGTGTCGCCACATCCTCGAGCTGCCCGAGCCCTGTCCCCTCCCGTCCCTTGTCTGCCGAGGGAGCGGTGATGGCGTAGACGTGCAGCCGGCGATCATCGAGCGCCGCGTCCGGAGCCACCATGTTGCCGGCTCCGTGATAGCGCCCGTTGCCCACCACGAGCTGCAGCACCTCCAGCTCGAGCGACTGGGTGTCGGCCTGAATCCGCACGCGGAACGGGCGGTGCTCCCAGATCTGCGTGGCGGCGGCCACGGAGTACGCGAGCTTGCCCATCTTCTGCTTGAGGCGCTTCGTCAGCCTCCGGGCGATGGCCGTGGTCAGGCCCAGGCTCGAGGCGTTGAGGAAGGGGCGTCCGTTGGCCAGCCCCACGTCCACCCGCGCCGTGTAGCCCTGGGCGATCACCTCGCAGGCGGCCTCCACCGAGGGCGGGATGCCCAGCGAGCGTGCGAAGTCGTTGCCAGTGCCCAGGGGCACCACCCCCAGCGTCACGTCCCGGCCTAGCAGGCAGGAGACGGCGCAGCTCACCGTGCCATCTCCTCCGCCCACGAGGATGCGCCGCGCGCCCAGCGCCATGGCCTCGTCCAGCAACGGCCGCAGGCGCTGCGGACGGGAGAGCGCATGGCTCCTCAGCAGCGGGATACCCCGCGCCGCGAGCGCCTCCAGGGCCTTCTCGAAGGCCTCCTTCCCCGAGCGGGACTTCGTGTTCACCACCAGCACCGCCGGTCCCTCTTCCAGGGCCCGGCGCCGAGGCGGCGCGATCAGAGCCGTCTCCAGGGTGGGTTCCTCCTCAGCGGGACTCATCGTCCTCGGGCGCCGCGGGCAGTCCAGCCTCGCCCCAGGGCCAGGTGCGCGGAGCGGCCTCGAGGCGTGCCAGCAGCTCGGCGGGATCCTTCATCAGCACGCGGCAGCCCGCGGCCCGCAGATCCTCCGCGGGGAAGCCACCGCACAGCACTCCCAACGTGGGCAGGCTCAGCTTGCCCGCGGCCAGCGCGTCATACGGCGTGTCCCCCACCACCACGGTGTCGCTCACGTCCGGGTTCCCGAGCCGCTTCATCGCCGCCGCGAAGATGTCCGGGTGCGGCTTGCTCTTGTCCACCTCGTCCTTGGAGGTGACCTCCTCGAACAGGCCTTCGAGCCGGCAGATCTTCACGTAGTGCTTCAGCTCCTCTTCCTTGGCGCTGGAGGCCAGGGCGATGCGGCAGCCCTCCTTGCGCAGCCGCTGGAACAGCTCGCGCACCTTGGGGAACGCACGGATCTTCGGCAGGAAGTCCTTGAGGAACAGCTGGGTGCGGTACTCCTCCAGCTGCTTGCCGAAGCGCTCCACTTCTTCATCATTGAAGAACACGGGGATGAGCTGATCCGCCCCTTTGCCGATCTGGCTGCGCACGTGCGCGAAGGGGACATCCCGGCCGAACTCGAGGAACGCACGGCGCCAGGCCTCGGCGTGCTCGTCCACCGAGTCCACCAGCGTCCCATCCACGTCAAAGACGACATACTTCACCATGCGCCCATACCTCCGCAGGGAAGGTGGGAACGGCCTGTCCCGGGAGCAAGGCGCGGCGGGCTACTTCCCCGCGGCATCCACCAGTGTCTTCGTCTGCACGTCGTAACCCTCGGGAGCGGCGAGGGTGAAGGTGTCATTGGGAAGGGCGGGGTTCAGCTCCACTTTGGACAGCGTCGTCTCGCCAACCTTCTCTCCCTTCACCCAACGGCTGAGCTTCTGGGGAACGCACAGCTTGAGGGCCTCGTCGCAGTGCTCCTCCTCCACGCGCACCTCGAGCGTGGTGCCGTCGGACAGGCGTGACTGCCGGCCCAGGAAGTCCAGCGTGGGCCAGCGCAGCGTGTACGTCACCTGCAGGCTCTCACCGGAGGGATCATCCACCTTCGCCGCCAGCTCCACCGCCTCCGGGGCGCGTGGGTGCGTGGCCCGCTTTGCCTGCAGGTGGGCAGGCAGCAGCGGTGCGCGGAAGCCCTCGGGGGTGAAGGGCGCGAAGGTCTCCGTGAGGAAGCCCGAGCGCCGCTCGGGGGACATCTCGCTCTGGAAGGTGGTGAAGCGCTTGTCCGCGTCGCTCTGCTCGAAGAGCCGCTCTCCGTCCCACGAGAAGGTGCGCGAGACGGGCGCGCCCAGGGCTCCACGCATCCTCTGAGGCGCGCGATAGGCGAAGCTGAAGCTCACCGGCTCCGCACCGCCCTCGCTGATGCGGCCCTCGAGCCGGTAGCTCGTCAGCCGCACGTCGCGCTCGGACAGGCGCCGCTTCACCTCATTCAACAGCTGGGCGTCCTCGGCGTGCCGGGTGCAGCCTGCGAGGAGGAGGAGGGCGAGGGGCACGAGAGGAGCGCGCATGCGGGGCCGGGATCCAAGGAGGGAAAAGAAAGAAGGCCCCGCTGTTGCCAGGGGGCCTTCCAGGAGACATCTGTTTCGAGAGACGGGCTTACTTGACGGCGACGCCCATCGCGCTGGACTGGGTCACGCCGATGATGCCGCCGAACAGGGCGAACAGGCCGTGACGCGGGGTGGTGCTGGCGCCCTTCAGGTCCAGCTTCGAGGCGCCCATGGCCTTGGCCTCGGCCACCAGGAGCTTGTTCACCACGGTGTCGAGGTCGCTCTGGACCAGGTCGACGATGTGGAAGATGGCGGTCAGGCCCAGAGCGTTCGCCTGGACCACGGCAACGGCCTCGCCACCGTTGGCGGCGATCTCCGCGCCCGAGACGACGGCGCTCTCGACGCTGGTGCAAGCCACGAGGCTGGTCGCGGCAACGGCGGACAGAATGGCCTTCTTCATTGTGTTCCTCCCTAAGGGTTGGCTTGCGGGAATGGCAATGGGCGACAGTGCGAGCCCTTGGTTGAAGAATTGCCCCTCAAGCGCGGCGGCTTCGTACCAGAAGCTCGCCGAGAGTCAAGCTTCGTTCAGAGCAGAATTCCCTTTTTCCCGGATCAGGCCGGCGCGTTGCAAACGACAGGTGCCCTTGGTAGCCAGACCCGAGGCATCGCATGGAGACCGTTTCCGCCCGTCCCGCCTCACGGCTCTGGTTGCACCTGCTGCTCTTCGCGGTGACGGTTTTCACCACCTACAGCAGCGCCATGGGCCAGCTGTCCGCCGACGGCAATGACTCGGGCTGGCTGCGCAGTGGGTCGCTGGCCTTCAGCCTCGCGCTGATGGCCATCCTCACCGCGCACGAGATGGGCCACTACGTGCTCGCGCGGATCCACAAGGTGGATACGACATTGCCGTACTTCATCCCTCTTCCCATTGTCGGGGTGGGGACACTGGGAGCAGTGATCCGGATTCGCGGGCGGATCCCGCACCGGAACGCGCTGGTGGACATCGGCGCGGCGGGGCCGCTGGCGGGGCTGGCGGTGGCGCTGCCCATCCTCTTCTGGGGACTGGGGCATTCGCGGGTGGTGGACTCTCCTGCGCTGGACACGTCTTTTCCGGGAGAGGGCTCGCTGTGGGTGATGCTCCGGGAGCTGTTCACGTGGGCCATGGCGCAGCTCACCCATGCGCAGTCCGAGGCGCAGGAGGCCAGCTCCGGACCGTTGCAGATCATCTTTGGCGACAGCCTGTTGATGCAGGGGCTGACACGGCTGGCCGTGGGGCCGCTCCCCGAGGGCAAGGACGTGCTGGTGCACCCGGTGGTGATCGCCGGGTGGTTCGGCCTGCTCGTCACGCTGCTCAACCTGATGCCGATGGGGCAGCTGGACGGTGGGCACCTGGCCTTCGCGCTGTTCGGGCGGCAGGCCCGGTGGGTGGGTCAGGGCGTGGCGCTGGTGTTGTTCCTGCTGGTCCTGTTCGTCTCCATGTTCTGGCTGGTGTGGCTGCTGGTGACGAGCAAGCTGATGGGCTTCGGGCACCCGGAGGTGCTAGAGCCGGAGGTGCCGCTGAGCCCCGGGCGCAAGTGGATCTGCGCCCTGTGCTTCGTGGCCTTGATCGGGTGTGCCATGCCCATCCCTCTTCGGGTGCTGTCATGAGGTACCTCTGCGATTCATGTGAGCGGCTCGCGCCCCCGGCGGCCTTCCGGGTGGAGCTGGGCGTGCTGGTCATGACGTGCGCGCGCTGCGGCCAGGAGAGCCGGGCCCGGCCCGAGGAGGCGCTGGTGGCCGCCGTGGCGCAGACGCAGGCGGAGGCGGCCGAGCCGGCCTCGGCGCCTCGGAGCAGCACGGTGCCGACGCTGAAGGTGGTGACGCTGCGGCCCTCCGAGGAGCGGGTGCGCGAGGCCGCGGCGCTGGCACGCTCGGAGGATCCCTTCGCGGTGCCGCCCGGCTTCTGTCCCAAGTGCATCTCGATGCGCAAGGAGGGTGCGGAGTCCTGCGCCGCGTGCGGCCTGGTGTACACGTACTTCGATGCCAGCGAGCAGCGCGTCTCCGAGCCGCTGCGCGCCGCATGGCTCTCCGTGCTGGAGCGCTGGGACGATCGGGACGCGCATGATCGGCTGCTGTCGCTGGCGGTGGGTCAGGGGGAGCTGGCCGCGGCAGGCCGCCTGTACCGCATCCGGCTGGCGCAGGCGCCGGATGATGTCTACGCGCAGCGCGGGCGGGACGAGGTGGTGCGGCTGGCCACGGCCTCGCAGGCGGCCTTGGAGCCAACACCTACACAGGGAACTAGCAGGTCGCAGGTGGTGGTGGGGGTGCTCCTCTTCCTGCTGGTGATGACGATGGCGTTCTTCATCTTCCGCCAGTTCCGGATGTCGATGGGAGGGTTCTGAGGCTCAGTAGAAGCTTGAGCCATCGGTGGAGGGAGGCTTCTCGCCGGAGTTCTCGGGAGGAGAGGGTGGCCTGACGTGGAATTCTGGGTTGCGCCTCGTCAGCACATCACGTGAGAGGATGCGCATCGTTCGAATGTCGATGGCGTACGTCGTGGTGTCGAGGAGTGGGGTATTGGGCTTGCAGACGCCTGTGTTCAGATCGAAGCGCACCAGCATGACGCTCTCAGAGAAGGGCACGGCGGTCACATCGTAGGACTCACGGAGCCGCTGACAGGGTTCCTCAGGGATAACCGAAGGCGGAGGGGCGGGTGCATCCCATGGCAGGAAGTCATCCATGGCGAGCTGAATCGATGCGGCCATATTCCCGTCAAGACGCTGAAGCCCTGGTGTGGCAGTAGTCAACCATGGAAATTCTACCGCATCGGCTTCTGCTGGTGGAGCATGGGGTACTGGCCGCAGCGGAGTGGCGCAGGCGGAGAGTGCTGCGCAGAGCAGCGCGGGGGAGGTCAAGTATCTCATTGGGGTCGCCTGAGCTTTTCTCATGGAGAGCGCACGGCCAGGACGCGCCATCCGGCTGTGTCGATCGCATACGTCGCGCCCATATCCAAGGGGAGAGGGGGCCCCCAGGTGCACGCACCGACGCTCGGTGAGATGACAACCCAGATAAGATCTCCAGAACCAGGGAATGCTGCTATGTCCCAGGATTGCCGCTGCCACAGGCATATGTCTTGTGGAGTTGAGTCGCGGTTGGGCGTCCAACCACGTGGCAGAAAGTCATCCATCGCGAGTTGAATGGCGGTTGCCATCGCTCCAGGAACAGTCTTCCTGCCAGCCTCTGGCAGCTCGTAGGGAAACTTGAACCAAGCCGCCTCCTCCGGTGGAACGTAGGGGAGGTGTGTTGGCGCATGTGAGCACGCGGCGAGGGCTCCACAAAGCATCAATAGGCTATTGATTGCCGATAGGCGTGAGGTAGCCATAGGGTTTGTCCTCGGGTTTGATGATGCCAATGAGCACCCATGACTTGTCATGGCGTTCATAGACTTCGCCGGGGAGCGAGCTGCCTAGGTTGGGAACCAGTTTTTGGATGTTGCATCGAGTGTCAAACTGAACGCGGAACTGCAAGTATTGACGGTCACTCCGTTGATCTTTCTCGGACAGCCTGGATGCTGGCCATGGGTGGTTGTGATAGTCGGCTTCTGGGTCCGGGGTGCCGCGCTGATCCTTGACCAAAGCGGGAACGTGGCATTGCTTGCGCTTGGACGCCCCTGACAGAACTGTGGGCCCAAGAGGTGAGGGGAAGCTTGAGTAGTAGATTCCATCCCCCAGCGTGTAGATGACCCCGCAGTACTCTCTGCCATAGTCCCCGTCGCGCGCGCCCGGCAGCGCCATGACCGCGGGGCACAGCTGATCGATCACGTCATCCATGTTGGTGGAAGGTGTGATCGCGTCCCAGGGGCCGCGGACCCAGACCCTGCCGTTCTCGCGGCCATAGTTCGCTACCGCGCTGTCGCCTGCTGGCGGTGGCCCGCTGGCACAACTCAGCAAGCTCGACACCAAGAGCAGGACAGCAAGAGGGCGCATCCGGGGTGGCCTTGAAATCCAGGAGGTTCCTGATTTTTATATCTTCCATGATTTCCTGCATCAACGACCCCACCTGTCAGGTAGTTTCTGGACAACCTACTGGGTAAGGCGCGTGCACGCCAGCGGGCAGGCGGGCAGGGGAGCGCAAATGTCCTGATCTTCCAGGCGTGACAGGGTGTTATCTTGTCCGACCGCCTCATTCGCCCGAGGCTCTCCCCCCGATGGCCCTCACGCTCGTTCGCTCGTTCAACGTCGATACCCTGCTCGGCCCGGGAGGCGCGCTCCAGGCCGCACTGCCCGCGTACGAGCACCGTCCGGAGCAGCTCCAGATGGCCCGCGCCGTGGAGCGGGCCTTCTCCGAGCGCAGCTACCTGCTGGCCGAGGCGGGCACCGGCACCGGCAAGACGCTCGCCTACCTGGTGCCCGCCCTGCTGTCCGGGCGCCGGGTCGTCGTGTCCACCGCGACCAAGACTCTGCAGGATCAGATCTTCTTCAAGGACCTGCCGCTGCTGAAGGACCGGATGGGCCTGAAGTTCGAGGCTGCCTACCTCAAGGGCCGTGGCAACTACCTCTGCCTGCAGCGCTTCAACGCCTTCTCGCAGGATCCGATCTTCGCCTCGCGCGAGGAGGTGCGCCACTGGCCGATGATCCAGACGTGGGCGGGGCGCACGGAGACGGGCGATCGCGCCGAGCTGGAGATCCCGGAGAACTTCAGCGCGTGGCCGCGGCTGTCCTCCACGGCGGACACGTGCGTGGGCACGAAGTGCCCGCTGTACGAGCAGTGCTTCGTGACGCGGATGCGCCGCGAGGCGGAGTCCGCGGACCTGCTGGTGGTGAACCACCACCTCTTCTTCGCGGACCTGTCCCTGCGCGGCACGGGGCGGCGCACCGAGGGTGTGCTACCGCTCTACGAGGCCGTCATCTTTGACGAGGCGCATGCGCTCGAGGACGCGGCGAGCGGGTACTTCGGGTGCAGCGTCTCCAACCATCGGTTGGAGGAACTGGCGAGGGACTCGGTGGCAGCCCTGCCGGAGACGGACTCGCGCTTCACCACGCTGCGGGCGCTGGCCGCGCGGGTGCGCAACCATGCGGAGGTGCTCTTCACTCAGGCGCCTCGGGTGCTGGGGCTGGCGGGCGCGGAAGGCGGGGTGGCGCTGAAGGCGGATCGCATGGCCATGCTGGCGAACCCGCTGGAGCAGGTGCGCCAGGGGCTGGCGGCACTGTCCTCCTTCACCGCGAACGAGCGCGAGCCGGAGCTGCTGGCCCTGGCGCGCCGGAGCGGGGAGATGGCGGAGGAGCTGACGTTCCTGGAGAAGGCGGAGTCCACGGACCACGTGTACTGGGCGGAGCAGCGCGGGCGGGGCGTGTTCCTGCGCGCCAGCCCCATCGACGTGGCCAAGGAGCTGCGCGGGCGGCTGTACGGCGGCGTGGACACGGTGGTGTTCACCTCGGCGACGCTGGCGGCCGAGGGGCGGTTCGACTTCGCCGCGCGGCGGATGGGGCTGTATGACGACGAGGGCGTGCCGGTGGCCGAGGTGCGGACGCTCGCGGTGCCCAGCCCGTTCGACTTCGAGCAGCAGGCGGCGCTCTACCTGCCCACGCACCTGCCGGATCCAGCGGTGCCCGGCTTCATCGAGGCCGCCGCGGAGGAGATCCTCCAACTGTGCGAGGTGTCGGGAGGACGGGCCTTCGTGCTCTTCACCAGCCTGCGCAACATGGAGCGGGCGCACGAGCTGACGAAGTCGCGGCTGCCCTACCAGGTGCTCAAGCAGGGCGAGCGGCCCAAGCAGCAGCTCCTGGAGGCGTTCCGGGAGATGCCCAGCGTGCTCTTCGCTGCCCACAGCTTCTGGGAGGGCGTGGACGTGCCGGGCGATGCGTTGAGCCTGCTGATCATCGACCGGCTCCCGTTCGCCTCACCGGGGGATCCACTGGTGGCGGCGCGCATCAAGCAGATCTCGGCGCGAGGCGAGGAGGCCTTCGACGTGTACCAGCTCCCTCAGGCGACGCTGGCGCTGCGGCAGGGCTTCGGACGGCTCATCCGGACGCAGAGCGATCGGGGCGCGGTGGCGCTGCTGGATCGGCGCATCGTGACGAAGCCTTATGGGCGCGCATTCCTGCAGAGTCTGCCGCCAGCGAAGCGTGTGGCGGATCTGGACGCGCTGCGGCGCTGGTTCAGTGCTGACACGAACTGAGGCACGCGTCCTTCAGGGTGCCGCGCGCCACCTCAGCCCGACACGCGCCATCAGCGGCTGGCCGATGGTGTCGATCCCGGCGCGGCCGACGAGGTAGCGCCGGTTGAACAGGTTCTCCGCGGCAGCGAAGAGCTCCAGTCCTCCCACGAGCCGGCGGCTTACGAACGCATCGACCACGGCGTAGCCTCCCATTCCGCGCTCGTTGAGATCGTCCTCGAACTGAGGGCCAGTCACGCGGAGCTGCACCGTGGCGGTGAGGAGCTCCGGATCCTGAAAGGTGACGATCGCGGTGCCTCGGTGTGCCGGATCCTGCGCGAGCTGCTTGCCCACGAGCTCCAGAGCGCCGGGCGCCTCGCGGACCTCCGAGTTCACGAAGGTATACGCGAGCAGCGCTGTCCAGTGCCGTGACACGCGCCAGTCCACGCCTGTCTCCACTCCGCGTACGCGCGCGCGGCCCAGGTTCTGGCGCTGCCGCTGCGAGCCATCCGGCAGCGGTGCCTCGAGGGTGACGTTGGTGATGGGCTCCTCCAGCTCGTTCCAGAAGCCCGTCGCGCGCAGGGTCACTCCTGGCAAGGCCGAGGTCTCCACACCCGCCTCACCGCCCACGAGGCGCTCGGCCCGCAGGGCCTCGTTGGCGGCGGTGAGCACGGTGCCTACCTGGAAGGGACGGTAGAGCTCGTTGAGCGTGGGAGCGCGAAACGCGCGGTAGCCCGAGGCGCGCAGGGTGAGCCACTCCGAGGGATGGAGGCGTACGCCCAGGCGAGGGCTGAGCTGCTGCTCGCTCCGGTCATCGAAGGAGGTGGTGTCCACCGTGCCGTCTACCCGCTCCACGCGACGTGTGCCCTCCACATTGCGCCAGGTGTCCCAGCGGAGCGCCGCCATCAGCTCCAGAGCAGGCGTCACGGTGTAGAGGTCCTGCAGGAACAGTCCGCTGAAGCGTTGGGCTCCGCCCGTCCGGCGCAGGGCCGTCGAGGTGGGGTTGGCCGTGGGAGGGAAGAGGCGCTCATTCGAGGTCCCCGCCACGCGCCGCAGGTCCGCGCCCGCCGCGAGCACGTGCGTGCCACCCAGGGTCCACGCGGGGCCCGTCCACACGAGCGAGCCTCCCTCCTCATCCGCGGGCACATCCTGGATGGCCGCGAGCGCCTCGGACGAGCGGTCCGGAGCCACGCGCGCGCGGCGTTGCTCGAAGCCCTGCCTGCGGCCGAAGAGCTGGAGCTCGAAGGTGCCAGTGGTCGCCGTGGTGAGCCTGGCGCTGGCACCCAGCAGGGCGGACTCCGCGCGCGCGGTGGTGAAGGTGGTGCCGCCGTTCTGGTTCTCGCGGAAGAGGCTCACGCGCGCGCCGAGCTGCAGGGAGGAGCTCGCCTCCACCTCGACTCGGCCGTTCAGGGTGGCGTGGTTGCTGGGGGCGCGCTGGTCAATGGCGCCGCGTTGTCCAGGAGCAACGACCGGGTGGCCGCCGGTGGTGAGCAGCTCGGTCTCGACGGCGGCGCCCACACGGCCCCAGCGATTCGCGGCGCGCGCGGCGAGCTGGCCTGTACCGAGCAACCCGTAGGCGGCATCTGCCTCAATGCTCGGGCCGGTGATGGGACGGGAGAAGAGCTGAACCACCCCGCCAAGGGCGGCGCTGCCGTACAGCGCCGAGCCCCCGCTGGGGACGACCTCGATGCGATCCAGTCCCAGGCGGGGCAGGGCGCGCCAGTAGACCCATCCACCGAAGGGATCATTCGCGGGGAGGCCATCCACGAGCACAAGGCTGCGAGACACCCCCGAGGGCGCGAGCCCACGCAGGTTGAGTCCCTGCGCGGTCGGGTCCGAGACGAGGCTCGACGTGCGCCGGAAGGTGGCCGCCGCGGGCAGGGTGCGCAGCAGACTGTCCTGCGTCAGCGTGGGACTCCGGTCGATCTCTGCGCGAGGGATGACGGTGACGGTTGCGGGAACGTCGCGCACGGGACGGGGGAGGCGTGTGGCGGTGACCACGGTGCCCTGGACCACAGAGGGTGCTTCCGCGTTGGAGTCTTCTGGGGCCTCCGGGACTGGCTGCGTCGAGAGGCTCTCGGCGGGAGGAGCATCGGCGGGGGGCTGAGCGGAGTCCTCGGGAGGCGCTGCCGCCGCGCTTGCTGCCAGGAGCATCAGGCCGAGCCCGAGCCTCGCGATGGGCCATTGCTTGAAGGAGAATGCAGGCATCCACACAGCCCTAGGCTCTCAGTCCAGCAAGTGGGCTACCAGTGCTTAATTAAGGAGGACGATGGCGGATGGTAGACAGGGGGCTGGCGCCCAGGCACACACTCACCTCCTGCCGCAGAGCAGAGGGAGCCTGGGGCCGCATCTCCTGCTGGCTTCGATAGAACGATGCTCCCATGGCCAGGCGGGAGGCCGAGCGAGGGCTTGCGTGAAGGAGTCCCTCGGCCGGGCTCTAGTCGGAGCGCGAGGCATCTTGCTCCGAGAGCTGCTCGGCCGCTGCCTCCCGCGGTTGCTCTTTGTAGATGGAGAGCCGCAGCGTCAGCACGTAGGTGACGCCGCAGGCGAGGATGGCGGGCGGCCCGTACTCTGCGCCAAACACCTCCAGCACCAGCGCGATCGCCGCCAGCGGCACGCCGACCACGGCCACCAGCGCCGAGGCGATGCCCACCACGACGAAGAGCGAGACATCCACCTCCATCAGTCCCGTGGCGGCCTCCAGCGCCTGGGCCGTGGCCGCTCCCGCCACGCCGCCCAGCACCATGGAGGGGATGAGCATGCCCGCCGAGCCGCCCGACTGGATCGTGAAGCCGGTGGTCAGCAGCTTGCCCACGACGATGAGCAGCAGGAACCACCACAGCGACAGATCTCCCTGCCCGCCAGCGAGCAGCCGGGCGATGGTGTACTCGCCCATGCCCAGTACGTGCCGCAGATCCATGTCCGCCACGTAGAAGAGCCCCACCGCGACCACGGCCGTGCACAGGGCGCCGGCCGCGCCGCGCAGCACCGGGTGTACCCGCTCCACCACCTGGCGCGTGTGCTTCATGGTGAGGCCGAACATGAGCGCGATCGGCGCGGAGACCGCCACCGCTACGAGCGCCGTGAGGGCGTACTCCGCCAGGGTGTACGTGTGCCCATGCGGCGGTGCCACGAAGATGGGCCGGAAGCCCAGCAGCCGGTTGTTGAGCGCGTAGGCAATGATGCCCGCGAAGAGGCAGTAAGCCAGCTTCCGGTAGACGATGCGGTTGCCGTACACCACCTCGATGGCGAAGAGCGCCGCCGCGAAGGGGGCGTTGAGCAGGGTGGCCACCGCCGCCGCGATGCCCGCCAGCTGACAGGTCCGCAGCGTGTGCTCCGAGCCTGCCCGGGTCAGCCGCGCCACGCCCGCGCCGAGGGACTCGCCCACCAGCACCACGGGGCCCTCGAGCCCGCCCGAGGCGCCAGTGCCCAGCGTCAGCAGCGTGGCCGCCGCCTTGCGCAGCGCGAGCTTGAAGGCCGGCAGCGAGTAGCGCGGGCGCGGGTTGTCCGCCGGGTCCTCGTACGTGATGTGGTAGTTGTGGAGCGCCACGTCCACGCCATCCGAGGCCACCTCGCTCCAGCCGGGCCAGCGGTTGAGCAGTCCCCGGAGCAGCCCGCCCACGAGCAGCACGCCCACCAGCATCAGGGGGGCCCACCAGAGGCGGCCCTCCGTGGCGAAGGCGAGCAGCTGATCACTCGTGGCATGGACGCCGTAGCGCAGCGCCGAGCACACAGACCAGATAAGGACCGAGCTGAGCGCCACGCGCGTCACTGTCCGCAGGATGGTGTCCCACGAGTCGTGGAGGGCACGCTGCTCGGCATCCAAGGGTTCCTGACGACGGGCCATGCCCCAGAGGGTATTCGCATGCGGCTCTCGAGACAGCCGGAAACGCCTCTTCTGCGTTCACTGCCGGGTTGCGTGCTGTGATAGGGAGCCCTCCGCATGAGTGAATCAGCGAGGCCCTCGGATGCCATTTGAGGCCGTTCTCTTCGACTGCGACGGCGTCCTGGTGGACTCCGAGCCCATCACCGTGGGTGTCTTGCGCGACATGCTGGAGGAGCTCGGCTGGAAGCTCAGCCTGCGGGAGTGCATGGCGCTGTTCGTGGGCAAGACGGTGAAGGACGAGGCAGCCCTCATCGAGGCGCGCACCGGCGTGCCGCTGACGGATGCATGGCTCGCGCGGTTCAGGGCGCGGCGCAACGAGGCGCTGGAGCGAGAACTGCTGGCGGTCCGCAACGTTCATGCGGCGGTGGCGTCCCTGCACGAGCGGCACCAGGGCCGCATCGCCTGCGCTTCGGGCGCGGATCGCTTCAAGGTGGAGCTGCAGCTGCGCAAGGTCGGCCTCCTGAACTACTTCGAAGGGCGGATCTTCAGCGGCGTAGAACTGGCGCGCTCCAAGCCCGCGCCGGACGTGTACTTGGCTGCGGCGAGCGCCTTGTCCGTGAACCCTGCACGCTGCGCTATCGTGGAAGACACCATCACGGGCGTAACAGCGGGAGTAGCAGCCGGTGCCACGGTGTTCGGCTACAGCCCGCCCGAGGCCGGCCATGATGCGCCCGAGGCCCTGCGCCGTGCTGGTGCGGTGCACGTCTTCACCGACATGGAGCATCTCCCCGCGGTTCTCGACGCCTGGCGCGCATAGATGGCCGCGGCGCAGCGGACGGTGATAGTAAACGCACCGCATGGGTGAATCACTGAGCGGGAAAGCCGAGAGAGGGCCGTCCGGGATCGTGCGGATGGCGCTGCTGCTGCTCGCATTGTCCGGTTGCGCGCACCAGGCTGCGCGCTCTGCGGATGAGGTGCCCCGCATCGCGGTTGTCACCGCGTACGAGCCCGAGCTGCAGGCCCTGTTGCCGGACATGCAGGTACAGGCCACGAAGATCCTCAACGGCCGGACCTTCTACCTCGGCACATTGGGTGGAAAGCCGGTGGTGCTCTTCCAGTCCGGTATCTCCACCGTCAATGCGGCCATGACGGTGCAATTGGCGCTCTCGCACTTTCAGGTGAGCCACATTGTGGTCAGCGGGATCGCTGGAGGCGTCAACCCCGGGCTGCACGTGGGGGATGTGGTGATCCCGCGCCAGTGGGCGAACTACCAGGAGCAGGCCTTCGCTCGTGAGAAGGCCCCCGACAGCTGGGAGGTGCTGCCCTTCCACACCCAGGAGCTGGGTCATTACGGGATGATGTTTCCCCAGCACACGAGGGTTGTTCGCAAGGACGGTCCACCAGACCTGGCCGAGAAGCGCTTCTGGTTCGACGTGGACCCGCACCTGCTCTCGGTGGCCTCGGGGTTGGGGCACCGAGTGACGCTGGAGAAGTGCAATGCGTCTCAGGTGTGCTTGCAAAACACCCCTCGTCTCAAGGTGGGCGGGAGGGGCGTGTCAGGCTCCACTTTCGTCGACAATGCGGCCTACCGTGCCTGGGTCTGGGACAACTTCCAGGACGGCAGCTCCGGCGGGGTGGACGCGCTCGACATGGAGACGAGCGCTGTGGCCACCGTGGCCTACGCCAACGGCGTGCCATTCATCGCCTTCCGCTCCCTGAGTGACCTGGCGGGAGGAGGGCCCGGGTCCAACGAGGTGGCGGCCTTCTTTGGACTCGCCGCGAGCAACTCCGCGCGGGTGGTCCGCTCCTTCCTCGAGGCGCTGTGATCGAAGTGAGCCCATGGAGCCCGCACACGCCACCAGCACCTATAGGGTACTCCCCCCCCAGCGGAGAACGTGGGCGCGCTCCCTCCGCACCCGCTGGCGAGCGGAGGCCCAACCCCTTCCGGCCGGGCCCGGCACTCACGGACACTCCCCACCTCCCAGGCCGCGAGGCCGTGCTGGAGGATCTCCTCGCTCTCGTGGAGAACCGCTCGCCTGCCATCCTCCGAGGGCCCCGCCGAGTGGGGAAGACCGCGATCCTCCACGGCCTCTCGCGCCGGCTGGCCTCCACGTACCGCGTGCGCCACGTCACCCTGGAGGCCCGGAACATCGTCACCGCGGACGACCTGGCACGGGTGCTCGAGCCCTCGCTCATGGAGGATGCCTCCCCCGCAGCTACGCTGCGCGCACGGCTCCGTGAGGAAGCCTCGGCGGTGCTGCTGCTGGACGAGATTGCCCACCTCCTGAGCGCGGACGCCACGGTGTTCGCCTGGCTGCGGGCCGTAGGGCAGGAGAGCACCAGCGTCGTGCTGGTGGGCTCGCACTGGGATTGGGTGCAGGTAGTGGCGCGGGCGGCGTTGGCGCCAGGCTCTTCGTTTGGAAATGACGTGACGCCGGTGACGTTGGGGCCCCTGGCCGAGGCGGATGCGCTGCGCTTCCTCGAGACGACGGCACCCCCGGATGTGCCGCTGCCTGCCACTGGCGTGGGGCGCTGGGTGGTGGAGCGCTGTGGCCCCTGGCCCTTCTATCTGCAGGTGATGGGCCATGCGCTGGTGCAGGCGGCGCGCTCGGGCAACAGGCGCGCCTGGGTGGAGCGCGCGGTAGTGACGGAGCTCTACGAGGGCAAGCTGCTGGTGGATCGGGACACCGGCTACTTCCGCACGCGGTGGGCAGAGCTGCCTGCGCGCGCGCGGCAGGCGCTCTGGAGGGTGAGGCAGAGCGCGGAGGGAAAGTCGCCAGAGGTGCGCAGCCTGTCTCCAGAGGAGCGCAAGGCGTTGCGGGACACAGGGCTCACGGACCACCTGGGCCGGTGGGTGGAGGATCTGCCGTTCCATGACTGGCTGCGCCGCATCGCCGATGACAGCATGGAGAGGAATTAAGATGTCGTTCAAGCGCAGCGGATGAGATGGCGGCTCCATTGAGGAGACCCGTGTCCTTGTGCGCGAGCCCTCAATCCGGGTTCTTGCGCTCAGCCCTCGCGATCTCCCGCCGCAGCCACTCCAGATAGAAGGAGATGCTCGTGTATTCCGAGAACTGCACCAGCTCGTGGCCGCCGTAACGTGTCTTGGCTATTCCCACCAGCTCCATGACTTCACTGTGCTCGCGCAGGCACGGGCCGCCACTATCGCCCTTGAGACTGTACGAGCCCTCCTCCCTCACCAAGAGCATCTCCTTGGGCTTGTAGGGGCGCTGAATCTGGATCGGCTTGCCCACCAGGAAGGTGGCTCCGCTCTCTGAGATGCTCGCAATCTCGTTGAAGCCAAAGCGGCGCGTCCCCTCCATTCCCACTTCGGGCATGTCGCTACCGTACCCCACCAGGGTCACAGGCTGGGTATATCGGACCGGGCTCGTCGCCAGCCGCAACGGCTTCACGCCTTGTGGTGGCTCTCTCAAGGCGATCACTGCGATATCCGCATTGCTCGATACCTCTCTGTCTCCTTCGTCATAGACGATCCTGAGATCCTCATGAGGCGTGACAATTCCGGGGATGACCTGGATGCTGGGGTTTGCCTTGGCCTGGTAGGTCACCACCTTGATCAAAGCCGTCCGGGCGCAGGTGGTCTTGTCAATGACCATTCCGCCTCCGTTCTTGCCGGGGCTCACCGCGCGTTGCGCGCATACACAGTGACCTGCCGTCAGGACACTGCGCGGCGAGGTGAGCACACCGCTGCACGTCCCTCGGCCGCCATCGACCAGGACCACGGCTGCGTAACGGTTGCGCTTGTCAGGGGTGCTCTTCGAAATGACCGATTCCCCAGGGCCCGGCTGGATCTCAGCAGGCACATACCTTCTCGGGGGCTCTCTCGGAGGAGGCACGCTGGCTCCGCACCCAATTACCAGGAACAACCACGCGAGCATCAGGTGCGCTCGAAATCGCTGTGTCTTCATGGGGAGGCGTTACCTTCAGGGTGAGATCCCATCTCCGCGCGCTGGATAGCTTCGCGCAGCCAATCCCGGTAGCCATGAATGCTCGTGAACGCTGAGCCCTCTCCCAGCCAGCGGCTTGAAATTCCTACGAGTTCGAGCTCCTTTGCTCCCTGGCGAAGGCACGGCCCCCCGCTGTCCTGCCTGTAGCGGTGTCCTGCCGGTTGCTGGATCAGGACTCGTTCATCCTCCGCCGTCTCCAGGCGGCTGACCTGATTCCGGCTGAAGCGGCGCTCCCACCCGAAGACACCTTCAACCTCGTCATAGCCGTGGCCCGCAATGACCACGGTCTCCCCCGGTCGCACATCCTCGTCTGCCAGTGGCAGTCCCGCGAACTCCACCGGGGTACTGAGATAAATCAACGCAAGGTCTGCATGGCTTGATGAGACACGTCCCTGCGAGTTGAGCTCGATCCTCAGTGCGGGGTGGGGTTGCACCCGGCCTTCATGCGTCGTGCTTCGCGAGGGACGTAGGGTGGCCCCCTCTATAGTCTCGGGTTCGTAGAAGAGCGTTTCGACCTGGGCCTTGTCGTAGCAGGCCGATCCCGTGATGACGGTCTGGCCCTTGTGCTCCAAGCGTCGCTGGCCACACACGCAATGGCCGGCCGTCAGCACGACACGAGGACTGATGACCGCCCCACCGCACCGCATGCGCTCGTCCTCACCTTCCATTGCCGACACCTTGACTGCTGCGAGGTAGCGGTTGCTGGAATCCAGCTCTCCCGCCAACTCAATCAAGCGGTGGTCCAGCCTCAGGAACTGCGGCTCCAGGGGGATGTCAAGGGGGACCTTCTCTGGCTCCTGCGTCGCCTGTTGGTTCGCGCGTTCGGGGCTGGTGCGCGGCTCGCACCCTCCGCACCCGGAAGCCGCCATCACCACCCAGAGCACGAGCACTGCCCGTAGGCGGGCCATCTCCAGCCATTTCGGCTCCAGGCTCCTCGTGGATCCCATCTCCCGCGACGCTCCTTCTTTGCCCGCGATGCTCTGCGTGCCTAAGCGCATGGTACCTCGCGGAGGGCCTCTGCGGCTGCGGCGCGCCTCAGCCCCACTCGCAGCGAGCATCTCTGCACGGGGTGGGCAATCCTGTCTCGCTGCACTTTGCCCGGGCTGGCGTTGTCACCGAGAGCGGACGCGGCCTTGCAGCCATCCGGGCTGCGTAGCCAGAAGTGGCTCTCTTGCAGGAAGAGTGGGGCTCGCAGCGTGGACGACCAAGGCTGGCCGAGAGCGGAGAGAGACAGACAGGGGGCATAGGCGTGAGAGGGCAACTCGTTTCAGGGTCTGCGCGAGCGGGGGGGCGGGCGCGCTTTGCAGCAACTGGTCTGGTGGGCCATACCACTTTGCGCCAGGTGTCATCGAGGGGAGGGGTGCACACCTTCTGGCTCTTGCTGCCGGTAAGCCGCGCTCCAGCGCCAGAGCGGGGGTGGAGTGAAGAGGAGCAGTGAGCCATGGGAGAGTGGGACGCCGGGGCGGGCGGACCCGTCCAAACGGGGGGACCCGCCCCGCAGCGAGGGACCCGCGAGCTGTGTGTCCCTGCTCCGTGGGTCCGTGCCAGCAACCCCGAGTGCCTGCGGCGACCTGTGCACTGCGGGCCCTGGGGTGCATCGCCGTCCACGGAGATCCACTGTTGCTGCAGTAGGCCCCCAAAAGTCCCCTGCGTCCTGCGCGACTCTGCGAGGGAGCGAGGCGGACTGCCAGTCCAGCCGGAGTTCGTAGCATCAAGGCCCTTGCTTCCTGTGGGCACCAGGGACAACCTATGAGGGAGGATTCCGTTGCCTGACTCGTTACGTCAGGCCGGGTTGCTATGCCCACCTCCTATGGAAACAGGGATGGGCGTCGAGGAACATGGGGAAGTCATGGGAAGGAGGCCGGCCACCTACGCGGATCTGCAGGCACTGCCCGAGCACGTGGTGGGAGAGCTCATCTCTGGGGAACTGCACATCAGCCCTCGTCCAGCGGCTCCCCATACGGTAGCGGCTTCCCGCCTGGGCGGCGGGCTGTCGGGCCCGTTCGATGAGGGGCGTGGCGGACCTGGCGGGTGGATCATCCTCGATGAGCCCGAACTGCACTTCGGCGAGGACGTCCTGGTGCCCGATCTTGCGGGTTGGCGCCGGGAGCGCATGCCCCGGCCCCCGCGCGCTGCGGCGTTTACCCTGGCGCCCGACTGGGTGTGCGAGGTGCTCTCTCCCTCCACCGCTGCGCTGGATCGAGGCATCAAACTCCCCGTCTATGGGCGCGAGGCGTGCGGCACGTCTGGTTGATGGACCCAGAGGTCCGCACGCTGGAGGTGTTCCAACTTGAGGGAGGACGCTACGTGCTGCTCATCACGCACACGGGACTGGCTCGCATACGTGCCCAGCCCTTCGAGGCTGTGGAACTGGATCTCTCTTTCCTCTGGGGCGAGAGGTAGGTCTCAGTGGAAGGCGAGCATGCGAGCGATGCTCTCCTTCTTCCTATAGTCCCCGGCAACTCGCTCCATCCTCATCATGATCTGCCGGTGGATCCCTCGTTCGTCCGCTGTGCGATCGAGCAGGGGGCCGCCGCGTTGTGCTGCTGTCGAGCAGGGCCATCAAGGCCATGGGCGACGACATGCCGGACGGACCTACGAGGTGAGCGGGCTCCGGACGCTGCCCTTCGGTCATATGCCGCCGAAGCGGCAGCGCGTGGTGCGTGGCGCGGCTGAGCTGTCCCAAGGGTGTGAGCCTATCCCGGTGAGGGGAAGCGGATCTCGACGGACGGGGCGCTGCGCTTCGCTTTGCCGTGGTACACCGCTTCGATGTTGTTCCCGTCAGGGTCCAACAGGAACGCGGCGTAATAGCCGGGGTGGTAGGGGCGCAGCCCAGGCGCGCCGAAGTCCCGGCCTCCGTGGGAAAGGCCCGCGGCATGGAAGGCTCGAACCGCCTCTTGGCTCGGTGCCTGAAAGGCGAGGTGGGTTCGGCCGGTCAGTTCGCCTTGGGCGGCGCGAGACTCGCGGCTGGAGACGAACAGCTCGTCAGCCCAGAAGTAGTCTGCCCCCTCGCCGCCCAGCGGGATCCCCAGTGTCTCCAACACGGCGCGGTAGAAGCGCTTGCTGGCTTCGACATCCTTGACGACGAGCTGCAGGTGATCGACGAGGCGGCCTCGGTGCAGGGTTTGGATCTCCATCTGCTCCACATAGCGCGGCGCTCAGCAGTCCGGTGCCCGGAAAGCGAGCCAGGCGCTCTTTCGTTCCGATGGAGAACAGAGTCGTCACCTGGACGGTGATCGAACCCGCAGCGACGAGTCCCTTCCGGCCCGATGTAGGCCTCACAAGAGCGTGATAAGCCTTTCTTGATGGCCGCGATTTCCTGCGGCCGGGGAGGGGCTGGAATGCGGCTCGTTCGGAGAATCCTGATCGGGTTGGGTGTGCTGATCGTGGCCGCCGCGATCGGGCTCGCCACCTGGGAGCCGTTGCTCGCCGCCCGCGCTACCCCGCCGCCCGCACACCCATACGACGTGACGATCACCCGCGACAATTTCGGCGTACCGCACATCTTCGGTAAGACCGATCCAGACGTCGCTTATGGCATTGCGTATGCCCATGCCGAGGATGATTTCTCGACGCTGCAGGAAGTGCTGGCGATGACCCGCGGCCGGCTCGGCGCGATCATGGGGCAGGGCGGCGCCAAGACCGATTTCGTCGTCCACCTCCTCGGCGCCCGCGCCACGGTCGCGCGCGATTATATGCAGCAGCCCGCCGACGTTCGCGCATTGCTCGATGGCTACGCCTCGGGCCTCAATCGCTATGCCGAGACGCATCCGGGCGAAGTGCGGCTGCCCAAGCTGTTCCCGATCAGTGGCGAGGATCTCGCGACCGGTTTCGTCGTCCGCTCACCCTTTTTCTTCGGGTTCGAGGGCGTGCTCAGCTCGCTCGCTGGCGACAAGCCGCTGCCGATCGAACGCGCTGGCTCTCTGTCCGAAGCGCCTGCCGTCACGCCGCTTGGTCCTGAACCGAACCAGGCCGGCTCCAACGCCTTCGTCGTCGCGCCCAAGCGCTCGGCGGACGGCTTCACGCGCCTCGTCTCCAATTCGCACCAGCCCTGGCGCGGAGGCGCGGCGTGGTACGAGCTCGTCGTCCATTCGCAGACCGGCTGGGATTTCGCTGGCGCGCTCTTCCCCGGCGCGCCCTTTCCACTGCTTGGGCACAACAAGACGCTCGGCTGGACCAACACCGTCAACCGCCCCGACCTGATCGACGTCTACAAGCTCGTCACCGACGGCGACCGCTATCGCTATGACGGCCAGTGGCGGCAGCTGGAGAAGCAGCGCGTCTGGCTGCCGGTCAAGCTCTGGGGACCGTTCGTGCTGCCTGTGCCCAGGACGGTCTATCGCGCGGTGCAGGGCCCAGTGATCGTCAACAAGAGTGGCAGCTACGCGCTCCGCTATGGTGGCGGCGACCAGCTCAAGATGGTCGAGGCATACTATCGGCTCAACCGCGCCACCGATTTTACCCAGTGGCAAGAGGCGCTGGCGATGCAGGGCATTCCCGGCACCAACTTCCTCTACGGCGACGCCGCCGGCAACATCGCCTTCTTCTACAATGCCAGCTTCCCCAACCGGAAGCCGGGCTTCGACTACTCGAAGGTGCTGCCGGGCGACACCTCGAGCGCTTATGCTCCGGGCACCGTTCCGTGGAGCATGGTCCCGCGCAACGTGAATCCGGCCTCGGGCTTCCTGATCAACGCCAACAATTCGCCATATCAGGTAGCGGGGCAGGGGTCGGAGATCCCGCTCCAACCGCCCTTGCTCGGCGTCGAGACCGACACCACCAATCGCAGTGACCGCGCGTTGGAGCTGATGAGCGCCTTGCCTTTGATCTCCGAGGAGGACTTGAAGCGGATCAAGTTCGATACCGGCGTCGCCAAGGGCGGCTATCTGGAGGCATGGTTCAAGGAGCTGCTCGCGGTCGATCCCCATGGCGACGACCTGGTCGCGGACGCACGCGAGTTGCTCTCCAAGTGGGACTGGAACTGGGACGGCCAGGGACCCGCCGACGCGCTCGCGTTCTCGATTCTGCGCTCGCCCCATCGCTTCCATTACGATCGGAAGCCCAAGCCCGATCCGCGCGCGGTGATGGCCGAGGCGGCGGGCTATCTGAGGAAGCATTTCGGCAAGCTCGACGTGCCGCTCGGTGAGCTGATCCGCCTGCGGCAGGGCAAGGTCGACCTGCCTTTGGATGGCGGTTCGGATTCGCTCCGCGCCGCGATGAATTATGACGAGGCGCCCGACGGCCGCCTCGCGATTCGCCACGGCGACAGCTTCATCATGTTCGTGACGTGGGATAAGGCGGGCAAGGTGCGTGCGGAATCGGTCCAGCCGTTCGGGTCGGCCAGCACGCGGCCGGATTCACCGCATTACACCGATCAGGCGCAGCTCTTCGTGCAGCACAAGTTCAAGCCGGTGTGGTTCGACCCGGAGGAGCTCAAAGCTCACGCCGAGCGAAGCTACCGGCCGTAGCATGGGGTCCAGGTGGGGCTGCTCAGCGCAGGTGCTTGTTGAAGAACTCCAGCGTACGAGTCCAGGCGAGCTTCGCGGCTTCGGGGTCGTAGCGCGGCGTCGTGTCGTTGTTGAAGCCGTGCTGCGTTCCCGGATACGTGAATGCCTGGTAGTTCACCTTGTTCGCCTTCAGCGCTTCCTCGTAAGGAGGGAAGCTCATGTTGACGCGCTGGTCGTTCTCGGCGAAGTGGATCAGCAGCGGCGCTTTGATCTTCGAGACCTCTTCAGGCGCTGGTGAAGTGCCGTAGAAGGGCACGGACGCCGCGAGCTTGGGCACCCGCGTCGCGAGGATGTTCGCCATGGCGCCGCCGTAGCAGAAACCGACCACGCCGACTTTCCCGGTCGAGTCCGGCCGCTTCACCAGCCACTCGACGGCCGTGACGAAGTCCTCCCGCGTTTTTGTCTGATCCAGCTTCGGGAAGAGTGCACGCGCTTCATCTTCGGTGCCGGGGTAGCCGCCGAGCGGGAAGAGCGCGTCGGGCGCGAACGCCATGAAGTTCTCCAGCGCCAGTCGCCGCGTGATGTCCTCGATGTGGGGATTGAGGCCGCGGTTCTCATGGACGACGAGGATCGCGGGCAGCTTGCCCTTGGCCTTCGCCGGACGCGCCAGGTAGCCCCGCATCTTGCCGTAGCCCTTCGGCGACTCGTACTCCGCGTACTCCAGCTTCAGCCGCGCGTCGTCCTTCGGCACCTGCTGCGCTTCGGCGAACTTCGGCGTCAGCATGCCCAGCAGCATCGTGGCGGTGATGCCGCCAGCGGCAAAGCGCGCCGCCTTCTCGAGAAATCCGCGGCGATCGATGTCGCCGTGCACGTACGCGTCGAACAGGATCAGCAGGTCCTGGTCGAAATCCTCAGCTCTCTTCATCTCCATGCCCGCCTCCTGTCAGCCACTGAGCGCTACGCCCTTGAGATCCTCGGGCAGCTCGAAGCCCGGCTGGAGGCGCTTGACCGTCCGGGCAAAGGCCTCACGGTCCAGTGCCACCGCCAGCGCTTCCTCGGCGGCGACGGTGCCCGCGGTCAGCAGCCGCTCCAGGTGCTGGTCCAGCGTCTGCATTCCCTGGGCCTGCCCCTCCAGCATCATTCCGGCGAGCTGGGACACCTGGCCCTGGCGGATCATCGCCGCCACGGCGCCGCCACCCAGGAGCACCTCCAGCGCCAGCACGCGCGACTTGCCGTTCGGCGTGCGCAAGAGCTGCTGGAAGAGGACGCCTGCCAGGGTGTCTCCGAGCAGCCCGCGGATCTGCGCCTGCTCCTCCGCCGGGAACGCGTGCAGGATGCGCTCAACAGCGGCCTGCGCTCCCAGGGCATGCACGCCGGCCAGCACCAGCACGCCGGAGCTCGCCAACTGCAGCGCCTGCCTCATGGCCTCGGGCGTGTTCAGCTCGGAGGCGAGCACGGCGTTCACGTCCTCGCGGGCTGCGGAATGGAGCGCCGCGGCGAAGCTGGGGGCGTGCGGCCCTATCTCCCGGTGCGTCACCTGCGCACTGGCCGGCTCATGCACGAACTCCACCGGCTCCTCGATGGTGAGGAGGTTCACGTGCCGCGTCTGGTTCAGGTGGTGCAGCATCGCCGCCAGCGTGGTGGACCTACCGCTGCCCGCGGGGCCAGCGACGAGCACCAGCCCGCTGCGCCGCTCCGCCAGCCGCCGCACCCCCTCCGGCAGGCCCAGCTCCTCCAGCGACTGCACCTTGGGAGGAATGAACCGGAAGACCGCTGCCAGCCCCGCCGTCTTATAAAAGTAGTTCGCGCGGAACCGGCCCTTCGTCCCATAGGTGTAGGCGAAGTCCAGGTCCAGCTCCTCGGTGATCTGCAGCTTCTGCTCGGGCGTGACGATCTCGAAGAGCATCGTCTCCACCTCGGACTCGGTGAGCGGCGCCTCGCGCAGGGGCGTGAGCTTGCCGCGGACACGGCCCATCGGCGGGTAGCCGACGCTCAGGTGCAGATCACTCCCCTTCTCGGCCAGGAGGGAGTCGAACAGGGGGGAGATGCGCGTGGCCATGGGGTTGTCTCCTCACGCGCTCCTGCGGCCCAGCATCGCGCCGGCCGGGCTCGCCAGTGTGTCTCCTCCCGAGCCGGGTTCGGGCGGGAGCTCGGGAGCGTTGCCTGTCACCAGGACCTCGAGCATGTCCGGGTTCTCCGCGAAGCCCTTGGCGATCTCCAGCGTCGTCTTCTGCGAACGGACGATGGCCGCCAGCGCTTCATCCAGGCGGAGCATGCCCTGCTCCCTGCCGCGCTGCATGAGCGCGGGGATCTGGCCCAGCCTGCCCTCGCGGATGAGGTGGCTCAGCGCCGCTGAGCTCGGGAGGATCTCCGCCGCCACCACCTGGCTCGCCCCCGAGGGGACCGGCACCAGCCGTTGGCTGACGATCAGCCGCAGGTGGGCAGCCAGCGTCTGCCGTGCCTGGGCCTGCGCCGCGGGCGGGAAGGCATCGATGATCCGCTCGAGCGTCTTCACCGCGCCCGGCGTGCTCATCGTGCTGAGGACCAGGTGCCCGGCCTCGCTCGCGGCCAGCGCCAGACGGATCGACTCCGCATCACGCAGCTCGCCCACGACGAGGACGTCCGCGTCCTCCCGGAGCACGGCCTTCAGGGCGCTCGCGACGGAGCGGGTGTGGGTGCCCACCTCGCGCTGGCTGATCAGCCCGCGCTTGCGTGGGTACACGAACTCCACCGGATCCTCCACGGTGAGGATGTGGCGCCGCGTCTCACGGTTGAGAACATCCACCAGGGCCGTCAGCGTGTTCGTCTTCCCGTGTCCCGCCGGGCCGGTGAGGAAGATCAGACCGTGGGAGGGCCGAGTCGCCAGGATGAGGTCCGTCGGCAGCCCCAGCGACTCCAGCGTGGGTAGCTCCCGGGCGATGAGGCGGAAGGTGCCCTTCAGCCCGGTGCGCTGGCGGCAGACGTTCACGCGGAAGCGGCCGACTGGCTCGATCTGGAGCGCGAAGTCGCAGCTCCCGTCGCGGTCGAAGGCAGCGCGCAGCCGCGCGGGGATCTGCGAGAGCACCATCTGCTCCACTCGCTTCGGAGGGATCGACTCGCCATCCGGCTTCAGATCCCCCGCGACCCGGAAGAGCGCGGGCCGGCCTGACACGATGTGCAGATCGCTTGCGCCGATGCGGCGCGCCTCCTCCATCAGCGCGGGCAGATCCCTCCAGAAGTCTGGCCGGGTGCGCGGTGGCAGCTCGGGACGGATGGCCAGAGGGCGCGTGCCCTCCTCCGGCTCCGTGACGCTGATGTCGATCGAGGAGTCCTCTCTTGGAGAGGGCTTGGTGTCGACGCCCAGCAGCAGTGTCGGTACCGGCGGTGGAGAGAGCACCTTGCCCGGGGGAGGGATCGTCTCCGCTCTCACCGGAGGCAGGGGCTGATCGGGCTGCGGAGGCGGCACCGCCTCCTGAACAGGAGGAACTGTCGAGGCGGGGGCGTTGACCGGGAGGGGCTGCGCAGGGGCAGTCGTCGGCGAGATCCCGGGCGAGGACTCCTGCCCTGCGGACGCCGAGGTCGCCTTGATCACCCGCAGACCTGTGACGGATGGGCGCCGCACGGGTGGAGCGAGCGGGGGCACCGCGGGCGGAATCATATCGCGAGGGCTGGGGGGAGTGCTGGCTGCGGGCGCTTCGGCGGGGCCCATCCGTCACAGG
>Ga0247825_10000141_pt1 | contig 41189 bp, 30 predicted proteins | sample 13C_Vanillin_Day_FD_194413 | JGI IMG/M metagenome (GOLD analysis project Ga0247825, IMG submission 194413) | Soil microbial communities from agricultural site in Penn Yan, New York, United States - 13C_Vanillin_Day48 | ecosystem: Environmental > Terrestrial > Soil > Agricultural land | place...
TTTGAATCGTGGGCTCGGGGACACTCATTCCGCCGCGGCCTCCTCTGCGATCGGCAGCGTGAAACGAAACGTTGCGCCGTCGCCGTGGTTGGTCTCTGCCCACAGCTGCCCGCCGTGCGCCTCGACGATCGTCCGCGAGATGGGCAGGCCCATGCCCATCCCGTTGGGCTTCGTACTGAAAAAAGGATCGAAGACGCTCGCGAGTCTATCGGCGGGGATACCGGGGCCGGTGTCGCCCACCGCGACCTCGACAATCCGCGACCCGCCTGGCCGTGCCGTCACCCTCACACGCCGCTCTTCCTGGTTCGCCTCGTTGACGGCATCCATGCCGTTGAGCACGAGGTTGAGCAGCACTTGTTGAAGATGCACGCGGTCGCCACGCACGGGCGGCAGATCGCCCGCAATGTCCACGTCCAGCTTCACGTGTCGTGACACGGCATCCGCGCGCATGAGCGTCACGACGTCGCCGATGACGTCGCCCACATCCAGTCGAATGACCTCGAGCTCGTGACGCTTGAGCAGCGCGCGCATCCGGTCGATCACCGCACCCGCACGCTGGTCGTTCTTGATGATGTCGGCAAGACTCGCTCGAATCTCGTCGAGGTCCGGCGATGCACTCTGCATGAACAGCTCCGCCGCCTCGGCATTGCGAAGAATCGCGCCGAGCGGCTGGTTGATCTCGTGCGCCAGTGCAGAGGCGAGTTGGCCCATCATCGATACGCGGCCGACGTGCGCGACCTCCTGCCGCAAGAGCTGCGCCTCCCGTTCCGTCTTCCTGCGTTCCGTCACGTCGAGCGATACCTCGCGCACGAGGATGGGTGTGCCGGCGCCGTCGAACTGGGCGCGGCCGCGAGAGGCAATCCAGCGTATCTGGCCACCGGGGAGCACCACGCGATGGTCCATTTCGTAGCGGCCGTCACCCTCGAGCGCTCTCGCTAGTGTGGATTGGACCGTTTCGCGGTCGTCGGGATGGAGACGGCGCAAAATGCTATCCAGGTCCAGCCGCTCCAACTTCGCGAATCCGAACAAGGCGCGCCAACTGTCGGTCGCCCAGATGTCGTTCCGCCTGAGGTCCCGAATCCAGATACCGAGCTGCGCGGCCTCGGCGGCCAGGCGCAGCCGCTCCTCGCTTTCACGTAACTCCGCCTCGCTGCCCCGGCTCTCGATCTCGGCCCGTCGGCGTGCGCGGCGCTGATACAGGAGCCCGACGATCAAGAGTGATTGGAGGGCCAGCACGCCGACGGCGCTGAGCACCGTGCCCCTGTGTTGCTGCCACAGGCTCGGATCCCGATAGCGCACGACGCTGCCCGCCGGCAACCGGCTCTCGGGGATGCCCCACCGTTGTAGTTCGCGCCAGTCGAAGACAGGATGACCGGGCAATTGGGGCGGTACGATGACGCTGCGGGGAGGCGCACCGGCCAGGATTCGAATGGCGGCGTCGGCGGTGCTGCGATTCACTTCGTCAATGTCGATCAGCTTCCCGCCCACGATGCCGCTGCCGAGCATCACGCTGTGCAACCCGAAAAGTGGCGCGTTCGCCGCCGCGTGGAGGTCGGCGAGCACTCGCGCGTCCGCATACACGCCGCCCCGCGCGTCCGTGCCGAAGGTGAAATACAAGATCGCCGAGTCGCGTGGAAGGCTCGCACACTGGCGCAGGATTTCCGTAAGGGACAGACCGCCGGACCAGATGAATGTCAGGCGATCCTGAAATCGCGTGAACCGCGTCTGGAGCTCTGGACTCCAGAACGTGCCGCTCTGCCCGGACCCCACCACGACGAACACCTGTTTTGTCTGAGGCAGCAACTCCAGAATCAGATCGATGACCCCAGGAAAATCGTTAGCGACCGCGACAGCGGTCTCGTTGTCTCCAAGCGGCGCGTCACGCAGATACTGCTGATTCACCGATGCCAACAGGAGCGGTACGTCGGGAAAGAGCTGCTGTCGATATTTGCGCGCGAACGCCGCTGCGGGACCAGCGAGCGTCACGATGAGGTCCGGCTTGGGACGATCGGCGAACGCCGATCGGATGTAGTCGACAATCGCGTGTTCGGGCGCGCCGACAAACCCTGTGGGGCCAACCACGATTTCAACGACATTCACGGCTTGCCCGATCCGCTGGCCCAGGTCGACGCGGAGGTTGGCGGTTGTGTAGTCGTCCGTCATGTTGCCGCGGTCGAACGATTGCAGCAGCAGCACGTGTCGAACCGCCGGTTGAGCTTCGCTCGACGCCGCAGCGAGCGCCAGCAGGCCCGCCACCGCGGCACATTGGAATCTCCTACAGATGGGACGCGCTTTCATGGGGGGCTGGAGTCGCGTCTCGCAGCGCGGCTGACGACGCCGGTCTGCGCCGGCGGCCCTTCGCGCACGAGCTGGAGCGCGTGGATCGGGTCACCGAGGCCGAAGGGCTTGAGGAGCACGGCATCGACGCTGGCCGGGAGGGCATTGGCTCGGACTGCCGGGGGAGCATCCGGCGGTGACCGCAACGAGCGGCACGCGGCAACCGCCTGCGCGCAACGCGCGAGCTGCCTCGAACCCGTCCATGCGCGGCATGCGGAAGTCTATCACCAGCGCACGAGCCTTGTGCGTCGGGACATCGTGATCATTGTAAACATTGCCCGCTGACAGCGAATCAAGAAGTCAGTCCGGGGTCACTGCAGCCGAGGGTTATCAGGTGACCCAGCATCCGAACGAAGCTGAATGGAACGTCTCCAACTGCCGTCCAGCTGAGCCATTGTCGCCTCCGGGCGAAGCGGGAGAGTGGAAACTCGTATCGTATCAACCGATCTCGCTATTGAGCGGGGTCACGTCACGTCATGAGTGTCGCGATCCGCTCTGCCCGAGACGGCGACAGACGCGTTGGCGATCACTTGCTTGCTTCAACGCCCTCTTCCATCTGCTGACGAGGGTGTCCGAACGCGACGGCTGGGCGTCTGACCAACGAAATCCCGTGGCGCGCTTGATTGCAGCGATCGTATTCTTACTGACAACGAGTCTAGGAGGTTGGTCCGATGATCCGGCAAACGAGGCAACTCTCATACCTGCGGTGGCTCACCGTCATTGCCTCGGGTCTCCTCGCGATAGCGAGCGGCGGGATCGAAGGTGCCCTGGCCCAAGAGGCACCGCTCCGTTTTGGCGGCGCCTACGCCGACCTGGATTCGCGGCGACAGCAGCTTGTGGACAACTGGGTGGCGAGATTCGTTGCGACGACCGGGAGAAAGATCGAACCGCAACCGTTCTACGATGAAACGTTGACGCTTTCAGCCAAAACGACCTTTGAGGCGGTCACGCACGCGCTCATGACCACGCAGCTGACCGACGGGTCGGGCGGGAACCTCGGCGATGCCCTGGCCCTGGTCGAAGAGGTCGATGCGATCAGAGGCGAGATCGCGGGGGCAGCCGGGGATCGTCAGTTCAGGATGTACGGCCGCCTCGAGCCTGGCGCGCTCGCCATGCTCGCCCGTTCACGGGAATTCAGGCGCGGTGTGGACAACGCCATCTACCACAAGGGATACCCGACCAACTATCGGGCACAAGGCGGCGTGCCCTCCATTCAGTTCTCGATCGCGCTCGACGGCCGGCGGGCCGACATCGACGTGGACTACCGCAGCGCGAGCTTTCCCGTCGGGCTGTTCAACGGCCACCTCACGTCCTCGAATTCTGATGTCCGGGCCGGCAACAACTTCGACCGGCACGTCAATCGCTGGACCGGCTTTCAGAACTGGTGGAACAACATCTTCGGCGTCCGGCAGAACCCCACTGCGGAGATCGACGCAGAGTTCGACAAATCTGGTATCAGGCTTGGAGACCCGCCTCGCGTCGGCAAGAAAGAGATCGACGAGATGGTCCGCGACTTCCTAAGCGCCTGGCTGATTGAAGGTGACGTCGTGGCGGCCATGGGGTACATCTCCGAACGTTCGTATGACTGTCTCGCGCAGGACAGGGACAACCCGGCGGACTTCGATCGCGGCGTCGCGCCGTTTCAACTGATGATCAATTTGAAATCTGCGCATGACTCGCTGGCACCCCGCAGCTCGCTGGAAGGTCTGACCGTCGGAACGCGCTACGTGGCCCCCGCGCTCCGCGTGGTGCGGCAGCCCCATCACGCGCAGTTCGTGATCTACGCGGTGCCGGACGATGTGGCCGCCTCATTCGACTGCGAGAGCCGACTGACGCTCGGCGATCCGAAGAGCGTCCGTCGCGCCTACGGCAATTATTTCGGCGCATCGTTCTACATCGACGGCGGCCAATCGTATCCGGTCGCCCTGCTCTGGGCGCGGGAGGATGGATACTGGAAAATCGTGTCGTGGAAGGTGGGGTCAGGTGACGACGCTACGTCAACTGCGCCGGCCGCGCCGGCTCCGAAGATCGTCCGTGTCAATGCCGATCCGACATATGTCCAGTCCGCCCGTGGGTTTCTCGAGACCTGGCTGATTCGGAAGGACTACGACGCGGCATTCGCGTATCTGTCGCCTCAGAGCTACGGGTGCTACGACCTCGAGCGTGGCCCGCAGGCTCCGGCCTCGACGTCGCCCGAGGACGCCGGTCGGAAGCTACGTGCGGGTCTGGAGGCGTTGGGGGAGGCACTCGGACCATCCCGACGCCTCGATGCCATCATGACAGCCGTCGAGCCATCCCATCCAGCAATCCGGGTGATGAATCACCAGTACGCGCGCGTGTTCAGCCTTTCAAGTTTGCCGAACGCACTGGCCGACGCCGTGGAATGCGACGCGCGGGCCAGGGGCATCACGATTTCTGATCAGCTGCCGCTCGAGTACGGTAACGCGTACGGCATGACGGTGCGCTTTCTGACGCGCAGCGGCGAGGCTCCCATCCTGCGCTTGATGTGGCGGAGGGATACGGGCGACTGGCGCATCACCTCTTACGGCATCGAGCTTCCCTGATCGGTACCGGCTCGCCTATCGGTTCGATCTGGACTTCAACTTCAACCTGCCGGGAGACTGGTATTTCCGGTTCGGCCTGTTCGACCACTACGACAGCGCACCGCCGGAGGGGCGTCGTTTGCCTTGACTGCACAAGCGAATCTGACCCAGCTTCGGATCTTCAAGGTGCGATCGAACGATGCGACGTAGAAGCATGTCTCGGGCAAAGTGACGATTAATCCCGAAGTGCTTGCGGAGCGGGCAGGTTCAGTGCTTTAGCAGGGCTTACTATTTATTCCCGTCGCCTCGTCGGCGCTCATCTCACTTGCTGTGAAGGACTTGAGAGAAAACACGCCGAGCAGAAACGCTAGAGAAGACTATATTTCGACCCTTGGGCTGGGTGTGCGGGATGGTGCCCGCCTGGGCCACCGATGTCGTAGAACGTGAATCGCTGCTCGGTTTCCAACGAGTAAAGCGTCGTGGTTGAAGCCGTTACGCTCGTCGGCTGCAGCGTGGTCGGCCGCATCTTTGTAACCTGCCGAAACGAGCCTGGTGGTTCTCGCGAAACCTGATCTCGCCCCTTCACGGCTCACTTTTTTCCTTAGGTTGGCCGATTATCATCTTCATGACGACAGCCGGAGCCACCTGCGTCGGATTCGCTGTGACGCTACGCTCGACCACATCCAACAACCTGTCCAAGGTGTCTCGCAAGAAAGAGAGTTCAGGCCGGGTTGTGGGGCTTGAAGGCGAAGTAGCGAAACCCGTGGAATGCACCTTGTAGGCATCCCATTCATGCGTCGAACGACTGCTGGAGTGAAAACGCGGCTGAAACTGGCGATCGCGAAACGCGCAAGTTCTGGCGCGAACTCGCGAGACTGATCACTTTGTTCGATTTGTGTTCGCCGCGGGATCTCCACTTCAGGAGAGATCGGCCGATTCTTTAGGAAAAAGCGCGCCCGGCAGGACTCGAACCTGCGACCCCCGGCTTAGAAGGCCGGTGCTCTATCCAACTGAGCTACGGGCGCCCGATGGGACCCCACAGTGTAGCAACCGCGCCCGCGCGCTGTCGCCGTTCCCAGATTGGCGGGCCTCCGCCATCGGTGTGCGCGACCTGCGCGACCTGCGCGACGCGCGTGAAGCCAGCCGGCGGAAGGTGGCGGGGCGCCCGTCGTGATCGTCGTCGGTATTGCCGGTGGGACCGGCGCGCGCCCCGAGCAGCCGCTATTCCTGCCTCAACGCGATCGTCGGCTCGACCGAGGCGGCTCGACGAGCCGGGATGACGCTTGCAACAACGGCGATCAGCAGCAACAGCAGCGTGCCGGTGGCGTAGGTCGCTGGATCGGTCGCCGTCACGCCAAACAGCACCGACTGCATCACCTTGGTGGAGGCCAGCGCCACGGCCAGACCGAGTCCCGTCCCGACCACGATCAGCGCCGCTGCCTGGCGGAACACCATCAGCAGCACATCCGTCGCCCGGGCCCCCAGCGCCATCCGGATCCCGATCTCACGCGTCCGCTCGGCCACGGCGTAGGCCATCACCCCGTAAATGCCGGTCGCCGCAAGGCTCGCGGCCACGATCCCGAACGCCGCGAGCAGGAGCATGTAGAGCCGGAGATGGCGCACCTGTGCGTCGAGCGTCTGGTCCACGGTGCTGACCGAAGCCACCGGCGTATTGGGGTCCACCTCCGCGACTGCTCGCCTCACCGCGGGCAGCACACGCATCGGCTCACCCGAGGTTCGAAGGACGAAGAACATCCCGATACGCGCGTACACCAGCGGACCGACGAATTGTGGCGTCTGCTGGACGTGCGGCACGTAGACGGCGGCCGCGTGTCCCCCTGCGAGTCTTCCCGTCGAGATGTCGCCCACGACGCCGATGACTTCGCGAAAACGTTCGTTCGGAGCGAAATCGAGTCTGACGCGTTTGCCGATGGGATCTTCTCCGGGAAAATGCTGCCGCGCCATCGTCTCGTTGATGATCACGACGGGCGGTTGGTCGGCGGTATCGCGGGCGCTGAAGTCGCGCCCCTGCCGCAACGGGATTCGTAGCGTCGACAGGAAGCCGCCGGTCACCGCATAGTAGTTGACGACCTGCGAGGGCTGCTGGAGACCACCGGATTCGCCGGATCCCGGTGGCGCTGAACGACCCTCGATCACCAACGGCATCGTAAACGTCGGGCTGAAGGGCGCCGTGTTCGCGCCGCCGACCGCCAGAACACCCGGCACCGTCTGCAGCCGTTCGTACACGCGCTCGAACGTCTGAGCCGCAATCGGATTGATGTCGTAGAGATTCGAGTCCTGGTACCGTCCGACCAGTTTGAACGTCTCACCCGGCGCCAACCGGAAATCGAACGTCAGAAGATTGCTCGGGTCGCCACCCAGGTCCGTGCGGATGGCGCGCGCGAAGCTGTGAATGAGCAGGCCGGCACCAATCAGCAAGACGAGCGCGAGGGCCATCTGCCCGGTGACCAGCAGGCTGCGCACCCGCTGACGGCCGACGCCGCCGGTGGCGGTCCGTCCGGATTCCTTCAGCGGATCGCCGAGTGTCCTCGAGGCTTGAAGTGCCGGCACAAGAGCGAAGAGCACGCTCGTGCAGACCACGAGCAGCGCCGTGAACGCAAGAACCCGCAGATCCAACGTCACGTGAGCGAGGCCAGGGAAATCGGGGGGCGCCAGCCGAAGGAACAGCCTGAGCGCAACCCACGACAGCGCCACACCAAGGGCTCCGCCGAGGGCCGCGAGGGGGAGGCTTTCAGCCAGAAACTGACGCACGATGCGTCGCCGACCGGCTCCGAGGGCCAGACGCAGCGAAACTTCGTGGCGGCGGCCCGCGGCTCGCGCGAGCAGCAGGCCAGCCACGTTGGCGCACGCGATCAGCAGCACGAGGGCGACCGCGCCCTGCAGAATCAGCAGCGACGAGCCGTAGTCGCTGGACGGCTGACCGCCGCCGTCGAGCAGGCGCGCCTGCGCCCGCTGGAGCGACTCGATCCTCGTGCCGATCCCCTGGTGACGCTGCGGATCGGCAACCGCCAGCTGGTTCCCGAGCAGGTCGGCCTCCGCCTGCGCCTGACTAATCGTCACGCCGGGCTTGAGTCGTCCGATGACGGTGTTGGCACCGACGCGGCTGTTCACCTGCGCCTTCGTCAGACAGAGCGGCGCTACGAACTCGATCTGCTCGCCGAAGAAGTCGAACGTCTCTGGCAGGACGCCGATCACCTCGGTGGGCACGCGGTCGAGGGTCATCGTCTTGCCGAGAATCTGTGGGTCGCCCCCGAAGCGCCGCTGCCACGTCCGGTGGCTGAGGAGAACGACGGGGGCCACCTGGTCCACCACGTCCTCGTCGTCCGTGAACGTGCGCCCGATGACCGGGGAGACACCGAGCGCGCGGAACAACGACGGCGACACCGTCTGGCCCAGGATGCGCTCGGGCGGAACTCCGTTCTGCAGGAAGCCGAGTGTTTTCACGCCGCAGGCGAGTCCGTTGAAGGCGCCAACCGCCTCGAAGGACTGCGCCTGATCACGGAACGCGAAATACCGGGGAATGCTGGACGCGCCAAGCCGATCGGGATTGGCCGGATCCGCAACGTTCCAGATGACGACCAGCCGATCGGCGTCCGGGAGGGGGAGCGGCTTCAGGAGCGTCGAGTCGACGAGGCTGAAAATCACGGTGTTGGCGCTGATGCCGAGGGCCAGTGAGACCATCGCGGCCGCGGCGAAGCCGGGCGAGCGTCGAAGGCCCCGCAGGCCGTACAGCACATCGCGGACGAACGTCTCAACGGAGAAGAAGGGATCGCCTTCGCGTACTCGCTCCTTGATCTGCGTCCGACTGCCGAACCGCCGGACGGCCTCGGCCCGAGCCTCCTGGGGCGACAGCCCGCCATCGACGCGCTCCTGGATGTCCAGCTCGAGGTGAGCGTCGATCTCCTCGTCGAGCTCCACGTCGCCCCGCCACCGCAGCCATCGCCGGAGGCTCATGACGGCTCCGCCTGAATCGTGAGCACGCGCCCGACTGCGCGGACCATCTTCTTCCACTTGCTGGTTTCAGCGGCGAGCTTCGCACGTCCGGCGCGGGTCAGCTTGTAGAAACGTGCCCGGCGGTTGTTGGCCGAGGTCCCCCACTCCGAGACGATGAGCCCGCTGCGCTCGAGCCGCTGAAGCGAGGGATAGAGCGAGCCGTTGTCGATCAGCAGGACGTCCTCGGACGTCTGCCGGATTGCCGTGATGATGCCGTGGCCATGCTGCGGACCAAAGACGAGGGTCCGGAGGACGAGGAGATCCAGTGTGCCCTGGAGGAGCTGCATCCGGTCGAGCTGCGTCATACGGGTAGACAGACTACCAGTACTCCAGGAGTTTGTCTACTGGTGTACGGCGCTACTTTGCAGCCGCCGCTGACACCCCGACCTGAATCTCTTTCGCTGTCGTCCTGTCCTTCTCCGTGACGGCGGTGACCACGACCCGCGTGCCAGCTTTGATCTCTTCCACCTTCATCGCCTGCTTGGCCTTGATCTTTGTGTCTTTCGTGACCTGAATGGTGATGTCCTTTCCGTCTGTGTCCTTGAGCACAAGATGGTCGGCCATCGCCATCGTGACCGTGCCCATCACCTTGTGGTCGTGCCCGTCATGCGCGAACAGGTAGCTTCCAGAACCAAACGCCAGCACGCCCAGGGCTACGAGTACCGCAGCGAATCGTCTTGTCATCGGTCTCCTCCAACAAATGAACGAACGTGGGAACCACAGCAGCAGATCTATCACAGGCTTTCACTCCTCCCGTGCCTTCTGGGGCGCTGCCTTATTCGAGTCGCCCTCGAGGAAACGTCGTATCTCTTCCTCCTCCTTCAACTGCGCTGGCGTCTTCGGGACGAGGGCGTCTATCCGCTCGATGTCGTGCGGGGAGAGCGTCGGCAGACGCCTGATGAAGTGCACCAGGCCCCAGCTGTCGAGCTCGCTTTCGGGCGTTCCGGTTCCCCACGCTGGCATGCCGGTCAGACGGATACCGTGCTCGATGATGGAGAAGAGCTCGCCGTCGGATAACGACTGCGTCTCGGGGGCGCGCATGTCAGGAACTCTGGGGTAGAGGCCCCGGCCGATCTCCGTATCCCCGCTTCCGTCGTTGGCATGGCATGCGGCACAGTGGTCGGCGTAGTGCTGCAGCGCTCGCTCGACCACGTCGTCAGTGGTTTGCACTGGATTCCGTCGTGCCCGTATCGCCTCAGGGGTTGCCCAGCGTCGCATCGTGCCGGTCAGAATCTCCTCGACACGGCTCGGCTCCGCGTGCGCGCTGAGCCCGCGACGTACGATCGTGTAGGCGAGCACTCCGCCGATGACACATACGCCCACGATCAGCACAAGAAGAGCGCGAAGAAACGCTTGCGTCGCGCCGCCCTTTCCGGGCTTTGATGCACTCCTGAACGGCATCCCCCGGATCGGGCGACGACGTTGTCCCTTCATGAACGATCCCTTTTTCACAAAACACGGCGCGTGGAGACACCTGCCGTGTCACACTGCCCTCGAGACCGCGACATGCGGCCATATCTGAAGCGCTATCAGGCGCTTATCGAGACGGGATCAGACGCGCAGGACGAGCGGAGGAGGAGGCGCAGCGCCCGGCCGAGCGCTGTATTCGAACAGTGGTCCGCACTTCGTAACGGGCTTGGACATTGTCGGTACGCCGGTGCTGACCAGGGCAGTCGGAGCGGCGGCCCAATTCGCTCTCTCGGCGGCCGTCGTAGCGGCCTGCCGAAAAACGGCGTCGTGGCTGTTGCAGTCGTGCTCTGAAACGCCCTGGATCTGAGCTTCGTTGGGAACTCTGCCGGATTGCGCGGCGTGTTGGGCCCCGTGATGGTGCGCGGTGGATAGTTCGGTGCTCCGAGCAGAATCACACAGCATCGTGCACACCGCCCCGGAGATGGGCAGAGCGGTCATGATCGTCAGGAGGCAGATACCGACGGGCCGTCTCAAACTCACGGTTCGAGTATACCGCGACCCGGCGTGACGCCTGCCTCAGGGGCTTGCTGAGCGGACTCAGGTCGGTGAAAGCTCACGTTCTAGAGAGTGGCGCGCCGAAGCAGTTGCGCGTTAATCGCCACGATGACCGTGCTCGCCGACATCAGGACGGCGGCAAACGCGGGCGGGAGAAGAATGCCCTCCGCCGCGAGGACACCCGCCGCCAACGGGATCGCGACGATGTTGTAGCCGGCGGCCCACCAGAGGTTCTGCATCATCTTGCGGTAGCTCGCTCGGCTCAACGAGATGATTCGAGGAACGTCTCTCGGGTCGCTCCGGACCAGAACGACGTCGCCCGCCTCGACAGCCACGTCTGTACCTGCGCCGATCGCGACGGCCACATCCGCGGTGAGCAATGCGGGCGCGTCGTTCACTCCATCGCCTACCATCGCGACCCGCTTGCCTTGTCCCTTGAGCTCCTTGATCTTGTCCACCTTGTCACCCGGAAGCACCTCGGCGAAGACCGTATCGATCCCCAGATCGGCGGCCACCGCGTTGGCGACTGCCTTCGCATCGCCTGTCAGCATGACGACCTCGATCCCTTGCTCGTGCAGCCGCTGTATAGCGTCTCGCGACTCCGGACGCACGGCATCGGCGACCGTGAACGTCGCGATGACGTTTGTGGACGTGAGGAGGTAGACAGACGCCTGCCCACGTCCCGCTGCGCGGTTCACCGCCCCGTTGATTGCGGCTGCCGGCGTCAGGGCGAGACGTGTCAGCATCGCCGGTCCGCCCATGTAGAACTCCTTGCCCTCGACGATCGCCCGGACACCGTGCCCAGGCATCGCTTCGAATCGCTCTGCCTTCTGGACGGAGAGGTTCTGTTCTTCCGCGCTCTTGACGATCCCCTGCGCAATCGTGTGCTCGGAATCGCGCTCGACCGCCGCCGCCAGACGCAGCGCCTCGTTCGCGTCCAGGCTGCCGTCCGTCGCGATGTCCACCACTCGGAACTCACCTCGCGTGAGGGTCCCGGTCTTGTCGAAGACAACCGTCGTAAGATTGCGCGCCTCCTCGAGCCCACGTCGATCGCGCACCAGAAGTCCTGACCGCGCGCCCAAGGTGGTGGAGATCGCGGCGACAAGCGGTACGGCGAGACCGAGCGCGTGCGGGCAGGCGATGACGAGCACCGCGACCAGCCTTTCGACCGCGAACGCACCGGTCGCTCCGAGAGCGAGCCAGACGACGAGGGTAAGGGCCCCGGCGACGACCGCAATGACCGTCAACACAAACGCCGCGCGGTCAGCCAGGGCCTGAGCACGAGAGCGCGAAGTTTGCGCCTGTTCGACCAGTCGCATGATGTTGGCGAGCGCCGTCCGTTCACCCGTGCCCGTTACCTCCACGCGAAGGGATCCGGCGCCGTTGACCGTTCCGGCGATGACTTTCGCGCCATCGGTCTTGGCCACGGGAACCGATTCGCCCGTGATCATCGATTCATTCACGTCGCTGTTACCACTGCGCACAATACCGTCGGCCGGCACGCTGGCACCCGGTCGGATCAACACGATGTCGCCATCGCGGAGCGCTGAGATCGCGACCTCTTCGATCGTCTCGCCGACGACACGTTGCGCCGTACTGGGAAGGAGGCGCGCCAGCTCACGCAGTGCCCCCGACGCCTGTGAAATCGACCGCATCTCGATCCAGTGACCGAGCAGCATGATGGTCACGAGCGAGGCCAGCTCCCACCACAGTGCTTCTCCTGGATACCCCAGAGTCACGGCCAGGCTGAAGACGAAGGCGACGGTAATCGCCAGGGAAATCAGCGTCATCATCCCCGGCAAGCGATCGCGCAGTTCTCTCAGTCCGCCCGTCACGAAAACCGAGCCGCCGTACAGATAGACGCCGACGCCGAACAGCGCGGGAACGTAGGCAGATCCTGGAAAGACCGGTGCGATAAAACCGGTCATCTGCTGCACCATCCCGCTCCAGACCAGGGTGGGGATGCTGAGCAGCAGGGTAATCCAGAAGCGATCGCGAAACATCGCGACGCTATGCCCCTCGTGCCGGTCGTGCCGGTCCCTATCGTCGTGGCCGCCAGCCTGCGGTGTCTTGTGGCCTACATGACTCCTGGCCGGCCCGTGAACAGCGTGCGGCATCGTGTGATGGTGTTCCTGTGAACCGTGCCCTCCACGTGTTTCGTTCATTGGTGGTTCCGGTCCTCCTGATTGAGGGGCGCCCGAGCACCTGATGCCCTCCGAGGACGATCATCGACTGCAGGCAGCGTGACGATCAGTCCGTGCTTGATGAGATGCGAGAAGAAGCGTGGCGGATCGATGACCTGCTCGGGCATCCAGACGCCAGGCTCGGCGATCTCGCCTTCCATCAGGGCGCGCACTGTGCCGCTCGCGCCGGCGGCGGCTGCATCCGCCTGTGCGCCACCCACGAGCGTCGCGTGGGCCGAACGTCCGTGGTGCGTGACGTCCACGCGGAGCGCGAACCGGGCGGCCCCGCTCAGCGTGCGATCCGGGCGACGTCTGGCGAGCGACTGCGGCACGCGTTCCTGGGCCACGAGACGCGCCGCGCCGACGCGAACCGCCGCCGCAAGCAACCGTGACAGCGTCGCAGGCTCGATCGCCAGTCTTGTCAAGGCGGTCTGCGCGCCCATCGTCTGCGGATACAGGACCTGGTCGGAGAACGGGAACAGATACGCGGGTCGCGGTCCAAACGGAAGAGGAAACTCGATCACACGCGGATCGCTGAAGGCGTGCGCTGGGTGGTCCGCGCCATTGACGTGCACCTCGAACGGCATCGTCAGTTCCTTCAGGAAGTAGTCGAACGATGCCGGGCCGGCGGCGTCGCTCGCAGAAAGCACCAGTGACGTCTCTATGACATCTGCTCCACCCAGTGAATCTGCAATCGCCCGAACGATCACGTTCGAGATGCCAGGGACGATCCCAGTTCCCAGCACGACGTGTGCGCCGGATGCTCGAGCCGCGGCGCCAATCTCATCGTATGCGGCCCCGCGCCCGAGTTCCACCAGGTGCGGCGTGATGTCCGTATACCGAAGCCCTCGCCAGATCGTGGCGTGCAGCAGCCTGCGCTGCGGCTGATCGATACAGCTCACGACGGTCTCGACACCCTGCAGCGCTGCCGTGATCGATGCCTCCGAAGTCACGTCGAGCTCACGGCCGCAAGCACCATGACCGATTGCTGCCGCCGTCGCCTTCGCTTGCTCGAGATGGCGCCCGGCCACGATCACCTGGTAATCGAGCGCCAGATCCGCCGCAATACGCTGACCGACGACGCCGTAGCCGCCTGCGATGAGAATGCCCCCTTCACTCATGGCGCAGGCATCGCTTCAATGGCGGTCCGCACGGCTCCCTTCCATTGAATGCGCACAAGTGACCTCAGGCCAGGCTGACGGCTCACTCTGACGGGATGCCTCACCGGCGGCGGACTCTGAGACCGAGGTGGCTGCCGCCACCCCTTCCTCTGTCAGCGGCGCAAGAACCGCATGCTCAAGACTCAGGCCGGGAGCGGCCACGCGCACCTGATGCCGGCGCCACGTGGCGTACGCGGCCGGGAGGACCAACAGGGTCAGCAGCATGCACGACCAGAGTCCGCCAACCACGGGCGCGGCGGTGCGGGCCGACACGTCCGCTCCAACGCCGGATTCCCAAAGCAATGGGAGGAGACCGAGCACCGTGGTGGCGACCGTCATGAGCAGCGGACGGACGCGGGCCGCGGCCCCTTCAACCACCGCCGCGTCCACATCCGCGGGCTTCAGAATGCGGCCTTCACGCATGTACCGTTCGAAGGCTTCGTCCAGGTACACCACCATGACGATGCCTGTTTCCGCCGCCACGCCGGCGACGGCGATAAGCCCGACCCATACGGCTGTGGAAAGGTTGTAGTCCATGAACGCCAGCAGCCAGACGCTGCCGGCGACGGCAAAGGGCAGGCTGCACAACACGAGGAACGTCTGCGGCCAGCCGCGCATCGAGAGGTAGAGCAGTGCGACGACGAGGATCAGCGTGAGCGGAATGACGTAGCGGAGCCGGGCCTCCATCGCGGCGAGGAACTCATATTGCCCGGTCCACTGGAGGCGGTAGCCCGCCGGCAGGGTGAGCTGCGCCGCGACGACGGCTTTCGCATCGTCCACCCAGCCACCCAGGTCACGCTGGGTCTGGTCGATGTCGGCGAACACATACCCGACGAGAACACCGTTCTCGTCCTTGATCATCGGGGGGCCGGTCGTCACACGCACGTCAGCGAGTTGACCGAGAGGCACGGCCGCACCAGGCTGCCGCCCCTGCTCCATCAGATCCGGAGACGTGGAGAGGCCGCCCATCGGCGGCGCGGCGAGACTCGTAGCGGTGCTGGCTGGCGCCGACATACTCGACTGTCCGCCACCGGCTCCCATCGATCCCATGCCGCCGCCAGTGCCACGCGCACCGGGCGCGACCATCCCGCCAACCTGAGCACTGACGCCTGCTCCCGTATTGGCGCCACCGAGATCCGCGACGCCACCGGTCGCCTGTACTGGGACGAGAATGCGGCGGAGCGCCTGCGGGTCTGATCGCTGATCGGCGGCGTAGCGCAGGTTGATCGAGAAGCGGGCGCGGCCTGCGATGGCGGTCGAGACCGGCATGCCGCCCACGGCCGCCTCGACGACGTCCTGGACATCCCGGACGGTCAGGCCGTAGCGGGCGATCGCCTCGCGGTTGGGCGTGATGTCGACGTACTCTCGCCCGGTCTGACGCTCGGCGAAGGTGCTGCGTGTGCCTGGCACCTGGCGCAGCATGCCCTCGAGCGCGATGCTGAGGCGTTCGATCTCATTGAGGTCTTCCCCGAACACCTTGATTCCGACCGGGGTGCGCACACCCGTCGTCAACATGTCGATCCTGGTGCGGATCGGTGGAGCGATCGCCATCTGATAGCCAGGCATGCGGAGCGCGGTGTCCAGATCGCGCGACAGCTCCGCGAGCGTGCGCTCCTGCTGCTCGGGCCACACGCGCCGCAGCCCTCGCTTGATCCAGTCAGGCATCGTCGTGCTGTACCAGCGCGGTGTGTATCGCGTCGGCCATTCGTCGCGCGGCCGCAGCATGATGACCGATTCGATCATGTCCAGCTGCGCAGGATCGGTGGCCGTTTCTGCGCGCCCAACCTTCCCGTGCACCGATGCGATCTCGGGGAATCGCATGATGATCCGGTTCTGTGCCGTCAACGCCCGTCGTGCCTCTTCAATCGCGATCCCCGCGAACGTCGTCGGCATCACGAGCAGCGAGCCTTCGTCGAGCGGCGGCATGAACTCCGACCCCAGCCGCTCGAATGTGGGCACCGTGGCGATCATCAGGGCTGCCGCTGCGGCGATCACGACGATCCGGAACCGCACAACGAGCACCGCAATCGGGCGGTAGACCGCACTGAGGATCCGGCTGACAGGATTGGTGGCTTCCGTACGAAAGCGCCCTCTCAGCAGCAGCACCATCAGGGGCGGTGCGAGAGTAATCGACAGCAGCGCGGCGGCGAACATGGCGAACGTCTTCGTGTACGCGAGCGGCATGAAGAGCCGCCCTGCCTGGCCGGCCAACGTGAAGATGGGCAGGAAGCTGATGGTGATCAGCAGCAGCGAGAAGAAGATCGGCCGGCCCACTTCTTTGCAGGCGTCGACGATGACCTGTTTCCGGTCGGCGCCGGGCGGGGCCGCAGCCAGGCGGACGTGCGCGTTTTCAATCAGGACGATGGCCGCATCGGCCAGCTCGCCGATCGCGATGGCGATCCCGCCGAGCGACATGATGTTCGAAGAGAGGCCCAGATACCGGATCGCAATGAACGACAGCAGCACCGCGAGCGGCAACACGATCATCACGACCAGCGCCGATCGCGCGTGGAACAGAAACACCAGACAGATGATCGTGACGATGACCGCCTGCTGAATCAGCGTGTTCGTCAACGTGTCGACGGAGCCGAGAATCAGCGCCGACCTGTCGTACGTCGGGATGAGGCGGACGCCGTCCGGAAGGCGCAGCGTCGCGATTTCGGCCTCGAGGGCGCGGATCACCTGCAGCGCGTTCGAGCCGATGCGCATCACCACGATGCCGCCGACGGCCTCCCCGGTCCCATTCCAGTCTGCCGCGCCGCGGCGAATCTCCGGCCCGTAGCGCACACTGGCCACGTCACCGAGCCGCACGGGCGTCCCGCCGGCACCGAGGGCCACCACGCTTTGCTCGAGATCGGCGAGCTCCTTGACGTAACCGCGCCCTCGCAGCACGTACTCGCGACCGGCGAGTTCGAGCACGCGTGCTCCCACTTCCGCGTTCGCATCGCGGACCGATCGGGTGATATCGGTCACCGTGAGTCCGAAGCCCACCAGCCGGTCCGGATCGATCACAATCTGGTACTGGCGCTCGAATCCGCCAAGCGACGCGACTTCCGCCACACCAGCCACCGCCTGGAGTGCCGGCCGCACCGTGAAATCCTGCAGCGCCCGAAGGTCGGCCAGATCCATCCGGCCGGTGCTGTCCTTCAACACGTACTGATAGATCCAGCCCACACCGCTTGCGTCGGGCCCGAGCGTCGGAGAAACGCCGGGCGGCAGCAGCTGTTGCACGCGTCCCAGCTGCTCGAGTACCCGCGTTCGCGCCCAGTAGATGTCGGTGCCCTCGCCGAAGAGGGCATACGTGAAGCTCATCCCGAACATCGAGTAGCCGCGAACGGTCTGCACGCCGGGCGTGCTCTGCAGAGCACGCACCAGCGGGTATGTGATCTGGTCTTCGACCAGATCGGGGCTGCGACCCATCCACTCGGTGTAGATGATGACCTGCGGATCCGAGATGTCCGGCAGCGCGTCGAGCGGCGTCTTGCGCGCGGAATCGATCGCAAAGAGCGCCAGCACGAGCACGGTGCCGAACACGACCCACCGGTGACGGCACGACAGCTCGATGATGCGTTCGACCATGTCGCTACTCGGGATGGCCCGCGTGCGAGTCCGGGGTCGGGGCCAGAGGCTTCTCCTGAGGCGTCGCCGGTGTCTCGTGGACATGTGCGCCGGCCCCGCCCGTGGCACGCAGCCGGCTTTCCGAATCCAAAAGGAATACGCCCGCGGCCACGATGCGTTCACCCTCCGCGAGACCGCTCCGGACTTCCACGCGATCCGCCAACTGCACGCCGAGCGTCACCGCGCGCGGCTCGAACCGGTCGCCGGTGGCGACGAACACGTGCTGCTGGACGCCGGTATCAACCACGGCGTCACGCGGTACGGTAATCACCGGCTGTCCGGACGATTCGAACGCGGCAGTACCGTACAGGCCCGGCCTGAGCCCGCCGCCGGTGTTGGCCGCCGAGAAGCGGACCCGCAGGGTGCGCGTGCGGTCGGTCAGCGTCGGATAGAGAAAATCGACCCGTGCCGCGAAGGGTGGGCGGCCTGATGCCGGGAAATCGAGTTGCGCGTTTGTTCCGACGCGAATGCCTGGGATGTTCGCCTCCGGCACCTCCGCCAGCACCCACACGCGCGACAGGTCCGCAATCGTGAGCAACGTCGTCGATGGATCGACAGACGTGCCGGCCGTGATCCCGCGATTCACCACCACGCCGCTCCTCGGAGCGACGACCGTGACCAGCCGCCTCGGTTCACCAGACTGTTCGATGGCGTCGATTTCCTCCGGCGACATCCCGAGCACGGTGAGCCGCATCCGCCCGCTGGCGATGACCGCACTCGTAATTCCGGACGCGGCGGTATTATTTCGTGCGGACAAGTACTCCGTCTGCGACGAGAGGAGTTCCTGCGAGAAGATACGGGCGAGCGGCTGGCCGGCCGTGACTATCTGGCCCGTGGTATTGACGTCGAGCTCTTCCACCCAACCCGCGACACGGGTGTGGACGTGTGAGATTCTCGATTCATCGGGAACGATCGTCGCGACTGCTCGGACCGCCTGCGTCAGTGATTCGCGTCGGACCTCTTCCAGACGAATATCAAGGGCCTGCACCGTGGCCGCGTCGACGTCCACGGGAACACGGTCAGGCATCGAAACTGTAGTTGTGGCGGAGGACATGGCCGAACCGCTCGGCGAAGCCGCCCCCTGGCTGACAGGCGCGAACGGCCACCCCGAGCGCGCGTGCTGCACCCACAACGCGACGGTGAACACGAAGGCAGTCGCGGCGGCGGATGCGATGGGAGCGCCAATTCGTCGAAGCGAGGAAAAACGTGTCATTGAACGATCCCCTCGTACGATCCGATGGCGCGCCCGAGACGCGCCCACGCGAGACCGAGTTCCGTATCAGCCGTAATCAGGTCGGCCTGAACCAGCCAGAGTGCCTGCACGGCTTCGATGACGCTGACGAGCGGCAATTGGCCCGAGGTGTACCCCGCGACGGCCGGTTCGATGGCCAAGCGCGCGCGCGGCAGCACATCCGTGGTGAGCGCTCTCTGACGATCGCTCGTCGCCTGCAGCTGGCTGACCGCGACCGCGGCGTCCCCTTCGATCATTCGGGTCATCGCCCGCAGGTCGGCTTCAGACATCGCGCGCATCGCCTCCGCCTCGGCCACGCCCGCATGCAGTTTGTCGCGCCAGATGGGCAAGCTGATCCCGAACATCGCCATCCATCCGCGCCCCTCCGCCATGGTGTAGGAAGGTCCTGTGCGTATAGTCGCCATCGGCCGGAACATGTCGCGCATCACTTCCACCTCCGCCTCGGCGCGGACGATTTCAGCGCGTCCGGCGACAAGTTCCGGCCGGGAGGTCAACGCCGCCTTGATGGCCGACCACGACGGGGACGGCTGCGCGAACGCGAGAGACGCGAGCGGCGGCACAGGGCTGTCCGCCTCCAGTCCGAGACTCGTGTTGAGCATGGCTTCTGCGCCACGCACTTCGCTCACCAGGGCGCGGGCAAGCGCCTCGAGCCGCGCCACCTCGACCTCCGCGCGAAGGACGTCAGACTGCGGCGCGGTGGCGCTGGCGTATCTCGCATTTGCGGCGCTGACAACGTCGCGAGCGAACGCAAGCTGCTCCGAGACGAGCGCCTCGGTTCGCCGACGCTCCTGTACCATCAGGAACGCGTTGGCCGCCTGTATGCCGACGTCCAACGTCGTCCGGTTCGCCTCGGCTCGCAGTCGGTCGACGTTCGCCAGAGCGGATGCGCGGCGGTGCCCGCGGATTCCGGACAACGGGATCTGTTGCTCAAACGTAAAGCTCACGTCCGCGCCGCCCAGCATGAAGGGCAAGTGATCGAGCGACGGAGCGAACATCGGGTCCTCGAGCGCGGACACGATGGCGGGACGTGCTTCACCAGCGCGCATGCGTGCGCGCGCTGCCTGTATCTCGTCTCGCCGCTCGCTCGCGAGCCGAATCACATCGGCGAGGCTCACGGGTGACGGAAGCACCTGGGGCGTCTGTGCCGCCACGGAGCCCGGCGAGATCAGGGCCCATACCGAGAACAGAAGAGCGAGTCGAAGACTCGTGAAACTGCTCATGACCATCACCGTTGGCCTCATGCCGGTCCACCGGGCTGGCGGCGCACCGCCAGCCCGGATCGGCGGTCGCTACTTGGCTATGCCTGCGAGCTGCTTGTGCATGCCCGCAGCCGCGGTCGCTTCCTTCGCGGACTCGCGGGCCAGGCTGGCCATGCGGTCGTGGTGCACAGCGGCTTGCGCCATTCGCGTGCCGCGGTAGATGTTTGCTGTCGCGACGTGTTGATCGGCTTCGGTGGTATCCCGCTTGGCCAGCGTCAGGAAGTACTCTTCAAGAGCGCGGTGATCGGCGGGTGTGCCCGCTTTCGCCGCCATGGCATTGAGCTCCTGGTCCGTCGGCGTGCGCGCGCCAGCGCCACCTTCAAAGCGGCTCCCGGCCGCTGGCGGAGTGGCTGCGGCGCCAGCCGCCAGCTTCTGGTGAAAGGTCACCAGTTCCCGCAGCGTTGTCGCCGACTGCGTGTTGAGCTCCGCGAGCTGCTTGCAGTGCGCGCTCATGCCTGTCCCAATATTGCGGTTTGCGTTGCCAGCGTAGCTCTGCGACATCGACGTGTGGCGTTTCGCTTCAGCTGCGTACCGGTCCGCGAGCGCAGTGAAGTGCGCAGCGAGGCGCGCGTTATCGCCCGGCTCTGCCCGTTTGACGAGCTGCTGCACTTCGAGTGTGCTCAGGAGCGCCGGCGCTTTGTCCTGAGCGGAGGCACTCCCTGAAAAGGCCAGAATTGCGAGCGCAGGGAACGACAATGAACGGATCAGCAGTGTTCTCATGACAAAACGACCTCTCTTCGTGACTGAAGACACGGTGAATCCAACGTCTCGGGCCGCGCGTGGCCGTCACGCGCAGGTCATTCGTGGTAGTTGTGGAGCGAGCGCCGGAAGCGCGGTCATAAGGCGACCGCTGGCGGCAGAGGGGCTTAGATTCGGAGAGTGGTTGACAGAGGCCGGTTTTCGGGTGACCGTTCGTGCCCAGGCTCGTGGCCAGGTCGGGCGTCGGTCGTCAAGTGAGGGAGGAGGTACCGAGGGGCCTCGATGGCATGATCGCCGTCTGGAGCAGACGCGGTACGCGAACCGTCCTCTTTGAGGAAGACAGAAACCCCTGGCTCGACGTGGTCACAGCTGGTGTCGCTGGCCACAATTGCCGAGGTGCTGCCGGAGTCCTCGTGATGGCAGTCGCTCGCGGCGAGCGAGCCACACCACACTCGGCACATCAGGCTGGCGTCCTGCCCGGCTGCCAGTGTCAGCACGATCGAAAATAAGGCTGCGCGGAACACGCGATACTCGCTCGATGAATCGGCAAGAACAGGGCCAGGCACGAGAGCAGTCGGAACGTCGATAGTCGCCGGTGTCCCTCGATGACGCCGCTCGCTGGGCGGGAATCCTTGGGGAATTTTACTACCGCGTGCCGAAAAGTCCGCACCCCTTTGGCACTTCAGCCGTAGCGGGTTCCCTGCGTAGCCGATCACTCGCAGAAGTAAAGATGGGTTGTTAAGCTGTCCGGAGCCAACGCGATGTGCGTAGAGAGGAGGAACGATATGAAGCCATCGTCCGATCACTTCCCGACAGAGACCGCAGGGCTGCCGACCGCCCAGCCGGTGGAGTCGTTCCAGTTGGACCCTGGGGGGCACTTCGACCTTCGAATCGCGCCAGTGGCCAAGCGACTTGGCAATGCGATGGTGCGAATGCTGGCCTACAACGGCTCGATCCCCGGACCCACGCTTCGAGTACGGCAGGGGTCGGAGCTGGTGGTCAACGTCGTTAACGATGGTGACCTCGAGGGAACGGTGCACTGGCACGGGCTGCGCCTCGAGAACCGATACGATGGGACCGCCGAGACACAGCGCCCCATGCCGGTTGGCGGGCGCTTCACGTATCGGCTCACATTCCGGGACCCTGGCGTCTACTGGTACCACCCACACATCCGCGAAGACTACGCGCAGGAGATGGGCCTTTACGGAAACATCGTCGTGGTTCCGTCTGAGCCAGACTACTGGCCAGCCGTCAATCGCGAGCTCACCGTCACGCTCGATGACATCCTCGTAGAGGACGGAAGAATTGCACCGTTCAGCCCTTCCCATCCAACCTACACGGCGATGGGTCGGTTCGGCAACGTGCTGCTCGTCAACGGCGAGCCCGAACTGGCTTTTGTGGCGCGGCACGGGGAGGTCGTGCGCCTCTACCTGACGAACACCGCGAATACGCGCATATTCAACGTGGGATTGCGCGGCGCACGAATGAAGCTCGTCGGAGGCGACAGCGGACACTACGAGCACGAAGCCTTCGTCGACGGCGTGCTGATCGCCCCTTCGGAGCGCGTTGTGCTCGACGTATTGTTCGACCAGACCGGTCAATTGACCCTCGAGCACCGTACGCCTAACCGGAGCTACGCCCTGGCGACGATCACCGTCCGCGACGAGCTCGCGCAGCCGTCCCTGGCATCGCAGTTCGGAAGTCTCCGTACCCTCTCGGACATGGCTGCGGAACGCGCGCGCCTCTCCACATACTTGGAGGCCGAACCGGAGAAGACGCTCGCCCTTGTCGCCGAGATGGACCTGGCCGAGCCGCAGCTACCACCTGGCGCACCCGTCGTGTACGCCTGCCCGATGCACCCCGAGGTCAGCAGCCAGCAGCCCGACCGTTGCCCGAAGTGCGGCATGAAGCTGGTGCCAGCGCAACCCGTCGGCGACGCGGTTCCGAACGAGCACGCTCACAGCCATTCCGGTCCTGAGAACGACGAGCCCACCGGGGAAGACGTTCGACACGCGATCGGCATCGAGTGGGAGGACGACATGGTCGAAATGAACCGCATGACCACGCCGGCCAACATGCGCTGGAAGCTGATCGACCGGGGGACAGGGGCCGAGGGGATGTCGATCGACTGGCGGTTCCGTGTCGGGGACCGCGTGAAGATTCGGTTGGTGAACGAGATGGACTCCGACCATCCAATGCCGCACCCCTTTCATGTCCATGGAGCGGGGCGATTTCTGATTCTGTGCCGAGACGGGGTTGTTGAATCCAACCTTGTCTGGAAAGATACAGTCCTCGTGTCCACAGGTCAGACAGTCGACATCCTGCTCGACGTCACGAATCCTGGTCTGTGGATGGCCCATTGCCACATCGCCGAACACCACGAGAGCGGGATGATGTTCAGCTTTCGGGTGGATCCGTAGACTGGCACAACCCCGGTGAAGATCGGCGGCAGCACGTGTAGTCCACCGTATCAGTTGATGCCGAAGTGATAGGCGGACAGTCTGAGACCAGTGAACGTGTCGTTGAAGCCGACGACCGCGCGATCGTCGCCCGCGGCGCCGGCCGCCACCATCAACGGAATCAGATGCTCCTCGCGAGGATGGGCGGTTCGGGCAGCGGGGGCCGACTCCCATTGCTTCAAGCGCGCGTTGCGTGAATCCGCGTCGAGCGTCATCGACTCGCGAAGCCAGCCATCGAACATCTCCGCCACCGGGGCGGCGCGAGGGTCGCGAAACACGCGGAGGTTGTGGAATGTCATGCCGCTGCCGATGATGAACACGTCCTCGTCGCGGAGCGGCTGGAGGACGCGGCCGAGGGCGATGTGCTCGGCTGGATCGAGGCCGCGCTTGAGCGACAGCTGAATGGCCGGCACGTCGGCATTCGGATACGCCAGCTTCAGCGGGATGAACGCGCCGTGGTCGTAGCCGCGTGACGGGTCAGAGGCGGTGGCGATACCGGCCGCCGTGAAGAGCTCGCGCACGCGCGTCGCGAGATCCGGCGCGCCCGGCGCCGGCCATTGAATCGTGTAGGACTCTGGCGGGAACCCATAGTAGTCGTAGAGGATCGGCGGGCGTTCGGCGGTCATCACCGTCGGCACCGGCTCTTCCCAGTGCGCGGAGACGACGAGCAGCGCGCGCGGCGGCCGTGGCGGCACCGATCGCACCGAGCGGAGATAGCCGGCGAGGCGATCGATGTCCTCACGCGGAAAGCCCATCTCGACGAACGGCCATGGGCCGCCGCCGTGAGGAATGAACACGACGGGCATGCGAACGGAAGCCATAGACTTTGCGGCGCGGGTCCGATTCCGCTACGGCACGTACAGGGGTTTCTCGATGATCGCGGTTCCGTCGCCGACGATCAGGCCCGGCGCCTGGTTGTTGTCCTGGCACACGAATTCGAAGCTCTCCACGCCGGACTCCCATCGCATGTAGAAACCGCTCTTCCACGGAGCGGTATACGCGCCCGGATCGTCAATCGTGATTTCGTACCGGATCGTCTCGAAATCGGTGCGCGTGAACCGCTCGATCGTGTGCAGCTGCGAGGTGGTGGGCACGCCCAGGTTGTCGATCCAGACGCGTTCGCCGAAACCGACCGTATCGACCACCAGCGTGTCGCTCTCCCAATGCCCGACCGAGTGACCCCGGTTGCTCGGCGACAGATTGGGCGGGTGCGCCCGCCCATCCATGAAAATCGTTCGGAAGCTGTGGGCGCCGCCTGTTTCAAAGATGTAGAAACGCTTGTGCTCCCGATCGTCGACGAACTGCGTCCCGTAGGCGGTCGCCACCTGGCGCGCGCCGCTCGACGGTTTGCACCGCACGTAGGGTTCGTTGCGGATCTGGACGCGGTTGGCAAACAGCGCCCGGGCCCACGGTTGAAACGGAATCTGGCTGAGCGTCGGCTTCGACGCCAGAAAAGCATCCGTCGGTTCGCGCGTATCGACCCCGAACAGCCCGAAGTCTCTGGCGTTCTCTTCACGCGATCGGGTGAGGTCAGCCCGTGCCAGGGGAACGGCTGTCGCTCCGACTTCCCAGAGGCCGGGGGGTTCGCCTTGGACCAGACCGAGATTGATCTGCCCATCGGGCCAGCGCGGCGCCGGTCTGGCCGGCGCCTGCGGCGCGGCGCCACGGCCCTGGCCTCCGCCGCGTCCCTGGCCCTGGCCCTGCCCCGGATTCAACCCGGGTCCTTCGCCGCGAGCCTGCGTGAATACGGTCGGCGTCATCGTCAAAACCATGCCGGCCAGCACAAGAGATCGATATCGCATGCGAAAGCTCCTCGGGCCCGTCACGGCCGGTTCTCCTGGCAGTACGAAACCGGCAGCTCTTCGCCCGCCACCCACTGCAGCGTCCAGCCAGACGACCACGGTCGAGTGTAGGCGCCCGGATCGTCGATGGTGACTTCATACCTCAACGTGTTCATGTCCGTGCGGGTGAATCGCTCGACCAGGTGGGCCTGCTCGGTATGCGGCAACCCGCCGTTGCTGAACCAGAACTTCTCGTTCAGTCCTCGCGTGTCGACGATGAACGTGTCCCCCTCCCATCGACCTCGCGCGTTGCCGTAATAGAGCGGATTGGTGTCGTTGCCTCCGAGCTCACCCTCCTGCGGGCGCCCGTCCGTGTAGATGAAATGCCAGTCGTGGTTGCCGCCAGCGGCCATGACAAAAATCCGGCCGAAGGTCTTGTCTTCCAGGAACTGATTTCCATACGGCATCTGAAACTGACGCACCGCCCCCGCCGGGATGCACACCAGGAACATCGGATCAGCTTTGAGAAAATTGCGCTGCCGGAACTCGTAAAGGGCTCGCGCCCACGGCTGGAACGGGGCAACTTTGGAGGCGTCCCGAAGATTCTTCAGCAGCCCGCTGCCGTCCATCTCCACGTTGGCGCCGGTTTCCATCAGCACCGTGGAGCTCGGCCGGGCCCAATAGCCCGTCTCTCCCGGCGGTGCCCCCAACCGCGGCTTGCCGTCCGGCCAGCGTGGGACGGGCAGAGCGGGTGTAGAGCTCGTGACAGGCTTCAGCGCGGCCACCGCTTCCGGCGACATCGCCAGCACGCGCTTGTTCGTGCCGGTCAGCACGACCGAGTTTCCCCAGATCTGCGGGCTCCCGTCGCGGGCGAGAATGCCCTGCACGGTCACGGAATCTCCGGGCTTCAGGGAATTCATGTCCCAGCCGCTGCGCTCCAGGTCCAGGGGGCTCTCGAGCTCCACGGCCCAATTCACCGTTCGTCCATCTCTGACGACATTCATCAGGATGTGGACGTGGGGGCTGGCCCAATCCACCCGCGTCACCTGCCCGCTGACCGAGCCCGGTTTGGCAGCGTCGAACTTCGCCGAAACGGCGTGATGCGCCACCAGCGGCGTGGCAGCGAACATCGAGAGCAGTCCTGCCAGCCAGTAACCGCGTACATTCCGCGACATTCCGTTCCTCCTCGCCACCCAGTGCGCTCCCGTCATGAACTTGTGATCCTAGCAGCTTCCGCTCCGAATCGCCTGCGGCCATGGGGCGCTTGTCTTGGCCGGACGGTTCGGTCAACTCTAACTTGACGGGGCTCTGCCCCGAACCGGGTTCCCATGCGCGGCTGCCGCGCATGGGACCCGAACCCCGGCTCGGTCGCTCGCGGGGGCCCCATGCCCCGCTCCGCTCCTCGCGGGCGCGCTGTGCGCGCCGCCGTTATGCGGCTGGCCGCAACGAGTACAAAATTCTCGTTTCGAGCCGCGTAACGGTCTAAGGTGTGAGACTGGCCGTGGTTCGGCGGCCGTGAGGAGGACACGTTTCTCGTGCGGGACATCATGTACTGCAAGCCGGGTCAGGCGCGGCCGATCGTTCAGAGATTCTTAGCCATCAGCAAGCTGGGACAGCAAGTGGGCATCGGGCCACTGCGCGTGATGACGGACGTCAGCGCGGAGCGGTACTGGACGGTCGTATCGGAGATGGAAGTGGAAAGCCTGGAAAAGTTCGCTGAGTTAACCCGCAAATCGATGGAGATGAAGGAATTCCAGGACGTGATGAAGGGATATCACGACCACGTCGATCACGGGCGGCGCGAAATCTATACCATCGAAAAGTAGCTGCGCGTTGCAACGCCTTCACGCTGACGATGGCGGGCGTGGCACGCCTGGACGTCGCGGCAGTCGATCTGTGGCAGGATCATAGACTTCGCTGATGACGATCACCGACCTCGTCGACCGCCTCGCCGCCCTCCGGGGGCTCAAGGGCGTTCCGCGTGAACAGCTGCAGTGGCTCGCCGACCACGGAACGCTCCGCCAGTTTGCGGCCGGCGAGGTCGTTCTCAGGACGACCGAGCCGATCTATTTTCTGTACGTCCTTCTGTCGGGCCGCATTTCAGTCACGATCAATCGCGGGGCAGGACCTCGAAAAGCCGTTGAGTGGCGGGCCGGCGACGTCACGGGCGCGCTTCCGTTTTCCCGGGTGTCAACTGCGCTGGGCATCATCGCGGCCGAAGAGCCCACCGAAGCGCTCGGCGTACATCGGGATCACTTCCGGGAGATGGTCCGCGAGTGCTACGAGCTGACCGCGGTGTGCGTGCACGTCATGCTGGATCGCACTCGACTCTTCACGTCGGAAGATCTGCACGACGAGAAGATGGCCTCGCTCGGACGGCTCTCTGCCGGCCTCGCTCACGAGCTCAACAACCCGGCCTCCGCCGTTGTCAGGAGCGCGAAGAGCCTCGCGAAGAGCGTCGTCGATCTCGACGCCGCAGCGGCCGAACTTGGCGCCGCCGGGTGTTCGCCGGGACTGCTGGCCATCATCAACAGGCTGCGCGATGCCGAGGCGCTGGACGCGGGCCGGCTCATGTCTGCCCTCGAGCGCGCCGAACACGAGGAGGACGTGGCCGATTGGCTGGCTCGCCATCACCTGGACGAGTCGCAGGCCGACGTACTCGCCAGCGTTCGGATCGATTTCGACGCGCTCGACGTGCTCACTGCCGCGCTCGACAAGGCCACGCTGCCGATCGCGATCCGGTACATCACAACGGCACGCTCGGTCCGGCAAATCGCAGGCGAGATCGAAACGGCGGCTTCACGGATTTACGGTCTCGTCAGCGCGGTGAAGGGGTTCACCCACATGGACCAGGCTTCGGTGCCGAAACCGGTGGACATCGGGCGTGGAATCGCCGACACGCTGACGGTTCTTCGCGGCAAGGCCCGGGCGAAGGCGGTGGAGCTGGGGCTCGACATCGCGCCGGACCTCCCCTCGATCGATGGCTTCGGCGGCGAACTGAACCAGGTGTGGTCGAATCTGGTCGATAATGCGATCGACGCCGCGCCGAAGGCCGGTCACGTCACGGTGACCGCTGCGCGCGATCACGAGGCTGTTGTGGTGCGGGTCATCGATGACGGACCCGGCATTCCTGACGACATCAAGGATCGTATTTTCGATCCCTTCTTCACGACGAAGGGCGTGGGTGAGGGAACCGGCCTCGGTCTGGACATCGCGCGCCGGCTGGTCGAGCGGCATGACGGAAGCATCGACATGCGCTCGGGCCCAGGCGGTACGGAGTTTCGAGTGACGCTCCCGCTGGATCGGGCGCGCCCGACGGCCCCGGGAAAGGGCGCTTGAGGGACAAAGATGGCGAGGTTTCTGATCGAGGTGCCTCACGAAGAAGAAGTGGTCGCCTGCGCCAAGGTGGTGCAGGTGTTCCTCACCTCAGGCTCCCACTTCCTGACGCACGCTGACTGGGGATGCAATGACGGCGTTCACCGTGCCTGGATCATCGTCGACCTGGACAGCCGCGACGAGGCGCGAGCGCTCCTGCCACCCGCCTTCCGAGCGCAGGCGCGCATCGTCAAGCTCAACAAGTTCTCGATCGAAGAGATCGACGACATCCTCAGTCATCATCGCCATCCAGGCGATTGAGGCTCGAGCGCGCTGAGCCGTGCGGCCGCGGAAACCCCAGGATCTCGTCACGGCAGGTCTGCCCCCTGATCGTGCATCCGCTCGAACCGTAGATCGCGCACGCGGGGCAGGCCGAGGCTCATCGAGGTGACCTGGCCCTGAGCGTCCCGCACGAACCGGACAATCCAGCCCTGCGCGGTCGTAAACCCGTCCGCATACGACGGGGCGAGTCCCATCGCCGCCGCACCCGGTTGTTCCAGAACGAGGCCTCCGTCGACGATGCGGACAGCGTACGCGGCCTCGGCTTCGTCGCTGACGTATCGACCTTCGTATTCCAACGCACGCGTCGGATCGAGGTCGACGGGCGTCACCCGGTCGAGCGGCACGGCCTCTCCTTCGTCGGTGATCAGGCGCACCCCTTCGCCGCCAGGCTTCGATGCAAACTCGATGCGTCGGGCGGACCCTGCGAACCGGAATTCAGAAGTCGATAGCGGAATCAACGTCTCACCTGTTGCCGAGCGAAGCGTGCCGCCAGCGACCGCCAGATTCAGCGGTTCGCCCGTTCGACGGTTCCTGAATAGGCCGGCCCGGCTTGCCAGGATGTTCGGGTCGATCTCCATGGGAGCAGGACCTGGCTTCGACGGGGGAGGCGGCGACAAGAATATGTCAGCCACCTGATGAGCCAGTTGCGGCGCGTCGATGCCGGCCGCGTTGCACAGCACGGCGACGGCGAGGCGATCATCTGGATAGCGGGCCACGAACGATCTGTACCCGAACGTGGCGCCGCTGTGGGAGATCTCGTTGGCACCGCGATATTTCGAAACCACCAGCCCTCTGGCATATGCGATCGACCGTCCGCTCGTCAGGCGCGTGGGCCGCTCGAGCTCCCTGCGAAGCGTTCGCCCCAGCGTTCCGGAGTCGAGCGCCTCGTTCCAGATCAATAGATCGCCGATCGTTGTGAGCAGCCCGGCATGGCCGATGACGTTCTCCATCGGCATGTTGACGAGGAAGCCGCCGCCATCGGCTTTGTACGCGATGGCCCGCCGCTCGACGACACGTTCGAGGTCGTCCCGCCACTGCGTATGGCGCATTCCGAGCGGCTCGAACAGGTGGCGCTCGGTGAACTCCACGAAGCTCACGCCGGCGATGCGTTCGACGAGCAGGGGGAGCAGGCTGTAGCCGGTGTTGTTGTACAGATATTCGGCGCCTGGCTGGAAATTGAGGTTCCGCTGACGCCCGACCACTGCCAGCACGTCGGCGGGCGAATACACGCGTGTGCCTCGAGGACGTCCGGCCGCCTCGAGAATAGTGCCCCAGTCGCGCATACCGCTCGTGTGACTGAGAAGGTGCCCGATCGTGATGCGGGAACGAAAGCGGGGAATCTCCGGCAGATACTTGCGGACATCCTCATCGAACGACAATCTGCCTTGCTGCGCCAGCATGATGACCGCGGCCGCAGTGAACTGCTTCGAAACGGATCCGGCCTCGAAGACCGTGTCCGCTGCAATCGGGACTTCGCGCTCGATATCGGCCCATCCATATGCACCCGTCAGCAGTGGACGACCAGCGCGTGTGACGCCCACGGCGCAGCCCGGGGAGCCGGCGGCGCGGTAGGGCGCGAAGATCGCATCGACTCTGGCGTGAGGATCGGCGGCGGTGATTGGCGCGTGATCGGTGACGAAGGCGAGACCGAGGCCGACGATGAGGAGCGTCGCAAATGCGGGACGTGTGATCATGTCGTCGCGCGCTGGAAGCCAAGTATAGCGCGCCGCCGAGCGCGACGCGCATGCTTCGCGTTCTCATCAGAGGCCGAGCAGCACCGCCGTGAGGCCGAGGAGAATGGCAGTCTTGAGCAGTCGTGCGGCGCGCTGCTGTGCGTGCTTGAACCAGTTCCAGGCCGACGCCAGGATGGCCATCGCGCTGACGAGCGCAGCCACGAGCAGGAATGCGCGCCCCACTGAGAGCGTGGGGCCAAAAGCCGATTGCAGCCCTCGATTCCAGACCGAGCCGTAGACGATGCAGAGGTGTACGTAATAGACGAGCAGCGACTCCTGCGCCATCGCGGTGAAAACATGTGGCAGATGGTTGAGCCTGCGGCTGAGGTGCGCGAGCAAGCCAAGAACCATGAGAATCAAGCCAGCCCGCAACAGAAACTGATTCGGGCTGGTGCTCCAGAAATCGCTCGGGCCGAACGGAGCAACCGGCAGGCTCCCGAACACATTCGCCGCGACCACCATTGCCGCGCCCGCGCCCAGCAGAAAGCCGTTCGCGAACGACGTCAGTCGAGCGGCCCCCCAATGGCTGTAGATCTGGCCGAGCCCGGCGCCGAGCATGACGTACGCGGTCCAGGGAATCAGCGGAAACGACGAGCCGGTCGCCGCCGGCGAGATATAGGAGGCCAGCCACAGCGGCAGTCGCGGCGTCCAATCGATCGCCCAGGCACGTGGCGTGGCGACGGCCAGCAGCGCGCACGCGACGAACGCCGCCGCACCCAAGGCCCGGGGCGTGCGTGTCACCAGCACCAGCAGCTGCAGCAGGATGAGAGAGACGCCGATGACCTGGAGGACATCGACGGCGATGAAGGCGCGCCATCGATCGTCGGTCACCAGCGGGAAGTCGGCGAAGCGGGAGGCCGGCAGGTGCAGGCTGTAACCGAGCACAACGAAGAACGCGAAGCGCCGTAATCGCGAGATCGACGCCCGGGACAGTCTCGTGTGATTGTTCCAGTGACGTCCCGTTGCCACGCTGAAGGCGAAGCCCGAGAGCATCAGGAACAAACATGACGTCAGGCCGCGTTGAAACACCCACAGGTTGAAGAGCGGTCTGCCTTGGTAGGAGCGATCGATCAGCGCCTCGAGCGTGTGTCCCTGCACCATGAGCGCAACGGCGAGGGCTCGCGCGAGATCGACGAAGATGACGCGGTGCGCCGTCGTTTTTCTCGAGAGTGTGCCGACCCCGAGGGTGGGCATGGAGTCCTGGAAAGCGCGAATGCCGATGGGAATTCTACTGCGTCGCCGAGACGCTATCTGGCTGGTGACGCCTGCGGCGCCGCGTCCAGTGCCGTGCGCAACGCCGCCCGGGCGCGGCCGATGGCCGTGCGGACCGGGGCATCGGGCGAGACTTTTCCATCCGCGGGCACCCTCGCGAGAGCGGCGGCCAGTGCATCGGCGGCGTCGCAGACTTGTGCGTGCGCGATCCAGTGATCCGATGGAGCTTCGATGGCGTGCAGCCGCGTGGCGAGCTGGACGGAATCGATCTGGATCCGGGAGAGCGTGCCGGTTTGAACGTTTCCGGAACGGAGGGCTGTATCGATGGTATCCAGATCCGAGACTGCCTGCTGGAGCGCCGAGCGGTACTGTCCTGCCTGCTGCGCCTGTTGAAACAGCCGCGCGTCCTTGGCGAGCTGCAGTTTCTGGGCTTCCGCCAGGTACGCATCGATTCGCGCGAGCAGCTCGTCGCTTTTGCCGTCGGTCGCCGGTGACTGCCCCGTATCCCGTCGCTGGCGGACCACTCTGGCGCGAAGGTCGATGAGTCCCTTAACATTGGGAACGCTCGCGAGCGATCGAGCCCGAGCGAGCACGTCCTCGTCGGTTTCCACGCGGTCGGCGACCAGCGCCGCCGGTGGCGCCGCTGGCGGAGGCGGCGCAGGCGCGGGCGGCGTCACCTGGGGCCTGGCGCCCTGCGGTGCAAAGTCGATGTACACGCGTCGATCGGCGATTCGAACCGAGCCGGCGGCAGCGGACCGCAACGCCACCTGAACCCGAACAACTGTCTTGTCTAGTGAATGGGATACGCCGCCGACGATGACTTCCCGCACGAGAGGCGCCAACGGCGTCGCGCGGAGCACCTGAGCGGCAACCGTTCCTACCACCGGGCCGATGTCCACGACAAACGTCCCCGCATCGTCAGTCTCGACGACTGTCGCCTGGGCGCCCGTGTTCTGCAGCTCGACGACGATGGAAGCGCGGCTGCCGACCGGCAAGAGGTACACACCTCGGATGGGGGACTGGCCGAGTACCGCAATGCCCGACGACAAAATCATGGCCATGACAGAAACGGACTTCCAGGATCGCCCGCTCGGGCGCGGTCCGCGCCGCCGATTCGTCGATGGAAACAGAGTTGGCATCCTGGAAGCAGCTCCCCTCACACGCGCGCGATGTGCGCCGTCTCCCCCGAAGGTAACTCGGTCGTCACGGCTTTGGCGGCGAGCTCGCTCAGGGCAGACGCCGCGGTGTCGGCCGCAGCCTCGAACGCGGCTCTCAGTCGGAGGCCATGTGCCTGCAGCGCGGACGCCCGTGCCTCGAGGGTCACCAGCTCCCGGCGCGCATCGGCCGTGATCTCCGCGGCTCGCCGCTGAGCGACCGCGAGAATGTCGGCCGCGCTCGTCTGAGCCTGGGCCACAATCTGGGCCCCTTCTTCCGCAGCGCGCCGCTCGATGTCGTCCGCCACGCGCTGCGCCCCCTCCAGGACGCGCTGGACGTCGCGGGCCGTCGTGCTCAGGCCCGGTACGTCGACGGGCTTGTCCGGCGTTGCCTCGTGACCACGCAGTTGCACGAGCTCGTGCCGCGCCCGCTCGTAATCCTCGACGAGGTTGGCGATGAATGCCCGGACCTCTCGTCGATCGAAGCCTAGCAATCGGGTTCTGAACGAGACGTCGCTGCCTGCGTCAAACATGGCTCCACTCATCCTTCCTCTCAGCTCCGGGCCTCTCAGCTCCGCGCGTCTCAACTCCGCGTCCGTTCCCTCGTCCGGTCATTCAGCGCCAGGTGGCATCGACACAACGTGCGTATCCATGATCCGGGCGGCATCGAGCTGCTTTTGCGCTGTCTGAGCTTCGTCGCGCGAGACATAGGGTCCGACGACGACTTGATGCCAGGGCCCGGCAACGATGCGGGTGAAGGCCGGCAATCCCAGCTCGGTGGCGCGCGCCGCCAGCGCCGCTGCCCGTTCAGGCGTCCGAAACGACGCGGCAACGACAGTGAAGCTCTCGACGGCGACCAGCGGCGCGATGGCCGGATGCGCGTTGATGGCACTGGCCCCCGCGAGCGCGGTCGCGTTGGGCGGGACAGCGTCAAGCTTCGCGCGGTCCGATTGCGATGCGGGGTCCAATGCAGGGCCGGGCGTGCTCGGAGCAGCGGTGTCACGTGCCGGCGCCGAGCGTGAGTGAAGCAGCCCGGTGGCGAATACGCCGCCCGCGGTCACGATGGTCAGGGCCGCCGCGGCGATCGCTCTGTAGGAAGCGAGCTTCAGCTTCAAGGAGGTCGGGAATCTGAGCAGCTCGGCGGCGGACAATACTTCGGCGGCGTCGATCGATTTCTTGCGCCGCTTGTAAGCGACCTCGAGCGCGCGATCGCACAGGATATTGATCACGCGGGGAAGCCCGCCCGACAGGCTGGTGACCGCGCGCATGGCGGCCGCCGTGAACTGCACGCGCCAGAACGTGTGTTCGCGGCCGTCGTGCAACCCGTCCGGTCCGCCGTGTGCGATCCACAGCCGACGTTCGATGTACTGCCGCACCTCGCTCGCGCCGAGGGGCTGGAGCTGATACCGACGGGAAATCCGCTGCTCGAGCTGTCGAAGTGCCGGGGTGCCGAGCAACCGGTCGAGCTCGGGCTGGCCGACGAGGATTATCTGAAGCAGCTTGCTGCGGTCGGTTTCGAAGTTCGACAACAACCGGATCTGCTCGAGGACCTCCGGCTGAAGGTGCTGTGCCTCGTCGATCATGATGACCGCGTGGGCGCGGAGCGAATCGAGCGAGGCCAGGAACTGCTGCAGCGTCCGGACGAGATCGTGACCGCTCGCCTGTTCCGGTCGGCCGGGCTGGCCCGATACCACACCAAAGTCGGTCAGCAGCTGCCGGATCAGGTCGTCTCGGGTCAACAACGGGTTCGTGATGACGCAGACGAACGTGCGGGGCTCGAGCTGTTGCAGGACCAGCCTGCACAGCAGCGTCTTTCCGGTTCCCGCGTCGCCGGTCACGACGATCAGGGCCTCGCGTCGCTTCAGGGCCCTGGTCACGTGCTCGAGCGCCTCGGTGATCGAGCGACTCTTGAAGAGGAATCGCGGATTCGGCGTCAGCGCGAACGGCGATTCGACGAGGCCGAAATACCGCTCGTACCCTTCGCTGTCGACGGTGTCGCGCCGGGTTTGGGCGCGATCGGGTGGGGTGAACACATCTCCTCCGGCCGTGTGGGAATCGCCATTCTACTGCCTGTTTCCGGATTCGCAGCCGAGGAACGCTCGGTCATCTCAGCCGGACGTTTTTGGAGGTGGTTGAGCTTCAGCTGGCAGAGGAGGCTCCTGTGTCACGATTGGGAAGGGAGGCACCGCCCAAGCACTTCGGATACCACTAATGGACGAAACGACCGCCCGCGCGCTCGGCCTCGGCGCCACAGTGACCTATGCTGCGCTGATAGGTTGGCTGTACGTTCGGCAGCCTCAGACGATCACCCAGGTGACGGGCGGCCTCTCGGCGGTCGTCGGCGCCTACCGGATCGACGACCGGGCGTTCGCGGACGGGCTCCGCTCGTTCAACGCCGATCGGTTCGCGGAAGCGCGGTTGGCGTTCGACCGCGCCGACCCGGCCGTTCGTGACGCCCGCACCCAGTTCTACGTCGCCTACAGCTACTACCGCCAGGGATGGGGCCGGATGTACCACGACGACCGGCTGTACAGGGAAGGGTTGGCGGCGATCGATCGTGCCATCGCCCTCGCGCCGTCAGGGCGGCTCGTCGTGGACGATCCGACTCTCGGCATGCACTCGGCCGACGAGGTGAAGGTCGAGCTCGAGGCCGGGCTCCGTCGCGAACCCTCGGATCTCAACCCGATGAGGCTGTTTGGAACGAGGAAATGACACCGATCCGGGAAGCCATCGTGCTGCCGTGCGTATTTCTCACCGTGCTGCTGCTCGGCGGCCTCCGGATCGCCGAGAGCACGGCCCTCGTGCCCCCATCTCCATATTCCCTGATCCTGGCCGTGTTGCTCGTCCGCGTCGTGATTCAAAGCGGAGCGCTGGCTCCCGAGCGCCTGATGGCGACCTCGAGGTCGGAGCTGGCCAATCTCAACGGCGTCGCGGTGCTGGCGACGTTGTGGCTCGCGTCGGCGCAGGCCATCGCCCTGTCGATTCCCGAGTCGGGACTGCCGCGGCTGGCCTTGAGCGTCTTCTTCCTGATCCTCGTGCTCAACACGTCGGCCGCATCACCCGATCGACAGCGGCTGCTTCGCAGCCTCGCCGTCACGTTCGGGACGGCCTTTGTCCTCAAGTTCGTCGTGCTTCACGCCGTGTCCGCCCCTGGGGAGGGCGCCGTCAAACGCGCGCTGCTCGCCTTGCTCGACGGCGTCACCGTCGGGGCGCTCCTGCAGGAGGTCCCCGACCCGATCAGCGCGTACGTCGCCCTGCTCACGCTCGTGCTGTTTTTGATCGGCGTCATGCTGCTACCGAGCCAGAGGCGGCCGACCCGGCTCGAACTGCCGATGCCTTCTGCTATGTCGCCCGTCCCGTGAATCCCTGTGACTGCATCTGGATCTTGAACGCCGCGCCGCGGCCGACTACGTACAACGTTTTCTTGTATGTATCTCGGCAGACCTCCGGTGGCGGGCCCCTTGCAGCGAAATGAAGGGGGCCTGCAATGAAGAAAGAGGTCACGACGAGCTCGTTCTGGATCGATTCAGCACCACTGCCGAGCTTTCCTCGACTCGAACGCGATGAGGACGTGGACGTCGTGGTCGTCGGGGCTGGCAACACCGGGTTGACGACCGCGTATCTGCTCGCGAAGGCGGGGAAATCGGTCGCGGTCCTCGATCGCGCCGATATCGTCGAGCACGACACCGCGTACACCAGCGCGCATTTGACGATGGTGACGGACAAACGGCTGAGTGAACTGATTCGCGTGTTCGGCCGCGACCACGCGCAGGCCGCGTGGGATGCTGGTCTGTTTGCATTGGAGCAGATCGACACGATCGTTCGCGACGGTGGTATCGCCTGCGATCATGCGTGGGTTCCGGGATATCTGCATCGGCCGGTCGGGCGCCAGGCGACGAGCGACGAAGCCGAAGCGTTTCGGGAGGAAGCCGAGCTGACGGCGGACCTCGGGTTCGACGCGCGCTATGTCGACCAGGTGCCCTTCATCGGCGGACCGGGAGTCGTGTTCGAGCATCAGGCCCGTATTCATCCGCGGCGATATCTAGCTGGCGTGGCGCGCGCGATTCATGCGGCCGGCGGACGCATCTACACGCGCAGCGCCGTGGAGGAGTTTTCCAATCAGCCGCTGTCAGTCACAGCCAACGGCCACACCATCTCATGCCGCGATGTTGTGCTCGCGACCTATACGCCGCTGATGGGCAACAGCAGCATGCTGGAGACTACGCTGCTGCAGACGAAGCTGGCTCTGTACTCGACATATGTCGTCGGAGGTCTGGTCCGCAGGGGTCAGGTGCCGGACGGATTGTTCTGGGACACCGATGCCCCTTATCACTACCTGCGAGTCGAGCCGGGCAAGTCGGGCAGCCACGACTACGTGATCTTCGGCGGCTCCGATCACAAGACCGGCCAGGCCGCGGACACGACCGACTGCTACCGGCAACTCGAAGAACTGGTGCAGAAGCTCGTTCCAGGCATCGAGTTGACGCACCGCTGGTCCGGTCAGGTCATCGAGACGCCTGACGGCCTGCCGTACATCGGCGAAACGGCGCCGCATCAGTTCGCGGCGACCGGATTCGGCGGCAACGGCCTGACCTTCGGGACGCTGGCGGCCGTGATGGCAACCGATCGCATACTCGACCGGGACAATCCCTGGCGCGAGCTGTTCGCCGTGAGCCGGAAGAGCATCATCGGTGGCGCGTGGAAGTACGTCCGGGAGAACAAGGACTATCCCTATTATCTGCTGCGTGACCGCCTCACTGGATGGGATGGACGGCCGCTGCGGTCCATCAGGCAGGGCGAGGGGCGAGTTGTCGAACAGAACGGGGAGCTCGTGGCCGCCTCGCGCGACGCCGATGGATCCGTGAAGCTGGTATCGGCCATCTGTACGCACATGGGGTGTCTGGTCGACTGGAACGAAGCCGAAAGCACGTGGGACTGCCCCTGTCACGGATCGCGCTTCAGACAGGACGGCTCGGTCATCAGCGGACCGGCCGAGTCGCCGCTGCGGAGCGTCGCGCACGAAGACAACGCCGGGCGCCCTCCCGTTTCTGAAGAGCGGGCCGGCGTGCGACGCGACTGATCGACTGGCTTATCGGGCCGGCAATTGGACGGCGAACGTGGCGCCTTGACCCGGTGCGCTTCTCACATCGATGCGGCCGTGATGGCGGTCGACGATCCATTTGGCCAGGCTCAGCCCGAGGCCGGAACCCTCCGTCTTCGAGGATCGAGAGAGATCGACGCGATAGAACCGTTCGAAGAGATGGGGCAGCGCCTCAGAGGGAATTCCCGGACCCGTATCGCAGACGTCGAGCCTTGCCCGGCCGTTCTCTCTCGAGACGCTGACGCGGATGTCGCCGCCGGACGGCGTGTACTTGATGGCGTTATCGAGCAGGTTGATGAGGAGTCGTTCGAGCCACTGGCTGTCGCCGGTGACGGTCACCGGCTGCGTCGCCGCGCACGCCAGCGTCACGTTCTTGGACTGGGCGACCGGTTCGAGCTGCTCGGTGACGGTTGCAGCCAGAGTAGAGAGATCGACGGCCTCCCGCGCAAGACGAATCTCCCCCGACTCGGCACGCGCCAGCGTCAACAGCTGGTTGACGAGGCGCGTCAGCTTGTCGATTTCTTCGATCTGGCTGGCTGCCCCGGTCCGCCATTCGTCGATCGATCGTGACTTGATCAGCGCCAGCTCCAGCTCGCCGCGCATGGCGGCGAGCGGCGTGCGCAGCTCGTGCGCCAGGGCGGAGCTGAACTGCCGCATATCGGCCACGGCGCCCTCGAGGCTGGCGAGCGTCTCGTTGAATGCGACCGCCAGATCGTCGAGCTGATCGCCCGTGCCGCGGGTTTCGAGCCGTCGGTCGAGCGATCCGATCGTGACACGGCGCGCTTCAGCCGCCATGTCGCTGAGGGGACCGAGCGCGTGGTGCGCCATCCACCAGATCACGAGAATCGTCGCCAGCAGACTCGGCAGCGCGCGCCACAACAGAAGATCCAGATACCGGTTGAGCGCGGCGTCCATGGGGTCGAGAGATGCCGCAACCTGCAGAAGGTAGCGCGGCCCGGATTCAGGCGAAATGGAGCTGCTCGACACCCGGTAGCGTCCGAACGCGGTCTGGAGATCATGGGTCGCCGGCGCAGCCAGCCGCTGGCTGACTTCGCCTGGCGTCAAGCGCAAGCCGAGCAGCGCCATGTCCGGAGACTCGGCGATCAACCGGCCGTCGCGCGCGTCGTACACCTGGTAGTAGCGCGACGCTTTGCGGACGAATGCCGTCTGGTCGGGATCGTTCTCGTTGAACACGATCGACGCCACGTCGTTGTCGAAATGCAGGTAGCTGTGCAGGCCGGCGGTCGAGGCGTCGAGGTCCGCGGTGGCGTCGACATCGAGCTGCTGGGCCAGAAGACGATAGGAGGCGAGCCCGAACACGATGAGCAGGACCGAGAACGTCACCGTGCAGAACAGAATCAGCCGGGTCTGAAACCTCAGCGTCATGGCGGCGTGGCGCCAAGCATATAACCGACTCCCCGGATCGTGTGAATGAGCGGCTCCCCGAACCCGCGATCGATCTTGCTCCTGAGCGAGTTGATGTGCACTTCGACGACGTTGCTCACGCTGTCGAAATGGATGTCCCAGACGTGCTCGATGATGAGCGACCGGGTGACGGGGCGCTCGCTGTGCCGCATCAGGAACTCCAGCAGCGCGTACTCCTTCGGCTTCAGATCGATCACGCGCCCGGCCCGTCTGACCGTCCGCCGGATCGTATCCAGCTCCAGATCGGCCAGGCGCAGCGTGGTCTCCCGCGGCCGCCCGCGGCGCAGCAGCGCGCGCAGCCGCGCCGACAGCTCCGCGAGGGCGAACGGCTTGACCATGTAGTCGTCGGCGCCGACGTCAAGACCGGTGACCCGATCCTCGACCGAATCCTTGGCGGTGAGGATGAGGACCGGCAGCTCGCTCTTCCGCGCCCGGATGTCGCGCAAGACCTGGAAGCCGGATCGCACCGGCAGCATCAGGTCGAGCACGACCGCGTCGTAGTCGATGGCCGACGCCTGCGTGGCGGCGCTGCCGCCGTCGTGCAGGACGTCGACGGCGTGCCCTTCCTGCTGCAAGCCGCTTTCGATGAACCCGGCCACCTTGCGATCGTCTTCGACGACGAGGATGCGCATGAGCTGCTTTCACGATAGCCCGCCGTCGCCCGAATGCCAACTGAAGAGAAATTAATGTGCGGTTCATGTCGCATTAACGTCGGCGTCAGAGAATTCCCACGTCACGCGTTTGAAGTAGGGTCGACGGTGACGGTCGCTTGAAGGTCGGGGATCCAGGTTGACAGCTCGACGGGATCCGATCGGCCAGGCCGCCGAGGGGTGGCCCGGAGACCACCCGTTGATCCGGGTGGGGCGCAGGCCGGGGGAGAGAAGCCACCAGCTCTCCCGCCGGCTTGCCGCCTCGCTGCTCGAGGGAGCGATTGAGTATCCTGTAGTGAGTGACCGCGCCGACGCCCGACGTCGTCTACCTCCTGGACGTCGATAACACCCTTCTCGACAACGGAGTCGTCATCGCCGATCTGCGGCGGAATCTGCGTGACACCCTCGGAGTGGAGGGGGAGGAGCGCTATTGGGCGATCTTCGAAGACCTCTTCTTGAATCCAGGCTTTGCCGACTACCTGGGTGCCTTCAATCGCTACAGCGCCGAACACCCCCGCGATCCGCGATTATTCGACGTGTCGCTGCTCCTGCTCAACTATCCATTCAGGGAGCGTCTCTACCCCCGGGCACTGGAGGTGGTCGCCGCTCTCAAGCAGCGAGGTCGGGTGGCCATCGTCTCGGACGGGGACGTCGTCTATCAGCCGCATAAGATCAAGCGCTCGGGCCTGTGGCAGGCGGTGGAGGGCAGCGTGCTCGTGTACATCCACAAGGAGGAGATGTTGCTCGACATCGAACGGCGCTACCCCGCGCGGCGGTACGTCATGTTCGACGACAAGATCTTCGTGCTGGCGGCGATGAAGGCCGTCTGGAAGGAGCGCGTGACCACGGTATTCGTGCGCCAGGGACACTACGCGCTCGACGAGAAGCTCATCGCTCAGTCGCCCGCGGCCGACGTCACCATCGAGTCGATCGGCGAGGCCATCAGCAGAATAGACTCCTTCTAAAAAGATGAATTGGGTAATCGGG
>Ga0247825_10000142_pt1 | contig 40996 bp, 36 predicted proteins | sample 13C_Vanillin_Day_FD_194413 | JGI IMG/M metagenome (GOLD analysis project Ga0247825, IMG submission 194413) | Soil microbial communities from agricultural site in Penn Yan, New York, United States - 13C_Vanillin_Day48 | ecosystem: Environmental > Terrestrial > Soil > Agricultural land | place...
GGTCACGGGCAAACGGTTGGGCATCCTCGGGATGGGTCGGGTGGGTCGCGTCGTGGCGCGGCGCGCGCGCGGGTTCGATATGCGGATTCACTATCACGACCTCCGCCGGCTCGAGGGCTCAGACGAGGGCGTCTACCACCCGACGTTCGAGGACATGCTTCCTCATTGCGACTTCCTCAGCCTGCACTGCAACGTCACTCCCGACACACGAGGGGTGATGAACGCACAACGGTTCGCGCGACTACCTGACGGCGCCATCCTGGTCAACGCCGCTCGCGGTGCGCTCGTGGACGATGATGCCCTTGTGGACGCGCTGAGGTCGGGAAAACTACGCGCCGCCGGAATCGACGCCTACAACAACGAGCCCAACATCGATCCGCGGTTGACCGCATTGCCCAACACGTTTCTCATGCCCCACATCGGCAGCGCGACGCGCGAGACGCGCGATGCGATGGGCTTCCGCGCGCTCGACAATCTCGACGCGTTCTTCGCAGGACGCGAGCCGGGCGACCGGGTCGCCTAGAGCGGGTCCCAAAAGAAAAGGCCAACCTCCAACCTTTGGAGTTGGAAGTTGGCGTCTTGGGAGTCAACGTCCTTAGTAGTTGATCGTGAAGTTCAACCGCACGAACCGCGGATTGTAGATGCTCGTCGGGGTGCCCCAGCCGCTCGGCCGCGGAACGTTGTCCGTGTTGTAGGTGTAGTTGGTGTTGAAGCCGGTCGCGTAGTTCGTGTTGAACAGATTGTTCAAGTCCACACCGATGTCGGTGCGCGTGCGGCCGAACCGGACGATCTTCGCGAAGCGCATGTCGACCTGCGTCCGGCGCTCATCGGCGTAGAGGCGCGTGTCGTTGTGCACGAGCGGAATAGTGGTCGTTCCGGTCGCGGTCGCTCCCGGCGGCAGATGACCCAGCGCTGCGGCGATCACTGAATTCGGGACCACCCAGTTCGCCGAAGTTGCCGGCGTCCCGCCGAGCAACTGCGATGGCTGAGAGCGCAGCACGGTGCTGACCAGCACGTCGATCTTCGGAATCGTGTAGCTCGCCAGACCGCGGAACGTCGTCATCCAGGGCTCGAGATCGTCGCAGCCGCGCGGATCGGGACCACGAATCACACCGGTGTTTGCGTTCACTTGGTTGTACAGCGTGTCCACGGCGCAGGTATCGACGTGGCCTCGACCCGTGGTCGTGCCCGCCTGCGCGGTGAGTCCGTTGCGGAAGCGCGCGTTCACCGTCACGTCGAAACCATTCCACGTGCTGGAGCGCTCGGCGCCAAGGTCCGACTCCTTCATCAGGAAGCGCTGCGGAGCGATCGCGTTCGCGGCTGCCGTCGGGACGTACACCGTGACCGGATAGCCACCGCCATCAGGCAGCCGCGAATCCTGCGGCGCCGTCAGCGTGTAGGTCTCGTAGAACGAGTTGATGTTTCCGCGGCGGGTCAGGTCGTCGGTGACGAAGAAGCCGTGGAACGAGCGGTGCGTGGCGCTGAACTCCGCCGACACGCGCGGCACGATCTCCTGCTGCACGGTCACGGAGTACTGCGTGTCACCCGGTCGCACGCCCCATCCGCTCAGCACGCCAGGATCCACGATCGTCGCGGCGCCCAGCTTGCCGAAGTTCGGCGCGGTGCCCGTGGCGGCCGCACAGGTGTCCACCGTTCCGTTGAGTGGGCTCTGCGCCGCCGCATTGAGCAGGTCGCAATCCACCACCAGGTCACGATCGTTATCGGTCCAACCGCGATTCATGACGTTGCGGACAACGGTGGCGCCGGGGTTCGTCGACGTATACGGTGAGTCGTTCGCCGCGTACGCCAGGTACTTCCCGAAGTTGAACTTCACCGCCGTTTTGCCCGTGCCGAAGACGTCATACGCGACACCAACGCGCGGCGTAAGGTCGTTGTACGCGTCCACGCCCGGTGTGAGCGGGATCGTGATCGGCTGTGGATTGAGGAACGACGTGTTCGTCGTGCCGTTCAGTTCGGACGGCGCGTAGCTCGAGGCACGATCCCAACGCAGGGCGCCCTGCAGAGTCAGACGACCGCGCGTCCAGCTATCCTGCACGAACATGCTGTGGGTCTTCGTGATCGTGCGGCGGCCGAAGTCAGGCAGATAGTAGCTGACGGCGTTCGGCACACCCTGGTTGAAGCGATAGCCAAGCTGCGTGCTGTTCGCGACGTCCTTGTCGAGCAGGTCCAGCTGCCGGAACTGATATCCGACCTTGATGCTGTTCGCGCCCGTCACGTACGCCGCCGACGTCAACACGTCATCCGTCTTGCCGGTCGCAGGGCCCCAGCTTTCGACGCCGCGGTAGCGGTAGTTCGCCACCGGTGCGTACTGCAGACCGGTCAGCGCGTTGACCGCATTCGACTGTTCCGTCACCGGAATCAGGTTCGTGTTGGCGTCGGGCGCTGGATGGCCAAAGATCGGCTGATAGCGGAACGCCGTGTAGCCGGCTTCGAACAACATCTGGTTGCTCGCCGCCATCGTCCAGGTCCCTTGATTCACATAGAAGGGTACGTCGAAGTAGCCGCGGCCCGCGGTTGACGTGGCTTCCGGCGACATCTGCGTCGGCGCCTGGTTGTTGCCGAGACCGATCCAGTCGTCGCCGCGGCCGTGGCAGCCCTCTGCCCCGACGGTGAGCGGCGTGCCCTCGCAGCGATGCTGATACTCGGAGTTGACGCGGACGCGGTGCTTACCGAACTGCCCCGTCATGCGCCCGATCCACATCGTGCGATCCTGCACGAGGCGTGCTTCGATCGGCGAGCCGACCCAGTCCCATCGCGCAGGGTTTCCCGCGTTGGCATTCGCAAGAATGCCGTCCATCGGCACCGCCGTGCTCAGGTCACGATAGCTGCCGTAGAACCAGAGTCGATCGCGCTTGATCGGACCGCCGTAGGAGGCGCTCCAGTCGTACGCTGAGACCACACCGGGATTCGGCCGAAGGTTCGGGTTGAGCTCCTGGATCTCAGACGTCAGGTTCTCACCGCTCGACCACTTGCCCGCGTTGCTGAAGAACCCGGTACCGGCGAACTGGTTGCCGCCCGAGCGCGGGATGATGTTCATCACCGGCCCGCCGATGTCGCTCTCTCCAAGGCCGCCGCCGACGGTGATCGCGATTTCCTCGGTGTTCACCGTGTCATAGACGTACGACGAGAAGCCGCCGCTGCGTGCCGCCGTCAACGGGAAGCCGTTGATGGCATAGCGGCCTTCACCGGCGACTGACGTCGAGTTGATCGTGCTCGAGCGCGCGTTGAACGAGGTCATCGTTGGCGAGATCGCGAGGCCGGGGTCGCCGACGAACACACCAGGAGTGGCGTTGAGCAGTGCGCCTGCCGCGCGTGTCGCAGGGATCGCCTGAATGGTGTCGTTGTTGAGAACGACTTCGCGACGCGCGTTCTGTACGTCAACCACCGGCGACTCACCCGTGACCGTGATCGTCTCTTCGAGACCACCGACTCTCATGTCGACGGGAATGGTCAAGGTCGATGAGCCGAGGAGCTCGATGCCCTCGCGCTTGACGGTGTTGAAGCCGGGAAGCGTGAACGTCAGCGCGTACGTGCCAGGTCGCAGGTCGACGATGCGGTACTGGCCGGTGTCGTCGGTTATGGCCGTGCGGACTTTCTCGATGAGCGCAGGGCTCGCAGCTTCAACCGTCACGCCTGGCAGCACACCGCCTGACGCGTCACGAACGGTTCCCGTGAGGGATGCCTGGGCATATACGGATGTCGGAAGCAGGAGAACAATGAGGAGCGTCAAACACTTCACTACTGTTCGCATACAGCGCGTCTTTCCCTTCAAGTTATGGACAAGGGCGGCATCGCGGCCGCGTTGCCGCGTCAGACTCCGGCACTACCTATTTAAGGGCACTTGCATACAGGGCGCAGAAAATTATGCGGCGTGGAGCGAAAATGTCAAGGAATTCGTCGTGATTTATGATACGAATGTCGCGCCGTAGCGTCGTCTTGCATGCAGCCACACGCGGCGGCGGGCTCGGATCCAAAAAACTGGTCTGATTTCGGCGAGAATCTCGGGCGATTCGGTACGCCACCCAGCTCGATCCAATGGGGTGAATTGAGGGACTCTCACATGTCGAATCCGCCTGAGCTGCTGGCATCCGGCCCCATCGCTCGCCCGAGTTCCTCGGACGTCGCCTCCCACGCGGCGCGCGCCCTGTTCAGCCTGCGCGAATCGCTGATGCGCGGCGAGTTCGCTCCCGGCGAGCGGATGTCCGAGCTGCCGCTCGTGGCGCGACTCGGTGTCTCGCGGACGCCCATTCGACTCGCACTCGAACGGCTCGCGCACATGGGTCTGCTCGACATCAGCGCGAGTGGCGGATTCACCGTGCGCGGATACAGCGCGGCAGAAGCCCTTGATGCAATAGAGATTCGCGGCGTCATTGAAGGCACGGCGGCGCGCCTTGCAGCGGAGCGGCTCGTCGACGTGTCAGAGGTCGAAACCTTGCGCCATCTCGGTGGCGAGATGGATCGCCTCGAACGTCTCACGCTCGACTCATTCGCGCATTACATGGATCTCAACGAAGCGTTCCACCTTGCGATGATCGACCTCGCGAAGAGTGTGATGGTGAAGCGGGCGTTCGAGCAGGCCGTATCGCTGCCGTTTGCGTCACCGAGCGCGATGGTATTCCCTACGTCAGGCCTCGCAAACGCAGACGAAGCGCTCGCCATCGCAAAGCAGCATCACCGCAGCATTGTCGATGCGATTCAGACCAGACAGGGCACGCGCGCCGAACATCTCGCACGCGAGCACGCGTTCCTCGGTAGGCGCGTCCTGGCGATGGCGTTGTCCGACAGCGAGACCCGCAGTAGGATCCCTGGGGCATCGCTCATTAATCCGTCCACACCGGCAAGAACCTGACTTCGAGCACTCAGTGGAGCGGATGGTGCCGGGGAATCGCATCATGACTTTCAAGAGTTGCGCGATCGTTGTCGGGCTACTCGCCGCTGCGATCGGCGTCGCATGCGATGACGATGGTCCGACGATGCCCACTGGAACCACCGTGGTGGTTTATCAGGATACGAACTATCGAGGGGATAGCCGGGTCCTGATTGGCAACCAACCCGACCTCGACGATCTGCCGGGCTGCGGTGGCGCCGGTGCTGACTGGGACGACTGCATCTCGTCGATTCGCATCCCCAGCGGATGGGAGCTCACGGTCTTCGAGCACGATGACTACGAGGGCGTGACCACGACGTTCACGGCTGACGTGCCCGATCTCCACCTCCAGCAAGGACCCTGCGGCAACGACTGGGACGACTGTATTTCGTCGATTCAGGTCCGACAGCGCTAGACACCTTTTCCATTTCGTGATGTCTAACGTGTGAACGCCACGACATGGACTTCTCACACTTCGTCCAGCTGATCGCCATCGGTCTGCAGGCGCGCATTCCGATGCACATCACCGGTTTTCCCGGTGTCGGCAAGACTGAATTCACCAAGAGCCTCGAGGCGGGATTCACCCGCGCCGGGGTCAAGTGCAAGGTCCTCATCCTCGTGGGATCGATCCGCGAGCCGCAGGACTTCGGCGGCTTTCCAGTGTCGACGCCTGACGGCGTGCGACTGCTGCCGATGGCGTGGGCACGCGATGCGAAGCGCCTTGCCGAGGAGGGCTATCTCGTTATCGTCTTTCTCGACGAGCTCACAACGGTTCCTCCGACGACGCAGGCAGCGATGCTGCGGCTGCTGACCGAGAACGTATGCGGTGAGTTGCAGTTGCCAGATTACGAGCCGGGCAAAGGGGGCGTTGTCTATTTGTGCGCAAGCAACGCCGTTGAATGGGCAGCGGGGGGACAGGAGATCCAGCCGCCGATGGCGAATCGTCTGTGGCATGGCGAGTTCCCCATGGATCACGAGACGTGGTGCGACATGATGGTGAGCGACTTCCCTGCTCCGACCAATCTGCCAGTGCTGTCGGATGATTACCTGCGGACGCACCATCATCGACAGCGTGCGTTGATCGCGGCGTATGTCAGAGCAGCGGGACGTGATTCGTGGCTCGCGCCACCTGACGATCCGGCGCGACGCAGTGGTCCATGGCCATCGGGTCGCACCTGGTATCTCGCGTCACGACTGCTTGCCGCGATCGAAGCCGTGTCTCCCGGCAATCGTGTGCTGCAAGGCGCCGCGCTCGCGGGGCTCGTCGGCGATCAGGCGCTCCCCTTTCTCGAGTATCGCGAGACACTCAATCTGCCGGATCCTGAGGACATCCTGAAGGACCCCCGCGGTCTTGTATTGCCCGACCGAACCGATCGTGCATACGCGGTGTGCTACGCGCTCGTCGGTGCGGTCCTGAACAACAAGACGCCGGAACGGTGGCAGTCAGCGATGATCGCGCTCGGCGTGGCCAGTCGGAAGAACGCCGACATCCCGACCGCTGCGGCACGCACGCTGTGCGACAAACGCAATCGCCCTGAAGGGGCGATCAAGTTGCCGGACGAGTGCCGGCCGTTCTACGAACTGATGCAGGTGGCCAAGGTCATTCCACGAGAGTAATCCGTGCTGAGCAAACTGACCGAGTTGATTCGCGGGATGGATCGGCGCCACGACGGCTACTCGCGCGCGCTTGCGGCCGCGCGCGTGCGCGCCTCGTATCAACGCGCCTACTTCGCGCCCGCGCTATTCAGCCTGATTCCCGTCAAGACGGATCAGATCGCGAGCATGGCAGTCGATACACACTGGCGTCTCTACTACAACGACGCCTGGCTCGCGGCACACAGCGTCGAAGAGAACGCCGCGGTGCTGATTCACGAGGTCAGTCACCTGCTCCGAGAGCACGAAGCTCGCAAGCAGGCGTCGGCCGCGAAGGACGTCACGCTCTGGAACACCGCCACCGACTGCGAGATCAACGACGACCTCGTGGCCGAGGGGCTGCCGCTCCCTGACGACCCTCCGCAGCCGGGTACGTTCGGACTGAACACCGGCGAGAACGCCGAGACCTACTACCGCCATTTGCATGTGAAGGGGTCAGACCCCTCGCCACAATCGCACACCGACTGCGGCTCCGGCGCGCATGGCGAACGGCGACCGTGGGAGCTGCCAGCCGACGACGGCGGCGCGGGTGGCGTGCCAGGAGTGGATCCCGTCAAGGCCGAGCTCGTACGGCGCGACGTCGCTCAGCGGATCCTCGATCGCTCGGGCGATGCCGGCGATGTCTCAATGGGCTGGCGCCGATGGGCGAACACCGTCCTGACGCCGAAGGTGGACTACATGGCCACCATCCGGCACGCCGTGCGCAAGGCGCTGCGCGAGAGCACGCTCGGACGATACGACCGCACATACAGCCGGCTGCATCGGCGGCAAGCCGCGTACGGCGAGTTCATCATGTCGTCATTTCACCAGCCGCGTCCGAGGCCAGGCTTTCTGATCGACACCTCGAGCTCGATGCAGGACACACAACTGGCGAGAGCAATTGCTGAACTCGGGGGACTGACGCGTCAGCTGGGTTACGGCACCGATGTGGTCGTGGCCTGCTGCGACGCCGCCGTGCACAACGCGAAGAGAGCGTTCAGCGCCTCGCAGGTGGAGTTGTACGGCGGAGGCGGCACAGACATCGGCGCCGGCCTTCGATGGTTCACTGAACGCAGGAGCGGCCCCGTCGATCTCCTCGTTGTCGTCACCGACTGTCAGACACCGTGGCCGGACGAGACGCCACGCTTCCCTGTGATCACGATTCGCGTCGGCGAGGGCCCACCGCCGCCCTGGGGCAATCGCGGAGCGAACAAAGTGATTACCATTGAAGACTTAACGCCGGTGACGATCACGCCGACGTGGAACGAGAGGCGCCAACGATGGCAGGTGTGACGCTGCCTGACATGCGGCCGTGGGGCCGACAGGCACTGACGATTCCGCCCAATTCCAGAAATGCCTGGATCCATCTGGCGATCTGGGAGCTCTGGATGGGCATGATCGTGTGCGTCGCGCTCGGGCTCGGCGTCGCTCTCATCGCCACGGCTCCGAACCGCATTGTCGCCGTCGCAGATCTCACCAACTGTTACGCGGCTCCCCCGGTTGCGCTGCCGTGCGAGCGGATGGTGTATCGAGGAGGCGCACTGGACGCCGCGTTTACCTCACTGTGTGGCCTGATGCTGATTGGCGTCGCGCTGTGGTTTCTCTGGGAGCTGTGGAGCGCGGTGGAGCCGAAGCCGATCACAGACGACTTCCTGCGTCTGCTGCACGACTCGTTCAGTCGTGACTGGCGCAACCCGCTGACCTGGCCATGGGCGCGAGTGATGTGGGCGTACGGCTTCACTGTTGTCGGCGTCGCGCTGACGGCGGGGGTCGTCGTCCTGCTCTGGACGTTCGTCGTCCCTGCTAATTCGACGCGACCGCCGACGGTCAAAGTCCAGACGTCGCAGAGCTTCTCGCTCGGCAAGTAGCCACTCGGAAAGCGCCAGAGCTCTCGCGGTCTCATCGGCATCATGAGGGAACTCGAAGGACTTATTGGTCTCGTCCTCGCGGCCGTTCTCGTGGCAGCGGCGGCGCGGCGCGTCGGCGCACCCTATCCAGTCTTCCTCGCGCTTGGCGGTGCGTTGCTCGCTTTTCTCCCGGGCGCGCCCACGCTCATCGTACCTCCCGAGCTTGCGTTGGCAATCTTCATCGCGCCAGTGCTGCTCGATGCCGCGTACGACGCATCGCCACGAGATCTCAGAGACAACTGGGCGCCCGTCCTCAGCCTCGTCGTCTTTGCGGTCGGGCTCACGACGATCGCCGTGGCTGTCGTCGTACGTGCGCTCATACCTGCGATGTCATGGGCGCCGGCAATTGCGCTCGGCGCCATCGTCGCTCCACCTGACGCCGCCGCGGCAACAGCGGTGCTTCGCGGATTGCGGCCGCCTCAGCGTCTGCTGACCATCCTCGAAGGCGAGAGTCTGCTGAACGACGCGAGCGCGTTGCTGATCTATCGACTCGCGGTAGGCGCGGTCGCCGTCAATGGCTTCTCCATTATGGCGGTCGCGCCAACTTTCCTGTTCGCCGTCGCCGGCAGCGTCGTCGCAGGGCCAGCGCTTGGCTGGTTGTTCCTGCGCCTGATCGATCGGGTGCAGCACGTACCGACCGCGATCATCCTGCAGTTCGCCACCACTATCGGCGTGTGGATCTTCGCGGATCGGATTGGCCTGTCCGCCGTCCTGACTATGGTGTGTTATGCGGTGACGGTCGCGCGCAGCGCGCCCGAACGCACGCCGGCTCGGATTCGCATCCCCTCGTACGCCGTGTGGGAATCGGCGGTGTTTCTGCTGAACATCCTCGCCTTCATCTTCATCGGCCTGCAGATCCGCCCGATCATCGATCGCATCGAGCCCGGACTTCGCGGCCGATACTTCTTCGTCGCTGGTGCGGTACTCGTGACGGTGATCGTGGTCCGCTTCGTGTGGCACATGTCGTTCAACGCAGTCGTCCGGTGGCGCGATCGCCGGCACGGGTTCAATCCGCCGCGCCCGATGCTGCGACCAACGGTCGGCAGTGGACTCGTCATCTCGTGGGCCGGCATGCGCGGCATCGTCTCGCTCGCTGCCGCGCTGGCGCTACCAGGGGCGTTTCCGTTCCGCGATTTGATTGTGCTGACGGCGTTCTCCGTGGTCGTCGGGACGCTGGTGATTCAAGGACTGACGCTCAAGGCGCTGTTGCGCGCACTCAACCTGCAGGACGATGACCCGGTTCGCCGCGAGCTCGCGTCGGCACGTGCGCGCGCGCTGAGCGCCGGGCTTGCGAGCTTTGAGCGCGATCGGTCGCCGGTCGCCGACGCCGTCCGCGAGGAGTTCACCGCACATCTCGCACCGTCTGATGCGAATCGTGACGGTGATGGACGGCATGCTGCGCACAACGACATCCATCGCGGCGCGCTTCAAGCCGCACGCCAGGCCGTCATCGACATGCGCACCAACGACGAAATCGGCGACGATGCCTTTCATCAGATGGAAGAGGAATTGGACTGGCTGGAGATGGCGGGCGGAGGGACGGAAGAGCCCGAAGCAGATTAGCAGAGGCGGGCCCGAAGATCCGCCTCTACGCATCAAGCATGGACGCTAGTTGTTACCGCGGCCGCCGCCAGCCGCGCCACCGCGACCCGCACCACCGCCGCGCGCCGGCTCGACGTACTCGGGGATCTTCTCGCCGCGGGCGGCTGCCTCTGCGCGCCGCTTCTCTTCCGCGCGCGAACCCGCGAGGAGGTTCGGCATCGCGTAATTCCCCTCATGGCATCCGTACTCAAAGTAGCCGTAGCTATCTTCACGGGGGATCGGCAGGCGCAACGTCCACGCCGCAGCGTAGACCTTCGGGTCGTTGATCGTCATCCGGTAGTCGAGTGTGTTCGGGTCAGCGAGCGTAAACCGTTCGGTCAGGACACCCTGGTCCGACAACGGCTGACCGTTGATCGGCGACTCTGGCTTGATGTTGCGAGTCTCGACGACGAGCACATCGCCTTCCCAGTGACCGACTGACGTGCCCATCCAGTTCTGGACACCCGAGCCCACCTGCTTGCGGCCGTCCGTCGGGATGACGCGCGTCTCGTGGATCATTTCGTTCTGAAACGCGAGCCAGCCTGGTCCCTGTACGATGCGGCTGCCCGAGTTGTAGATCTTTGGAGTGATCGAATTCAGGACCCCGGTGCTGATGCAGCGGTCGTAGTTGCTGCGATCCGTCGTCCAGTCGGCCTCGATGCCGTTCAGTTGCTTCCGGCGGGCTGCCTGCGCCTGCTGACGCTTCTCTGCCGCGGCCTGTGCGGCTGGAGTCAAGGCCGGAATGCGCCCATCCGGAGGATCGATGACGTAGGAAGACACGCGGCTGACGCTTCGCGCGCGCTCGAGCCAATGCGGTGGTGGCGAAACGGCGCCGCCGACGGTCCCGAACCTCTTCTCGAATTCCTCGGCGCGCTCCAGCGAGAACTCATCGCTGTTGTCGTTGGCGACGTTCTGGTCGCGCTGCGCAACGCGCTGGTTGAACTCGTCTTCGCTCAACTTGTAGCGCGTGCCGACCGTCTGCGCACGCTGCATCGGAATGCCCTGCAGATCGTTAGCGTTGTAGGTGCCTTGCAGATCGGGTTCACCCCACGGCGTCTTCGGCACCTTGAAGCTGCCAAGCGCCGGCACGCTGCCATCGGCGGCCATGACGCCGGGCGAGTCAACCTTTCCCTGACCGGACACACCAGTCGTGGCAAGAATTGCGATGACGGCCATCGCCGTCAGGCTCCCGAGAATGAGACGTTTCATGTGCTCTCCGTCAGCGGGCCGAGAAATGTCGCCCGCCCATGCGTCCGTTCAGTCTACTGCCGATGCCGTCCGCATGGTGAAATTTGGAAGAGTGCGAGGCTGTCGGGAGCTCGTCGGCGCCGCTCTCCTTGACACACTAGGAGAAGGCGCGTAGGCTCCTAGGCATTCTAGGAGAGCCGATGACCTCCCGAACGACGGAGTTGTTGCAGGGGACGCTCGACCTTCTCATCCTCAAAGCGATCTCGCTTGGACCGCTGCACGGTTACGGCGTGCTGCTCAGGCTTCAGCAAATCTCGAACGACACACTGCAGGTTCCGCAAGGCTCTCTGTACCCGGCCTTGTATCGCCTCGAGCATCAGGGGCTCGTCACATTCGAGTGGGGCGAGTCCGACAACAAGCGGCAAGCCAAGTTCTACTCGCTGACCGCCGCCGGCCGAAAACGGCTGCGCGAGGAGACCGACTACTGGGAGCGGCTGTCCGGCGCCATCGGGCTGGTGCTGAAAACCGCACCGGGCGATCTGTGAGGCCGACGTGGGTTCGAACACGCTAGCGTCGATCGCGTCGTTCCTGCGTGCGTGGCTCGGGCGCTCGCGCATGGAACACGACATGGACCGCGAGATGCGGTTCCACCTGGAGGCTCGCGCGGCGGACCTCGAATCGCAGGGGATGTCGCGCCCGGATGCGGAACGACACGCGCGCCAGGAGTTCGGCGATGTCATCCGCTGGAAGGAGGCCGGTCGCGAAGCGCGCGGTCTTGCGGTCGTCGACGATCTTGGTGCCGACTTGCGCTACGCCGTTCGAACGATGCGGCGCTCGCCGGGTTTCACGGCCGCCGCGGTCCTCTCTCTCGCCGTCGGCATCGGCGCCAGTACGGCGATCTTTGGTCTCTTGGATCTGCTACTGCTCAAACGTCTTCCCGTGCGCAACGCGCACGAGCTCGTGCACGTCACTACTGCCGGCGAGCGCGGCGACATGCATTCGGGATCGTCGAACTACCCGTGGTTTCAAGACGTGTCGTCGCGCACGGATCTGTTTTCCGACACGATGCTCGTCAGGCACGACGTCTACAAGGTTGGCATTCACGGCAGCCTCGATCCGCTCACTGGCCAGCGCGTCACTACCAACTACCATGCGATGCTCGGCGTTCAGGCACTCCGGGGCCGCATGTTCACCGCTGCCGATCGGCCAGAGTCGGGTGCACCGCCGGTTGCCGTCATCAGCTACGCGCTCTGGCAGCGTCGCTTTGCCGGCTCGGCCGACGTGATCGGGACCTCGATCACTGTCGACAAGAAGCCGCACACGATCGTCGGTGTGACCCCGCCTGAGTTCCGCGGCATCCTCGTCGGCTGGACGATGGACGTCACACTGCCGCTCGACACGTCAGAGTTCATGCAACCCGGCAACTGGTCCACGACGCCGCTGATCGCACGACTGAAACCGGGCGTGGACGTTCAACTCGCACAGCATCAACTCGACCCGATGCTCGCCAGATTTGTCGCGACGAACAAGACAACCGAACGATTCCGGGCGCGGTATCTGCAGCGCACGTACGTCACATCGGCAGCCACCGGGATCACCGACCTCCGCGCGCAGTTCTCTACTCCACTTCGGCTGCTCATGGTTGCAGTCGGCGTGCTGATGTTGATTGCCTGCGTCAATCTCGCCGGTCTCCTCCTCGCGCGCAACGCGACGCGGCAACACGAGCTCGGGATGCGCCTGGCTCTGGGCGCGCGTCGCGGCCGAATCGTTCGTCAGCTGCTCACCGAAAGCACGGCGATCGCACTGCTCGGCGCAACACTGGGCGTGGCACTGGCGATCAGAGGCGGGAACGCGCTGGTCGAATTGCTGCCCGAGTATTTCGGACCGTTGTCGATGCAACTTGTCGCGGACAGCCACGTGCTGGCCTTTGCGCTCGTGTCCACGATCGTCACGACGCTGCTGTTTGGTTCGATGCCGGCGTGGCAGGCGTCACAGATTGCGGTGCTGCCCGCACTGAATCGCTCCGGTTCACGTACGGCTACGACGCGGATGCGGACGGGTCGGGTGCTCGTCGTCGCGCAGTTCGCGCTGTCGTTCGTGCTCGTCGCGGGCGCATTCCTCTGCCTGCGTACGATCATGAATCTCGCAAAGGTCGACACCGGCTTCGAACGCGAACGGCTTCTCGTCGTGCGAATCGATCCCCAGGGAACTGATTACGAGAGAGATCGACTGCGAGCAATGCAACGCGAGATGCTCGAGACGCTTGGTGGTGTCCCGGGCGTGCAGCACGTGACGTTCGCGACGGGCACTCCGTTCAACGGCAACGTAGACGGGCGCCGCCTGTCGATCCCTGGCGTTGAACCGCGCGAAACGGATGACACGATCATCCAGGTCAACCTGATCGCACCTGGCTACTTCGATGCGCTCCAAGTCGCAATCGTGAGTGGGCGCGCGATCGACGAGCGCGACCGCGAACACACTCGCCGCGTCGCGGTCGTCAGCGAGGCCTTCGCCCGTCGCTACTTCGGCGAAGCCGCCGCCGCCGTCGGCCGCACCTTGATCATCAACCGCGGACCGAAGCCGATCCCGCACGAGATCGTGGGCGTCGCGCGAGACATCCGCTACCAGGATCTCCGTCGTCCCTCGGAAAGAATTGCCTATCTGGCGTGGTTCCAGGCCGATGACGTGAGGTTGGCGCAGTTCGAGTTCATCCTTCGCACCGAGGGCGACCCTGCGAACTGGATCGACATCACGCGGAGTGCGATGCGTCAGCAGCGCCCTGACCTGCCTATTCTCGCCATCGAGACATTGAGCGGTGTGATCAACACCAGGCTGCTCAGTGAGAGGCTGCTCGCGATGCTCGGCACGTTCTTCGCCGCTGTCGCGCTCGCACTCGCGGCCGTCGGCGTTTACGGTCTACTGGCAAATCTCGTCACCCGCCAGATTCCGGAGATTGGCGTACGCATCGCACTGGGCGCTCGTCCGGGTGAGATGGTGTGGATGACGGTTCGTGAGAGCCTGGTGCTCGTGGCAACGGGAGCGGTGATCGGGATCGCAGGCGCCGCCACAGGACTGCGCATTCTCGAAGGCCTGCTCTTCGGGCTCTCGCCGACGGACATCGTCAACCTTGCTGTCGCCGCGCTGATTCTCGTGCTCGTGGCACTGGCGGCAGCGTTCGTACCTGCCTGGCGTGCGGCGACGGTAGATCCACTCGTCGCGCTTCGCGCCGAATAGCCACGTCGCCTTTGCGATGCGAGCAGTCAGCAATTAGGCTGAAGCGTGCCGTATCGGGTTGACCTTCGCAACGCCACCGACGATGCGCTCGATCGGCTCGTCGAGCTCGGCGCGATCGATGCCGAACGCTCGGACGATGGTGGCATCGCAGCACTGCTGCCGGACAGCGTCGCGCCAGAGCACGTGGCACGCGCACTGGGCATCGATGGGTTCGCCGTCTCCCCTGCCACCGTGCGCGATGCGGGATCCGTCTGGATCCTCAGCCCTCGCCCGATTCGCGTCGGACGCATTCGGATTGTTCCGGCTCACATCGCAGCAGAGCCGGATGCTCTCAGGTTGATTGATGCCGGCGCGTTCGGCACGGGCCTGCATCCAACAACCGCACTTTGTCTCGAAGCACTCGATGAAGCCGTGTCGATCGCTCGGCCCGACGCCCTGCTCGACGTGGGAACAGGGTCGGGCGTGCTCGCGCTCGCTGCGCTGATGCTGGGCGTGCCGCGAGCGGTCGGCGTCGACATCGACGACGAAGCGCTGCGCGTCGCCGCCGAGAACGCGCGGATCAACGCAATGAGCGAACGCCTGGAGTTGGGACGTGGCGGGCCTGACACAGTGAGCGGCACATGGCCGCTCGTCCTGGCCAACGTGCTCGCCGCTCCACTCATCGAGATGGCACCAACGCTCGTGCGCCGCGTCGGCCATCACGGTCAACTGGTGCTCTCTGGAATTCCGACGTCAGTCGAACAGAACGTCGACGAAGCCTACCGTCGTCTGGGGATGCAACGCGTTCGGACTACATCGCGTGCCGGCTGGGTTGCGCTTGTGATGCGGGCTTCCTGGTGACCCTGTCGCTGGTGTCATTACGGCGGGGTCATTAGTGCTGCCCAGTCGCCGAGTAATGCGTCACGTGCCCGCAGGCCGGCATTGACGCGTTCCGGCCGCTCGTCCTCCAACAAGCGCGCGAAGACCACGGTTCTTCGCTCACGCGTGGCCCACCCCACGAACCATCCGACCTGACGATCTGGATCGTTCGTGCCATTGGCGCGCCGCACGAAGCCGGTCCCGGTCTTGCCGCTCACACGCCAGCCACCGGTGACGGCAACCGGCATGAGCGCCATGGTGCGATCGATCGCCGCGCGAGACACCGGCAACTGTCTCCGGATGATGCGTCTGACGAACTCGACTTGCTCCGTCGCGGAGATCCGAAGCGAGGACGACAACCACGCGGTCGTGAGACCGTCATTGCGACCGGGTTCGCCGCTCAGATCGCGATTGGCATAAGCCAGCTTGTCGATGTACTCCTGAAATCTTGCGGCGCCCAGCGTGCGCGTCAGCGCCTGCGAGTACCAGACAACGGAATCACGCAGCCAGGTCTGAGGTGTCGTCGTCTGCTTCCAGGCGTCATTCCAGGTTTGATATTCCTGCTTGTACGGCCACGCCGGCCGATCCGCGTCGATAAGGATGCCGCTGTCGAACCCGATAAGACCGAGTGGAATCTTGAAGGTAGACGCCGGAGTCAGGCGCTCGTCGCATCGATCTCCAACCCGGATCAGCGTCGCGTTGGTGGCCGCATCGATGACCAGCGTGCAGGTGGTGGCGGCCGATGCATCACCGGCCGCAAACAGCACCATCGCCGTCAGCGCTACGCGACGAAACAAGTTCATGAGGCTCACCCTGACAAAAGGCGCCGCAATGGTCAAGCGCCCTGCGCAATGGTTGATTGACCTCGTCACCGCGACGATACTCTTGACGTCACGCAACGCTTCTCCTGGTGGCGTGCGGGAGTCAGTGCAGATGAGACGAGGTCTTCGGCTACCTGCGACGCTCGTGATCGCGCTCGCGGCGTGCAGCGTGGTCGTGCACGCCCAGCGCGGCGGACGCGGCGCCCCGCAAGCACCGCCAACCGCGCGCGCGACGCTGAAGCTGGAGACCGACGCCGGGATGCAAGCGCGTGTGTTTCAGTTCGGATCCGCTCAGGGCAGCGGCGGCGACTGGCAGGGACTCTCGATCGCGTCGTGGGACTATCCTCGCGCGGCATTCGCCGGCCGCGGTGGCGGTTCGGCTCCCGGAGGATCTCTCAAGGTCATCACCACAAGGATGAAGCCGGGCTACCTGCGGAAGAACGGTGTTCCCTATAGCGCTGACGCCGTGTTGACCGAGTACTTCGACCGATTCGATGTTCCCGGCGGCGACTCGCTGCTCGTGATCACCACCGAGGTCGTCGACCCCGAGTACCTCGCTACGCCGTTTTTGACGAGCCAGCAGTTCAAACGCGAGAGTGACACGTCTCGCTGGAATCCAACGCCCTGTGCCGCACGCTAGGTCTACGCAGATGAGAATGCTCCTGCATTGCTACTCGCCACAGTGGTCGTCCTTGTCGCTCCGTTGATCGGGCAGGTGCCGCAGATTCCTCCTGCGTCCGCGCAGGCACCGGCCGTTGACCTGAGCGGCTACTGGGCCAGCACTGCACGAAGACCTCATGGAGCGCGGCGCGGGATCAGAGATCGCCGACTTTGGCGGCTTTCCTCTCAACGAAGCCGGCAGGCTGTGGGCACTCTCGTACGACCCCTCTCGGGTCACGCTGCGTCACCATCAGTGCGAGGCGTATCTGGCTCCGTATCAGATGCGTGCACTCGGCAACTTCCGCATCTGGGAAGAACGCGAGTCACACACGCAGCGCCTGCTCGCGATCCACGTCTGGGCTCAGACAACGGAAGGGCATCGCATCATCTGGATGGATGGACGCGCGCACCTGCCCGCGTGGGCGCCGCACACATTCAGGGGCTTCTCGACGGGCCAGTTCGTCGGGAACGCGCTCGTCGTCTCGACCACCCACATGAAGAACGGGGCACTCCGTCGTGGTAACGGTGTTCCGCAAAGCGATCAAGCAACGCTCACCGAGTACTTCGTGCGCCATAGCGATCACCTCACGAACGTTACGGTCGTCACCGATCCCGTGTTCCTGAGCGAGCCAATCGTCCGCAGCAACGACTACTACCGGCAACCTGTCGATCCCGGCGCCTGGCTCTACGCGTGCGACGACGGAGAGCAGATTCTCGATCGGTCGGCGGACGCGGTGCCACATTACCTGTTCGGCCAACAGCCATACGCGCGCGAGTTCTCCGGCCGCTACAAGCTGCCACTCGCTGCCAGTCTGCTCGGCGGCGTAACGATGTATCCCGAACTCAGTGCGCGGCTGCGCACGGTGAACGACGCCGAAGCGAACGAACTGCTTTCGCCTGCTCGCGGCCGGCCGTCGGAAACGAGCAAGGCGACTGACTCGGAGCCGCGCGACGGAAACATCCGTATCTGGCCCATTCGCGACAACGTCTACATGCTGCTCGGCGACGGCGGCAACATCGTCGTGCAGACCGGCGACCAGGGCGCATTCGTCGTGGCACGGGAGAAGGCAAGCTCTCCGAAAAAGTCATCGCGGCCATTCGCACGTTGAGCGCCAACCCGATTCAATTCATCGCGAACACGAGCTTCCGCCGCGAGCATACCGGCGGCAACGCGGCGTTGGGCTCCGCTGGGCAGGACCCGAGTCTGCCGGGATCGTTCTTCCTGCTCCAGGCGCCGCGCGGCGTGACGGGCTTCTTCGATAACCCGCTCACGCACGCCACGATGATGGCGCACGCGAACGTCCAGGTTCGGATGCAGGCCGCGGGTGCGCCAGCGGGCGCTGTCCCGGCGGATACGTATCTCGAGGATCGACGTCGCAAATTCCACAACGGCGATGCCATCGAGTTGTTCTATCAACCCGCGGCGGTGACCGACGGAGACAGCCTCGTGTACTTCCGACGTGCCGACGTCATCGTGGCCGGCGACATTTTCTCGACGACGCAGTACCCGGTGATCGATGTGAAGAGCGGCGGATCCGTGCAAGGAGAGATCAACGCGCTGAACGAGATCCTCAACCGCACGGTGTACCGGCACCAGGGTGAGGGCGGTACATACGTCGTGCCGGGTCACGGCTATCTCTCAGACGAGCACGAGGTGCTGGAGTACCGAGACATGGTCGTCATCGTACGCGATCGGGTGAAGGCGATGATCGACGCCGGTGCCACGCTGGCTCAGGTGAAGGCGGCACGTGTCACTGCCGACTACGATACGCAGTACGGTGCGAACACAGGCCCATGGACCACGGAGGTGTTCGTCGAGGCTGTGTTCAACAGCCTGAAGGCTTCCGCCCCCGGTCGCTGATCGGCGAAGACCCGTTGTCAAAATTCAAGCAATTCAGACAGCCGCCGAGAACGGCGCCGGCATCGAGCCTAGAATCGTCGACAGGAGCGATGCAATGAACGTTCGGATCGTCCCGGCGATCACCGCAGGCGTGCTGGCAATCACGGCATTGATGCACTCGGGCGGGCTGACGCCGGCAGCGAGCGCACAGACCAACCCCGAAGGAACCTGGAGCGTGCGCACGTCGTGGGGCGATCCTGATCTCCAGGGCGAGTGGACGAGTGAAGGCGAGTACGGTGTGCCGTTCGAACGACCGACTCAGTTCGGCACGCGACAGTTCATGACCGACACGGAGTATGCCGGGCGCATCGAAGAGGTCCGCGTACGCGACGAACGCGATCTCGCGCCAGTCGACGTCCTCTCCGGCAAAGTGGACGCGCCGAATGCGCCGATCCCGCATTGGCGCGAATACAACACGACGTCGCGGCGCACATCGCTCATCATCGACCCACCCGACGGGCGTTTGCCTCGCAGAGTCCCGCAGGCCAGGCCGGTTCCCGTGCAGCGATGCGGTAGCCTGCAGCGCGGTGAGCCGTGCGACTCGTACGACGAGTACGGCCTCGGCGTCCGTTGCATCGTGCATGGCGGCGGCTTTCCAGACGCGATGTTTCCCGCCGTCTACAACGCCAACATGCGCATCATCCAGAGCACAGGTATCGTCGCGATCACGTACGAGCTGATTCACGACACGCGCATCATCACCCTCGACCCGTCGCCTCAGCCTCGGCCGCTGTTGTCGCCTGCGATTCGGACCTATATGGGTGCCGCGCGCGGGCACTGGGAAGGGACGACCCTGGTGGTGGAGTCGAGCAACTTTCGGGTGAACACACGCGGGGCAACACCGGGTCTGCGTCTAACCGAGCGGTTCACTCGCACCAGCCGGGACGCCATTCAGTATCAGGTCACGTTCGCGGATCCGGCGACGTGGGCCGCGCCGTGGACCGCCGCGCTCGATCTCAAGTCGCGGCCGGCGGACTCGGGTGTGTTCGAGTACGCCTGCCACGAAGGAAACTATGGGATGTTCAACATGCTGTCCGCGTCGCGTCACCTCGAGCGGTAGGGCCGTCGCCAGGGGGATTGAATGAAGTCCACGCAAACCGTCCGGCATCTCTACTCTCGTTCGCTCGCCACTGCAGTCGCAACCGCATGCGTCACGGTCGTGGCCATGGCACAGCAACCTGCACAACAACCCGCGCAACCACCCGTGGATCGCGCGGCCCTCGAGCGGCAGGCCGAGATCAACAAGCTGCCAGACACTCCCGGCACCGGGCGCTTCGCTGCAATGAAGGAGGAAGTCCCTTCTCTGTCGCGCCACGTCGTCTATCGTCCCAAAGACCTCGATGCTCTCGGCACATCGAAGCTGGGCGTGGTGGCCTGGGGCAATGGTGGCTGCTCTGACGATGGCGCGAGCAGTCGCTTCCACTTGCTCGAGATTGCCTCGCATGGGTACCTGGTGATCGCGAGTGGCAGCATCCTGAGTGGTCCGGGCGCACCACCGAGAGAGGCGCGTCCCGCGACTGCACCCGGGCAGATCGCGCCGCCGCGCACGCAGGTATCGGATCTGACCGACGCGGTCGACTGGGCGCTCGCCGAGAACCAGCGCAATGGCAGTCCCTATTTCGGCCGTATCGATCCGGCGCAGGTCGCGTACTCAGGCTGGAGCTGCGGCGGCCTTCAGGCACTGCAGGTCGCGAAAGACCCGCGCGTGAAGACGCTGGTGATTCACAACAGCGGCGTGTTGAGTGACGGTCCCGTGACGATCCCCGGCATGGATGTCCGCAAGGACGTTCTGCAGACGCTGCATACTCCGGTGATCTACATCCAGGGCGGACCCACCGACATCGCATATGCGAACGGCATGGACGACTTCAAGCGGATCGGACATGTACCGGTGGCGATCGCGAATCTCCCCGTCGGGCACGGCGGCACCTTCCTCGAACCCAATGGTGGCGCCGCCGCGTCCGTCGCCGTGAGCTGGCTCGATTGGCAGCTTCGCGGCGATCCTCAGAGTGCGAAGCGGTTCCTGGGAGACGACTGTGGTCTCTGCAGGGACACGCGGTGGTTGCTGGAACGCAAGCAGTTCCCAGGAGCCCGCGCCACCAAGTGACGGAAGCACGGGTGCCCGGCGGCCGAGTTAGCACGATGAGTTCACGCGGGCAGTTCGAACCAGAACGTGCTGCCGGCCGGTACACCAGAATCCACACCGATCGTCCCGCCCTGCGCGCGGATGGCGAGCTTGCAGAAGGCGAGACCCATCCCGACAGAGTGGTAGCTCCGGTCGTGTCGAGCCTGGAGGGCCCCGAACTTCTCGCGATGATCAGTACGAAGGTCAGAGAGGCAGGCTCAGGAACGCCTTGAGGTCCCACGTCTGGCGCTTCCCGCCGAATCCCCACCGTTCGCCCATTCGAAACGTGAAGCCGCCAAAGGCGCAGACGGCCAGAAGAAATCCGACGAGATAGCTGAATCGACCCCAGACTTCCAGCAGCGGAAGCGGGATGCTCGCGACGATCGCCTCGAGCCAGGTGATGACGTGGGTCATGAACGAGTCGCGCGCCCGCCCGGTGCCGTCCGCCGGTCGGGAACACGAGGCATGTTATGCGATCGGGGATGCGAAGCGGCGGAATCGATCGTGAACAGAGCCATGATTGACTCGCATACCGCGTCGCGCCGATCATGTCCGTTCTGAACACTCAACCCGATGGGAGTATTCGAATGAAGATGCGAGCGATTGTCGTGATCGTGCTGGCCTTAGCAGCCAGTTCCGCGCTCTACGCACAGGAGCCGGTGGTCGGGGTGAAGGACCCGGAATCGTTGTTCAAGGATTCGGATCCGACGCTCAACAAGAACAAGCAGGCGGCGTTGCACATCATGCGCGAGCTGCTGCAGTGCGGCCAGTGGGATCGCGCCGGTGAGTGGCTGACGAAGGCCTATCACCAGCACAACCCGAACGCAGCATCCGGCCTCGACGGCGTCATCGCGTTCTTCACGAAGGTGCTGAAGGTCAAGCGGATCGACAAGTGCGACAAGCTGACGACCGAAGTCGTGGCGGTCATGGCCGACGACGACTACGTCACCGTGATGATGCCGCGTAAGTATCCGGATCCGCGGAAGCCCGGGGCGGAGTACTACACCACGTGGTTCGATACCTGGCGGTTCGTTGACGGCAAGGCCGACGAGCACTGGGACCCGGCGACGATTGCACCACCGGCTCCGGCCAAGTAAACCGGCGCGCCGGCACTTCAGACGCATGCACTTCGGAGGCATCCATGAAGTTGGTCGCGTTCTGCGCCGCGTGCATGGTGTGCTGGGCGTCGGGCGCTCAGGCCGCCGATCTCCTGTCGGGGACGTGGACGGCTGGCACTGGGCCTGACGCACGCGTTTACATCTTTAAAGTGTCGGGGGATCGCATCACGGGTATCGTGTGCGGCCCCTGCGACGATCCCGCCAGCGTGTTCAGGATCGAGGACGGCCGGATGCTTGGGGCCGATCGGGCCGTCTTCTTTATTCGCTACGACGCGGGCGGACCGGCGTTTCGGCGCTACGGACCCTATCGCGAACGCGTCGAAGCATCGACTGGACGTAACCTGCTGAAGCTGTCGGCGCGGCCAGAGGCGGAGCCTGGCGCCGCCATCACGGCGGCGTCGCTCACGCGCGTGGTAGAGAACTTCGAGTTGAGTCCCGTGCCGTTACCGCCGGCACCCGCAAGCTCACAGCCAGCCGCATCGCCTCCCATCGAGGGACGCTGGGTGTCGGTTGGACGCACGGCTCAGCAGAACTGGATCCTCAAGGTCAACGACGACCGGGTATGGGGACTCGTGTGCGGGCCGTGCACACCCGCGGTCGTGGCAATGATCGACGAGGGCCGGATCGACGGCGACACGATCACGTTCTACATCAACCATATCGACACGCCGCCGGACGCCAGCCGCCAGGGCATCCAACGCAACGTGATGACGGGACAGATTTCCGGTTCCCCAAACGCCAACGTGATGCGGTTCACGTGGGTTCGAGAAGGCTCCCCCACTCAGAGCGGCGAGATCGTGATGATCGGACCGATTAAGGCACCCTGAACTCACCCGGGGCTGGCGGAGTGATACGCCGCTCCGTCGGCGGCATCAGCTGTGGAATCCACCCGTACGGAATACGGTAGGCGCGATACACCGCGTTCGACGCATTCGGGCCGCTGAACGTCGGAAACATGTATTCCCACACGATAGCGCCCTCTTTCGTGACTTCGAACATGCGGCCACCGGCACCAGCAGTGATGAGCGTGTTGCCGTTCGGCAGTCGCTGAGCGCCGCTGATGTTCGTGCTGAAGAACCTGGGGTTCGTGTAAGACCAGACCAGTTCCAGCGTCACGGGATTGATTTCGAGGACGCGCGAGGTCGGGCGCACAAACGCGCCCCTACCATCAGGAGCGATGGGATTGGCGAAGCCGTAGCCGCTCGCGCCGCCGTTGTCGAACACCATCAGATTCCCCGCCCCGGGCAGCCCCTTCGGGATGAGGTGCGCGTGATGCTGACCGATGATCTGCCGAATCGCCCGGAGCTCCTTCGATGCGCTGAAGTCCGGACCGAGTTTCCAGACAATTGAGCCATCGCGACCGACAATCGCGAGGAGACTCGCTTCCCGACTGCTGATGATGACGTTGTTCGGTGCGAATCGCGTGTCGCCTTGATCGAACCATCGGTTCGGCCCGACATATGTCGCCGAGTTGACGTGCAGCCAGTCGAACGTCCCTCTGGCCGCGTTGACGCCTGACGCACTCTTGATAGCCTTACGCGCATCGTCGGCGAAACCCAGTTCGTCGATGTGATCGCTCGCCACCCACTCCCACACGATGTCACCCTTCCACGACACCTCGATGAGGCGGTCGTCTTCGAGCACGCCATCTGCGCCCTTCGGTTGCTTGCGGTCGGCGTGGGTCAGGATCAGCGTGTTGCCGCCTTCGACGGCGGGCGTCGTTTCAGGCGAGTAGTAGCCGGCTGGAAAACTCTCCCGCTGCCAGTCGTGGTGCTGACGCACCGACCAGATCATGCTGCCCTCGCGGGTGGTGATCTGCTCGTTGCGCGAGAACTGCCAGATCACCTTGCCGTCGAAGTCGCGTTGGATCAGCTCTGTCGATTCCTGGTGCGGAGGGCGCGAGCCGCTCGCTGCGATGACAACGCCGCCCGGCAACACGCGCGCAGGGCCGCCTGCGGAGTTGTTGTAGTCCTCCCAGCGCTTGACGACGTTTCCGTTCATGTCGATGACGAGCACGGCTTGCGTCCCGAGCGGCGACAGCACCGTATACCCATTCCACGCTCGATCCGGCTGATAGATCGTCGTACCCGTGGGATACACAGACTGCGCCCACGTCGGAGCAAACGCGGACAGGAAGAGAGCCGCACAGGCGCTGCCAAGTCGTCTCATACGCCCGCGGAGTGTGGTTCGCGTTCAACATTTAGTCAAGGGCAGGAGGGACGGCGCTTCGGAACACTCTCTACTTCTCTCCAATCAGATAACGGCAGCCACCCGGCCCCATTCGGGCCGAGTGGACGGCTCCAGCCGGAACGTCCGGAGGGCGTTGTCCCGCCGCGTAGGTGTTCGTGGAGCCACCGCACGTGAGCGTCATCTCACCTTCGAGGACAATGTGCGCGGTGTCCATCGGATGCGTGTGGTCTGGGTAGAACGCATGTGCGCCGTCCTGCCACACGTAGATCTGTCGAAAGCCCTCCTGTCGCAGTTGGCGCTCGAATGCCGCGAGGTCCATTGCCGCAGTGTACGCACGAGACACGCCCGTGATGGAACTAGTGATTTTCCGGAGTCCCTCCAACAGACTGGAGGGCCTGACTCACTGTCTTCCGGTCAGCAGTATATTTTGTGATGGCATACGGACTGCTAGTTCCGCGACGATCCACGCATGTTCCGAAGCGCGCTCATCACATTGGTGCTCGTCGCCGTCGCCGTCCCGTCCCTGGCGCAGCAGCAGCCAGCGACGGGTGCGACAACCCGGGAAGAGACCATCACGGCCGAACGAAACGACAAGGTCGCGGAACTCTGGCCCGAACGCACATCACCAATAGTCGATAGGGCCAATCGGCTGGTCGAGCGAGGGTTCCGCGAAGGACTCGATTCGGGCAAGGGCGGCAATGGAGCCCAAATCGTGGTGGGCGGCATGCGATCGGGCCAGGGGTTCACCGCAGGTCTTGGATATCGGCGGTCCGATCTCTGGGCCGAACGCCTTGGCTATCGCGCCACCGCGCGAGCAACGTTGCAGCGCGCCTATCTGTTCGACTTCAATCTCGATTTCCAGGGCCTCAAGACCGAACGGACCGCGGTGAGGTGGTACACGAAGTACGAGAGCTCCCGCGACATCGATTTCTACGGGCTTGGAAACGACAGTCCCAAGGAAAGCCACACCAGCTTTTCGTATGACGACCTGACCACCGACGTCGATGCTGCCTATCAGGCGCTGCGACACCTGGAGGTCGGCTTCACGACCGGGTATCTGCACGCCGACAGCAGTCGCGGCCATGACGACTTCACGCCGATCGACGAGCTCTTTCCACCAGATCAGATTCCAGGATTCAACGAGGACACCCAGTTCACGCGCATCGGCGCATTCGTGGACTTCGACTATCGAGACTCGAAAACGGGACCACGGAGCGGCGGCGTGCTCGGGATGCGCTATCGCGAATACTGGGACATCGATCGCAGAACATTTGCCTTTCGCCAGACCGAGTACGAGTTCCAGCAGTACATTCCCTATTTCAACAAGGGTCGCGTCATCGCGATCCGGGCCGCCGTCGTGTTGACATTCCCCAAAGAGGGGAATGAGGTCCCGATTTATCTCCAGCCGGTTCTGGGCGGCAACGATGACCTCCGCGGCTTTGGCGGATACCGCTTTCGCGACAACCACTCGGCCTACGTCGGTGTCGAGCATCGCTGGCAGGCGTCGAGCATCCTCGAGATGTCCGCATTTCTGGATGCCGGCAAAGTGGTGCCACTCAAACGCAACATCGATCCGAGCCGCATGAACTACAGCGGCGGTATCGGGTTCCGCGTTCGCGTTCGCTCTGCCATCGTCAGTCGAACCGATTTTGCCGTCTCCCGCGAAGGTTTCCGCATCGTCTGGACCTTCAGCGACATCTTCAAGACGCGGTGGTAACGCTCATGAGGTCACCGAGGCTTCTCGCCTTCATCGTGCTGGTTGTCGCGTGTGCCGCTCCGGTGTGGGCGCAGGGTCCGCGCTTCTATCCCGACGATCCGCTCCGCGCGGAGCCCACACCACTCCCGGTCGCCGATATCAATGCGCGAGCGTTGAGCGAAGTACTCGAGCAGGTCAAGAACTCACTGCGGAAGACCGGCGAGCGCCATCCCGCCAATGGCGTCATCCCGGCGCGGGCGGTCAACACGCTCGGCGATGTCATGGACAGCGAGTGGTACGTCAATCGTCATGGCACGCGACGCATGACGATCGACGAACTGCAGCGTGGGTCTGGTAACGCCAATCCACCCGCAGTGGGGGCGCCCCTGCAAGTCCTGGTCGTGAAGACCTTCGGCTTCTATCCTGGTCTGCTGGTGGCGGACAGCAAGGGTCAGCTCTATCTCCTGCGCTTCGATCCCGTCGGCTACGAAGGGCTCGCAACCGGCGCGGAGATGGTGACGTCGCGGCTGTTCTACGCACTGGGCTACCACATCCCAGAGAACTACATCGTGAAGTTCGAACGCGGCCAGCTTGTTGCGAATCCGGAAGGACAGGCCGTCTCGAGCTCCGGCCGGCCACGCGCGCTCGTTGCGACTGACATCGATCTGTTTCTGCGCGGAGTGCCTGTCGGGCCCGGCCAGACCTACCGCGCAGTGGCAACGCGGCTACCCGAAGGGCGCGGGTCGCTGGTCGGGCCATTTCAGGTTTGGGGCACCAGGCGCGACGACCCTAATGACATCGTACCGCACGAACACCGGCGCGACCTGCGCGGGTTGTCCGTGTTCGAAGCGTGGGTCAACAATGCCAACGCCCGCGCCGTCGGTACCCAGGACATCCTCACCACCATCGGCGGCGTCACGCGAATCCGTCATTACCTGATCGACTTCACTCGATCGCTCGGCAGCGGCGTTCAAGGCGGTCCCAAGCTCACCTGGGAAGGCAACGAGCCGGTTCTTCCCAAGCTGAGTGCGATCGGGCGCAACATCGCGGGCATGGGAATCGCCACGCCTGCGTGGATGAAGGCCAAGTATCCCGACCTTCGTGAGGTGGGCGCGTTCGAAGCCAACACGTTCAACCCGGCGGAGTGGACGACGAACCACTCGATCGCGCCGTTCGCCAACCGCCTTCCCGACGATACCTACTGGGCGGCCAAGCAGGTCATGGCGTTCAGCGACGATGACATTCGGGCCATCGTCCAGACCGGCCAGTACAGCAAAGAGGCCGAGGACTGGATTACGGCGGCGCTCATCGAGCGGCGGAACCGGATTGGCCGGACGTTCTTCGCCGGCGTGTTACCGCTCGATCGCTTCCGCGTCACCGCGAATGGACTCGAATTCGACGACCTCGCCGTGACCTACGGGTTCAGTACGACGCGTAGCTACACCATCGAGTGGTACGGCTTCGACAACGCCAGGAACGCGATCCTCGATCAAAGCGGGACAGGCCCCACAGTTCCGTCGAGTGTCCAGGCGCTGGCCACCGGAGCTTATGTGGCGGCGCGTGTCTCGGCGGGCAACGCTGACATGCGAGTCGAAGTGTTTCTCCGCAAAGGAGCCAACGGGTTAGAAGTCGTGGGGCTCGAACGGACCTGGCCAGGCAAAGTTATCTCGATCCCGCCACCGCCGCCGCGTGCCGATCGTCGCGTGTTCGCCGACTTGTCCGTGACTCAGCGCGGGCTCTTCGACACTTTCGCCAAGGCCTATAACGGCTCGCGAGGCACGCAGTTCTCGTCCGAAGAAGTGTTCGACAGACTCACGATCTCCGAGCAGACCACCTTCTATGGGGTCACGCATGCGTTGATGAACACGCGGCTCACCGACATGCAGGGAGCTTCGTTGGGATTGGCGATCGATCGCATCGAGTCAATCGAGCGGGTCGCGGGACAGTACTCGGGACGTAGCGGCGACGAGCAATTCCGGCTCTTTGTCATCCTGAAGCCAAACACACGTGAGGTGCTGGGAAAGAGCAAAGAGTTCTTTCGCGACGAGGAGAACACGGTCTATCACGTGGGCTATCCGCATTCCTACCGACTGGCCGGCAAGGAACCCAATATCCAGATCTCCATGTCCGAGGACGGGCTCCGCGCCGACATCGACGTCGACTACCGTGCGAGCAAGACACCCCAAAGCATGTTCAACGGCCACCTGACGGCGTCCAATTCGGACATCCGCGTCGGCGAAAACTCGAGCATGCATGGCGCACGGTGGGCCGGGCTCATCACGTGGTGGCAGTCGTTTGGACGCCTGGCGCAAGCAGCGCCCGAGCAACCGGATCTGCTCAACCTCGATCGCCCGGATGCGCCGACAGCGCTGCCGCCGGACAGGCCTCTGGGCGCGTCTCCCGAACGTGTGGAAGATGCGGTGCAGGAGTTCCTCACCGACTGGCTCGTTCGGCGTGAGTACGACCAGGCGCTCCAGTTTCTCTCTCCTCGAGCCTACGCCTGCCTGAATCTGAACGAAGATGCGCGCGGCCAGGCGCTCGACGCCGCCGGCGCGCGTCGTGAACTGCGGCGCATCATGACGTACGCCAACGAAAAACTCGGCGCGCACAGCAACCTCACCAGCGTCGTGGCCGCGTTCACGCCACGCGACCCCAAGCGGGTCGTGATCGACCACGCGTTCAAGCGTGAGTTCCTGTTGACACCACTGACGGAGGCGCAGGCCCGGCCGTACTTGTGCGATGGAGCAACCGCGGCTCCGACCGGCGGTGAGTACATCGGCGCCGTCTTCCAGTTCCGGATCGCGGGAGGCGGTCTCTTCGGTCTGCTCTGGGCGCGCGAAGACGGGATGTGGAAGCTGGTCTCGTATCAACCACTGAACCCCTAGCTTCAACATCAGTCGATCGCGTCCATCCTGGGATCGTGCGATAGACTCTTGGCATGAATTCCCGAGTCATTCTGGTTGCGATCGTCGTCGCCGCGTTTGCAGGTGCCGTCGTCTTCGGGCCGGCATCGGCGCAGCGCGCGAGCGAGCTGCAACAGATGCGTCAGGCGTTCTCGGAGCGGAGCGACGCGACGCTCGCGGAGCCATATCGAGGAATTACCTCCGGCGCGCCCGAGCGAGATCTTTTTCCGATTCGCGCCACCGGCGTGTCCACGGAACCCGTGCGCCTCGCGGCACAGGCCTTACTTGCCGCACTGACGGCGGAACAGCGCGCGCGCACAACCTATCCTGTCGACGATGTCGAATGGCGGAAGTGGGCCAATCAGGACATCTACATCCGCCAGGGGGTCAGCTTTCTCGATATGACCGACGCACAACGAGAGAAGGCGTTCGATCTCATTCGCGCCGGTCTGAGCGCGAAGGGTTTCACGCAGACGCGCAACATCATGCGCTTGAACTACACGCTCGGCGAACTGAACGACAACAACTTCGACCGCTACGGCGAGTGGCCCTATTCCCTCACGGTGATGGGTGAGCCGTCTGCAACCGAGCCCTGGGGCTGGCAGTTCGACGGGCACCACGCAGTCATCAACTACTTTGTCCTGCGTGATCAGGTCGTGATGACACCGCTGTTCGCCGGTTCCGAGCCCGTGATCGCGCGCACCGGGAAGTACGCAGGGACTGTGGTACTGCAGGAGGAGCAAACGCGCGGCCTCGCCATGCTCAATGCGCTCGACGCCGCGCAGCGCAAACAGGCGATCGTGTCAGTGAGCAAGACCGGCAACAACAACATCGGCGAAGCCTTCAAAGACAACCAGGTCCTCGACTACGCCGGCATTCGCGCGACCGCCCTCAACGAGGCACAGCGGCGGCAGCTCATCGATCTCGTCGGGCTCTTCGTGTCCAACATGCGCGAGGATCACGCCCGCGTGCGAATGGACGAAGTGCGCCGCCATCTCGATCGCACGTACTTCGCGTGGATCGGCAGCCCGGAAGGCAAGGTCTTCTACTACCGCATCCACAGCCCGGTGATCCTGATCGAATTCGACCACCAGGTGCCGGTTGGCCTGCGCCATCTGTCACCGATGCCGACCCTTCCCAACCCGGAGCACGTCCACGTCGTGATCAGGACGCCCAACGGCAACGACTATGGGAAGGATCTGCTGCGGCAGCACTACGCCCAGCATCCGCATTAACGGTCCAGAACGAGCCGCGTATACTACCGCTGCTCACGAGGTGAATCGATCATGCGGCTCTTACAGCTCCGCCAGAAGGCCTGCTTCAGTCTCTGCATCGCAGGCGCGTTTCTCGCCGTCCAACTGGTGGGCACGGCCCAGCAGACGGTTCCCTTCGATGGCGCTATCCCAGTGGCACCGGCTGGATTCGAGCCGCTGCCGATACCGGCCGAGCCTCTCGAATTCGACACAGCGGAAGTCATGCGCATCCGCGTCGTTCCCATCGCGCGGCAACTGGTGAATCCGTGGAGCCTCGCGTTCCTTCCTCCCTCGACTTCGCTCGGGACAGGGGCAGGCGACGTGACGATGCTGGTGACGGAAAAGGAAGGCCGGCTGCGAATCATTCGAAATGGCGTGCTCGATCCGAAGCCCATTCCTGGTGTGCCCACGGTGCGCGTTCAAGGCCGGTCGGGGCTGATGGAGGTGTTGCTGCACCCGCAGTTCGCGACCAATCGATTCGTCTACTTCACGTATCTGAAACCCGTGAACGAGAAACAAGCGGCGTTGACGGTCGCTCGCGGACGCTTCGACGGATCGGCCATTTCTGAACTCAAGGACATCTTCAGTTGCGGTCCCGGAGTGAGCGGCCCGTCGCGTCTCGCGTGGGGACGTGACGGCAAGCTCTATATGACGACGCCCAGCAGCGGCAACGGCAGCAGTTCGCAGGATCCGAACACCTACGCTGGCAAGGTGCTTCGGCTCAACGATGACGGGACGGTGCCGGCTGACAACCCGTTCACTGGACGCGTGGGACACAAGCCGGAGGTCTACACGTTCGGACACCGTAACTCTCTGGGCCTTGCGGTCAATCCAACGACCGGCGAGTTGTGGCAGAACGAAATGGGACCGAACGGCGGCGACGAGATCAATATCCTGAAGCCGGGCGCCAACTACGGATGGCCGCTCGTCAGCCTTGGTCGGAGCTATCCGGGACCGTGGCAATCACCGACGTTCTCGAAGGACGGATTCGAATCGCCGGTCGTGTACTGGATGCCGTCCATCTCTCTCTCGGGCATGACGTTCTACACCGGGAGCAAGCTTCCGAAGTGGAAGGGCGACGTCTTCGTGGGCGGACAGCGCACCGGCGAGATTCCGGGGACAGGCCATCTCGAGCGCGTCCTCGTCAACGACAAGCTGGAGGAGTTGCGTCGAGAAGCGCTCCTCGTTCCGCTGCGGATGCGTATCCGCGACGTCCGTCAGGGACCCGACGAGCTCTTGTACGTGCTGGTCGATCACGAGAACGGCGGCGTGCTGCGGATTGAACCGTCGGCGACGCCACAGGCGCCGACGAGTTACTCGGCCCGACCGCCCCGGTAAATGAGATTCCGCCGACCTTACTTGTCTTCGAGGCGCGCCCCTCCGAGCATCGATCGCATGCTCCAGTAGTTCCCTTCGTGGCACGCAAACTCGAAGAGGTAGTAGCTCGGATCCTGCTCGAGGGGGAACGTGACCGTCCAAGGCTTCGACCACGTTTCGGGATCGTCCACTGTGACCTCATAGCGGAGCGTCCGTTCGTCGATTCGCGTGAAGCGCTCCGTCATGCGCGCGTGACGTGAGAAGGCACGGTTGACGCCACCACCTTCCTTGAAGTTGGTGGTCTCGACCACCAGTGTCTGCCCTTGCCACGACCCCCGGGCGTCACCCATATACTCGAGGACTCCGGCTCCAACATGTGGCCGTCCATCCAGGTAGACCATGCGCGCCTCATGGATCATCTCGTTGCGGATCACCACGAGTCCAGGTGCTTGAATGATTTGGTTGCCGCTCGAGTTGCCGATGGGCAGCATGGAGCCGAAAGCCCCGCGTGAGATGCAGCGGCCCTGTGGACCGACGTTCGCGGGGCCGTTCAGCGGGCCGCGGGCTTCGTTTGGAATGGCCGCGGTCCGTTTCGCGCCGTCTGGCGTAAGCTGAGGAAACCTGCCGTTCGGCGGATCGACGACCAACGATGTCTGACGCTGCGGCTTGCCGTAATCTCTCCAGTGGTCTCTCGACTCGCCGAAGAAGGCGTCGTTCGCGTTCGTCAGCCGACGCTGCGAGGGAAGTTGTGCGAACTCCTCGTCGGTCAGGGTTGCCTTGTCGCCAAGACTGGAGGGGCGCTCGAGAGGAACGCCCAACATTGTCACGCCCGGCCAGTATCCCTGTAAGTCAGGATCGCCCCACGGCGTCCGAGGTGGTGTCCAGTGCTGGCCGTGCACGAGGACAGTCGATCCGACGAGGGCCAGAGCAACGACAAGGCTGCGCATGGCGCACCTCCCTCCGTTCATGAACGTCCGCGTGAATTCGAGGCGATTATATGGCTGGAGGCACGTAACATGGTCGAACAAATGCACCCTGCCGAACCGACATGGCTCCCCAACCGGATCAACATCAGCAGGCGCCTGGCACTGGTCGGGCTTTCCGGCCTCGTGGTCTCTGCGATGGGCGTCGAGCGCGCATGGGCCCAGGGCCCGCGAAGCTGCGTGCTGACACCCGAGGCCGGTGAAGGGCCTTTCTACCTGGACCCCAAGCTGCTTCGCTCGGACATCACGTCCGGACAACCTGGTGCGCCCCTGGATCTGTCAATGCAGGTTGTGCGAGCGGGAGACTGCGCGACTCTCGCCGGCGCGCGCGTCGATATCTGGCATGCCGACGCGTTAGGGCTGTATTCGGGCTACGCCAAACAGAGCGGCGTGGGCGGCATCTCCACAGAACCCGCCGTCGGGAAGCAGTACCTGAGAGGCACTCAGCTCACCGATGCACAAGGGAACGTGCAGTTCCGCACGATCTTCCCCAGCTGGTACGGCGGCCGCACGCCGCACGTCCACTTCAAAGTCTTTCTCATGAACAAAGAAGTCGTCGCGAGCCAGATCTTCTTTCCCGACGACATCAACAAGGAAGTCTTTGCGCAGTGGCAACCGTATCGGCAGCACGTCTCAAAGCGAAGCACCTTCAACGACAACGACCCGATCAAACAGGGAGTCTTTTCCGAGGTTGCCCGGCAGCGTGGTTCCTACGCGGCCACGGCAGTGCTCGTCGTGGCATCCCGGTAAGGTGACCGCGCTACTTCCACGCCGAGTAGACCGGTTTGCCGATTAAGTAGGCCGGGTTGGCGCCGGGCCGCGGGCGGAATTTCTGGAATCGCCCCGCGTCAACCTCCGCTACATAGAAGTTGCCTTCCTGATCGGTGCTCATGCCGTGCACGCCCCACAGCGTGCCGGAGAAATCCGCGACGGTTCCCCACGCGTATAGCAGATGACCATCCAGGTCGTACTTCAGCATCTTGTGCGTATTGCGGTCGAAGGTCACGACAGCCCGGTCGGCACCGATCTGCACGAAATGGAGACTCGAGGGGCTGACGGCAATCTTCCACTCGGAGAGATAGGTGCCCTTCTCGTCGAAGATCTGGATGCGGTGGTTGTCGCGATCGTTGACGAAGACGCGTCTCGTCTCGAGATCGACGGCCACGCCGTGCACGTTGTTCATGTACCCGGGACGCGTCTCCTTCCCGGGGTCGCCGCGCATGCCGAAGTCGAACTGGAACTTGCCGTCGGCGTCGAACTTCGCGACACGGGTTCCGTTGTACCCATCCGACACGTAGAAGCTCCCATCGGGCAGCCACGCCATGAACGTCGGACGGTTGAAGTGGGTGCCGTCGGCGCCTGGAACATTGGGTGTGCCGATCGTCTGCACGAGCTGCTTGCCGTCGTTGGTGAACTTGTAGATCGCGTGCGTGTGGTCGTCGACCACCCACACGTGCTTCTCCGCGTCGTAGGGACTGATGTACACCGCGTGCGGGCGCTTGAACAGCTTGTCCCACTGCGTCCACTCCTCGATGATCCGTCCATCGGCGTTGACGATCACCAACGAGTGCTCCCAGCGCGAGTCGACCCCAAGCTCGCGGTACGGCGCTGACGCGCCTCGCCAGATCTCCATCCCCTTCGCCGGGTCCTGACCCGATCCGCCCGCTCCTGGCGGCGACGCCGTGTTCGCGTTGCGCCACGGCAATCCCGCGAGCGGAAACAGCACGTTCGGACCGATCTCGGGAAAGAGCCGCGTCTGTGGACGGGCGATCTTCGGCAGTTCGCCCCCACCGAGCAGGAAGACACGATTCGGGCTCTCGGCAAAGATGCCGCGCGCGCCGCCATACGTCCACTGCTCGTGGCCGGGGAGCGTGCTGAGATCCTGCGGCCATCCCTCGACCACCTCGTATGGCCCCGAGACGTCCTGCGCGCCGATCGCGTCCGGCACCGCGGAGAACGCAGCGCCAGGTGCAGCCGCCGCGGGCGCCGCAGCCGACGGCATCAGCCGCCCGCCCAGCGGGATGCCTGCAACGAGACCCACTACGAGCGCCAATGCCGCCGCCGCTGTTCTGCTCATGCCATCCCTCTGCGCCTGGCTTGTGGCGCGGTCCGCTCTATTTCAGCTGGTCGGCCACCTTGGCAATGCCGGCCTTCGCGCAGGCTTCCTCCTGCTCCTGACCGCCGGGCGCGCCGCTCAGTCCAACGCCACCGATGGTTTCCTCACCGATGTTGATCGGCATCCCGCCACCGAGCGGGATCACGTCGGCCAGCATCCGCTGACCCTGATTCACGGTTTCGGTGCGCTTCGCCCAGGCCGAGGATGGTTGTCGAAAGGTACGCGCGGTGTAGGCCTTGCGGCGCGCGAGCTCGATGTTGTGCGGGTTCGCGTTGTCGCCCTGAAGGAACACGCGCAACCGGCCAGCACGATCGACCACGGCGACGGACGTGTTCGCGCCGCACTCCTGGCTTGCCGTCTGGGCGATCGTCAGCGCCATGCGGAGCGATACATCTCGCTGCGTGAGGACCTGGGCGGCAGCAGGGTTCGGCAAGGACAGGATCGCGGCTGCTCCTGCCGCGACGCCAAGGCGGAACGTCATAGAGAGCCTCCGAGTCGGCCTGAGTCTAGCGCAAACCCCACGTGAGCCGGCGCAGGACGTTTCTCGGACTTTTCGGGGGTCAGCGGGCCCGATCGATAGACTCGCGAATCAGGTGTGCAGTCCGACTGATTCGAACAAGACTTCCGAGGGCAAGCCGACATACTGCTCCGCGAGGCTCGTCATCGCGGCACGCGAGCTGGTGAGGTAATCGAGATCGGCAATCTGACGCTGATGGTCGAACGCGTTCTCGTCAGGAGACCTATGCAGCGTTGACGTCATCCACCACGAGAAGCGCTGCGCCTTCCAGACGCGACGAAGGCAGACATCCGAGTATTCGTCCAGCCACTCTGTGCGGCCGCGCTCGTAGAACGCCTTCAACGCTCGCGCAAGCACCAGGACGTCCGACGCTGCGAGGTTGAGTCCCTTCGCGCCGGTCGGCGGCACGATGTGCGCAGCGTCGCCCGCGAGGAAGAGCCGCCCGTGACGCATCGGCGCAGCGACGAAACTGCGCATCGGCGTCACGCCCTTCTGGATGATGCGGCCCACCGTCGGCGACCACCCGTCGGTCGTCGTCATCCGCGTCAGCATCTCCTGCCAGATCGCATCGTCTGACCAGTTTTCAATTGGCTCGTCGGGAGGCACTTGAAAATAGAGTCGCGTGATCTTCGACGAGCGCATGCTGAACAGCGCAAACCCGCGCTCGTGGCACGTGTAGACGAGTTCGTCGCAGGACGGTGGCACCTCGGCGAGGATCCCGAGCCAGCCGAACGGGTAGACACGTTCGTAGATTTTCAGCACGCCATTCGGAATCGACGGACGACAGATGCCGTGAAATCCATCGCACCCGGCGATGAAATCGCAGTGGACCTCGTGTTCGGTATCACGATGCGTGAACCGAAGCACAGGGCCGGAAGAGTCGAGATCGCCGACCGCCACGTGCTCGGCCTCGAAGTAGAGCGGGCGTGCGATCGCCGTCCGCGCTTCGATCAAGTCATGGACGACTTCGTTCTGCCCGTAGACCGTGATGGCCTTGCCGCCGGTCAGGTCAGCGAGATTAATGTGATGGCGTCTCCCCTGGAAGCTGACGTAGAGCCCGTCATGTCTGAGGCCTGCGCGTCGGAGCCCCGCCCCGACACCCATCGCGTTGAGCAGATCCACCGTGCCTTGCTCGAGCACGCCCGCCCTCACGCGATCGATCACGTACTCGCGGCTGCGATTCTCGACGATGACCGAGTCGATGCCGTTGAGATGCAGCAGGTGTCCAAGCAGCAGCCCTGCCGGACCTGCACCGACGATTCCGATTTGCGTCCTCATGTACGGTACGAGGGTGCGACGGGGCGAAGGTGCGAGGGTCCAGTCCGAGGGTGCGAGGGTCCAGTCCGAGGGTGCGAGGGTCCAGTCCGAGGGTGCGACAGTACAGCGTGAGGGTTCGGCAGGAGCGGGAACCTTCGTGCCTTCGCCCCCTCGGACCGCACCGTCGCACCCCGCACCATCGCCCCCTCGGACCGCATGTTTCTCCTTCTAGAATCCGCTACTGCAGACAAAATTCGCCGCGTCATCGGTGCTGCCGCTGCCCTTGTACTTCGCCACCAACTGATACTGACACAACGGCCGTGAGCGTGTTGTAAGGCCGCTTGCGGAGACTTGGTCGTTGGCACAGAATGGCCGCGCCGTAAGAAGAACCGGAGGACTCTGTGACCCAACGTATACGAAACCTCGATCGGCTACTGGTGGTCACGGGGTTCTGCGTGACTGGCCTGACGGCGACGGCGGGCGCTCACCACTCCTTCGCCATGTACGATCAAACAACCACCAAGACGATGACGGGCACGCTCGTGCGCCTGATTCCCGGCAGCAGCCATTCGCAGATCGTGTTCGACTTGATGGACGCAGCAGGAACACCGGCGCTGACCCCTGATGGCAAGCCGGTGAAATGGCAGGTGGAACTCGGCTCGGCTGCCAACATTGCGCGGCAAGGCGTAACGGTCAAGACACTCACGCCCGGCACCGTGGTCACGGTGACGCTCTTTCCACAACGCAATGGCGCGAATCAGGGGGCGATTGCCGGTCCGCTGGTTCTCTGCGGCACGACGCTGCCAACGGGCGGGTGCACGCCTCAAACCGGCACAGTCATGAAGCCGCCGGCAAACTAACTAACCGAGTTGCCCTGTGACCTCAGTGGGAGGCGTCACGATGAATCGGACAGGTCTTGTCGCTCTCGGGTGGATGGCTATCGCGCTCACAGTGGTCGCGTATGCGCAGCAAGATCAGGGCACGCGAACGAGGGAGGCAGCACCAGCGCGGCCCGTCGTGCGGTCGACGACTCCTCCGCCTGGCGTCACACCACTACCAGTCGACATGTTCACCAGCAAGAACTTCTATCTCGATCGAAAGTTCTGGGCCGACAAGCGTTACGCACGCTGCAACACACCCAATCAACTCTGGCAACACAATCTCGGCGACAACCCGCTTGGCTTCTGGGGCGACTGCGACAGCGACATCCCGATCGAGAAGATCGTGAGTCCCTATCCCTATAAGACCGCGGTGGAGCATTACAACGCGCAGCTCGAGGAAACGAAGAAGGCAGGTGGTCCGACCAACCACACGTGGCAGACACTCCCGAAGTGGGACGGGTTTTACGTGCGAAGCGGCCTGGACGATGTGTGGATTTACGGCAGCAAGATGAAGGCGAACACCCTGGTTCCACTGCTGACGCCGGAATACCAGAAGCGCTTCATCCAGCAGCAGTACCACGAGACGGTGAGCAACTCCCCACAGTGGAGTGCATCGTTCTGCTATCCGGAAGGACTGATGCGATGGTGGTCGCTGCCGGGCCCGAGTGGTGTGTTTGAGGTCATGATGAACCCGCACCAGGTGCAGTTCCTCTCAGGGACTGCCGGCAACCTGCTCCGCCGCGTCCTGATCGGACGCAAGCATGTCCAGGAAGTGCCGCAATGGTTCGGTGAGACGGTCGGTTTCTGGAACGGCAACACGCTCATCGCCTGGACGGCGAACGTGCAGGGCTGGACGCTGACCCACAACATGTTCGAGTACAGCAACTCGATGGAGATCGTCGAAGTGTTTCGGCCGAATGCCGACGGCAAGACGATCAGTTGGGAGGCGACCTTTTACGATCCAGAGGCCTTCGTGCGGCCCGTTCATGCGGTGACGACTCTCAATCTCACCAAGCGACTCGACGACCCGGTGACCCGACACACCTACGTCGAGTGCCGCGTCGCGAGCACGATCGTCAACGGTCCTGACGGGAGACCGGTGCAGCTCACGTTCGGAGATCCGGGGTACATCGACTACTTCGGTCGCCCCTGGGCGCAGAACTGGGAAGAGCACTTCGAGAAGGGCTGGGAGAAACCGGAGAACTGACTATTTCGCCTCGAGACCGCCCGTGACCCCTTCGATCTGATGGCCGATAGCCAGCTTGCGCGCCCGCATGATCTCCGCCGGTGACGCCACCTTCGGATCGACCCTGGCCTGCGCACACGTGAAACCGCGCAGTGTGCACTCCGACGTCGTGTGAATGATGCCACGCTCCTTCATCAGCCTTGCCATGAGCGCGACGGCATCCTCGTGAATGATCACGGCGTTGTTCGGCACGAACGTCCCGACACCGATGGCGTAGTCAATCGGCATCAACGGTTCGACGCTGGATCCGAACTGCCCGTCGTTCTTCTTGCCGAGGTCATGCGCGGCAAGGTCCGCGCCCTTGTCGATCAAATACTGAATCAGCGGGATATCGCCGATGTTGGCGGCGGCCATCAGCGGCGTGATGCCGTAATCGTCGGGCTGATTGACGTCGTTCCCGAGTTCGACGAAGAGCGTCACCACCTGCAGCCGCTCCCCAGGTAACTTGCCGCGGTGGTAGCCGTGAATGAATGCGAGGCCGGCCGCAGCCGACAACATGGTCTCGCCATCTTTCGAGGTGATTTTGGGATCGGCGCCACGATCGAGCAGCAGCTTCACCAACTCGAGATCCGCCGCAAATGCAGCGCGCATCAGCGCAGTGGCAAAGACGATGCGAGGAGAGCCTTCGCGCATGCGGGCGCGCGGGGTGTTGTTGACGATCGCGTTGGGGCTCGCGCCGGCATCGAGCAGCTTGCGAATGAGCGGCATCGGATCCGCCGTGACCATCCACGGGAAGTTCGGCGCCGTTTCCATGTTGCGGCGATCGACCGCCCAGAACAGCGGTGTGAACCGCTGGGCGTCGGCCTTGTTGACGTCGGCCTTGCTGTCCACGAGATACGCTGCCACCTCGTAGTTGCCGTTGAAGATGGCCATCGACAGCGCCGTCTTGCCGTCGCCACCCCCGGCATCGATGTCGGCGCGGGACGCCACCAGGAGACGTGTCATCTCAACGTCGCCTTCGCGCGCCGCAAACATGAGCGGCGTCAGCCAGCCACTGGCGAATTCCTCTGGCTTTGGATCCGTACGGTTCGCGAGTGGTGTGCGTCCCTCGAACCCGCGCCCGTTGGCGGCGGCGACGTAATGCGATCGCGCGTTGACGTCGGCGCCGGCCTCGATCAGCATCCTGGCTGCGTCGACGTGTCGCTCCGACACCGCCCACATCAGCGCCGTCGTCCCGCCCCAGGCCTCTATCGCGTTGACGTCTGCACCTGCTTCCACGAGCACGCGAATCGCACCGGTCTTGCCTGTGCGAGCCGCCATCATCAGCGTCGTGTCACCGACGGCGCTGAGCGGCGCATTCGCGTCAGCTCCCGCCTTGAGCAGCCGATCGATCATCGACTCGCTGCCGTTGACGGCTGCCAGTTGCAGCGGCGTCACGCCCTCTCGAGTGCGCGCCGTCGCACGTGCGCCCGCGTTGATCAACAGATCTGCCAGATCGAGGTCGTCACGCTCTGCTGCCCAGTGCAGTGCCGTCGTACCATCGACCTGTGGCACGTTGACGTCGGCCTTGCGAGCAATGGCCGCGCGAACGGCTTCTCGGTCGCCGCGCATCGCGGCGTCGGCGACGTCAGCAGTCGCGGCACGGACGATCACCGCAGCCAGGAGAAGAAAACTCAGAGAGAACAGTGTCGTGCGTCTCATGCGGCTACTGTCGGTCACTGTCGTTGGTGCCCTTGGTGCGGCCCAGCCACTCGACCAGGCGCTCCAGTTCTTCGTCCTGCAGCTTGGCACCGCGCTCTCGCATGTCCAGTGTCACCACACGCCAGCGATCGGGACTGAAGCGAGCGGCGTCGACCCGCTCGATCGCGTGGCACGAGGTGCACGCTCGCTTCAAGAGCGCCTCGGCTTCACTGTCTGTGAAGAACGTCGTCACTTCGCGCGCAACGTACGTGCGGGGGAACGGCTTCGTCGTCGGGCCGAAGCGCACTTCCAGCCAATCGAGAAGGACGCCTCTTTCCTTCTCTGCCAACGGCACGTCCAGGCCGCGGTGCTTTGCCGTGATGAGCGAGTCCCAACCCGATCGATCGAGCGCGTTGTACGCGTAATCGTCGATACCGTGGCACGAGGTGCAGTTCTTGAAGATCACCTGCCGTGCAGGGCCCTGAGGTGGAACGACTTGAGGACGCGTAACGCGAGGGGCGAGCTGGGCTCCTAACGGAGCCACGAAGCACGCGAAGAGCACGAAGGGCGCGACGGCCGATCTCATGCAATCTCCAGCGGCTGCAGCCGGCCGGTGCTCGTCCCCAGCTTGTCCATGTCGATGCCGTAGAGATGCAGAAGGCTGAGCAGCATGTTTGACGTCCGCTGCGTGTTGTCGGGGAACACGAGATGGCGGTTCCCCTTGAACGTGCCGTCGATCCCGCCGACGAGCACCACCGGCACCTTCTCGTGCGCGTGCCGATGCGAGTTGCCCATGTTGCTCCCCTTGTAGATCAGCACGTGATCGAGCAGCGTGCCGTCGCCGTCGGGAATCGCCTGCAGCTTCTCGCAGAAGTACGCCAGGTTCTGCACGTGATAGCGATTGACCTTCGCGTAGTTCGCCACGTTCTCCGGCTTGTCGCCATGATGTGAGGTGCCGTGCCAGCCACCTGTGAACCCGGACTCCGGGAAGCTGGCGCCGCTCAGGTCGCGGCCGAGCATGAACGTGACCGACCGCGTGATGTCGCCCTCGAACGCCAGCGCCATCAGGTCGTACATCAATCGGAAGTGGAGATGCTTGCTCTCC
>Ga0247825_10000143_pt1 | contig 40928 bp, 39 predicted proteins | sample 13C_Vanillin_Day_FD_194413 | JGI IMG/M metagenome (GOLD analysis project Ga0247825, IMG submission 194413) | Soil microbial communities from agricultural site in Penn Yan, New York, United States - 13C_Vanillin_Day48 | ecosystem: Environmental > Terrestrial > Soil > Agricultural land | place...
CCGCCCACCCTCCCACGCATTCGCGACGCGGAGGGGCGATGGCATGCACCGTTCATTTACAGGTGGGTGCGCGTGAACCAGCTCGAGCAAATCTACGAGCAGGATCGATCCGAACCGATCCCACTCGTCTGGTTTCGCGACTGGAAGCTGGTGCAATCCGCCAATGCCGCCGCCGCGCCGTTGATGCTCCTGGGAGCAGACAGCTACGGGCGCGACGTCTTCACGAGACTGCTGTTCGGCGCTCGTGTGTCGCTTGGCCTGGCGATGGTGGCGGCCGTAGGGGCGTTGATTCTGGGTGTCGTTGTCGGTGGGTTGGCAGGATATGCCGGCGGGTCGACCGACGATGTTCTCATGAGGGCGACCGACTTCGTGCTCGTGTTGCCGACGATGTACGTGGCGTTGGCTCTGCGTGCCGCGCTGCCGCTCGTTCTGTCACCGCGAGTCGTCTTCCTCGTGCTCGGCGCCATCTTCGCGATCGTCGGCTCGCCGTTCTTCGCGCGGGGTGTGCGGGCCATCGTGCGCTCGGAGCGCCAACTCGATTACGCGGTCGCCGCCATGTCGCTCGGGGCCGGCCACCTGCGCGTACTCGCTCGGCACCTTCTGCCTGCGGCCCGGGGCTTCATTGCCGTTCAGGTCACGATGCTCGTGCCCGCGTTCATCATCGCCGAAGCGACGCTGTCGTTCGTGGGTCTGGGATTTCCGGATCCCACGGCCAGCTGGGGCACGATGCTCCACGACGCGTCGAGTATCCGCGTGTTCGCAGATTTCCCGTGGCTTCTCAGTCCTGCCGCGGCGATGTTCCTGGTAGTGTTGGCGCTCAATCTCGTCCTCGAGCGATCGGAAGTCAGCCGAGCCCAGATACAATCGACATGATGGGTCGAAAAGCGGTTCGCACATTTGGCCGCCGCGTGGCGGTGGTGGCGGCCGTCGGCTTCGGCTATCTCTCTTACGTCTACCTCACATTGCCCGACGTCCGGGCCCTCAAGACCACCAACCCGGCTACCACGGCCTTCATCGAGCTGAGAGGCCGCGAAGCGGTGGCGGAGGGGAAGAAACCGCGCCGTGTTCAGCAATGGCTGAGCTATCGAAAAATCTCGCCGAATCTGACTCGCGCAGTGCTCGTTGCCGAGGACGATGCCTTCTGGCAGCACGAAGGACTGGATCTGAGACAGCTGGAAGAATCGCTCGAGGTCAACTGGGTGAGTGGGAGCTTCGTGCGAGGCGGAAGCACCATCACCCAGCAGCTCGCCAAGAATCTGTACCTGTCACCCTCGAAGAACCCGGTTCGGAAGCTGAAGGAGCTCATCATCGCAAGGCGGCTCGAAGCCGAACTCGACAAGGCGCGGATCCTCGAGTTGTACCTGAATGTCATCGAGTGGGGTGACGGGATCTACGGCGCCGAAGCGGCAGCGCGGGCCTATTTCGGGAGCAACGCTGCCAGCCTCGGGCCATCGCAATCGGCTCTGCTCGCAGGAGCCATCATCAACCCGCGCGTCCTGAATCCCGCCCATCCGAGCGTGAGGCTGCGTCGCCGGCAGGAAATCATTTTGAGGCGGATGGGATCCATCACCCCGCCGGTGCCGGACGTGCAGGCTGCGCCAATCGTGGATGCCGCTCTTCCGCAGGGCCAGCCGCTCGAAGGTGTCGTGGCGCCGGGCGACCCTGACGCGACCTCTCCAGCTGCGGCACAAACGGGCGAGCCGTCGCCAGCAGAACCTGACGCGAATGCTCCGGCGTCGCCGGAACAGCCAGACGAGGTGCGCTGAGCGCGTGCATGCTCGCAACTCGTGCACGGAATACGCATGGCGCTTCGCAGATCTGCACCGCACAGCTTGACACCCCTTTCTCCGCGTTCTTATACTCACCACCACCGGCATAGACAGCCAAATCTGAGCTGTGTTCTACAGGCGGACCCCTCCCCCGGGTCACGTTTGAACCGTCGCCGATTGTGTAGATGGTAGTGACTCGCAGGGCATGATCAACTACACCGGATCACTCACGTCGCTGATGCAGGACATCGTCGCTCGCGTGCCGACGTTGTCGTTCATCGACATGGCCGACGTGCTGGTGTTTGCGCGCTTCGGGCGCTCACACGCTGAAGGCGCCTTTGCCACGTGTCATTCCCTGGGCCTTCCGCCGAGCGAGCCTGGGTACTATTTCTGGAGAGATCGCGAGACGGGACGTGTGACGCGCCGCTCGGAGTGGTTCGTCACCAAGTCACCCCTGGTGACGATCGGCACACGCCGGATGAAGTACATGATGTCGTTTGCGCTGCCGCGGTTCTGCGATCAGTCGCTCGACCGCTCGCGCAAGGGGCGATTCTATCCGGGCGCCGAAGCGTGGATGGCAAAGCTCGACACTGTCGTTCACGAGCTCTATCACATCGATCCGGATTACACCGGCATTCGTCGTCTCGAGCGTGAGGACGGGACTTATTCGGCCAATTGCCACAGCGCCCGCTTCTTCGAGCAGGTGGCAGAGATGGTTCAGGTGTATCTCGAGTCGCGCCCCGACCCGGCGACCTTCGATTTTCTCCGGCACGACTTCTCGACGCTCGAACATCGGCATGGAGGTGTGGTCGGCACGAGCTTCCGTACGTTCCCGTCGTTCCCGCAGCGCTACATCGAGCGGCTTTCCACGCAGCTCCCGTGCGAGCCCGATACGCCCGACATCAAGATCGAGCCGTTACGCGCCCCGCAGCAGCCCACCCATTACACGCAGGACGATCTGCACATCAGACAGTTCGCGAAGCAGGTGACGCGGCGCCTCGTCAGGAAGGGTCAGTTCAGAGCTGCGTGATTCGGACGGCGTGCGCCGAGGTAGCGGGCCGACCAGTACCTCGTGCTGAGGCGTTCCACGCGGACGACCCCGGTTGAGCTGGGAGCATGCACGAACTGGTCGCCACCGATGGCGATAGCGACGTGCGTGGGCCCCGGCGCAACAGTGGAGAAGAACAACAGATCGCCCGGTGCCACTTCGCTGTCCCTGATCGATACTCCCTGCTCAAACTGATCTCGGACTTCTCGCGGTAAGGCGACGCCATACTGGGCGTACACGTACTGCGTGAACCCGCTGCAATCGAACCCCCCGGGACCGGAGCCGCCTTCCCGGTAGGGTACCCCTTGTAAGGCCAGGGCGGTCCCCACCACGGCCGTGTCGGCAACTGAGGGTTTGCCGCTCACGTCGCCTGCCTCAGCCTGGGTCCGCCTTGGTCCCGGGAAGGGCCGCGGAACTGCGCCGCTCGACGCGCAGGCCGCTGTCATGGCAAGCGTGCCGACGATGGCCACGATCCCTGGAAGCCGCATCCGGAACACCCTCGTAGAAGTATCGGCGCCTCGGTCCGCTAACCCTATCTGTCAGAGCAGTTACAGCGTCGTCGCCTTGACAGCTCGACAACCGTCAGGGCACAATTCGATCAGGCCCAGTATCGTACATGGAACAGACGCTTCTGCTCAACGCGTCGTACGAGCCGCTCAAGATCGTCCACTGGCAGAAGGCGGTGACGCTGTGGTGCCAGGGGAAGGTCGAGGTGATCTCCGTGTACGACAGGGAGATCCGGGCCGTTTCCATCAGCTTCAAGCTGCCGTCGGTCATCCGACTGCTGCGCTACATCAAGATCAAGCGCCGCTTCGACTACGTGCCCTTCTCCCGGGCGAATATCTACGCTCGCGACGACCATCAGTGCCAATATTGCGGCGACGGCTTCCCAACGAGCGAGCTGACATTCGACCATGTCATTCCGGTGGCGCAGGGTGGCCGAAAAGACTGGGAGAACATTGTCAGCTGCTGCGTGACCTGCAATCGGAAGAAAGGGGGGCGTACGCCGGCCGAGGCCGGCATGCACCTGCGACGCGCCCCGAAACGACCGGCTTCGGCGCCAGCCATTCGCATTACGGTTGGTCTGCGGAATGCACCTGAAAGCTGGCGTGATTACCTCTACTGGAACGTCGAGCTGGATGACGACTCTTGAGGGCTCGTGAGCTCAAGCCCCAGCTCCAAACCCTGAGCCCTGAGCCCTAAGCGTCATCAGCTCAAAGCCCTATCTATGTCCCCTCCGAACGTATCTGGCGTTCGCCCATCGCGGGCGATCGAGGGCGGCCGCATCACGATTGAAGGCGCCGGTTTTCCCGTCGATGAGCCGCAGCTACCGGAAGTGCGCGTCGGCGATGCACGTGCCCGCGTCGTATACGCTTCCTCCACCCGCCTCGGCGTGCTGGTGCCATTCGGGCTCGAAGGCGGTCGCGCCTCGATTCACGTGGACGGCCAGAACGCCTTTGTGGACGTGGCTGCGCCGTTCGCGACCGGACTGCATCAAGTGGACAACCCGGTGTTCGATCGTGACGAGAATCTGTACGTGACGTACAGCGGCACCCGTGGACAGCAGGTTCCTGTCTCCATCTTCCGCGTACGACCCAATGGGACTCGCGAAGCGTTCTGCACCGGTCTCGTCAACCCGACCTCGATGGCATTTGGTCCCGACGGCAACTTGTACGTCTCCAGCCGATTCGAGGGAGCGGTGTACCGTGTGGACCGGGACGGGCGGGTCGAGCCATTTGCGACCGATCTCGGCGTGCCTTGCGGGCTGGCGTTCGATCGGGACGGTCGGCTGCTCGTCGGCGATCGATCGGGCACGATCTTTCGAGTGGATCCCGGCGGACAGGCGACCATGCTCGCGTCGGTGCCATCGAGCGTGGCGGCCTTTCACCTCGCGTTCGGACCGGATGGGGCGCTTTATGTCACGGCGCCCACGCTTTCGCCCTACGATTCGGTCTTCCGCGTCGATGGCGACGGCAGCGTGACGATTCGCTATACGGGTTTCGGACGCCCGCAGGGGATTACGTTCGGCCCGGGCGGGGAACTCTTCGTCGTCGAGGCACTCGCCGGAGCGAGCGGAATCTACCGGCTTCCTCATACGGGCCCTCCCGAGCTCGTGCTTGCCGGACCTGGCCTGGTGGGACTCGCGTTCGGCGCCGAGAGCGTCATCGTCTGCTCGAACGAGACCGCTTACAGACTGCGGCTTCCTTCCATGTAGAACCCCCCGGGTTACAATCGCGGCGCCGATGTCGCAGCTGTTCCAGCGAAAACCCATTGCAAGCCTGCTCCGAACAACAGATGACGGCAACTCGCTGCGTCGGGTCATGGGTGCGTCCGATCTGATCATGCTGGCTATCGGAGCGGTGATTGGGGCGGGGATCTTCTCGTCGATCGGCACGGCCGCGGCCGGCGAGGTTCTGCCATCGGGCGAGGTCGTCCGGTATGGTGCCGGGCCGGCGCTGGTGCTGTCGTTCGTCCTGCTCGGCTTCGTGTGCGGGCTTGCGGCGCTCTGCTATGCGGAGCTGGCGGCCATGATCCCGCAAGCGGGAAGCGCCTATGCCTATTCGTACGCGACGCTTGGCGAGCTGACGGCGTGGATCATCGGCTGGGATCTGATTCTCGAATATGCCATCGGTAACATCGCCGTGGCGATCGCGTGGAGCGGCTATTTCACGTCGCTGCTGACGGCCTTTGGAATCATTCTGCCGGACTACCTGACACACGGGTACCGAACCGCGCTTCTGAGCGCCGATCCTGCCGTCAACGCCCTCCTTCAGACGGCGCCTCGCATCGCAGGCGTGCCGCTGCTGCTGAACGTGCCAGCATTTGCCATCGTGATGCTGGTCACCTGGCTGCTGTATATCGGTGTCAAGGAAAGCATTCGGGCCAACAACATCATGGTCGCCGTGAAGCTGGTGGTCCTGGGGCTGTTCGTCGTCGCGGGCGGACTGCACGTCAACCCGGATAATTTCGTGCCGTTCGCGCCAAATGGCTGGCGCGGCATCCATCAGGGCGCGGCGATTGTGTTCTTTGCGTACATCGGGTTCGATGCCATCTCGACGGCTGCCGAAGAAACGCGTGACCCCCAGCGCAACATGCCCATCGGCATCCTCGGCGGGCTCGCCATCTGTACTTTGATTTACGTGGTCGTCGGCATTGTGGCGACCGGCCTCGTGCCGTACCAGCAGCTTCGGGCGGCCGATCCGCTCGCGCAGGCCCTCGAACTCGCCGGCTTACCCACGGTGGGCGCCATCGTGGCGTTCGGGGCGGTGGTGTCGATCACGGCGGTGCTGCTGGTCTTTCAGTACGGGCAACCACGTATCTTTTTCGCCATGGCGCGGGACGGGTTACTGCCGGGGTGGGCGGCGAAGATCCATCCGGTGTACCGTACGCCGCATGTCACCACGCTTGGGACGGGCATCGTTGTGGCCGTCGGCGCGCTCGTCATGGACGAGAACGAAATCTACGACCTGACGAATATCGGCACGCTGGCGGCCTTCGCCATCGTGTGCGTGGGAGTGCTCGTCCTCCGCACGGTCGAGCCGGATCGTCCTCGTCCATTTCGCGTGCCCGCACTGCCGCTCGTGGCGCTGGGGGGCGCGGCGGCGTGCCTGTATACGATGCTCGGCTTGCCGCGGCAGGCGTGGGAACGCTTCGGGGTGTGGCTCGCGCTGGGACTTCTCCTGTACTTCTTGTACGGGTTCAGACACAGCCGGTTGCACGAGAGAGGTTAGTTTTAGAGGCTAGAGGCTAGAGGCTAGAGGCTGGAGGTTAGGGGTTGGAGGCTAGAGGTTGGCTGCCGGGACTAGAATTCCCTGATGCGGGCGCCAGCGTTTCCATCGGTGGCACGCGCGGTCGCGCGTTCGGTTGCCGGACGACGTAACGTTCAAGCGGCCTACATCTTTGGCTCGACGGCAACCGGCCGGTCGCGTCCAGAGAGCGACGTGGATGTCGCGGTCCTGCTGGCCCAACGCCCCGGGCGGGGCCGGACCTTGACCGACCGGCTGCGGCTCATTGCCGATCTCGATTCAGCCCTGCACCGGTCGGATGTCGACGTCGTGATCCTCAACGACGCGCCGCCGCTGCTAGCGCATCGCATTCTCTCCAAGGGCAGGCTCGTGTTCGAGCGGTCGGCTTCTGCCCGTGTGCGATTTCAGGTGAGAACCGCTGCCCGCTACCTGGATCTGATTCCCATGTTCGAGACGCACATCCGCTATCTTCGGAAGAAGGTGCGCGAGGGCCGGGTCGTTGGTTGATCGTTACGTCGTGCAGGCGCGGGTCGCGAAGATTCGCGAATACGTCGCACTTCTACGAAAGATCCGCGGCATGACCGTCGGGCCCCTACGAGCTCGAGGACGAGCGCCCACACCCGGTTGCTCTCTTCGAGCCCGTAAATGCCACCGATGTGCGGGTGGTTCAGGGCGGCGAGCAGTTGCGCTTCGCGCTTGAAACGGGCAACCCGATCGGGGTCATTCGCAAAGACAGCGGGAAGCACCTTGATCGCGACGTCGCGATTGAGGCTGGTGTCGCGCGCGCGATACACCTCGCCCATCCCGCCCGCGCCAAGCGGCGCGGCAACTTCGTACGGTCCCAGGCGCATGCCTGTCTGTAACGCCAACGGGTCAGAGTATAGCCAGTGGCGAGCGTGATAGGATGAGAGTTTCGACCTTCCGCCAGAGGGCGGATAAACGGAGAAGCTTCGGCTAGAGCGCGCAGCAGAATTAGCTCGCGCGGGTGACCGCGAACGGGGCCGCCCCACCGGGCGCGGAGGCGTGACCCGTGATCATGGCTTTTCGCTGAGCACCCGGTGGGGCTGTTCGCGGGCAGGCCCCGCCAGCGGCTAATTCTGCAACATGCTCTTAACAGGGGCCCATGGCTCACGACTGGATCGCGGTGCGCGGCGCCCGCGTCCACAACCTCAAAAACATCGACGTCGACATCCCCCGGCACAAGCTGGTGGTCATCACCGGTCTGTCCGGGTCGGGCAAATCGTCGCTCGCGTTCGACACGATTTACGCCGAGGGCCAGCGTCGGTATGTCGAGTCGCTCTCTGCCTACGCGCGACAGTTTCTCGAGCAGATGGAGAAGCCGGACGTCGATCTGATCGACGGGCTGTCGCCGGCCATCTCCATCGAGCAGAAGACGACGGGATCGAATCCGCGATCCACGGTCGGCACCGTCACGGAAATCTACGACTACCTGCGCCTGCTGTTCGCCAACATCGGCGTGCCGCATTGTCCCAATTGCGGCAAGGAGATTACCAGCCAGTCGCTCGAGCGCATCGTGGACATGGTGATGCTCTACCCCCAGGACGAGCGCATCAACGTGCTCGCGCCGATTGTCCGAGGCCGCAAGGGCGAGTTCAAGAAGGAGCTGGCCGGCCTCCGGGGTCGGGGTTTCACGAAAGCGCGAATCGATGGACAGTTCCGCGCGCTCGACGAGGATGTCAAGCTGGATCGCCGGCGCAACCATACGATTGAGGTGGTCATCGATCGTCTCATCGTCCGTGGTGGTATCGAGCGCAGGCTCACCGAGTCGGTGGACACGGCGCTGCAGCTTGCCGACGACATCGTCGTCATCAACACGTACGACGGCGGTGACCGCCTGTTCTCTCGCCGGCTGGCGTGCGTCGATTGCGGCCTCAGCATGCCCGAGATGACGCCGCGGGCATTCTCGTTCAATTCGCCTCACGGCGCGTGCCAGGACTGTCAGGGCCTGGGCGCCACGATCGATTTCGATCCTCTGCGCGTGATCCCCGACGAGTCGAAATCGCTGGCGGCGGGCGCCATCGCGCCGTGGGCACGCGGAGATCGCAAGCTGGTCCGGGACGCGTTGCAGGCGCTGTCGCGCGATTTTGGTATCGATCTGGATGTCCCGTTCGCACGTCTCCCGAGGAAATCGCGCGAAGTGTTGCTGTTCGGATCGGGACCCTTCGAGGGGCTGCTCCCGAACCTGCGCCGGCGGTACGAGGAAGGGTCGTGGGCCGAGCAGGAGGAGCTGGAGCTGTACCGCACGCTGCGTCCCTGTCCGACGTGCCGTGGCCAGCGATTGAAGAAGCAGAGCCTCTCGGTGAAGGTCAAGAGGCGGAATATCTCGGACTACGTGGACCTGCCCATTTCGGAAGCGCTCGACGTGTTCGAGCGGCTCGAGCTGACCGACCGGGAAGCGATCATCGCCGAGCGAATCCTCCGAGAGATTCAGGATCGCCTGAGGTTTCTCGCCGGGGTCGGCGTCGGCTATCTCACGCTCGGCCGGAGTGCCGCCACGTTGTCGGGAGGCGAAGGACAGCGCATCAGGCTCGCGACACAGATCGGCGCGAACCTCACCGGCGTTTTGTACGTCCTCGACGAGCCGTCCATCGGTCTCCACCAGCGCGACAACCGAAAGCTGCTCGCGACGCTGGCGCGGCTCCGCGATCTGGGGAACACCGTCATCGTGGTCGAGCACGACGAAGAGACGATTCGCACGGCCGATTACCTCATTGACCTCGGTCCGGGCGCGGGCGACCTGGGCGGTCACGTCATCTTTCAGGGGACGCCGGCCGAACTCGAGAGAATCTCGTCCGGTTCTTCACTGACGGGCGCCTACATGACGGGACAGCGAGCCATTCCGACGCCGAAGGCCCGCCGGCCGCACATGAAGGGCGAGCTGGTCATTCGAGGGGCGCGCGCTCACAACCTGAAGAACATCGACGTCCCCATTCCTCTCGGCGTGCTCACGGCAGTCACCGGTGTCAGCGGGTCGGGGAAGTCGACGCTGGTCAACGACATCCTGTACCGATCGCTCGCGAAGACGCTCTATCGAGCCGGCGACGAGCCCGGCGCCCATGACCGGATAGACGGCATCGAGCTCATCGACAAGGTCATCGACATCGACCAGTCGCCGATCGGTCGCACCCCCCGCAGCAATCCAGCCACCTACACGGGACTCTTCACGTTCATTCGCGATTTGTTCGCGATGATGCCAGACGCGAAAGCCCGCGGTTTCAAACCGGGTCGGTTCTCCTTCAACGTGAAGGGGGGACGTTGCGAGGCGTGCCAGGGTGACGGCGTCATCGCCATCGAGATGCATTTTCTGCCCGACGTGTACGTGACGTGCGAGCAGTGCAAGGGGCGCCGGTACAATCGGGAAACGCTGGACATCAAGTATCGCGGCAAGTCGATCGCCGATGTCCTCGATCTGACCGTCGATCAGGCATTGCCGCTGCTCGAGAACATCCCGCCGATTGCCACCAAATTGCGGACGCTGCAGGACGTTGGCCTCGGCTATATCGAGCTTGGCCAGTCGGCGACGACGCTGTCCGGGGGAGAGGCACAGCGAGTCAAGTTGTCGAAGGAACTCTCGAAGCGAGGCACGGGGCGGACCCTCTATATTCTGGACGAGCCGACGACGGGACTGCACTTCGAGGACACCCGCAAGCTGCTCGACGTCCTCACGAAGCTGGTCGAGCAGGGAAACACCATCGTGGTCATCGAGCACAATCTCGATGTGATCAGGTGGGCCGACCACGTGATTGATCTGGGGCCGGAAGGCGGCGACGCGGGAGGGCGGATCGTGGTCGCGGGCACGCCGGAAGAGGTGGCTCGCCACAACCGATCCGCCACCGGACAGTTCCTGGCCCATCAGCTGTCGAAGGACCGTCCTGCGCCAATTCGTTCTGCGGCGTCATAAACCGTTGTGGTAGTATTGCCACAACTTTGGGGGTTCAGCCTGTGGTACTAGTGCCACAAACGGGGCCTCCTTCGGCGACCTTTCATCTTGACCAATCACGATAACTCCATTATATTCAATAAGTTACTGAATACGATCGCGCTGAGGTCTTACGGGCATTCTCTTTGCTGGGATAGGCGAACGCTCCCCGGTGCCTGAGAGACTCATGGACGTCCAGCGAACACTTCGCCGCCACATTTCCTGCGTCGGAATCGGTCTTCACTCCGGCAACAAAGTGAACCTCACGCTCAAGCCGGCGCCGGCCGATTTCGGCATTCGCTTTCGCCGAACCGATCTTGGGAGCCTGGAAGTGCCGGCCACAGTGCACAACCTGGCGGGAATCCAACTGGCCACGGGGCTGGCGCACAACGAGGTCTCCGTCGAAACGGTCGAGCATCTGCTGGCCGCGCTCGTGAGCCTGGGCATCGACAACGTCATCGTGGAGCTGAACTCGCCCGAAGTGCCGATCATGGATGGCAGTGCGGCGCCGTTCATCTACCTCATTCAGGAAGCCGGCGTGAAGCGTCTGCACACGCCGAGGAAATATCTCAAGATCGTTCGGCCCATTCAGATCTCGCGCGGCGACAAGCGCATCGCGCTGTACCCGTCCGAGCACTTCAAGGTGACCTACAGCATCAGCTACGATCATCCGCTGTTGAGGCACCAGTCGCGGACGCTGCGGATCACGGAGGAGTCCTTCATCGAAGAGCTCGCGCCGGCGCGGACGTTCACGTTCTTGAAGGACGTCGAAATGCTGCGCCAGAACGGCCTGGCTCTCGGCGGGTCGCTCGAGAACGCGATCGTGCTCGGCGAAACGGGCGTGCTGAACAACGCCCTGCGCTTCGAGGACGAGTTCGTCCGCCACAAGATTCTCGACGCGGTCGGCGACCTGGCGCTGGTGGGCTACCCGGTCATCGGTCATCTGTTCGCGCACCGGGCGGGCCATGCGTTACACACGGAATTCGCGGCGAAGATCCTCGACGAGACGCATGCCTGGCGTTTCGTCGAGACTCCGGACGCGCTTTCGCTGCCGGTGCCGCTTGGCGCGAAGCCTGCGGCGCGGCTCGCCAACTGACGCGCTCGACTCACTCGATATCAGCCACCTGACCGCACACACGAGGACGAAGGGGCTCGTCTCGGCCTCGCCTCGCGCGCCCGCCGCCGTCCAGGAGGCGTCGAACTCCTGCGTGTTAGAGTAAGACCGCTGTGGCCGACGAAACGATCCAGGTCGAGCCGCTCATGCGCGAAATCGAGGATCGCCTGCGCGACGACGTGCGGCGCCGGCTGCTCGCGCAGGGGGGGGCGCCAGAGTACCAGGATCCCGACGTTTTCCGAGCTGTCGATCGCTTGCTTCGCCGTGCCGCCGATCGACCCGCGTCGCACGCACTCCTGCCCGAATTCCTCGGCCCCGAATCCGGCTGGCGGCTTCAGACACACCTTCGTTTCTCCAGTCATCGGACCGTCGCCGGGCCGTTGGTGCTGTTCATCAAACGTCGCGTCCTGCTGCCGCTCACGCGGTGGCTGTACGAATACAGCGCCGATAACTTCCGACGACAGGAGCGTGTCAACCGGATGCTCGTCGCGTGTATCGAGGAGCTGGCGATCGAGAACGCGAGGCTCCGTCGGGATCTCGGGCGACTCGACGAGCGGGTGAACATGACGCGATGAAGCTGGCGTGCGTCGTTCAACGCTATGGAGCCGAGGTGACCGGCGGCTCCGAGCGCCACTGTCGGGTCATCTCGGAGCATCTGGCGACCCACCACGACGTGACCGTTCTCACCAGCTGCGCGCAGGACTACGTCACGTGGCGCAACGCCTATCCGTCCGGCGAGACGACCGTCGGCCCCGTGAAGGTGGTCCGGTTTCCTGTCGCCCGCCAGCGGCATCTTGGGCGCCTTGCGGAGATTAGCGACGTGGTCTTCACGACCCGGTCGTCCCCTGAAGAACAGGAACGGTGGTTTGTCGAGAACGGACCCGAAGTCCCGGGGCTCATCGAGCATCTCGGACGGCACGGCGCCGACTACGATCGCATCCTGTTCTGGACGTACCGGTACTATCAGACCTTCTTCGGGCTCCCGCTCGTGGCCGATCGCGCAATCCTCGTTCCGACCGCCGAAGAGGATCCCTTGATTTGGGTGGACATCGTCGATCGCTTGTTCTCCCTGCCCGTTGGATACCTGTTTCTCACCCCAGAGGAGGCCGATCTGGTTCGCGGACGCGCAACGAGGCCCCTCCCGCCTTCCTGCGTGATCGGGTGCGGGGTCGATCCGCCGCCTGCGGTCGGGCCCGGCGTCGATCTCGCGGCCATCGGCGTCTCGCCGCCGTTCATCCTGTATCTGGGGCGGATCGAGCCGAACAAGGGATGCGACACGCTCTTTGAATATTTCGACAAGTATCTCGAGTCGGGTGGTCGTCCCGTGCAGCTCGTGATGGCCGGCTTCCCCAACATGCCGATTCCGCCGCATCCGGCGATCCGCTGCCTCGGGGTGGTGGACGAACCGCTGCGCGTGGCGCTGCTTGCGAACGCCTGCCTGCTCGTGGTGCCTTCTCCCTTCGAAAGCCTCAGCATGGTGCTGCTCGAGGCATGGAACCAGCGGTTGCCCGCGCTCGTGAACGGCCGCTGCGCGGTGCTCCACGGTCAGATTGTCAGAGCGAACGGAGGGCTGTCGTACCGCCACGCCATTGACTTCGCGGCCTCGCTCGGCTACCTGCTGAACCATCCAGAGGTCGCTCGGCAGCTGGGACGGCAGGGTCAGGTCTACGTCGAGCAGGAATACCGATGGCCCCGGGTGATGGAGAAGGTCGAGAGCTTTCTGGAGCAGAGTCTGGGACGCCCGCTCAGCGTACGACCAGGGGCTTGACGGTCGTCTCGGAGCCGCAGCGTTCGAACCAGTCGATGCCCTCGCAGACGAGGTCGAACTTCAGCGTGTAACGTCCCGGCTGCGACGGCGCCGGAATGTCGATGGCGACAGTCGCTCGCCCGCCGGGCGCGAGGGCATCGGGGAGGGATGCCCGCGCGAAATCGCGATCGATGAGCGCGCCACCCTGATCGCAGAGCTGAGCGCCGAGCCGGACCAATCGACGGCCGGACGAGGTTCGTGCCGGGAACGACGTTCTGGACAGATTGTGAATGCGTGTCCGGACCCGAATCGTCCGACCCGCGCGTGCCAGCAGCGGCATTCTTGGAACGAGCGTGCGGACATCGATGCGGGCGCGGGGCGTCGCGCCGGGGATCGCGTTGCCCAGCCCGGTCTGGTCCCAGACCTCCTGCGCAATGGACTGGTACGCCGCCGTCCCAGGGAGAAAACGCCGAGAATAGCTGTCTTCCGGGTGGTCGGTGAGTTCCCAGCAGAGCCGATCCACACCGATGTCTGCGGCCAGCTGGCGCGCCCGGTTCATCTCGGCGTCGTCATCGTTCCAGAGGAAGAGGATGTACCTCCAGTTCAGGAACGGCGCATCGCGGCCGGCCCGACGTTTTTCGTCCGCCATCGTCTGCAACGTACGGATCGCGACATCGAAGCGGCCGCGTTGCCGGTATCGCGCGTAGCTTTCCTGCGTGGCGCCGTCGATGGAGAACGTGACTTCGTCGATCCCGGAATGAACCAGTCGCCTCGCCTGGGGCTCGCTGAGCGCGAGCCCGTTCGTGCTCGTGTAGACGTAGATATGCGGGAAGTGCGTCTTGATGTACTCACACATCTCGACGGCGCGCTTGTGCAGGAAGGCTTCGCCGTAGTTGAAGAAATCGATCCGTTGAAGAGAGGGCCCGGCTTCGTCGATGATGCGGCGAAACAGATCGAAGTCCAGCATGCCGGCGCGCCGGGTCCGCGTGATGCCTGTCTCGGGAGCGCACACGGCCTGATTGCATGAGATGTTGCAGGCGGCCGTGCACTCGATGTACATCTGCGACGGAAGCGCGCCGGCGTCGGGCGGCCGGACCGTTGGCGCCTCGTCTTTTTTCAGCGGCACTTTCAGCGAGCAGTCACCGCAGAACGTCGAGCCCCCGGCGTTCAGGTCTTCTCGCAGCCTGGTGATCGCCGCTCCGCGCCACACTTCCGCGAGCGACGAAACACCGACGTCACCCAACACCCGTCTGGCGTAGGGATCGGCACAGCCGCAGACGATACGCCCGTCGCACAGCATGACCAGAGTGTTCCACGGCCAGCTGCAACGAAAGCGGGTGGCAAGGAAGTTCAGGGACATTGCGTGACGTCGGCCGGAAACACCGGTGGGGAGAGCGTCATCTCTTGGTCAACTTCTTCATATAGGCCTCGAGCTTGTCGTTCTCATACTTCACCGTGTTCAAGAACAGGCTCTCGGCCAGGTACGCCCGACGCTCGCCGTCGTCCATCTGCTCGATGAGGTGTTGGATCTCCTTGACCATGTCTTCGAACGAGCGCTCCAGCCCGCGGCTGGCGGTGATCTCACGGTACAGCACTTCCATGATGGCGAGAAGGTCGCCGTCGAGCGGGATGGTGACGCCGCTGGTGGTCTTGATGGTGCGCATGCTAGGCCCCAAAACTCTTGACGGCACTCGGCTCGTCGGTATGGATCTCGATGAAGTTCTGCGCGCCCGTGAGGTTCAGCATCGTCTCGACCCGCTTCTGCACGCCTGACAGCTTGAGGTGCCCGCCAGCGTTGCTGATCTGGCGATACAGATCCATCAGACAGCCGACCGTGGCGCTGTCGACATAGGTGACCGGCGTCAGATCGATCAGCACGTTGTGCTGCCCGGTCGCCATCGCGGTGGACACGGCCGACGAAAAATCCGAGAGCATCGGGTACATCAGGCGTGTATCGCGTACGCGAATGATCGCCACGTTGTCCGTGTGGTCGGTTTGAAGATTCATCAGTAGGCTCCCGGACGTTCCTGTTCTGTCCCGGACGCGTGGTCATCGTTCTTGCGCATCCGCCGGATCTGCCGCGCCAGCTCCATGCGGCCGCGGTTGATGCGGGATTTGACGGTCCCTTCTGGCAATCTCAACCGCTCGGCGATTTCCTGGTAGGAGAGCTCCTGGATATCGCGCATCAGCACCGCCGTTCGCAACGACTCGGGGAGGGCGGAGAGCGCCTCGCGGAGCAGCACGACCCGGTCCTGCTGCTCGAGCGCTGAGACGGGCCCAGGCTCGTGGGAGACGGGCGAGAGCTCGCTGGCATCCACCCTGCGGTCGATCGTCTGCCGCTCCTGACGGACCTTGCGATAGTGGTCGATGCAGAGGTTGCGGCTGACGCTGATCAGCCAGGTCTGAAAGTTCGCGCGCCGGTCGAAGGTGTCGAGCGACTTGAAGACCTTCAGGAAGATCTCCTGCGTCAGATCCTCGGCCTCCTCGTGCCGGCCGACGAACTTGTACGCGACGTTGAAGATCTTCCGGCGATACTGCTGAACGATGGTGTTCCAGGCGAGCTCCTCGCCCTGCAGGCATCGCTGGATGAGCGCTTCGATCTCGCCTGGCGCCCCGATGGCCGCCGTCGGAATGGTCGGCTGATCCGCAGACATGAAGGGCCGAGTGGGTTAGTATACGCTACACATCCTCGTGATCGGCTTCGTCCGCGCTGCCCAACAACTTGTGTGCGACGGCGTACCGCTGTCGGCGATTGCTCAGGCCGAAGGCACGCCGCTCTACGTCTACAGCGCCGCCCGGCTGCGCGATCGCTATCGTGCGATCGACCGCGCCCTCGGCGCGTATCCGCACCGATTGCACTACGCGCTGAAGGCCAACTCCACGCTCGCTCTGGCGCGGATCCTCAGGGACCTCGGCAGCGGCGCCGACGCGAACTCCATCTGGGAAATCGAGATCGCCCGCAAGGCCGGATTCCAGCCTGGGGACATCGTGTTCACGGGTGTCGGCAAGTCGCCCGCAGAACTCGAGTGTGCCGTCCCGCTCGGTCTCAAGGCCATCAACGTCGAGTCGGCCGGCGAACTGGCGCGCGTCGAGGCCATTGCTGCGCGGCTCGGCGTGCGAGCGCGCGTCGCTCTTCGAGTGAACCCCGACATCGACGCGAAGAGCCACCCGCACATTTCGACCGGGCTGAAGATCAACAAGTTCGGTATGCCCCTCGACGCCGTGCGCGAATCGGTCGTGACGATCGCCCAGCGGTCCTCGCTCCAGCTTGTCGGTCTGCACATCCACATCGGCTCGCAGATTACGACCCTCGAGCCGCTCACGCGAGCGGCGTCGCTCGCCGTCGGACTCGCGGCGGAGCTCAGGGCATTTCCCGGGGCCGCGAACCTCGAGTACCTCGATCTGGGCGGCGGCCTCGGGATCTCTTACGACGGACGATCGGTGCCGAGCGTCGAGCAGTACGCGTCGGCGCTTCTCGACGCCGTCGCTCCCAGCGGTCTGCCGATTGTGCTCGAGCCGGGGCGCGCAATTGTCGGACCGGCCGGAGCGCTGGTCGCGCGCGTCATCGACCTCAAGCCGCGGAACGCCGACAGCGAGTTCGCGGTGCTCGACGCAGGGATGGCTCAGTTGATGCGTCCGGCGTTGTACAACGCGTACCATGCCGTGCACCCGGTCCTTGAACGCCCGGGACCGGACAGGCTGTACGAGCTCGTCGGACCCATCTGCGAGAGCGCGGACGTCATCGCCCGCGACCGGAGGCTGCCGCCGCTCGAGGTGGGCGATCTCGTGGCCATCGGCGACGCCGGTGCGTACGGTTCGGCGATGGCGTCGAACTACAACCGTCATCCGCTGCCAGCCGAAGTGCTGGTTGACGAGGGGCGATGGCGCGTCATCCGCCGGCGGCAAACGATCGACGACATGACGGCGCTCGAATCGTGAAGAGCCGGGGCTGACGTGCCAGGTCACCTGATCGTGTTCGAGGGGCTCGACCAGAGCGGCAAGCAGACCCAGGCGGAGCTGCTCCGTGACGCTTTGAAGCAGCTGGGCCAGAAAGCGCGTCTCGTGTCGTTTCCCGACTACGGCACCTCAATCGGCGAGGAGCTGGCCCGCGCTCTCCAGGGCGAGCGCGACTACGGTGCCGACGTCATGCAGCTGCTCTACATCGCCAACCGTTACGAGCGAAAACCCGATCTTCTGCGCTGGCTGGAGGGTGGGGTGACCCTCGTCTGCGACCGCTATCTGGCGTCGAGCGTGGCCTACGGAGAAGCGTCGGGTCTTGACGCCGCCTGGCTCGTCGAGATCCAACGGTTCCTCCCCCCGCCTTCGCTGACGATCCTGCTCGACATCGCGCCCGAAACTGCAGCGATCCGCAAGGCCGTGGATCGAGATCGCTATGAACGCGACCTCGCGCTCCAGGCGCGCGTCCGTCAAAGCTATCGCGCGCGCGCCGCTGACGAACAATGGGTGGTGCTCGACGGGGAGCGACCCAGGGATCAAATCGCGGCCGACGTGCTCAGCGCCGTTCGGTCACGGCTCGGGCTGCCGTGAGCGCCCTTACTTCGCGCACCGCCGCAGCCTCTTTGAGAACGCGTGCACAGGCCTCGAGCGTCGCGCCGGTCGTGCTGACGTCATCGACCAGGACGACGATGGAGTCCCTCAACACTGTCCTTTCGTCGTGCCCCATCCGTCGCCCCAGCCATGTGTCCCTGAGTGCGAACGCGTCGTGCACGTTACGGCGGCGCTGGGCCGCGGACAATCCCGTTTGGGTCGAAGTCGCGCGTCGGCGGGCGAGCGCGCGCCGCACCGGCAGTCCAAGGTTGCGGGCAAGATCCACCGCCTGATTGAATCCCCGTTGGCGTCTCCGGGACGGGTGAAGAGGCACGGGAATGGCCCAGGCCGCGCTGTCGAGCAGCTCGGAGCCCCGACTGCGCATCATTCCTGCGAGTCGCCCCGCCAGGGAGCGGCGGCCTTCGTACTTGAACGCGTGAATGATGGCGCGGAGGGTACCGTCGAAGGTGCCGATAGCGCAGGCGCGATCGATGTGCGACGCGAGCCGGCGGCATCGTGGACAGCGAAGCAGGGGGATACTGACCACGCGCCAGGCCGGCAGGGGCGTGCCGCAGCCCTCACAGAGCGGCGGCGTCAGCGGGAGAATCGACTGCCAGCATGGTTCACAGACGGGGCCCTGTGTTGGCTGCTCCAGCAGTTGTCCGCACGACGCACAGGATGGTGCCAGGAGGACCGACAGGAGACCATCGGTGGTTACCCGAAATGCGGCGCGCACCAACGTCCGATCGGTCCCCGCCGCCGCCTGAAACGTTGCGTGGCTGCCTTCCTGCATCCCGCCTTTCCTTCGTCACCCCGTCACGACCTCGATGCGTTCGGCGTTGCCCCAGAGACGTTCGAGCCCGTAGAACAGACGCGTCTCCGGCGCAAAAATGTGCACGATGAAATCGAAGTAATCGAGCAGCACCCACTCGGATCGATCGTAGCCCTCGACGTGCGCCGGCTTGACGTCCCGGGCGGCCAGCGCGGCCATCACCGAGTCGGCAATGGCCCGAATCTGCCTCGGGTTGGTGCCTGAGGCGATCACGAAAAAGTCGGTGAACCCGGCGGCCTTCCGCAGATCGAGGACCGTCAGGTCCACGGCCTTCTTGTCTTCGGCCGCGCGTACGGCCTGCAATACCTGATCGGGCAGACGCGCGGCTCGTCGGCGCTTATCGATCTTGGCCATGCAACCCACCTGCCGTCGACGTTCGAGCTGTGTCGACACCGAAGTCGCCGGGCGGCGACGATGAGTAAAGGGCATGCTGTTCAATGTGTCGTTGAACGGCGGCCGGTACCAGACCTGCAATGGATTTGCCCTCGGCCAGAGACCGACGGATCGCAGTGGATGACACATCGGCGGTCGGGGTATCGATCAAGAAGATCGACGGCAACGGCCGTGAGGCGGGATCTGTTCCGCTCGCCATCCGTCCTTCGAGCGACGGCAAGCGCGCGGGAATGCGGCTGACCGGAAAGCCAGGCCTCGAGATGACCGCGAAGTGCGCCTGTTCGAGGATCGCGGGATAGTCCATCCAGGTCTCGATTTCCGCGAACGCATCCGCCCCAACGAGGAAGAACAACTCGGTTGGCGAGAAACCCTGTTCGTGAATGCGCCGGAGGGTCCCTGTTGTAAATGACGGCGAACCGATGCCGAGCTCGAGGTCAGAGACGCGCCACCGAGAAAGCCCGGCGATCGCGAGGGCGACCATGGCGAACCGGTGATGGCTGGAGGCGACCGGCTGCGGCCGGTGGGGCGGAATGTTCACCGGGACGAGCGCCATCGCTGTCAGATCCAGGGCCGATTCGGCAGCGCGCGCCGCGTCGAGGTGCCCGCAATGAATCGGATCGAAGGTGCCACCGAGGATGCCGATCCGACGCGATCTCATGCCGCCGATTGATGCGCTGCCAGCCGCTGCCAGGCCGCTTCGAGCAGCTCGGGAACACCGGCTCCTGTCGCCCCCGAGACCTGGAAGAAGGGAAGTCCCAGGTCGGCAGCCCGTCGGGCGAGCGATTCAATCTGAGTGGCGTCACCGGCGTCCACTTTGTTCGCCGCGACGATCTGCGGTTTGGCCGCCAGGTTCGTGTCGAACAACTGCAGCTCCCGGCGTACGGTGTCGAGGTCCACGCCGGCGTCGCGTCCGGTAGACGCGGTCACATCGACCAGGTGAATCAGGACCTTCGTGCGCTCGAGGTGACGAAGAAACTGCTGGCCGAGCCCCAGGCCCCGGTGCGCGCCCTCGATCAAGCCGGGAACGTCGGCGAGGACGAAGCTGCGATCGTCGCCGAGCCTCACGACGCCCAGGTTGGGTGTCAGGGTGGTGAAAGGGTAGTCTGCGATTTTCGGCCGTGCGGCTGACACCCGCGCAATCAGCGTCGACTTGCCGGCGTTCGGGAAGCCGACCAGCCCCACGTCAGCGAGGAGCCTCAGCTCAAGCCGCAGATCCTTCTCTTCTCCGGCTTCGCCCGGTTCCACCCGTCGTGGCGCGCGATTGGTCGAGGTCGCGAAGTGGGCGTTGCCGCGTCCTCCGCGCCCGCCGCGGGCCACGAGCACCCTCTGATTCTCGGTCGCCAGATCGGCCAGCAATCGGAGCGGTTCGCCCGGGTCATCGGTCTTCTCGTAGACGAGCGTGCCGATTGGCACCGCCAGCTCGAGATTCTCGCCGCTGTGCCCCGTGCAGTTCGAGCCCTGGCCGTGCTCGCCGCGGTTGGCCGTAAATTCGGGATGAAAGCGGTAGTTGATGAGCGTGTTGGTGTGGGGGCTGGCCACGACGAAAACGGACCCGCCGTGCCCGCCATCGCCACCGCTCGGGCCGCCACGGGGCACGAACTTCTCCCGACGGAATGCGAGACAGCCGCGTCCGCCATTCCCCGCCGCGACGTGGATGTCGACTTCGTCAACGAACATAGGGGGAATCAGGAAGATTGGGTAATTGGGTAATCTGGTAATTGGGTAATTGATTGAGGGATTGAGTGAGGTATTGATTGCGGCACCCCAATCAATTACCCAATTACCAGATTATCCAACTACCCAATTCATTCGAGGGGGAGAACGCTGATGACGCGCCCGCGCGCGCCATGATCTTCGAACCGCACGCGGCCCGCGATCTTCGCGAAGATCGTGTCGTCCTTGCCGATCCCCGCGTTCAGTCCCGCTCTGAAACGACGCCCCCGCTGTCGCACGATGATGGTGCCGCCGGTGACGACGTTGCCGTCGTGGGCCTTGACGCCCAGACGCTGTGAATTGGAGTCACGCCCGTTGCGTGAACTGCCTTGTCCCTTCTTATGAGCCATAGCTGCGATCTCGACAGGGCCGGATCCGTTTGCCGGCCCCGGTTTGTCGTCCCCTATACCAGAATGTCGGTCACGCGAACCCGCGTGTAGACGGCGCGATGGCCTTTGGTCCGACGCATGCCCTTCCGGCGTTTCTTCTTGAACACCCGGATTTTCGGGCCGCGCGCCTCACCTTCGACGACGCCCACCACGCGAGCGTTTGTCACATAGGGCGCGCCGGCGAGCACCTCGCCGCCGTCCTTTTCGACGAGCAGCACTTGCTCCAGCGTCACCTTGGCGCCTTTCTCGGCGACCGTGCCGTCGACCGTCACGAGTCCACCGGGGCTCACCCGTGCCTGGCGCCCACTCATCTGGATGATTGCGAACATAATCGATACCTGCGCAAAAGGGATAGTCTACAACCAAAAGTCGCCTTCTCGCAACCGTTTGGAGGCGTTCGTCCGCGTCGGCAGCCGGCCAGGATCTCTCGAGGGGGCTCAGTTCAGCAGGACGCGGGTGCCCTTGATTTTCTGGCTGCTGAGCGCGCTCAGGAAGTTCGGGACCAGGCGATCCATCAGCTCGAAGTAGGAGGACAACGCCGGCGTGTTCTGCTGGGCGTTGTAGAGAATCTCCTCGCGATAGCGCTCCGAGTACATCGTCGTCCCGGTGCGACCGTCGATGAACACGAACTTGGGTTGAAGGAGAAAGCCCTTGCGCTCCATGAAGGTGCGCGTCGGTACCGTGCGTCGCCGGCCGAAGCTGTCAAAGACCTCCTGATCACGTTGCACGATCGAGTTGGAAGTCTTCGGCGCGAACAGAACCGTTCCGGTCACGATCAGCGGGTTCTGGAATTCCTCGCCAATCGTCTTCCAGTAGGCGGTGTTGGCGAACAACCGCTCGTACGGCTCGAGATCCTTCTCGTCCCGGATCGTCTTCGGCAACGCCAGCGGATCCGCGCCGCTGTCACCGCCGCCGCGGCTCGCGTCCCCGGCCGCCTGCCCGTCGACGGACGATCGGTTCTGATCTTGTGCGATTTCGATAAGCGGCATGACGTCGGCGTCGATGACCCGCAACGACGATTTCGTCCGAAGCTGGCTGCGGAGCAACCTCACCGTCTCGAGATTGGTGTCGACGTCATCGCTGCCGCCGGCCACGAAACCTGCGACGAGCACGCGCTGAAACGGCGACACGTCCATCTTCGGGCGAATCGGCGTTTCGATGGGAATTTCGAAGTACGAGGGGCCGCATGCGACCACCGCCGCGGCCAACACTGCCGCCGTCGTCACGCGCTTCAAGCTACTGGCTGCGCGCGTCCTGTTCGGCACTCGTACGGTCATTGATTTCCTTGAAGAGCTCAAAGTTCTGCCGAATCTGCACGTTGTCAGGATCGAGCTGCAGCGCCTTCTCGTACGCCTTGCGCGCTTTGTCGAGCTGACCTTCGTGTTCGTATCCAATCGCGAGGTCGTTGAACGCCGACGCGTAGGTTGGATCGATCTCTACCGCCCGTTCCCACCGGTAGATCGCTTCGCGCCACAACCCGCGCTGGGCGACGGCAATGCCGAACGAAACCTGTTCCTTGGCGTCACTGCGCGCATCCGCCGCTGCAGGAGAAGCCGACAGCAGGGCGACAACGACACAGGCTAGAAGACGAAGGGCCATGACCGATTCACGCCCACTATAGCGAGTCGGCTCGCACGCATGCAAGGCAATTACGGAGCGCTCCGAGGATCTGATCAGCAAGGCGGATGCCACTGTTCCAAGGCGGAAAGTCGCCTGATTTGGAGCAAAACTTCCCTTCGCGCTTACGAATGACAGCCGATGTCACCTTCCTACGTATAATGGAACCCGGGGTCAGGCTCCACGCCTCACGAACGGTCGTGGACATGACCTCGAATTCCAGCCTGTCCGACCTCATCACCCTGTCACTTCTTCCAATCTCCATGCGTCGCGCGGCGGCGGAGCGTCTGCGCGCCGGAGCATCTGCGCGGAGTCTTCGGATCGCCTTCGACCAGGAGCGCGCGGCAGGAGGCGCCCTGGCCTTGCAGGCACGAGCCGTTCAAGCGAGCCAGCGAGCCGCTGCATGCGGATTGACGCCTTTGCCCTTCACCGATCCCGCGTATCCGGCGGCGTTGGCGGCCATTGCCGATCCCCCGTTGGTGCTCTGGACGCGTGGCGCAGCGCACGTGCTCGAGCGGCCGGCGGTCGCGTTGGTCGGTTCGCGTGCCGCGTCGCCGTACGGCCTCGCTGTCGCCGAGCATCTGGCGCGAGACCTGGCGGTGCGCGGCATCACGATCGTCAGCGGTCTGGCGCGTGGTGTCGATTCGGCCGCCCATCGCGGTGCGCTGGCCGCCGGTGGGACGACGATCGCGGTCCTTGGTTCCGGCGCGGACATCATTTATCCAGCCGAGCACTCAGCGTTGGCCCACGACATCGAAGGCTCGGGCCTTCTCATGAGCGAGCTGACGCCCGGCACGCCGCCGCTCCCGATCTTCTTCCCGTTGCGCAATCGCATCATCAGCGGTCTGTCGCGGGCCGTCGTCGTGGTCGAGGCCGGCGAGAAGAGCGGGTCGCTCATCACCGCGCGGCTGGCGCTCGATCAGGGGCGGGATGTCCTTGCCGTTCCGGGCAATGTCCTCAGCGGCCGCAACCGCGGCGCGCATGGCCTTTTGCGGGACGGTGCAAAGATTGTGGAGGACGTGGACGATATCTTGGAAGAGCTGGGGTTGCCGGTAAAAGTGAGCAACCGCTCCCAGTTCCCTGGGAGCGTCTCAAAGAGAGAGACAGCGGCTCCGGAAGACCCGATTCTCGAGGCGGTCGTGCCGGGCGAAGCGGTCGATTTGGACGCAATTGCCGAGCGAAGCGGTGTGAAGCCGGCGCAGCTGCTGCCACGGCTCTTCGACCTCGAATTGAGGGGGTTGATTGTCCGGATCGGCGGAGGCCGATTCGTACGAAGTTGACAGACCGTGCTAGGGTGAATAAGACGACATGGGAAAAGCACTCGTCGTAGTCGAATCGCCGGCGAAGGCGAAAACGATCAACAAGTATCTCGGCCGCGACTACAAAGTGGTCGCGTCGATGGGGCACATTCGCGATCTTCCGAAGAGCAAGCTGGGCGTCGACGTCGACAACGACTTCGAGGAACACTACGAATCGCTCGCCTCGCGCAAGAAGGTCATCAAGGAACTGAAGGACGCGGCGAAGGACGCCTCGGACATCTACGTCGCCACCGACCCGGATCGCGAGGGCGAGGCAATCGGCTGGCATCTCGTTCAAGAGCTCAAGGGCAGGAAGCGCAAATTCCATCGGCTGACCTTCAACGAGATCACGAAGAAGGCTGTCCAGGACGCGATGAACCATCCGCGGGCGATCGACGAGAAGATGGTCGCGGCTCAGCGGGCCCGCCGGGTCCTCGATCGGCTCGTCGGCTACAAGATCAGCCCCCTGCTGTGGGACAAAGTGCGACGCGGACTGAGCGCGGGACGCGTGCAGTCGGTGGCGCTGAAGCTCGTGTGCGATCGGGAACGCGAGATCGAGCAGTTCGTGCCGGAGGAATACTGGAACGTCTACGCGCGGCTCGCCGGGCCGCAGCCGCCGGAATTCGAAGCCAAGCTGATCAAGAGAGACGGCGACACCCTCAAAGTCGGCAACGAGGAACAGTCGAAGGCAGTCGTAGCCGAGCTGGAACAGGCGACCTGGATCGTGACGTCGGTCACGACCAAGGAACGCAAACGACACGCCTCGCCTCCCTTCATCACGAGCAAGCTTCAGCAGACGTCGCGCTTTCCGGTCAAGAAGACGATGATGCTGGCGCAGCAGCTGTATGAAGGGGGTATCGAGATCCCCGGCCTGACCGGCGGGCTCATCACCTACATGCGTACTGACTCGGTCCGCGTCGCAGACGAAGCACTGGTCGCCGTCCGCGACCACATCCAGAGCGCATTTGGCCCCGAGTACGTGCCTGAGAAGCCGAACTACTACAAATCGAAATCGGATGCGCAGGACGCGCACGAGGCCATCCGCCCCACGTCGCTGCAGCACGATCCCGAGAGCGTGCGCCAGTTCCTCACAGCGGATCAGTACTCGCTGTACCGCTTGATTTGGAATCGATTTGTCGCCTCCCAAATGCCGGCTGCGACTTTCGACGAAACGACCGTCGACGTGGCGGCAGGACCGTACCTGTTCCGTGTCAAGGGAAGCGTGCCGAAGTTCGCCGGCTGGATGGCGACCTACGGTCTGACACCAGGCGAGCCGGAACAGAAGGACACATCGACGCCGGCCGGCGCCGGCAGCGATGCCGACGACGATGACGCGGTGTCGGGCGTGCTGCCCCCGCTGGCCGAGGGCGATCGCCTCAGCCTGAAGGCGCTCAGGCCGGATCAGAAGTTCACGCAGCCGCCGCCGCGCTTCTCTGAAGCGACGCTCGTCAAGGAGCTCGAAGAAAACGGCATCGGGCGGCCCAGCACGTACGCCTCAATCATCGGCGTGCTGCAGGATCGCGAATACGTCAGCAAACATGACGGCCGTTTCAAGCCGACGATGCTCGGGACGATGATCACCGATCTGCTCACCAAGAGCTTCGACGACATCATCGACGTCGAGTACACGAGAAACCTCGAGGACGACCTGGACAAGATCGAGCAGGGCAAGACCGATTACGTCCGCACGCTCACCGGGTTCTACCGGAAGTTCAAGAAGGATCTGTCGCGCGCCGGCAAGGAGATGATCGATCTCAAGAAGGGGATCGAGATCGGGGAGGCCTGCGACAAGTGCGGCGCTCCGATGTTGAAGCGGGTCGGGAAATTCGGCCCTTTCATCGCCTGCAGCGGATATCCGGACTGCACGAACACGCGCGAGCTCGAAACCAGCGAACCGGAATCGGAGAACGGCGAGGAAGAAATCGAGCCGTGCGAGAACTGCGGCAAAGAGATGGTGATGAAACGCGGGCGCTTCGGACAGTTCCTCGCCTGCACCGGCTATCCGGAGTGCAAGACGACGCGCAAGCTCATCGCGACCAAACAAGGCGGTCTCCGAGCAGCCAAGGCGGACCAGATTCTCGACGAGAAGTGCCCGCGGTGCTCGTCGAATCTCGTGCTGAAGCAGGGGCGATTCGGAGAGTTCACCGCGTGCACCAACTACCCCCAGTGCAAGTACATCAAGCACAAGACCACGGGCGTGAAGTGTCCCAAAGATGCCGAACAGGGCGGCGAGATCGTGGAGCGGAAGTCGAAGCGTGGCAAGACCTTCTACGGGTGCTCGAACTACCCTGACTGCGACTTCGTACTCTGGAACCGTCCTGTCAACGAACCGTGCCCCAAGTGCGGGACGCCGTACCTCGTCGAAAAGACGACCAAGAAACACGGCCGACAGATCCTCTGCAACAACGAGGAGTGCGACTACGCGCGATCTGAGGCGTTGCCGGAAACAGCAGCGTAGCCATTGGTTCCATGATCCGCATTGTGGGTGGGGGGCTCGCCGGTGCGGAGGCCGCGTGGCAGGCCGCTTCGAGAGGCGTGCCGGTGACGCTTCACGAAATGCGCCCCGTCCGCTCCACCCCCGTGCACAAGACGGACCGTCTCGCGGAGCTGGTCTGCAGCAACTCGTTTCGTGGAGACAAGCTCGATAACGCGGTCGGCCTCTTGAAGGAAGAGATGCGACGCCTCGACTCGCTGGTCATGCGCGCGGCGGAAGCGAGTCGAGTCCCGGCGGGCGCGGCGCTGGCCGTCGACCGTGAGCGTTTCGCCGACGAGGTGACCCGCTCGCTTGCCCGGCATCCGCTCGTCTCGATCGTGCGCGAGGAGGTCGCGCAGATTCCTGACGCGACCGAGCGCGACCCCGTCATCATCGCAACCGGCCCGCTGACCTCGGAGGCGTTGTCGGCCGACATCGCCCGGCTTGTCGGCGAGCAACACCTGTATTTCTACGACGCGATCAGCCCGATCGTTCTCGCGGAGAGCGTCGACCGATCGCAGGTCTTCCGGGCGTCGAGATGGAATCGGAGCTCGCCCTCAGTCCGCCTGAAGCCGGACACGACTGACGATGAAGGCAGTGTCCGGCTTCAGCCGGACCGAGTATGCGGTGTGGACGACGGGGAGGGGGATTACCTGAACTGTCCGCTCACCAAGGATCAGTACGAGCGCTTCCATGACGCTCTGGTTCATGCGGAATCGGCCACGCTGCACGACTTCGACAAGGAGAAGTTCTTCGAGGGTTGTCTCCCGATCGAGGTGATGGCCCATCGCGGAATCGACACGCTGCGCTTCGGACCGATGAAACCGGTCGGCCTCGTCGACCCGCGCACCGGCCGGCCACCGTATGCGGCTGTCCAGCTGCGACAGGACAATCTGGCGGGAGACCACTACAGCCTCGTCGGCTTTCAGACGCAGTTGAAATGGAGTGAGCAGGCCCGCGTCCTTCGGCTCATTCCCGGGCTGGAAGCAGCCGAGTTCGTCCGCTTTGGCCTCGTACACCGAAACACGTACGTCAATGGTCCCCTGGTGCTGGACGAGACCTGGCAAGTTCGCCGGAGGCCGGCTCTGTTCTTTGCGGGGCAAATGTCCGGCGTCGAGGGATACGTCGAGTCGGCGGCCTCAGGGCTGATGGCCGGTCTGAACGCGGCGAGGCTGGCTCAGAAAGAAAAACCGTCCTCGCCTCCGCGCACGACGGCGATGGGCGCCCTTGCCTATTACGTCTCGCACGCCGATCCCGCGTACTACGATCCGTCCAACATCACGTTCGGCATCATGCCGCCGTTGCCCGACGAGCAGGAACGCGGTCGTCGAGGCAGGCTGGCGCGAAAGCTCGCGCTGGCCGAGCGGGCCCTCGCCGATCTCGAGCGATGGAGAGTTGGACTGAGTGCGACCCGTTCCGGTGAGGCGAACGATAGCCTCCCCAGGCCCTCGACGGCCGACAGCCAGGAGGACGGCCACCGCGCGGTGGCCGTCGGCGATTTGGCTGTCGAGCATGGCATCGAGGGCGGGAGATGATCCCGCACCTCGAGCAATTCCTGGAGTTTCTTCGACTCAATCGCAATGCGTCGGCGCACACCGTGAGGGCGTACGAAAGCGACCTCCTCCAGTTTCTGACCCATGTCGCGGCCGCAGCTGGCATTCCCGTCAGCCAACTCCGTCCCGCCGCGCTCGATCGCGACGCCATCCGCCGCTTCGTCGGCGAGCTTCACCGGCGGGGTCGGTCGAATGCGACGGCCTCGCGCAAGCTCGCCGCCGTACGCACGTTTCTTCGTTATCTGCGTCGGGAATCGGTCATCGAGGACGACCCCGGCTCACTCGTCGCGACTCCGAAGCGCGGGATCAAGATGCCCGCGCACCTTTCAGAGGACGAGATGTCCGCGCTCATCGGATCGGCCGCGGAACCGACGCCGCTCGGCCGGCGCGATCGCGCCATCCTCGAGTTGTTCTATGCCTCGGGCTTGCGTCTCAGCGAGGTGGCCGGACTCGATGTGGAGGATGTCAATCTGGCCGCCAGGATGGCGCGCGTGCTCGGCAAAGGCGGCAAGCAGCGGCTGGTGCCGTTCAATACAAGCACGGCCAGAGCCTTGCGCGAGTACTTCGAGCACCGGGACCACCTCGGGCAGGAAGGACGGGAAGAGCAGCCAGCGCGTCGTGAAAGGGCGTCAGCCGGGTCCCCGGGCCGTGTCCGCACCTCACGCCGCCGCGACCCGTTGTTCCTGAACTACCGGGGCGGGCGGCTGACCGTGCGCAGCATCGACCGCCTGGTGCGACGATACGTGACATCCTCCAGCGTCCGCGACATCACACCGCACGGGCTGCGGCATTCCTTCGCCACCCACCTGCTGGAACGCGGCGCCGATCTGCGGGCCATCCAGGAATTGCTCGGGCATGCACGGTTGAGCACAACCGAGCGCTACACGCACGTGAACGCGGCGCAGCTTCTTTCCGTCTATCGGAAATCGCACCCGCGCGCCCGATCGACCGACTGACGGAGGCCGCGTGCCGGCTTACGCGGTCGCCTCGACAGGAGTCAGCGGCGCGGCGCGGCGACCGCGCGGAAACTCGATACCCAGCGTTTTGATCTTGTAGTTCATCACCCGAGGACTGATCGACAGCAGCTCGGCCGCGTCCTTCTGGACCCAGTTGGACATCTTGAGCGCCTCCACGAGCGCGTGCCGTTCGATGTCGTCGAGCGGGATGCCCGTCGGTGGAATCTTGACGACGGGCGGCTGATCGCGCCCGCCCGCTCCCATCGACACCTCGCCCAGGCGCAGGTCGCCGCTGCCAATCGCCCGACCTTCGGTCAGCAGCATCGCCCGCTCGATGGTGTTCTCGAGTTCGCGGATGTTGCCTGGCCAGTTGTAGCGAATGAGCAGTTTCTGCGCGTCGGGGTCGAGGCCTTCGATTTTCTTCTTGAGCTCCCCCGCGAATCGGCGGATGAACGTATTGGCGAGCGGGACGATGTCGTCCTTGCGTTCGCGCAGCGGCGGCATCTCGATCGAGACGACGTTGAGGCGGTAGTAGAGATCCTCCCGGAAGTGGCCGGACTGCACCATTCCGGCCAGGTCGCGGTTGGTCGCGGCGACGAGGCGCACATCGACCCTGAGCGTTCTGGTGCCGCCCAGGCGTTCGAACTCGTGCTCCTGGAGCACGCGCAGGATCTTGGCCTGCGTGCTGGGGCTCATGTCGCCGATCTCGTCGAGGAACAGCGTGCCGCCGTCGGCCTGCTCGAACCGGCCGATGCGCTGCTTGTCCGCGCTCGTGAACGCGCCCTTTTCGTGGCCGAAGAGCTCTGACTCGAGCAGGTTCTCCTGCAGCGCCGCGCAGTTCACTTTCACGAAGTTGCGCGACGTCCGGAGCGAGTTGTGATGGATCGCCCCTGCGATGAGCTCCTTGCCCGTCCCCGTTTCGCCCCGAATGAGCACCGTGGTATTGCTTTTCGCAACCTTCTTGACGATGTCGAGAACGTGTCGCAGGCCCGGGCTCGAACCGACGATGCGATCGAAATCGTAGATGTCCTGCTGCGTGCCGCGGAGATATTCGAGGTCGTTCTTCACACGCCGGACCTCGAGCGCCTTCTCGATCTTGACCTCCATCTCCTCGATCTCGAAGGGCTTCTGCACGTAGTCGAACGCACCGATCTTCATCGCCTCGACGGCGGTATTGACCGATCCGAACGCCGTCATGAGGATCACGGCCGTCGTGGGGTGCAGGGCGCGCGTCGTGCGGAGCACGTCCATGCCGTCGCTTCCGCCCATCTTGAGATCACTCAGCACGACATCGAAGTAGCTGTCGTGGAGCCGCTCGATCGCAGCGTTCCCGTTCGAGGCCTCTTCGACTTCATGCTTGGCTTCCGTGAGACCCCGGGCGAGCCCACGTCTGAGCGCGTCGTGATCGTCGGCGATGAGAATCCGTCCCATATGACCTTTCGCTGTATCTGGTCATCTGGTCATCTGACCAAATGACCAGATCATTTGAACCACCCGGTGGTGTTCGAGACCGGCAGCGTGACGCTGAACCGCGTACCGGAGGTGCTGCTGCTCATGTCGATCCGCCCGTCGTGCGCGTCAACGATCTTGCTGACGATGGCGAGGCCGAGACCCGATCCCTGCGCCTTGGTCGTGAAGAACGGATCGAAGATCTTGTCCGCAAGCTCCGCGGGAATCCCCGGTCCGTTGTCGGCGACATCCACCACCACGATGGGCGCCGGTGGCTGCGGGCTGGGAAACGCCGGATCGACTTCGGAAACGGCAGCGGCCGCGGTGATCGTGATTTGTCCCCTGCCGTCGAGCGCCTCGAAGGCGTTGGCGACCAGATTGGTGAACACCTGGCAGAGCTGATGATGATCGCCGTTGATCATCGGCAGGCCGTTCGAGAGGTTCACCGCGACGGCCACGCCGCCGCGAGTCGCCTTCGTTTCCGCCAGGGTTATGGCCTGATGCAGCACCTGGGCGATGTCGGTCTGCTCCACCTGCAGTCTGACGGGTCGCACGAACTCGAGCATCTGCACAACGATGGCATTGGCCAGCTTCGCCTCGCTGATGATGTCGGCGAGCAGCGACTGGGCATCGGTGGAATCAGGCACCTGACGTCGCAACAGTCCGGCCATCACTTCTATCCCGGCCAGCGGATTCTTCAGCTCGTGCGCGATACCGGCCGCCATTTCCCCAAGCGACGCCAGACGGTCGCGCAGCCGCTCCCGCTCTTCGAGTTGTTCGACCTGCGTCAGGTCCTTGAAGAACATGACAGCCCCCAGCACGACCCCGTGGGCGTCCCTGACCTGTGAGAGCGTGTAGCCGATGACCCGGTTGAGGTCCTTCAAACGCAATTCGGCGCGATTGGGCAGATGACTCATCTCGAACGCGCTGGCCAGCACCCGGATGACGGCCGGTCGTTCCGCAAGCACGTCGATGAAGGGCCGCCCAAGGTCGCCCGGATGACGCGTCAAAGAAAAAATGCGGTACGCCTCGTCGTTCATCAGCGCGAGCGTGCCGTCCCGGTGATACGCGATGACCCCGTTCCGCAGACTGCCGACGATGTGCCGGAAGAAGGGATCCTCGCGGGTGCTGTGTTGGCCCGCCCGCCTGACGGGTGTGGAGCGCAACGGCCTGGGGCGCCGGGCTGGTCGAACGGGACGGGTGGCGTCGGACATGAGACAGTGCACGGCCATACAGCTCAACGGTGGGCAGCGGCAAATGACGTGCCTGATGCCCAGTGTGCAAATGGCCCAAAAAACCGCCTGGTTCAATGACTTACGGGAACAAGCGGCCGGCCGAGTATAACAGAATTGTAATCAGATCACGTTCTTGTCAAGCTTCGGCGAGATCCGTGGACTGCAGTCTCTCCCACCGGTGCATGAGATCGCCGATCTGCCACATCAATTCCTGGTGTCGGTCGATCATCGGCTGTGCCGTATCCCGGTTGTCATAAAAGCCGGGCGTGGCCATGGCCTGTTCGGTTTCGCGGAGCGCCGCCTCGCATTCCGCGATCTGTCGCTCGAGGGCGTCAATCTCAGCCTGGCGCGCCTTGGCCGCGCGCTCCCGTTTCCGAGTCTCGGCCTCCAGACGCTTCCGCTCGGCGTGAGATTCGGAAGCAGACCGACTCTTGTTCGTCGCGTCGGCAGGGCGACCGCCCCGCGCGGTCGACTCGGTTTGCCGTCCCGGTGTCTTTGCGGGGCCGGCGGCCTGTCGCCCCTGCCGTGCCTGTCCTGGTTGACGTTCCTGCGTGTCGCGGCTCCCCGCTCCTGGCCCGGAAGGCTGTTCTTTGTGCCACAGGAATTCTTTGTAGGTGCCGGGGTAGACAAGCGCTTCGCCATGAGCGATCTCGATGATTCTTGTCCCCAGTCGCTCCACGAAATACCGATCGTGCGAGACGAAGACGAGCGTGCCGCCGTAGTCGACGAGCGCATCGAGCAGCACTTCTTTGGAGTCGAGATCGAGATGGTTGGTCGGCTCGTCGAGGAGCAGGGTATTGGAGGGTCGGAGAAGCATCCGGGCGACCGCCAGACGGGTCCGCTCGCCCCCCGACAGCACGCGGACAGGCTTGTAGACGTCCTCCCCGGAAAAGAGAAAGCCGCCAAGGATGTTTCTTATGGCGGGCACCATCTGGAGCGGAGAGCCGGATGCGAGCGTCTCGTACACCGTCGGGGCGGGATCCAGTCGGGTGGCCTCATCCTGCGCGAAGTACTGCATGACGAGGTTGTGTCCTTCAATGCGCTCACCGGCGTCTGGCGCTTCCTCGCCTGAGAGCATCCGCATCAGCGTGGATTTGCCGGTCCCGTTGGGGCCGACCAGCGCGATGCGGTCTCCGCGCTCGATGTGCAGGTTCACGCCACGAAACACGACGTGATCGCCGTACGCCTTGCGGGCATTCTTCAGCTCGAGCACCGTCCGGCCGCTCTTGCCGCAGGTCGGGAAATCGAAGTGAATCCGCTTGCGCTCGGGCGGCACCTCGATGGGAACGACCTTCTCGAGCATCTTGATTCGACTCTGGACTTGCGACGCCTTGGTCGCCTGGTAGCGGAAGCGGTCGATGAACATCTTGACGCGCGCCACTTCCTCGTCCTGCTCTCGCTTGGCCTTCCTGAGGGCCTCGATACGCGCATGGTGCTCGACCAGGTAATCGCTGTAGTTCCCGACATAGTCGGTCAGCGTTCTGAGGGTCAGATCGGTGATGCGCGTGACGACGGCGTCGAGGAAGAACCGATCGTGACTGACGAGGATCACCGCGTGGGGGTAGCCGTTCAGGTACGTCTCGAGCCAGTTCCGCGCTTCGAGGTCGAGATGGTTGGTGGGCTCGTCGAGCAGGAGCAGGTTGGGTTGTCCGAGCAGGAGTTTGGCGAGCGCAATGCGCATCTGCCAGCCTCCCGAGAACGTCTGGGTTGGACGCTCGAAGTCGGTCCGAGAAAACCCGAGTCCCTGGAGCACGGTGGACGTCTTCAGTTCGATGGCGTAACCGTCGTGCAGCCGGAAGCGATCCTGCAGGTCGCTGTAGCGCGCCAGCATGTCGTCGTGATCCGCTTCAGGGATCGCGGGATCGCCAAGTCGTGCTTCGAGCGCATGCATCTCGGCCTTGATGCGGAGGAGCTCTTCGAATGCGCTGGACGCTTCTTCGAAGACCGTGCGTCCTTCGTGCGAGAGGCCGTCCTGCGGCAGGTACCCGACCGTGAGAGCCGGAGGTTTGAGGATCGCGCCGGAATCGGGCTCATCCAGCCCGGCCATCATCCGGAGCAAGGTCGTCTTGCCGGCGCCGTTCGGCCCGCAAAGGCCCACACGTTCACGGTCGCCGATCTGCCACGTCACGTGGTCGAACAGCACGCGGTCGCCGAACGACTTGGTCAGTTCTGAGAGCTGAATCACTTCTGCAGGCGCCGCTTCTTACTCGCCCAACGCCTTCGCGGCGGCTGAGAGCACCTGCGGGACGCGGAACGGCTTCGTCAGATAGCCGGCCACGCCCAGGTTGACCGCCTCGATCGCGCTCGACTCGGTCGAGAAACCGGTGATGATGATGACCGGCAGATCGGCCTTGTAGCGCTTGGCTTCGCGGATCACCGTGAGGCCGTCCATGCCCGGCATCTTCAGATCCGCGATCAGGAGATCGTACGGGTACATGCGCATCCGTTCCAGCGCTGATTGGCCGTCGGGCGCGACGTCCACGTCGTACTCCGCGAGAGCGAGCGTCTTGGCCAGCAGGTCCCGGATGCTGGCCTCATCGTCGACCACCAGCACGCGCGGCCGTGTAGCGGCGGCCGCAGGGCGCGCCGGTGAAGGGGCCGCGATGGCGGCGGCGCGCGCGCCCCCGCGCAGGCGCTGGCTGTCGAGCCATGCGTCGATATCCCGTTTTCGGAAGCGCCATTGCCGGCCGACGCGCACGGCTGGAATCTTCCCTGCCTTGATGAGCCGGTAGACGGTGCGCAGATTGACCTGGAGGTACTCCAGGACTTCCTCCGTCGTCAGAAACGTTTCGTCAATCATCAATCAGCGTCCAGTCTCTGAGGTCTGAGACGTCGAGGCGATTGGCAGCTCGACGCTCAGAACGGCTCCTCCATCGGGATGGTTGGCGGCGACAATCTGGCCGCCGTGATCCTGGACAATCCCGTACGCGATGGCCAGGCCCAGCCCCGTTCCCTTGCCGACTTCCTTCGTCGTGTAAAACGGCTCGAAGATTCGCGACAGCACGTCCGGCGCAAAGCCGCTTCCGGTGTCGCGCACCGCCGCGACGATCATTCGTCTCGACGGCTCTGCATGCGTCGTGAGCTCGATGCGTCCGCCGTTGCCGGTCACGCCGATCGCGTGCTCCGCGTTCATCACCACGTTGAGGAACACCTGGTGGAGCAGCAACGGGTCGCCTTGGACGCGCGGCAACTTCTCGTCATAGTGTCGCACGACTTCGATGCCCGCTGCGCGACATGAGGCCGCACGCAGCGCGACGACCTTCTGGAGCACGGCGTTGAGACTGACCGCGCGGCGCGTGAGCCGCCGCGACCCGGCGAACACCAGCAGATTGCGAACAATCTTCGCCGCCCGATCGGCCTCGCGGTAGATCGTCTGAATCTCGCGTCTCAGCTGCTTGGGAAAGGCGCCGGTGACGCGCAGCAGTTCCAGGTGGCCCAGCACGCCCTGAAGAGGATTGTTGAGTTCGTGCGCGATACCGGCGACGAATTGCCCGAGTGCCGCCAGCTTCTCGGACTGCGTCAACCGTTGCCGCAGCTCCTCGCGCTCGGCCTCGAGCCGTGTCTGCGGTGTCAAGTCTCGGGCGACGATCACGCCCCCGACGCGCTCGTGCTCGGGGTTGAGCAAGTCGGTCACCGTGACGATGAAAGGGGCATCGAGTCTCGAATCGAAGATCTCCCGGACGGCAGGAAGCCGGGGCGTGCCCCGGCCGGGATCCTCGGCGAGTTGGTTGAGCCATACGGTCAGCTCGGGTCCGATGAACTCGACAAGGGGTCGCTCGATGAGCTGTTCCCGTGTGCGCCCCACGCGCGACGCGAACGCTCTGTTGACGTGCACGATGCGTCCCAGCCGATCGAAGACGGCCACCAGGTGCGCGATCGAATCGAACGTGTCCTCCAACTCCCGTCGCGAACGCATCACTTCTTCGAGGAGGGAGAGATTCTCGACTGCGTTCGACAACTGGCGCGCGAGCTCGTCGGCCCGATCGAGGAGATCGAGCGCGCCGCCCGGTTCGACCCGCACTCCCTCGAACATGACGGTCCCCAGCGCTCGACGGGTGCCGCGGAGCGGGACCATCACGGTAGACGTCGCCGACCGCTCGACGGAAGCGCCGGGATCGGGCGTGAGGATTTCAGCCCGGGTCCGTCTCATTGCGAGCGCCGCTGGCGACACGGTATCGTCGGCGGGAATCTGGGCGCTGCCAACCAGGTACTCGGGATCGCTCGAGGCCCGCAGCAGGAGCTGGCGGGCACGACGGTCGTGAATCCAGACCGAGGTCCGATCCGCGCCCAGCAGCCGATTTGCGCCGTGACAGAAGATGTCGAGGCCAGTCGTCAGCTGCAGCGTCGCCGCCAGGCTTTGAGAGAACTCGTCGAGCAGTAGCCGCAGATCGTGCTGCAACTGGTCGCGCTGGCGCAGACGAGTCAGCTCGATGGCCGCCAGGAACGCGTCGGCGACCGGCGCCACGTCTTCCAGGCGAGACGCGGGAGGCGGGAGGCTCAGCCCAACCGCTACCACCCCGACCGGCTCCGCTGCGGGGCCGAGCGGGAGGAGCAACGCCGCCGGTGTCTTCAGGCGGGAGGCGAGATCAGGCATGCGGCGGGGAAGGTCCGTCACCGTGACGGACTCCCCACGCGCAAACGCGCCGGAAACGATGGCCGCTTCATCCGGCGCTGGAACCCACGGCTCGGTCGGGAGCTCGTCCACGCCGAATCCGGAAGTGGCCTGCATGGCGCCGTTTCGCGGGTTATGCTCGAACAGCAGCGAGCGGCTACCGCCGGTCACGCTGAGCGCGTGCTGGTGAAGAGGAGGAAGAAGATCGACGAGCCGTCGCGTATGCGCGAGCAGCGAGATCAACGAAGGGGCGTCCCCCTTTGTCCCGTGGGCCGCTGAGGACGAAGGGACGTGTCGGCCCGCGCGGTCATTTTTGGGCATTCAACTGGTGGGTCGGAACCAAGCCGGGAAAATTCTAAGCGATTGGTTGAGCGTCCGCCAGCCGGCGCAGCTGCCCCTTGAGGTCGTTGATCGTTCTCAAACTATAGACACACCGTTGTTTAGGGGTCAGGTTTCGGTCGGGAAATATGCGTGAAAAAGTCTCCGGGCGGCGACGGCCATCCTCCCGTCGCAGCCGTCTAATTAATTGAGAGGAGAGGGCCTTCCGCCTCCGATGACGTCGACCGACGAGGAGTTGGTGGCGCGCTCGATGCGTGGCGACGCTGACAGCTTCAACCAGCTGATCCTCCGATGGGAGCGGCCCATCTATGCCCTTGCGTACCGCACGATCGGTCGCGAAGAGGATGCGCGTGACGTGTGCCAGGAGACATTTCTCAGGGCCTTTCGCGCGTTACCCCGTTTCCGCGGTCAGGCCAAGTTTTCGTCCTGGCTGTACCGCATCGCGCTGAACTTGTGCCGCGACTGGATGCGCCGGGAGCGGCGCACCGGGTTCGTGCAGCCGCCGGAAGACGGCGACCTGATGGATTTGGTGGCGGCTGATCACCCCTCGGAATCGATCGAGGACTTGGTGGCGCGCCGCCATCAGGTGCAGGCTGTCGAGCGCGCGATGGCGCGGCTGCCGGACGAGCAGCGTACGGCGATCGTGCTGAAGGAATACCACGGGCTGACGTTTCAGGAGATCGCGGATCTCATGGATTGCCCTCTGAGCACGGTCAAGACACGGCTCTATCAAGGGCTGTCGGTCCTGCGCCGCGAGCTGAGCGACACACCTAATCAGAAAGCAAACACGGCAGGCGCGGGCCGCGAAGGGCCCGCTCTGCATTTGAAGGCCGCGTTCCCTGGGACGAGGCGAGAAGAGCCGATATGACTGAACTCAGGTGCCACTACTCGGGAGATCGCGAACAAGCGATCGTCTCGTATCTCTACGGTGAGGATGCGGCGTTCGACAGCGCCGAGCGCGTCCACTTCGAAGAACATCTCGCGACCTGCAATCAATGTCGCCGAGAAGTGGATGCATTCAACGATGTGCGGGTATCGCTCGCCGGCTGGTCACCGCCCGGCTTGCGATCGCCCGACCACAACATCGGCAGCCTGCCGGGTCCCGTGAGCGGAGCGACGAGTCCTCACGTACCGTGGTGGCGTGCGATGCCAGCGTGGGCGCAGGCCGCTGCCGCGCTGTTGTGCGTGGGGGTTGCGGCTGGAATCGCAAACCTCGAGGTTCGGTATGATGCCGAAGGATTTCGAGTGCGAACGGGCTGGCTGTCGAGCCAGTCCGAGGGCGCAGCGGCCGCAGCCGTTGCCGGAACGGGCGAGGCGCCGTGGCGCGCCGATCTTGTGGCCCTCGAAGAGCGGGTTCGATCGGATGTCCGCGCTACGGCGATGCAGGCCCCGGCGGGGACTGCGGCCATCCCCCCCGCGACGTCAGTCGGTCCCGACCCGCTTCGCCGCGTGCGCGCTCTCATCGAGGAGAGTGAACGGCGGCAGCAGCGTGAGCTCGCGTTACGGCTGGCCGAAACCGTGCGCGAGATGAACGCGCAGCGTCAGGCGGATCTCGTCAGAATCGATCGCAACATCGGGTTGGTGCAGAACACGACCGGCCGGGAGATGATGAGACAGCGCAGCGAGATGCTGAACTATCTCACGGTCCGAACGGCGTCGCAGCGACCGCAGTAAGGGAGAGGGACAGTGAAGAGCATGTTAATGATCGTGCTCGGCGCGGTTATCGGGATCGCGCCGGCGACGTCGGCGCAGACGGCTTCGACGCTCACCTCGGCGACGCCCCGCGCCACGGCCAGCACCAGACAGCTGCGGTATCAGATCGGCCAGATGGAACGTGTGCTCGAGGGCGCCGTGGAGCACGGTGTCGCCAATATCCGCGATCGTCTTCAGGCCGTGGGACCGACCGAGCTGCTGATCAGCGACAACGCGCGGGTGAGGGGGTTCCGCCTCGAAGGGTACGGCATGTTCTTCGACGTGGTCGTGCCGTCGCTCGATACCACGGTCCTCTGGAGCATCCGTACGCTCGACCAGAACGACTTGGGGCTCGAGAGTGCGCTCAAAGCGCTTCAGACGCACGTCCGCGAGGCGGGTGACGTCAACCTGGAGCAGGCGTTGAGGCGTATCGAGCTGCAGATGAACCCGGCGCTACTGGCGCGAGCGGCCGCTCCGGTCACCGACGGCTCCCGCAACGCGACCGGTCCGGCGGCCGTCGACGATCCGAAGCCCGCGTCCGATCCGATTCTGGCCAATCCCAACGAGACGTACCGGGTCGAGGTCACGCGTGCGTTGATGGACGCGCTCCTCGATCACAGCGGCTCGCTCGGCGTCGAGCCGACCGAGTGGCTGACCATCGCGGCCCGGCGTAACGACGACCGCCCGCCGCTGGCGCCGGCCGATACCGATGCTCAGACATTCATAATCCGGTTGCGGGGATCGGACCTCGCCGCCTTTCTAGCTCGGCAAATCCCTCGAGAAGAGGCACTCAAGCGCATCGAGGTGAGAGTGTTCTAGAATAGGCGCCGATGCGCGCCATCCTCCGCCGTCGGCTGGTGATTCTGGCGTCGGCCCTGCTCGCTATCGGATGCGGCGGGCCCCCCGTCGATCTTCGCCAGGGGCTGGAGATCACGATCGTCAGCACGGGCTGGTTCGATGCCGGCATCGTGGACGGCAAGAACAAGCTCGTCCCGAGCGTATCCTTCACCATCAAGAACCTTTCCGACCAAGGCCTGAACAGCCTTCAGATGATGGGCAGCTTCTTTCGGGTCACCGATACGAATTCAGAGTGGGGGAATACCCTGCTTTCCGTGACCCGCTCGGAAGGTCTTGCGCCCGGCGCGACAACGGCGCTTCTGACGCTCAGATCGCCGCTGGGGTACACCGGCACCGAGCCGCGAGACGAGATGCTGCGGAATTCGGTCTTCGTGGATGCGATGGTCAAGCTCGTTGCGAAGTACGGGTCGGTGCAATGGACGCACGTCAAGGAAGTGCCGATCGAGCGGCAGCTCATTACTCAATGACCACCGTACTGCGCGCGTGAGCGCCACGACTCCTCCAACCCTCGACCGGCGGCTGGGTCCTCTGGACGCGGCCGCCATCGTCGTCTCCAACGTAATTGGGACAGGCATCTTCTTCGTCCCGATCATCGTGGCCAGCCTGGTCTCAGACGCCCGCGGGATGCTCTTCGCGTGGGTGCTCGGGGGCATGCTGGCGTTCGCCGGCGCGATGGCATATGCGGAGCTCGCCGCGTTGCGCCCGCGCGCCGGCGGCGAGTACGTGTACCTCCGCGAGGCCTATGGTCCTCTGGCGGGGTTCCTGAGCGGGTGGACGTCGTTCGTGGCTGGCTTTACCGGCGCCATCGCGGCCGGCGCCATTGCGATTGCCGGCTATGCGGGCCGTTTCGTTCCGGCGGCCGCCGACACCACGCCGCTGCTCACGATCCCGTTGCCGCTCGTGCCGATGGTTGTGTCGCGGCAGACGCTCGTCGCGCTGGCCCTGATCGCTGCGTTGACGTTCGTCCACGTGCGCGGGCTCGGCCCCGGTCGAGTGGTCCAGAACTCCCTCGCCCTCGTCAAAGTCCTGGCGTTCGTGCTCTTCGTTGCGCTCGGCTTCAGCATCGGCCAGGGGGAGCCTGCCCAGATGGTCGCCGCGGGAACGATTGGGGTGACGCCACTGCTGCTCGCGATCGTCCCTATTATGTTCACTTACTCGGGGTGGAACGCTGGCGCGTATCTGGCCGAGGAGATCCGGTCGCCCGAGCGGAACCTTCCGATTGCGCTCGGTCTTGGGACGGTGGTGGTGATCGCGATCTATCTCGCGCTGAACGCGCTGTTTCTGTACGCGCTGTCCCCCGCCGAGCTCGCCTCGCCTGGAGGCGCGCTGATGGATACGGTGGCTGACCGTCTGTTCGGCACGGTCGCCGGGCGCCTGCTCGCCGCGTTCTCGATCGTCAGCATGGCGGCCAGCGTCAGCGCGATGATGATAGCCGGCCCGCGTGTGTACTTCGCGATGGCCCGAGACGGCGTGTTCCTGCCTTCTGCCGGGGTTGTCCATCCGAAGTCCCACGTTCCGGCGCACGCCATCATCGCTCAGGCGCTGTGGAGCGGCGTGCTGGTGCTGTCGGGCACGCTGTCGCAGCTGGTGAGCTATACGGGCTTTGC
>Ga0247825_10000144_pt1 | contig 40870 bp, 43 predicted proteins | sample 13C_Vanillin_Day_FD_194413 | JGI IMG/M metagenome (GOLD analysis project Ga0247825, IMG submission 194413) | Soil microbial communities from agricultural site in Penn Yan, New York, United States - 13C_Vanillin_Day48 | ecosystem: Environmental > Terrestrial > Soil > Agricultural land | place...
GCTGCCCGCGCCTCAGCATGAGCGCGTGCGCCAGGTTATTGACGTCTTCGGAGGTGCACCCGAAGTGGATGAACTCCGCGACCTTCATGACTTCCTTGTTGCCCGCCAGCCTCTCGCGCAGGAAGTACTCCACGGCCTTCACGTCGTGGTTGGTCTTTGCCTCGATCGCTTTCACCGCCTCGCCGTCGGCCTCGGAGAATTTCGCGGCGACCTCGTCGAGCTGCCCGATCGTGGGCGACGAGAACGGCGGCACTTCCTTGATGGCGGGATTGGCGGCGAGCGCCTTCAGCCACTCGATTTCGATCTTCACGCGGTGACGGATCAGCGCGAACTCGCTGAAAGTGTCGCGCAGCGCTGCAAGCTTGCTGTGATAACGGCCGTCGAGAGGGGAGAGCGCGGTAAGAGGAGTGAGCGCCATTGAGAGTGAATTTTATCATGAAGGGCATCCACATCGTGGTCACGCGGGCGGCGCTGCGATGCGATGGGGCTGCGTTCGGCTACAATCCCTTTCCCGGCCGGCGCATCCCGAATGACGCGGCAATGGGCGAGGAGAAACTCTCATGAATAGAAAATCGGAAGCGGGCCGACGCGCAACGCGGCTGCTCGCGTGCTGCGCGGCCGCATTGTGGGCCTCGTCGTTGGTCGCCGGCGCGGCGGCCCAGTCGTGGCGGCCGGACAAGAACGTTGAGCTCATCATCCCCGGCGGCGCGGGCGGCGGGCAGGATCGCACCGCGCGCATCCTCCAGAAGATCATGCAAGGCGGCCTCGTGCCGGGCACGGTCACGGTGGTGAACCGGCCGGGCGGCGGCAGCTCCATCGCCTACACCTACCTCAACCAGTACATCGGCGACGGGCACTACCTCGCGTCCGCGACGGCGACGCTGCTCACCAACCATATCCTGGGCACGAGCCCGCTCAACTACACGCTTTTCACGCCGGTCTCCGTGCTCTACGGCGAGTACATCGGCTTCGCGGTCAACGCCGCCGGCCCGTTCAGGAACGGACGGGACATCATCGAGCGCATGAAGAGCGCGCCTGACTCGGTTTCCTTCGCGTTCGGCACCAGCGCGGGCAACGCCAATCACATCGGCATCGCGCTCGCGCTCAAAGCCGGCGGCATCGATCCCGCGAAGATGAAGACCGTGGTGTTCAAGGCCTCGATCGAGGCCACGAACGCGCTGATGGGCGGGCACGTCGATGTCGTCGCGACGCCGATGTCCACCTATCTTCCCGTGCTGGGCACCGGCAAGCTCAGGATTGTCGCGATCGCGGCGCCGCAGCGCGTGGGCGGAAAATTCGCCGACGTTCCGACCTGGAAGGAGCAAGGTTACAACGCTGTGATGCCGAGCTTCCGCATGTTCATCGGGGCCAGGGGGCTCAGCGCGGCGCAGCTGCGCTATTGGGACGGTGTGTTCGCGAAGATTGCCGCGAGCCCGGACTGGAAGAAGGAGCTCGATGCCAACGAGTGGCAGGGCTCACACATGACGAGCGTCGAAACCCGGCGCTTCCTCGACGCGCGCTACGACGAATACCGGAAGATATTGACCGAATTGAAGCTTGCCAGGAGTGGCCGATGACCGCAGCGCACACGCTTGCCGAGTTCGCCGTCAGCCTCAAGTACGAGGACATACCGCCCGAGGTGCTCGAGCGCGCCAAGGACTGCATCATCGACACGGTGGGCGCCTGTACTTTCGGCGCCCAGATGCCCTGGACACAGATCGTCATCGAGCACGCCAAGCGCAATAGCGCGCCGGGCGAGTGCAGCGTCTTCGGCACGCCGGTCAAGGTGCGGGCGCCGTTCGCCTGCCTCGCCAATGGAGCGTCCGCGCACGCGTTCGAGCTCGACGCTCTGTGCGAGCCGAGCGTCGGCATCCACCCCGGCGCCGCGTTGTGCGTGCCGGGACTGGCGCCCTCGCAAGGGCGCAAGGGCAGCGGCAAGGCTTTGCTTTCCGCGGTCGTGGCGGGCTACGAGGTGCTCTACCGCATCGGGCACGCCGCCAACCAGTCGATCGAGAAAGTCGGTTTTCACTCTCCCGGCGTGATCGGCGCGTTCGGCACCGCAATCGTGATCGGCCGGTTGTTCGACATCGGTCCGGAAAAGATGGCCCACGCGCTCGGCATCGCCGGCTCGCTGGGCTCGGGCCTCATGGAGTTCTCGAAGACAGGCGGGATGGTGAAGCGCCTGCATCTCGGACGCTCCGCGGAAAGCGGCTTTACCGCGGCGGTACTGGCTCGCGACGGCTACACCGGGCCCGCGGGCGTGCTGGAGGGCAAGTACGGCTTTCTCAACACGTTCTGCCGCGACGCCGAGCCGGCCCGTCTCACGAAAGACCTGGGGAAAACCTGGCACGTGATGAAGACCAAGCTCAAGCGCTATTCCTGCCATGCGACGGCGCAGGTGCCGGTCACGCTTGCGCTCGACCTGGCGCAGAAGCACAAGCTCTCCGGCGACGACGTCGCCGGCATCGTCATCGCCGCCAGCGAGAAGACGGTGAGCCATCATGCCATCAACGAGCCGCAGGACATGACGATGGCCCAGTACAGCACGCCGTTCTGCGTGGCGCTCGCGCTCTATATGGATCCGATGGACCCGCGGTCGTTTTCCGAGAAGAGCCTCGCCGATCCGAAGATCCGCGCGCTGGCGAAAGGCGCGAAGGTCGAGCTCCACAAGGGCGCGGCGGGCCCCGTCGCCCAGGATTGCAGCGTGACCCTGAAGCTGAAGAACGGCAAGGAAGTGTCGGCGCAGGGCAATGACTTCAAGGGCACGCCCACCATGCCGCTGACGCGCGACGAGCTGCTCGCGAAATTCCTCAAGTTGACCGCCCACCGCGACCGCAAGAAAGCGGAACGACTGTTCGCTCAGCTCGCGCAGGCCGAGAAGGTGGCGGACTTCAGCACGCTCGACTTCGCGCTTTAGCCCTCAGGCACGGGCCGTAGCGAGGGCCTTTTCCACCGCCCGGCGGTCGATGTCGGGCGCCAGCATTTCGACGAAATCGAACGCGTATCCGCGCAGGTAGTGGTTCTTGCGGATCGTCAGGCAGCCGACGTGAGCCTCGAAAAGGTGGCCGACGTCCAGCGCGCGCAGCTTCGAATCGCGTCGGGGCTCGAAGGCGAGCTGCGGCAGGACGGCGATGCCCAGCCCGGCTTCGACGAACGCCTTGATGACGTCCACGTCCACGCCGGCGAAGACGATGTTGGGCTCGAGGCCGCTACGGGCGAAGAGGTCGCGCATCTGCAGCTGGCCGTGCGAGCCGATGTCCAGCGTGATGAGCGGATGCCGCGAGATCGCCTTGAGGGTAATCCGTTTCTCCCGGAGCAGGGGATGGCCGGCAGGAGTGACCAGCACCCGCGGCAGCTTGCGGTACTCCAGGAACAGGAGGTCGGGGAAATCTTCCGCGGGCCGCGTCGTAAGCGCGATGTCGGCCATGCCCGATGATGCCAGCCTCGACACCTCGGTTGGGCTGCCCTGCAGCAAATTCACTTCGACCCTGGGGTGGCGCGCCACGAAGCTTCGAAGCGTGTCCGGCAGGATGTAGCGGGCAAACGTGAAGGTGGCCGCCAGGTTGAAGCGCCCGGTGCTGCCGTCCCGGAATTCGCTGGCGACCGCCTTGATGTCTTCGAGCTCGCGAAAGACGAGGTTCGCGATGGAGACTATCCGCCGCGCCGGCTCAGTCATCTCCAGAATGCGGTTGCCATTGCGGATGAAAAGATCCACCCCGAGCTCCTCCTCGAGCAGGCGGATCTGCTTGCTGATCCCCGGCTGCGAGGTGTGCAGTGCCGCGGCCGCGCCGGAGAAGCTCAGCCCCTGCCGGGCGATTTCGCAAAGATAGCGAAGCTGGTGCAGCTTCATGCGCGCAGTATATTCTATGGTTATCACTAATAACAATTCGTTAGTTGTTGGTTATAAGGCGCGTTGGTAGCATCTCGGTCCGGGGGTAAGGAGGCGACCATGGCAGGCATGGAAACGATAGACGGCGTCCGCGTTTACATACCGACCGGCGAGCCGGCGACCGTCGCCGCGCGATTGGCGCCGCGCCTGGTTACCCTGAAGGGCGCGCGGATCGGCGTACTGGACAACTGCAAGGAGTTCGCCGATGTCGTCCTGCGCGGCGTGGCCGAAGTCCTGGAGCGCGACTACGGGGCCCGCGTCCGGTTTTGGCGCAAGTCGTACCTCGGCATCCCGTCACCCTTCGCGAAGGAAATGGCCGGAGAGTGCGACGCCGTCATCAACGGCGTCGGCCATTGAGGCTCCTCGACACCCTGGACCGCGCGTGACGCGGTCGAGCTGGAAAACCTCGGGATTCCCACGGTCACCGTCATCAGCACCGCTTTCGCCGCGCTCGGGCAGGTGACAGGAGAGGGCGCGGGGCATGCCAGCCTGCCCATCGTCGTGGTTCCTCACCCGGTCGGCGACCGCGACGAGAACCTCATCCGGCAAAGAGGGGCCGACATCGCGCGGGAATGCGCGCGCATCCTGACGACTCCCGTCGAAGCGCTGTCGCGCGAGTTCGAGGGCAAGCGCTACCCGCTGCCGCGCGCGGTCATGCCCAGGTAAACGCACTCATGAAGCCCGAGATACCGCTGATTGCGGAGACTGACGAGTCCTACGACCGCATCAACGAGTATTTCTACGGGCGCGGCTGGACCGACGGGTTGCCCATCGTGCCGCCAACGGAGGCCCGGGTGCGGACGATGCTGGGCGGCATGCCCGGCCACGACGCGGACGAGCTGGTGAGCGTGGTGCCGCCGAAGATGGGCCGCGCGACACTGCGCCAGATAGCGACCAATGCCGTGATGGCCGGTTGCCTGCCGGAGTACCTGCCAGTGGTAGTGGCCGCGCTGCAGGCGGTGTCGGAGCCGGCGTACGGGCTGTCGCACCGGCAGACGACGACGCACGCCGGCGCACCGCTCATCATCGTCAACGGACCGATTGCGAAGCGCCTCAAGATCAACGGGGGCCGCGGCCTGTTCGGCCCGGGCTGGAAGGCGAATGCGACCATCGGTCGGGCCCTGCGGCTGATCCTGGTCAACGTCGGCGGCGCCGGCCCGGACGTGGACGCGTCGCAGACCGGCCATCCCGGCAAGTACACCTATTGCATCGCGGAGTACGAGGACGCGAATCCATGGGAGCCGCTGCACGTCGAGCGCGGATTCGGGCGCGACCAGAGCGTCGTTACTGTGGTTAACACCGAGGCGCCTCACAGCATGACGGAGAACGTGCAGACCACCCCGGACGGAATCATGACGACGTTCGCTTCGTGCATGGCGACTCTCGGCGTGAACAACCTCTACTCGCAGGGGCATCCGGTGCTGGTGCTGGGACTGGAGCACGTGCACCACCTTTCGGCCGCGGGCTGGAGCAAGATGGACATCAAGCGGGCGCTGTTCGAGCGGGCGCGCCAGCCGTGGGGCCTGATGAAAAACCGCGGCAAGTCCAAGGGGCCGCGCTTCCCGGAATTCGTGGACCAGAGCGACGACAGCTCCATGGTGCCTATCCTGTGGGAAGCGAAAGACCTCATATTGATCGTCGGCGGCGGCGCGGGCGGAAAGTCGATGTTCCTGCCGACCGCGGGCGGACAGAGTCTGAGCGTGTCGAAGCCGATCGAGGAGAGTTAGCCGCAATGAATATGCATGGCACCAGGGTCTGGACGATGGTGTTTGCGGCGGCACTCGGCGCGGCCGTCGCCCCGGCGCTTGCCCAGCCCACCTGGAAACCGGAAAACCCGGTGGAAATCATCGTGCCCTCGGGGCCCGGTGGCGGCACCGACCACACGGGGCGTGTGGTGCAGCAGATCATGCAGCAGCAGAAGCTGGTCGCGGTGCCGGTCAACGTAGTCAACAAAACCGGCGGTGGCGGTGCGGTCGCGGTGAGCTATCTCAACCAGTTCCGCGGCAACGCGCATTACGTGCACCTGGCTTCCGCCGTATTCCTGACCGCCCACATCGTCGGGCGGACCACCACCAGCTACACCGACGTGACCCCGCTCGCGTTGCTGCAGAGCGAGTACGTGGTGATGGCGGTGAAGACCGAATCGTCGCTGAAGAGTGCCAGCGACATGGTGGCGCGCCTTAAGAAGGATCCCGGCGCCCTCAGCATTTCCGTGGGGACCAGCTTCGGCGGCGCCAATCATTCCGCGATCGCTGCAGTCGCCAGGGCCGGCGGCATCGATCCGAAGAAGCTCAAGACCGTGGTGTTCAAGGCTTCCAAGGACGCTGCCGTTGCTGCCATGGGCGGCCACGTGGACGTGGTGTCGGCCAGCGCTTCCCAGGTGCTGGCCCAAGTCCGCTCGGGACAGCTGAGGCTCATCGGCGTGACCGCGCCGGCACGGCTGAAGGGCGACCTCGCCACGGTACCCACGCTGAAGGAGCAGGGCATCAACGTGGAGGTCAACAACTTCCGGATGCTGCTCGGCCCGAAGGATCTCACCGCGCCGCAGGTCGCCTACTGGGACCAGGTCCTGGCGAAGCTCGTGCAGACCGATGAGTGGAAAAAAGATCTGGAGCGGGACGTCGTCGAGGGCACTTACATGAACAGCCGCGATATCCGCAAGTATCTGGATGCGGAGTATACCGAGCTCAAGGGTCTCCTGATCGAGATGGGGCTCGTTAAATGAACCCCAACGACGTCAAGGAACCGCTGGCCGCGCATGTCGCGACGTTCGTGGCGGGGACGCGCCACGGCGATATTCCCGCGGAAACCGCGCGCATCGTCAAGAAGCACATCCTCGATACGCTCGCTTGCGGTCTGGCGGGCGTGCCGGCCGAGGGCAGCGAGATCGTGCGGCGCTACATCGCGAGCTTGGGAGCCGGTGGGAAAGCAACCGTGTTTGGCACGGCGCAGCAGGCGTCGCCGCGCTTCGCCGCTCTAGCGAATGCTACCGCGATGCACGCCGATGATTTCGACGATACCTACCATCCCACGCGCTTCCACCCGACGGCGCCGGTACTCTCCGCCGTATGCGGCGTGGCCGAGGAGGCTGGATCATCCGGCGCCGACGTGCTGGCGGCCATCGCGGTCGGCACCGAGGTGTCCCTCAAGCTCAGTCACACCATCGACAAGCAGCATTACCTGCGCGGCTTTCACATGACCAGCACTTGCGGCGTGTTCGGCGCCACGGCAGGGCTGTGCAATCTGCTCCGGCTGCCCGCCGATGCCACGACACGCGCCATCGGCATCGCGGGAAGCCAGTCATCCGGCGTGCGCGAGAACTTCGGCACGATGGTGAAGCCGTTGCATTCGGGGCGCGCCGCGGAGAACGCCGTCTTCTCCGTGTCGCTGGCCGAGATGGACTTCACCTCTTCGCCCACCATACTGGAGGGCGATCGCGGCTATTTCATGACCGGGGCCGGCGGCTTCAACGCCGACGAGCTGGTGGGAAAACTCGGCAAGCCGTGGAACTACGTCGCGAAGGGCGTGGCGATCAAGCCATACCCCTGCGGCAATCTCCAGCAGCCGGCGATGGACAAGCTGCGCGACCTCGTAGTCGAAAACGACATCAAACCGGGCCAGGTGGAGCGCCTTGCCGTGAAGAGCCATCGGCTGATGCCGTTGAACCTGACCTACCACCGGCCAGTGACGGGTCTCGAGGGCAAGTTCAGCATGGAGTTCAGCCTGGCTTCCATCCTGGTGCTGCGACGGGCGGGATTGGCCGAGTACAGCGACGCGGTGGTGAACCGTCCTGACGTCCAGGAGGCGATTGGCAAGATCGACTACACGGTGTTCAGCGACGAAGAGGCCGAAGCAAAGGGCTATACACTGCTCACCACTTTCCTTGACATCAAGTTGAAGGACGGGCGGAACGTTTCCGCGCGAGTGGACGCGGCCAAGGGCAGCGCCTCGCTGCCCATGACCGAGGAAGAGGTGGCGAGGAAATTCCGCGAATGCGCGGAATTTGCCGGCTGCTCCGGCAAGCGCGCCGATCAGATCATCGATCTCGTCCTCCGCCTCGAGAAGGTGGACGACATACGCAAACTGACCCGGCTGCTGGGCGCGGGCTCCTGACGCGCAAGGGCTGGAATCGAACATACAGGGCGCCAAGATGCCCATACGAGGAGAGTGATGACGAACAAATTCAGGTACACCCGAATCGTGGGGCTACTGCTGGCTCTTGCCTGTTGTGCGTCCACCGATGCGCTGGCGCAGGCTTATCCGGCCAAGCCGGTCCGGCTGGTCCTGCCGTTTCCGCCGGGGGGCGGCACGGATGTGGTCGGGCGCCTGCTCGCGCAGAAGCTCGGCCAGGCACTGGGCCAGCAGGTGATCGTGGACAATCGCGCCGGGGCGGGCGGCCGCATCGGCACCGACCTCGTCGCGAAATCGCCGCCCGACGGCTACACGCTGCTGCTCGCAACGAGCAGCGTCATGGGGACAGGCCCGGCGCTCTACAAGAAGCTGCCGTTCGACATGCCGAAGGATTTCGCGCCGGTATCGCTCGTTGCTTATACTGCGTACGTGCTCGTGACGCATCCTTCCGTTCCGGCAAAGTCGGTGAAAGAGCTGGTAGCGTTGGCGAAATCGAAGCCGGGGCGGCTCACCTATGCGTCGTCGGGCGCGGGCGGAGCGGCGCATCTTTCCGGAGAGCTGTTCAGCTCGATGGCCGGCGTCAAGATGATCCACGTCGCCTACAAGGGCAGCTCCCCGGGGATGTTTTCCGTGGTATCAGGCGAGACTGACCTGATGTTCAATAACGCGCTACCCGCACTGCCGCAAGTGAAGAATGGGCGGTTGCGCGCGCTGGGCGTGACGACACCGCAGCGCTCAGCGGTGCTGCCCGAGGTGCCGACGATTGCCGAATCGGGGCTGAAGGGATTCGAGGTGCAGCAGAACTACGGCGTGCTTGCGCCGGCGGGCACGCCGCGCGAGATCGTGACGCAACTGAACCAGGAAATCGGAAAGGTGATGCGAACCGAGGACGCGAAGAGCAAGCTTCTCGCGGACGGCTCGGAAGCGAAAGTCAGCACGCCGGAGGGACTGGAGAAGATGATCGTGGCCGAGATCGCGAAATGGTCGAAGGTCATCAAGCAGGCAGGCATCAAGGAAGAGTGAGGAATGAATTGAATACAGTGGTCGATCCATTCGAGTTTTTCCTCGAGAAGGAGTGGTCGGACGGGTTTCCGGTCGTCACGCCGACCGAGGAGCGCGTGAAGTGGATGCTGGCCGGCACCCGCCTCGATCCGGAGGAGCTCGTTGCGCCAATTCCGCCCGCGATGGAGCCGGCGACGGTGCGCATCGTGGCGATCCACGCGCTGATGGCGGGTTGCAAGCCCGAGTACCTGCCGGTCGTGCTGGGCGCGGTGAAGCACATCGTGCGCGAGGAATTCAACATGGGCGGCGTGCAGTGCACGATGCACGGCGTCGCGCCGCTCATGATCGTCAACGGGCCGTATGCGGAGAAGATCGGGCTCTACGGCGGGCCGGGCTGCTTCGGGCCGGGGTTTCGCGCCAATACCAGCATCGGCCGCGCGATCCGGCTGATGCTGTTGAACCTCGGCGGTGGCATCTCGGGACGCGCGTCGGCGACGGTATTCAGCTCGCCGTTCCGCTACAGCGCCTGTCTCACCGAGAACCTGGCGTCGAGCCCGTGGGAAAGCCTCGCGGTCTCGCGCGGCTACTCGCCGCAGGACAACGTGATCACTTTCGCCATGGCAGAGAACCCGCGCCTGCATTTCGACGACGTCAGCACGGAGCCGGAGCGGCTGCTGCGCGGCATTGGCGACGCCATGACTGCGCCGGGTTCGTGGAACATGTGGTTCGTCTCCGACATGGTCGTGGCGATGAGCCCGCAGCACGCAAAGATGTGCGCCGATGCCGGAATGGGCCGCGCCGACGTGGTGAAACGACTGTCCGAGCTGGCGGTGCGCCCACAGTCGGGCGTGAAGAGTGGTGGCAACTGGCGGCCCGAGCGCGCGCGGGCCATGGGGCTCGACCCGGACGACGACGCGGCGCTGGTCAGGGCGGTGAAGGATCCGAAACGCCTGCATCTCATCGTCGCCGGCGGTAACGGGCCGATCACCGCGATATGCCATGGCTGGAACGAGACGAGCCATGCCGTGCACGGAACTTACGAGGTATGACGCAGTGAAGCGGTGACGCAGTGACGGAGGCCGTCACTTCATCACTTCGTCACCTCATCACTTTTCTGGAGGAAGCATGACGACTGATTTCGGATTCATCGATCCAACCGCAGGCGGCAGCCGGGCGAAGATCGCGCTGGCGCCCCGGCCGATGGACCTGGCCGGAAAAGTGGTGGGACTGCTCGACAACACCAAGGAACAGGCCGACGTCATCCTCGAGACCATCGGCCAGGTGCTGCGCGAGCGCTACGGCGTGGCGAAGGTCGTCATCCGGCGCAAGGAGGCGTTCTCCAAGCCGGCGACCGAGGCGCTGCTGAACGAGATGGCGAAGGAAGTGCAGGTCGCGGCCGCCGCGCTCGGCGGGTGAGGATCTTGCACGTTGTGCAGTGTGCACGACACGGTGGAATTCGAGAAACGCGGCATTCCCGCCACGATGTTTCTCACGCAGACCTTCAAGAACGCGGCGGTCTACCAGTTCCGCAGCAAGGGCATGGACGGCCATCCCTATATCGAGCTGCCGCACCCGGTGAGCAATCTCACGCACGACGAGATGCGCGCGGTGACGCTGCGCTTCGTCGATCAGTTCGTGCGCCAGCTTACTGCCTGACGAACAGTGACGAAGTGACGGGGTGACGCAGTGACGATTATCCGGCCGTTCTTCCATCACGGCGTCACTGCATCACTGCGTCACTTCGCCGGCGCGATCCTCGGCTGCTTGATTCTGGCAGCCGCGGCGCCGGCGTTGGCGCAGCCGTACCCGTCGCGGCCGGTGCGCGTCGTTGTCCCGTTCGCGCCGGGTGGAGCGGTGGATCTCGTCGCGCGAACGGTGGCGCCGCGGCTTTCCGAGACGCTGGGGCAAAGCGTGGTGGTGGACAACCGGGGCGGTGCCGGGGGAACGATAGGGACCGACATCGTCGCCAAGGCGCGGCCGGATGGGCACACGCTGCTCGTCGCCAGCATGGGCGTGGCGGTGAACGCGGTGCTCTACCCGAAGCTGCCGTATGACACGCTGAAAGATCTCGCTCCGATCACGATGCTGGGCGAGCAGCCCAACATCGTGGTGGTGCATCCCTCGGTCGCGGCAAAGTCATTCGGAGAATTTCTCGCGCTCGCGCGGGCGAAGCCGGGGCAGATCACGTATGGATCGGGCGGCGTCGGCAGCAATTCTCATCTTGCCACCGTGCTGTTCGTGCAGATGGCGAAGCTCGACCTGCTGCATGTTCCGTACAAGGGCCTCGGCCCTGCCATCACCGAACTGGTGGGTGGGCAGGTGCAGATGGTCGTCTCGAACGTCTCGACTGCGCTGCCGCACGTGAAGTCCGGCCGGCTGCGCTTGCTCGCGGTGACGTCGGCGAAGCGCTTCCCGCTGTTTCCCGAAACGCCGACCGTGAGCGAGGCTGGCGTGCCCGGCCACGAGAGCAGCGGCTGGTACGGGATGTGGGGCACGGCGGGCACGCCAAAGAACGTGCTCGGCATGCTCAATCGTGAGGTAGTGAAGATTCTCGAATCTCCGGGCATCAGAGAGCAGTTCGGCACGCAGGGCCTGCAGCCAATACCATTGTCTCCCGAAGCGTTCGACAAGCGCCTGCGCGACGAAATCAGGAAGTGGGGCCCGGTGGTCAAGGCATCGGGTGCGAAGCCGGAGTGAAGCGAGGGATGAGGGCGGAGGGCGGAGGGATGAGGGAAAGATCGCGGTTCTTCGGGAGGTATTTTTCGGTCCTGGTTTTGTTCCTCATCCTTCATCCCTCATCCCTCATCCCTGGGGCTTGGGCGCAGCCGTATCCGGCCAAACCCATTCGGCTCGTCATCGGATTTCCGCCAGGCGGATTCGTCGATCTCACGTCGCGGCTGGTCTCCGGTCCGTTGGGGCAGGCGCTCGGCCAGCAGGTGATCGTGGAGAACCGCGGCGGGGCGGGTGGCATTGTCGGTACCGAAGTTGCCGCGCGCGCGGCGCCAGACGGCTACACGCTCACCGTTGGCAGCGCAGGCACGCACGCGGTCAATCAGAGCCTCTATCGCAAGCTGCCCTACAACGTGCTGCGCGACTTCATACCCATCACGCGGCTCGCGGACGCACCGAGCATCCTTGCCGTTCACCCATCGTTCCCCGCGCGCTCGGTCAAGGAGCTGGTTGCGCTGGCGCGCGCTCGGCCGGGACGGATTTTTTACGCTTCCGCCGGCTCCGGAACCTCGACGCATCTCGCCGCGGCGCTGTTCGAGCACCTCGCGAAAGTAAAGCTGGTTCACGTTCCGTACAAGGGCGGCGGCCCGGCGCTGATCGACGTGGTAGCGGGGCAGGTGCCGGTGACGTTCGGCACCGCGGCGTCGGTATCGCCGCACACCAAGTCGGGACGGCTGCGCGGGCTGGCGGTGACCGGCGGCAAGCGCTCCGCGACGCTGCCCGACCTGCCGACTATCGCGGAGGGCGGGGTGGCGGGCTACGAAATGCTGAACTGGCTCGGATTGTTTGCACCAGCGGGCACGCCGCGCGCCATCGTGGAACGATTGAACACGGAAGCGCTGCGCGTCGTGGGCTCGCCGGAAACTCGCAGCCGGTTGAACGCAGCGGGCGCCGAACCGTCACCGATGCCCAGCGAGGAATTCGCGGCGTTCGTGAAGACGGAAATCGAGAAGTGGGGCAAGGTCGTTGCGGCAACCGGCATGACTGCAGATTAAATTTAATAAAAACAAACAGTTACATGTATATTCTGCCGGGGCGGTACTTTTCCCGTCGCCAGACATGATAGAAGGGCGAGGCGCAGAAGGAGACGCGGGGCCGCAATGTTCTGTCCCAAATGCGGACATTCCAATCTGGAGAAGGCCGGGGCCTGCCAAAAGTGCGGCGCTGTTTTGCCTTCCGTCGAGGGGTCCGCTTCAGCCGCTTCGGCGACCCCGACCGCAACCAATCTCTACGCCGGCTTCTGGAAGCGCTTTGCCGCGCTCATCATCGACTATTTCATCCTGATGGCAGTGTTCCTGTTCACGAGCGCCGTCATCGGCCTGTTGATCGGCAGCCCGGGCGGCGCCAACGAGGAGTCGGACTCCGTGAGCGGAATCGCCGGCACCGTGATCTGGTGGCTTTATTACGCGATCATGGAGAGCTCGGAGCGGCAGGCGACGCTCGGCAAGGTGGCGGTGCAAATCAAGGTGGTGGACCGCCGGGGCGGGCGCATCTCGTTCGCGCGCGCAACGGGGCGCCACTTCGCAAAGCTGCTGTCCGGGCTGATACTGTTCTTCGGTTACCTGATGGCCGCCTTCACGTCGCGCAAGCAGGCGTTGCACGACATGGTGGCGAGTTGCCTGGTCGTCAATCGCGCAGCTTCCGAAGATCTGATCCGGCAGGGCGCATCGTAGCACCATGGCAACGCGGACATTGAAGGATTGGGGCTTGCTCGCGGCCCTGGTTGCGCTGTGGGGCTCCAACTTCATGTTCGTCAAGCTCGGCGTCGCGACCGTGCCGCCGGCGACGCTGGTCGCGTCGCGTCTCGTGATCGGCGCGCTGATACTGGTTGCGGTGGTGCGGGCGATGGGGCACGTCTTTCCGCCATTCGGCCGTGCGTGGGTGTCGTACGCCGTGCTCGCGGTTCTCGGCAATGCGCTGCCGTTCTGGCTCATCACCACCGGGCAGAAGACGATCGACAGCGTGCTCGCCGGCATCCTGATGGCGATCATGCCGCTCACCACGCTCGTGCTCGCGCATTTCTTCGTCGCCGGTGAGCGCATGACGCGATATCGGCTCGCGGGCTTCGTGCTGGGCTTCGTGGGCATCGTGGTGCTGATGGGGCCGGCGGCGCTCTCCGGCCTGGGCGGCTCATCGGTTGAGGTCGTCGCCCAGCTTTGCGTGCTGGCCGGAGCGATCTGCTATGCGGCGCAGAGCGTGCTGGTTCGCCGGATGCTGAAGGGCAACGTGATGGTGGCGTCCGCCGCGATCATCGCCATCGCGGCGGTGATCTGCGTGCCGGTCGCGCTCGTCGTGGACCGCCCGTGGATGCTCTCGCCGAGCGCGGTCTCGACCTGGGTCGTGGTCTGGATCGGCATCGGCCCCACTGCACTCGCGACGATCGTTTATCTCAAGCTGATCGGCTCCGCGGGGCCGACCTTCATGTCTCTCACCAATTACTGCATTCCGATCGTGGCTTTGTTCCTGGGCATGGCCATCCTCGGCGAGCAGCCGGGCCCGAACGCGTACGCCGGCCTGGCGCTGATTCTCGCCGGTATTGCGTTGAGCCAGATTCGTCGTGCCATGGCGACGTGAATGAGTCGGGTTGCGGCGACGTAAAGATGCAGTGACCGGTTGAACCTACCCCGTCCCCAAGGCGCTCCAAGCCTGTACTAATTGAAATATCTCTCCCGAGCCCCATCTACCGGGTGAGAAGGGGCGTTACCGTGAAACATTTGGCAACAACTTGCCCCGCATTCGCGTCATCGATTCACGGGATGGCGCGTTATTCGAAGCGAGGTGCGCATATGGAAACGAACATCAACGTTATCTACGCCAGCGAGAACTACTACGTGGTGGAATACCCCGCGCAGCACGGCTACGAACTGGTCGACAAGCGTTCCTCGCGCGGCACGTATTTCCAGGGTGATGTTGCCGAACGGTTCATGAAGTCCCTGCGCGAGGCGGCGGGCGGAGAGGCCAGCGACGCGTCGATCGAACGCATCGACGATTTCCTCGGCAGCTTCGACGTGCTGCTGAATCTGCCCGTAGTTGTTCACTGAGGTGGTTCACTGACCTGAAGGCAGCTACAAATTGCAAGCAGCAAGCTACAAGGGATTCGTTGAGCCCTGCAGCTTGAAACTTGTAGCTTGTAGCTTGCACCTGCAGTTCAATCGAAGCGCGACCAGCCGGGCTCATCCCGGTCGAGTATCCGTTTCAACGCTTCGAAGTGCAGCTCCGACTGGTCGCTGTCCTCGGCCATCTGCCGGGCGGTGAGCCCCGCGATCCGCTCCGGGATCATGCGTAGCGGTTTGCCGGTGCCCATCGCCAGCACTTGGAGCATGCAGGCGCGCTCCAGGTAGTAGAGATCGTCGAATGCCAGCGCGACCGACGGCCCGCACACGATGATGCCGTGATTGGCGAGGAACAGCACGTCGGCTTCCTGCGCCTGCGCGCACATGCGTTCGCCTTCCGCGTCATCCAGGGCCAGCCCATTGTAATTGTCGTCGTAGGCGACGCGCCCGAAGAACTTGAGCGAGTTCTGGCTCGCCCACTCCAGGCGCCCGCCGTGCACCACGGTGAGCGCCGTGGCGTAGGGCATGTGGGTGTGCATTACGCATTTCGCCGACGGCTTGGAGCGGTGCATCGCCCCGTGGATGAAGAACGCCGTTGGCTCCACGCGGTGCCGGCCTTCTACCTTGCGTCCCGTGGCGTCCACCACGACGAGGTCGCCCGGCGTCAATTCCGACCAGTGGAATCCCTGCGGGTTGATGAGGAAATGGCCGGGGTGCCCTGGAAGCTCCAGGCTGAAGTGATTGCAGATGCCCTCGCCGTAGCCGAGCCGGTTGGCCCAGCGCAGCGCCGCGACGAGATCGACGCGCGCCTGCAGTTCCTGCTGTTTTTCAGGTCCGGTCACGAGTCACCAGTCACAGGTCACGGCCGCAGGCTAGTCCACCCGGACGTTGGCGGCCTTCGCGACCTTGACCCACTTCTCGGCTTCGCGCCGCGCGAAGGCGGCGAACTCCTCGGGCGGAATGCCGGACGCGAGCGCGCCCTGCGCGAGGAAGCGCTCGCGCGTTTCCGGCGTCTTCAACATCGCGGCGAGCTCCTGGTAGACCCGCGCCACGATCTCGCGCGGCGTGCCGGCGGGCATGATCACCGACTGCCAGGAGCTGGCGTCGTAGCCCTTTACGCCCCCTTGCTCGACGGTCTGGAGCTCGGGCATCGGCGGAAAGCGCTCTTTCGTGGAAATCGCGATCGGCCGCAGCTTGCCTGCCTTGACGTGCGGAAGCACGGTGACGGCCGTATTGAAAGCGAGCTGGATCTGACCGGAGATCTGGTCGATGACCGAGGGCGCCTGGCCCTTGTACGGGACGTGAACCATGTCGGTCCCGGTCATTGATTTGAACATCTCCATCAGCATGTGCGGGCTGGTGCCGTTGCCGGTGGAGGAGTAGACCAGCCCGCCAGGCTGCTTTTTCGCGAGCGCGATGACGTCCTTCACGTTGCGCGCCGGGAGCGCCGGGTGCGCGGTCAGCATGCTGGGCAGCGTCGCCATCAGGGTGACATAGCTGAAATCCCTGGAGAGGTCGTACCCGAGCTTGCGGTAGATCGCCGGCGAAATGGTCTGCGCCACCGTCATCATGCAGACGGTGTAGCCGTCCGGCGGAGATTTCGCGCACAGCTCGGTGCCGATGTTTCCCCCGGCGCCGCCGCGGTTGTCGGGAATCACCTGGACGCCCAGTCCCTTGGACAGGCGGTCGGCCGCCAGGCGGCCCATGAGATCGGTCGGTCCACCTGGCGGGAACGGGATGATCATGCGTATCGGCTTGGCGGGCCAGGCCTGTCCTGAGCCCGTCGAAGTGGATTGCGCGGCGCCGACCGACGGGAGCAGCGTATAGGCAAGAAAAAACAGGACGCGCAAGGCAACAATCATGACTCGATCCGCTCTGGAAATATTGCTGCAGAACATTCTACCCCGCCCGAAGCGGCGGGAGACTTATCACCCGTCACCCGTCACGCGCTTAGGCAGCCAGCTCGACGACCTGGTAGTCCCGGCGCGAGCTGCCGAAGTAACGCGCCAGTATCTTGTAGGTGTCGAGATCGAATGCCGGCCGCGTGCGGCTCTGCGCGAGCTCGGCGAGCTCAGCCTCCGTGCGCGCGGTGCCGAGGTAGCACCAACGATCGAGCACGATCACCGTGTCGCGGCTGCCTTCCCGGACCCCGATCCGTCCCTTGAACGGCCACGCCCGCATTTTCAGCTGCGTCAGCGCGGCGGCGAGCCGCAGGCCGTGGGCGAGGGCGCTTTCCTTGCCGACGCAGGCACCACGGCAGCGCTTCAATTGGTGCGCGAAGCAGGGCCCCTTGCCTTTCTCCAGCCCGAGCGCGATGGGGCACAGCTGGTGCGCCGTGGTCATCTCGCGCAGCGCCTGCAGCGCCGTGGCGCGCGAGCGGAACAGCCCGTGGAGATTATCGAAGCCCGTTTCCTCGAGCTCGCGCGCGGTCACCAGTCGCGGGGCGGATTCGGGCTCTTCCGGGCGCCAGCGCCAGGCGCAAAGCTCGGCGGCTCGCCGCAGCCGGCGGTTGTAGACCGGCGCGAGGCTTTTCACCAGCCGCGCTTCCTCGATCAGGGCGGCGAGCTCGCCGGCCGTCTCTACCCAGTCCACGCGCCTGACCTGCTGCGCGATCTTCATGTCCTTGGCGTCGCGATGGTCGTCGGCGAAATGGGCGAGCACGCGCGAGCGCAGGTTGATGCTCTTGCCCACGTACAGCGCCGCGCCATTCTCGCCGTAGAAGAGATAGACGCCGGGCGCCTCGGGGATGTCGTCGAGCGCGCCTTCGGGCAGCCCCGCAGGCACGGCGGGCGCCTTCACCAGCCCTTCCACCATGGCGATGATCCGCGCCGGCTCGATCGCGCGCTCCCACAGCTGCAGCAGCCGCCAGATCGCGCGCGCGTCGCCCAGCGCCCGGTGGCGGGCTTCGCATTCGACGCCGTGGCGCGTCATCAGCGCATCGAGGTTGTGGCGCGACTCCTGCGGGTAGAGCTTGCGCGAAAGCTTGACCGTGCACAGCACGCGGCTCGCGTAGCGATGGCCGGCGCGGTGGAACTCGTTGCGCAGGAAGCCGTAGTCGAAGCGGGCGTTGTGCGCGACGAGCAGCTTGCCCTCCAGCCGCGCAAGCAGCGGCTGCGCGATTTCCCCGAACGCGGGTGCGAGGGCGACCATCGCATCGGTGATGCCGGTGATCGTCTGGACCGTGGGCGGGATGCGGATACCGGGGTTGACCAGGGTGGACCACTCGAGCGTCCGGCCGCCGGGTTCGACTTCGATCAGGCCGATTTCCGTGACGCGGTCATACACGGGATTCATGCCCGTGGTTTCGACATCGAGAAAGACGAGCGGCTGGCCTAGCACGAGGGATGGGGGCGGAGGGATGAGGGATGAGGCGCTGAAGCCGTCACTTCGTCACCTCGTCGCTTCGTCACTGCCGTTGATGGCCGATGGCCTGCGAGATTCTTTCCGCGGTTTGCCGCACCTGCGCGGCCCAGGCCTTGTTCAAGCGATCCACCGGAGCGGAGACCGAGAGGCCGGCGACCAGCCGGCCGTCGTCGTTGTAGATGCCGGCGCCGATGCAGGAGACGCCCTTTTCGGCTTCCTCGTTGTCTAAGGCGTAGCCCTGGTGGCGAATCCGGTCGAGTTCCTTCACCAGCGCCTCGGTGTCGGTGAGCGTGTTCTCGGTGAAGCGGGGCAGCCCGGTGCGGCGAGCGTATTCGGCGCACTTTTCCACCCCGTCCTCCGCGAGGAAGAGCTTGCCCACCGCGGTGATGTGCAGCGGCGCGCGGGCGCCGATGATCTGCACCACGCGCATCATCGAGCTGTTGCCCGAGGTGCGCTCGATGTACACCACCTCGTCGTCGTGCCGCACCGAGAGGTTCACCGTCTCGCCCAGCTCGTGGTGCAGGTCCTGCATGTGGGGCAGGGCTTCCTGGCGCACGCTGATGCGCGACTTGACCAGGTTCCCGAGCTCGAGGAGCCGGATTCCGAGGCGATAGGTGCCGGGCTCGATGCGGTCCACCAAGCGGCTGTCCACCATGACCGAAAGGATGCGGTGCGCGGTGGACGGGTGCAGCCGGGTCTCGGTGGCAAGCTGCTTCAGGTTGACCGGCGTGGCGTGGCGGGCCAGAGCACTGAGCAGGCTCATCATGCGCTCGATGACCTGGATCGAGGATTTTGCAGCTTTTTGTGCCACGGCAAGGGGTTGTCTGTCTGTGGCGGCCGATTTTATATGCTGAAATCGGCTGCGACAACCCAAAAAAGCCGGATTCCGGCCCAAATCTAGCGCCCTACCCTAGGTGTAGCCGGTAATACATTGTTTTTGCTATAATATGAGGCTCCCCTCAGACGATTGTCATCGTACTTCAATGGGAAAGACGCCAATTTTCGCTCGCAGTCGTAACGGCAGTGGCCGCAACGGGCACGGACGTAACGGTAATGGCAGCATCCGGACCGCCAACGGCAACGGCCGTAATGGGCACGGACGCGGGACGGCCGCGGAAAACGCCGCGCAAGACGTCAAAAACTACATCACGCCGTTGGGTTACGCGCGCCTCAAGACCGAGCTCACCAAGCTGCTCGACATCGAGCGGCCCGAACTGGTCAAAACCATCTCCTGGGCGGCGTCGAACGGCGATCGTTCCGAGAACGGCGACTACATCTACGGCAAAAAGCGCCTGCGCGAGATCGACCGGCGCATTCATTACCTCAACAAGCGCCTCGACAGCGCCGAGGTGGTGGATCCGGCCAAGCGCGGCGACAGCTCCCAGATATTCTTTGGCGCGACCGTGACTTATGCTTACGTCAGGGGCGGGAAAGACGAGCGCGTTGTCACCATCGTGGGTGTGGACGAGGTGGACACCAAGCGCGGCCAGGTCAGCTGGCTCTCGCCCATCGCGCGGGTGCTGCTGAAGCGGAAAACCGGGGACATCGTGCTGCTCGCTACCCCCTCGGGCGAGGCGGAGATCGAGATCATCGGCGTGAAGTACGGCGCCGCGGCCGCTGCGGCGTAAGATCCTCGGCACACGGTAAAAAAGGGGGCTATGCCCCCTTTTTTGTTTCCTGAGATGGGCCGGTACCCCGTTGCTGCTCAACAGGTGCCCCGATAACATTGGTTTGGCTACCGGCCTACCGCCCGTCGCCGCGATTCCACTACACCGTGACCGTTTCCTTCTTCACTGCCGCGCTGTCTTCCTGGCGTGCCGCGCATCTTTCGGTGCCGGAGCTCCACGTCGATGACGCCCCGCTCGAGAGCGTGGTGAAGTTGTCGATCAAAGCCGTTCCGAACGCCCGCACCGCAGAGAACCTGGGCACCGAGCGCGAGGGCACCGGCGTGGTATTCGGCGAAAAGGGCCTGATTCTCACCATCGGCTACCTGATACTGGAGGCCGGATCGATCCTGGTGGTGGCTGGAGACGGGCGGGTCTATCCGGCGAGCGTGGTGGCCTACGACCATGCCAGCGGCTTCGGGCTGCTGCGGGCGGGAATCGATTGCCGCCCATTCGAGCTGGGCAACTCGTCGGCGTCGAAAGAGCTCTCCACCGTTCTGATCGCGGCCCACGGCGGCGCGGGGGGCATCTCGCGCACCTGCATCGTTTCGCGGCGCCGCTTCACCGGCTGGTGGGAGTACATGATCGATGGCGGCATCTTCACCGCGCCGCCGCGCTTCGAGCACAGCGGCGCGGCCCTGATCGACGCGGACGGCAAGCTGATCGGCACCGGCTCGCTGTGGGTAAGCGACGCGATCGAGGCGGGCGCCGCCTTTCCCGGCAATATGTTCGTTCCTACCGACCTGCTGAAGCTCAAGCTCGAGGACATGCTGTCCACGGGGCACTGCCGCGAGCCGGCGCGGCCTTGGCTCGGCGTCTATTCCGAGGAGATTCAGGGGCACGTTGTCGTGACGCGCGTGCTGCCGGAATCGCCGGCCGCGAAAGCGGGGCTTTCGCGCGGCGACATCATCCTCGGCGTGGAAGGCGAGGCGGTCGGCCGCCAGAGCGAGTTCTACCAGCGGCTGTGGGCGACGGGCGAAGCCGGCATCCCGGTCGTGCTGCACGTGCTCCACAAGCGCACGGTACGCCAGCTCACGGTGCAGTCGATGGACCGCATGGCGTTCCTGCGGCCCTGGGCCATCTAACTTAAGGCAAGGCGTAAGGCGGAGGGCAAGAAAATTGCCCTCCAACGGTTTGTCTACACTTCTGTCTTCATGCCTCTGACTTCTTCCTTCGAGCCGGGCGAGCGGCACTAACCGGCGCAAAGTCATCCGGGGCTCCGGGCGGGATCGGCGGGTGCTTGCGGAGATCCGCCTGGAAATCGTGGATCAGCACGCGCAACGGCCGGCGCACCCAGCTGTGCTGGTTGCCGACGTCGGTCTCTTCCTTGGGGTCGCTCACGACGTTGAAGATCCAGGGTGTCTCGAGGTGATTGGGGCCCGCATTGGGTTCCGGTTCCCACACGACGTGCATCTTCCAGTCGCGCCACTTAGCGGCGCGCAACTCCTGCTTAATGTAATAGACGAAGCCTTCGCGATTTGATTTCGACCGCTTGCCGCGGAAAAAATCGAGCTGGTCGACTCCGTCGATTGGCCGGTCCGCCGGGCACTTTGCGCCGACGACGCGCGCGAGCGTCGGATAGAGATCGGTGACGTGAACGATCTCGTTCGACACGCGGCCTGCCGGGACATTTCCGGGCCAGCGGATCATGAACGGCGCGCGCAGCGCGCCTTCCATCGACGTGTGATAGGTGCCGGTCCAAGGGCCGGCGGTGCCGCGCCAGGGGCGCCGGAATTCGGGCCCGTTGTCGCTCGCGAAGATGACCAGCGAGTCGCCGGCAATCTTCAATGCATCCATCTCATCCAGGATCTGTCCGACCCGGTAGTCCATTTCCACCATGGAATCCGCAAAATCGCCCGCGCCGGTCCGGCCGCTGAAGCTCCGATGAGGAATGGTCGGGTAATGCAGCTGCGTCAGCGGCACGTACGCGAAAAATGGCGTCCCGGCTCTTGCCTTCCTGCGCATGAAATCCCGCGTTCGCGCGACGAGGTCCGAATCGATGCGGCGGCGCATCGCCAGGTCGTAAATCGCGACGTTCCTCGCGCGACGGTTCTTGCGCCCTTCCATGACGTAGGGAAGAGGGGCCACCGCAGGGTCGTAGCCGGGCGAGCTGGTGAACATGCTCTCGTTGGTGGTGCGCGGTATGCCGTACCACTCGTCGAATCCGCGGTCCTTCGGGTAGCGGCCTTCGCGGTCGCCAAGATGCCATTTGCCGAAGCATGCAGTCGCGTAGCCCCGGCCCGAGATCAACTGAGCGAGCGTGATCTCCCACGGCACGATGCCTTGCGGCAGCCCGGCCGGAACCGACTGGATTGCCCCGGTGCGAATCGGGTGCCGTCCCGTCATCAGCGCCGAGCGCGTCGGTACGCAGTCGCTCTCGACGTTGAAGTTGGTGAGACGCAGCCCTTCGGATGCCAGCCGGTCGATGCGTGGCGTCGGCGCGCCGCGCAGCGCGCCGCCACCGTAGCAACCCAGCTCACCCCAGCCCAGGTTGTCCGCCAGGATCAGGACGATATTGGGCGGTGAAGATTCTCGGCGTTTCGCCATTCGTCCGGGCCGCGAAAAGGTTGCCTGCATCCTAGCATGCCGGTGACGCCCGGCATTTCTGCGATAATGAAAAGCATTGCTCGAATGCCGACGGCTCACGTTGCAGGGAAACGATGAGAAACTTCGCTTTCGCCGTATTGATCTGCAGCCTGTGCTGCTCTGCCTTCGCCCAGAGCTGGCCGGGGCGACCGATTCGCCTGCTGGTCGGGTTCGCGCCGGGTGGGACGACGGATCTCTCCGCGCGGCTGGTAAGCGACATCGTGTCGAAGGAACTCGGGCAGACGGTAGTCGTCGAGAACCGGCCCGGCGGCGCGGGGAGCATCGTCATCGAGACGCTCGTGCGCGGAGCCGCGGATGGTCACACGTTCGTCGTCGGATCCGACTCCTCTTTCTACCAGCCGGTGCTGCGACCCTCGCTCGCTTATCGCACGGAACGGGATCTGCGCGCGGTCACGATACTGACCAACCAGCCGATCGTGATCGCCGTCCATCCGGCGCCCGGCTGGAAATCGATCGGCGAGCTCCTCAAGGCGGCGAAGGCCCGGCCGGGAGAGATCGCGTACGCATTGTCGTCCGCGACCGGCACCCAGGCCGTTGCCGCTGGCGTATTTTTTCGCATGGCCGGCGTGAAAATGGTGGGCATCCCGTACAAGGGTGGCGGGCAGGCGGTGGTGGACCTGGTCAGCGGACAGGTACCGGTAGGCGTGCTGGGCGCCGCGCCCGTGGTGCCGCAGGCGAAAGCCGGAAGGATCAAGCTTATCGCGGTGACCTCGAAAACGCGCGCCAAGTCGCTTCCTGATGTGCCGACCCTGGCCGAGATGGGATACCCGGACATGGACATTTCGCAATGGTTTGGCGCGGTGGCGCCCCGGAGCGCTTCCAACGAGGTCGTGGCGCGGCTCTCGGCGGCCTTCAACAAGGCGCTGTCGGACCCCAGGATCGCGCGGCAGTTGTTCGACGCCGGGCTGGAAGTGGTGGGCGGGTCGCCCGAAGAAATGGCGCGACGCATGAGTGTGGAAACTCGCGTCTGGGCGAAAGCCGCCAAGGAGGCCGGGCTGGTCGAGAAATAGTCTCCGCTCCGATGCGAACGGCAATCGGCATCGCTAAATCGAGAGAAGCTGCATGAATATGAAACGTCCCAACATCCTCCTTATCACGTCCGACCAGCAGCGCGCGGACTGCAATGGTTTCGAGAACCCGCACATTCGCACGCCGCATATCGACAGCCTTGCGCGCCAGGGCACGCGCTTCGCGGCCTGCATCACGCCGAATCTCGTGTGCCAGCCCTCGCGCGCGTCGATACTGACCGGGTTGCTGCCGCTCACGCACGGCGTGTGGGACAACGGCGTGGATCTCGACGCGCGGATTGGCGCGGAAGGCTTTGCCGGCACGCTTGCCCGTGCCGGCTACCAGACCGCGTTTCTGGGAAAAGCGCACTTCGCGACCAAGGCGACGTTCCAGGCGACGGGCTCACCGGAATGCCGCTTGAGCCAGGCGCAGTACGGGCCGGGCTGGACCGGGCCGTACATGGGCTTCCAGCACGTGGAGCTGATGGTGCTGGGGCATATGCACCGAACACGCCCGCTCGACCGGCCGCCAATGGGGCACTACGAACGGTGGCTCGTCTCCCGCGGCGAGAACGAGGAGGGCTTGAAGCTCTGGGCGGCGGAAACGCGTCCCGGAACCGGCGCGGCGCAGACCTGGTATTCGGCGCTTCCCGTCGCCTGGCACTCGAGCACCTGGGTAGGCGACCGGGCGATCAACTGGCTTTCCGGTCGCGCGAAGTCGGACCAGCCGTTTTGCGCGTGGCTGTCATTTGCCGATCCGCATCACGCGTTCGACTGTCCTGAACCGTGGAGCCTGATGTACGACCCGAAGGACATGCCGTTACCGAAGCACCGCGTGCGCGACCTGGAGCGCCGGCCGTGGTGGCACAAAGCGGTGCTGGAAGGCCGGCCGCAACTCGACGATCCGGAAATGCTCAAATTCCGCGCCGAGGGCTCGCGCGTGCCCGACCAGAGCGACCGCCAGTTGGCGGAGATGACCGCGAACTACTACGGCATGATTTCGCTGATCGATCACAACGTCGGCCGCATCCTGAATTCGCTGAGCGATCTCGGTCTTGCCGAGAACACGCTGGTGGTCTATACCACCGACCACGGCGAGCTGCTCGGGAATCACGGGCTCTATCTCAAGCATCCGATTCCGTACGAAGACCTGCTGCGCATTACGATGGTGGCGCGGGGCCCGGGAGTAGCGGCGGGCAAGATGGTCAGAGAGCCGGTATCCACGCTCGACCTGGCCTCGACGTTCTACGAATGTGCCGGCATCGCCCAGCCGGCGGCGCTGCAAAGCCGCAGCCTCAGGCGCCTGCTGGGCGGCGACACCGAAACGCGCGACGTCGCCTACAGCGAGTGGCACGTGCATCCATCGCGCTGCGGTGTCGGCCTGAATCTGCGCACCGTGCGCACGAAGACGCACAAGTGCACCTTCGATCTCGTCTCCGGCGCGGGCGAGCTCTACGATCTCGTGAACGACCCAGCCGAGATGGACGATCGTTTCAACGATCCGGGCTGCGCTGCGGTGCAGAAAGAGCTGCACGACATGATGCGCGCCCGTCCCGGCGTAGTGCGCTCCGATCTCGCCGAGCCGGTCGGGATGGCGTGAACGGATGCCGGTGCGGGTAGGATTGTTCGTCACCTGTCTAGTCGACCTGATGCGTCCGCGCATCGGGTTTGCCGCGATTCGGCTGCTCGAATGCCGCTGCCGTGGACATGCCGGATGGAATTAAGCAACACTTTCGGCAATCTTATTTATGAAAACCAGGGAGATCGTTTCATGATCGGAGAGAATGAGATCGCGCGCGCGAAAGCGTGCGTGGCTGTCACAGTGCTGGTCGTGTCGCTGCTCGCCGGCTGCATTGCGCCGGGCGTGGAGGAAACGGTACTGCCGGAGCGCATTGACTACGTGTGCGCCAACAACCGGGTATTGCCAGTCGCGCGCGGATCGGACGGGCGGCTCGCGGCCGTGCTGATCGACGGAAAGCAGGTCAACCTGCAGCGGGCGGCAAGCGCGGCGCAGGAGAAGTACAGTAACGAGCGCTACTCGCTCTACCTTGACGGCGAACGCGCGATGCTGGAGGAATCCGGTAAAGTGCTGTTCGGTCCGTGCACTTCTCCGGTTCCGTTGCCGTCGGCGCCACGATACCGCTACTGAGGGGTCGATCGGGTGGTGCGCTTGCTATCCACTGGTCTTGACCGAGCCTGATGCGCGTCGGACTGTTCGTCACCTGCCTTGTCGACCTGATGCGTCCGCGCATCGGGTTTGCCGCGATACGGTTGCTCGAGGACGCCGGCTGCGAGGTCGCGGTGCCGCGCACGCAGACTTGTTGTGGTCAGCCCGCCTACAACTCCGGCGACCGCGCCACCGCGCAGGCGCTTGCTCGCAAGGTCCTCTCGGAGTTCGAGGGCTACGACTACGTCGTCGCACCCTCGGGCTCCTGTGCCGGCATGATTCGCGCGCATTTTCCAGAATTGTTCAGCGACGCGCCGGCGGAACTGGAGCGCGTGCAGCGGCTGGCCGCTCGTACCTATGAGCTCACCGACTTCCTGGTGACCGTCGCGAAGCTGCAAAGCGTTCCAGGAGTATTAAATAAATCAATTACTTATCATGATTCCTGCTCCGGCCTGCGCGAGCTGGGTGTGAAGCAGCAGCCGCGCGCGCTGCTGGCGAAGATGCCGGGGCTCCAATTGCAGGAGATGGAGGAGGCCGAGACCTGCTGCGGCTTCGGCGGCGCCTTTGCGGTGAAGTTCGGAGAAATCTCCACGCACATCGCCGAGCGCAAGTGCGCGAACATCGCGGCCTGCGGCGCGGACGCCGTGGTGCTGGGCGACCTGGGCTGCATGCTCAACATCGAGGGCCGGCTGCGACGCCGCGGCGACCTCAAGACGGAAGTGCTCCACATCGCCGAGGTCCTGGCCGGTGAAACTGGAAAATAGCCGTAAAGCCGCTGAGGTTTCAGGACTTGTTCAGATGTTATTGTTATTTTCTCTGCGCCTTTGCGCCTCTGCGGCTAATTTGATATGAAAATAGTGGTAATGGGTTCCGGCGGCCTCGGCGGCCTCTACGGGGCGCGCCTGGCGCACGCGGGCTGCGACGTCACCTTTGTCGCGCGGGGCGAGCATCTTGCCGCAATGAAGCGCAATGGCTTGCTGATCGAGAACGAAGCGCTGGGCAACCTGCACCTGCCGAAAGTGAATGTGGTGGAGGACCCGTCCGCTGCGGGCCCGGCGGATCTCGTGATCATCGCGGTGAAGCTGTGGGGCACGGAGGCCGCGGCGCGGGCGGTGAAACCGATCGTGGGGCAGGACACCGCCGTGCTGTCGTTGCAGAACGGCGTGACCAAGGACGACATCCTGCGCGCCGAGTTCGGCGAGAAGGCCGTGATGGGCGGGGTCGCCTACGTCGCGACGCACATCGCGCGTCCCGGCGTGATCTGCCAGACGGGGAAGCTGCAGCGCCTGGTATTTGGCGAGTACGACGGGCGCCGCTCCGCGCGGGCGGAGACGCTGCTCGCGCACCTGCTGCGCGCCGGCATCCAGGCCGAGCTCTCGGACGACATCCGTCGCACGCTGTGGGAGAAGTACAGTTTTCTCGTCGGGCTGTCGGGCACGACCGCCACGATGCGCATGCCGATCGGCGCCATCCGCAAGAATCCGCAGACGCGCGCGTTCCTGTTCGAGATCCTGAAGGAAACCGTCTCGGTGGGTCGGGCGCTGGGCGTCGCACTTCCGGAAAACTATGCCGAGGATCGCCTGGCGTTCGCCGACAGCGTGCCGGAGAGCATGACGTCTTCCCTGCACCACGATCTCGAGCGTGGCAATCCGCTGGAAGTAGCCTGGCTGTCCGGCGGCGTAGTGCAGCTGGGGCAGAAGGCCGGCGTGCCTACGCCCGCCAACCGCGCGGTCTGGGACATCCTGGCGCTGCACGCCGGCGGACGCGCAAAGAAGTGACGCCGCGCCTCACCGTCCGCGCGATCCGCGCCGTCGCGGTCAAGGTGCCGATGACCTACGTGCTGGGCACCAGCGCGCAGGCGTTGCGCGATGCGCCGCTCCTGCTGGTGGACCTGGAGACGGAGGAGGGCGTTACCGGCCGCGCTTACCAGTTCTGCTACGTCCCGGCGGCCGCACCGGCGATCGTGATTTTCCTCGACGAGGTGCTGCGCACGGTCAAGGGCGATGCCGTGGCTCCGGCCGACCTCTGGGCAAAGCTCGACCGGCGCTTCAAGCTGATCGGCGTGCAGGGCATCGTGCGCGCTGCGATGGCGATGTTCGACGTCACATGCTGGGATGCCCTCGCCAGGGCCGCCGGAAAGCCGCTCGCAACCTATTTCGGCGCCGCCCCGCGCCCCATTCCCGCCTACAACAGCTGCGGGCTCGGGCTGATGGAGCCCGGCGCCGTTGCCGACGAGGCCGAGAAACTGCTGGCCATGGGATTTCGCGCCGTCAAGCTGCGCCTGGGTTATCCGACGCTCGAGGCTGACATCGCCGCTGCGCGCGCGGTTCGCAAACGCGTCGCTGCCGACGTCGCGGTCATGACGGATTTCAACCAGGCGCTTGATGTGCCCGAGGCGGTCCGGCGCGGGCAGGCGCTCGACGGGGAAGGCGTGTACTGGATCGAGGAGCCGATCCGCCACGATGATTTTGCCGGCTGCGCCGAGGTGGCGCGCGCCGTCACCACGCCGGTGCAGATCGGCGAGAACTTCTCGCAAGTCTTCGACATGGAGCGCGCGCTCGCCGCGCAGTCCTGCGACCTCGTGATGCCCGATCTCGAGCGCATCGGCGGCGTCACCGGGTGGCTGCGCGCGGCGGAGCTGGCGCGGGCATGCAACCTGCGCATGTCCTCGCATCTCTATCCGGAAGTCAGCGCGCACCTCCTCGCCGCCACGCCGACCGCGCACTGGCTGGAGTACGTGGATTGGGCGAACGCGATACTCGTGGAGCCGATGCGCATAGCGGACGGCCACGCCGTGGTGTCCGGCCGTCCGGGCAATGGGCTCGATTGGAACGAAGACGCCGTGCGCCGGCTCCGAATGGCCTGACCGCGTGAGCGACACGCTAAAGGGCATCGCGTTGATGATAGTTGGCGTCGCGCTCCTCACGGCGAACGATGCTGTCTCCAAGTACCTGACGGAAGCACACCCTGTAGGGCAGGTGATCTGCCTCCGGCAGGCGGCCACGCTGCTCGTGATCGTTCCCTACGCAATGCTGGTCAGCGGCTGGGGCGCGCTGCGTGTGATGTCGTGGCCGGGCCAGCTCACGCGCGGATGCCTCTTCATCGCCAACGCCGCGTTGATCGTGCTCGCGTTTTCCCTTTTGCCGCTGGCGACCGTGATCGTGATCATGTTCTCGAGCCCAATCTTCCTCGCCCTGATGTCCGCGTCGCTGCTGGCGGAGCGCGTGTCCCTTGAGCGCTGGATCGCGATACTCGCGGGGTTCGCGGGCGTCCTGATCGTCGTCCGGCCGGGCGCGGCCACGTTCGACTGGGTCCTGCTCATCCCGGTCGCCGCTTCCTTTGCCAACGCCTTGCGCGATATCGTGACGCGCAGGCTGTCGCGCACCGAGACCTCGATCGCGATCCTGTTCTGGTCCACGCTGATCGTGATGGGCGCGGGGTTCCTCACCGCTCCGTTCGGCTGGAAAGCGGTGTCGGCGACGAACGCCGCCTGGTTCGTGGTGGCCGGTGTTTTCAATGCGTCGGCGCATTTCCTCATGATCGAGGCGTTGCGGCTGGGCGAGGCTGCGGCCATTTCGCCGGTGCGCTACACCTCGCTCATCTGGGCGACCGCGATGGGCTATGTCGTCTGGGGCGACCTGCCCGATGCGTGGGTGACCGCGGGATCGGCCCTCATCATTGCCGCCGGCATCTACATGATCCGGATCGAGGCACAGAAGGGAAAATGAGCGCGCAGCGGCGGGTATAATCAATCGGCCCGTTCCCGCTCCATCCTCATTTCCGCATCCATGCAGATCACTTCGATGCACTTCAGGGAGACGGCGGGCGTCAAGCTCACCAATCCCGATCTCCAGGCCGCGCTGAAGAAGCTGCAGACCAACTTCGTGCGCGGGCGCGCCGATCGTGTCGCGGAGCTGGGCGGCAACTACGAGGAGATACGTTCCGCCGCCGCGTCGATCCGCGAGCGCGTGCTCGTGAACCTCGACTTGTACCTCGCCGAGTTCGAGCGCAATGCGACCGCACGCGGTGCGACAGTGCACTGGGCCGAGACGCGCGAGGACGTCAACCGCATCGTCTGCGACATCGCGCTCCGCCACGGCGTGAGAAAAGTCGTGAAGTCGAAATCCATGGTGACCGAGGAGTGCGCACTGAATGACGCGCTGGAAGCCGCCGGTGTCGAAGTGGTGGAGACTGATCTCGGCGAATACATCCTTCAGCTTGCGAAGGAGCCCCCTTCGCACATCGTCGCGCCGGTCGTGCACAAGACGCGCGACGAGGTGGCGGACCTGTTTGAGCAGAAGCATTCCACGCCGCGCAAGACCGATATTGCCGCGCTCACGCGCGAGGCTCGCGAGCGGCTGCGCGGGCATTTCCTGACCGCCGACATGGGCGTTTCCGGCGCGAACTTCGTGGTGGCGGAAACCGGTTCGACGCTCATCGTTACCAACGAGGGCAACGGCCGGATGGTGACGACGCTGCCGCGCGTGCACGTCGCCATTACCGGCATCGAGAAGGTGGTGCCGACGCTGGAGGACGTGGCGACGCTGATGCGGCTGCTGCCGCCGCACGGTACCGGTCAGACCATCTCCAACTACATTTCGGTCACGACCGGCGTGAAAGGCACGAGCGAAAGCGACGGGCCGGAGCACTTCCACGTCATCCTGATGGACGGCGGGCGTACCGAGCTGATCGGCGGGGCGCTGCAGCCGATGCTGCGCTGCATACGCTGCGGCGCCTGCATGAATCATTGTCCGGTGTACCAGAGCGTGGGCGGGCATGCCTACGGCTGGGTCTATCCCGGGCCGATGGGCTCGGTGCTTACGCCAACCTACGTCGGGCTGGAGAACGCGCTTGACCTGCCTAACGCCGCCACGTTCTGCAACCAGTGCGGTGTCGTGTGTCCAGTCAAGATCCCGTTGCCCGATCTGATGCGCAAATTGCGTGAACGACAGTTCGAGCGCCGGCTCAAACCCTGGAGCGAGCGTGCCGTGCTCGCGCTGTGGGGCTGGGCGGTCCGACGGCCGGCAATCTATGCGATGATTGCGGCCCTCGGCGCGCGCATCCTCGCGATGATGGGCGGCGCGGATAAACGGATACGCAATCTTCCACTTGGCGGCGGCTGGACCGCGGGGCGCGACCTGCCGGCGCCGCAAGGCAAGACTTTTCGGGAGCTATATGAGCGCGGGAAATGAGAAAGCGGTAACCGTGGAATGCTGGATCGGCGGCAAGCGTCAACGCGCCACTGCGACGCGGTCGGGCGACGTAACGAACCCGGCGACGGGGACGGTGACCCGCAAGGTGCCGTTCTGCAACGCCGCGGACATCGATGCCGCCGTGAGCGCGGCGGCGGCGGCGTTTCCCGGCTGGCGCGACACGCCGCCGCTGCGGCGCGCGCGTGTGATGCAGAAGTTTCTCCAGCTGCTGCAGGCGAATCAGAAGCAGATCGCGCAGCTGGTCACCGAGGAGCACGGCAAGACGCTGCCCGATGCGATGGGCTCGGTGCAGCGTGGCATCGAGGTCGTCGAATTTGCCTGCGGCATCCCGCACCTGCTGAAGGGCGAGCACTCGGAAGACGTTGGCACCGGCGTGGACTGCCACACCGTGCGCCAGCCGGTCGGCGTGTGCGCCGGCATCACGCCGTTCAATTTCCCGGTGATGGTCCCGCTGTGGATGTTCCCCGTGGCGATTGCCTGCGGCAATACCTTCATATTGAAGCCGTCCGAGAAAGTACCTTCGGCGTCGATGCGCATGGCCGAGCTTTTCAAGGAAGCGGGCCTGCCCGACGGCGTGCTCAACGTCGTGCACGGCGACAAGGAAGCGGTGGACGCGATCCTCAATCATTCCGGAATCCACGCGGTTTCCTTCGTCGGGTCCACGCCCATCGCCAAGTACATCTACGAGACCTGCGCGAAGAACGCGAAGCGCGTGCAGGCGCTGGGCGGCGCCAAGAATCACGCCGTCGTGCTGCCGGACGCGGACCTCGAATTCGCGGCCGACGCCCTGACCGGGGCAGCGTACGGATCGGCGGGCGAGCGTTGCATGGCAATCTCGGCGGTGGTGGCAGTGGGCGCTGCCGCCGATCCCCTGGTCGCGCTGCTGAAGAAGAAGGCGGAAGCCATCATGGTGGGGCCGGGCGAGAAGGAGGGCGTGGATATGGGCCCGCTCGTCACGCGCCAGCACCGCGACAAGGTATCCGGCTACGTGGACCAGGGGGTGAAGGAGGGCGCGAAGCTCGTGGTGGACGGCCGCGGCCGCAAGGTTCCGGGCAACGAGAACGGGTTCTTCATCGGCACCACCCTGTTCGACAATGTCAAGCCGGACATGAAGGTGTACCAGGACGAGATCTTCGGGCCGGTGCTGGTGGTGCTGCGCGAGCAGACTCTGGAAGGCGCGATCGCGCTCGTCAACCGCAATCCCTACGCCAACGGCACGGCGATCTTCACCGAGTCGGGCGGCGCGGCGCGGCGCTTCGAGAACGAGATTCAGGTCGGCATGGTGGGCGTCAACGTGCCGATCCCGGTGCCGGTGGCGTTCTACTCCTTCGGCGGCTGGAAAGGCTCGCTGTTCGGCGATCTCCACGTACACGGCATGGAGGGCGTGAAGTTCTACACCCGTACCAAGGTCATCACCACCCGCTGGCCGCACCAGGACACGCCGGCGCCGGGTTTCAACATGCCAACGCTCGGTTAACCTCTCAACGCGGAGGACGCAGTGGACGCAGGGGAAAACAGAGATCTAATACTGGATGAATTTGTTGCCTGTGCTCCTCCGCGTCCCCAGCGTCCCCTGCGGTGAGAGGTTGGCATTTCACATGACCGCACGCGACAACATACTCACGCGCATCCGCGCGCGGCAGGGCAAGCCGGCGATGCCGGAAGCGTCCGAGCGCGATGCCGTTGCCGCGCACATCAAGGCGCACCCGCGGAATGCGCGCCCGGAACTCGCCTGGGATCCCGTCGTCCGCTTCAGGGAACAAGCGCTGCGGCTCGCAAGCACCATCGAGGATGTCACGTCACTCGACGGCGTTCCCGCCGCCACGGCGCGCTACCTGCGGCAGCACGGCTTGCCGCTGACGGCGGTGTGCTGGTCGCAGTTCGCGGACCTGCCATGGCAGGGCGCGGGCATGGACGTCGAAACGCGCGCGGCGCGTGATACGGACATGGTCGGGGTCACCGGCGCGTTCTGCGCCATTGGCGAGACTGGAACGCTGATGACCGTGAGCGGCCCGGGCACGCCGGCGACGACGAGCCTTCTGCCGGAAACGCACATTGCGATCGTGCCCGCGTCGCGCATCGTACGCGGGATGGAAGAGGCGTGGCAGCTCGTGCGCGCTGAGCTTGGTCAGCCTCCGCGTGCCGTCAGCTTCATCTCCGGCCCGTCGCGCACGGCCGATATCGAGCAGACCGTCACGCTCGGCGCGCACGGGCCGTATCGTGTTCATATCCTATTGATTATTTAAATAAAAGTTAATGGTGGCGCGATGAATATCCTGTTGAAAGCGATTGGTTTTCTGCTGTGGTGGTGGGTCGGCGGCGCGCTCGCCCAGACCTGGGTCGTGTACACGCCGCCCGAGGCGGATTTCCGCGTGCTGTTCCCGGCGACGCCAGTGCGGACGGCGATGGCCGATGGGGCGGTCGCCTACAGCGCAGCGGCCGAAAACATCACGTTCACCGTTTTCCGTCGCGACCCGCGCTTGCAGCCGATCGGAAACCCGGCGTCCGATATTCAGCGGCGGCTGCGCGGGGACAACGATGACATGGTCATCCGGCGGGTCGGCGGCAAGGACGGTGACGCCCGTCCTGACGAGTACGTATTCCTCGCCCGCGGCGTGAGCATCCATCGCCTGTTCATCGCGGAAGGGCGTTACTACGAGGCCGTTGTCAGGGCGCCGAGGGATGAAATCGGGAGGACGCGGGCTATTGCGCGCGATTTCTTCGGTTCATTCCAGGTAGGCAGCGCGCCCGTCGTCGCGGGCGCTCCCGCGACGGTCACGCCCGATGTCATTTGTAAGGGTCGTTCGAACGCGTTCTCACGCAGTTTCTGCGAGTACAGCACCTGCCTGAAGTCGCAGCATCGCGGGCAGCCTTACTGCCAGAAGCTGCTGCAATTTCGCTGAGCCTTACTGCCAGAGCAGCGCCGCGCCGCGCATGCCGCTCGCGTCGCCGTGGACCGCGCGCAGCAGCGGGGTCTTCACGCTGCCCGAATAGGCGTAGCGGGGCAGCAGAGGAGGTACGTTCGCGTACAGGCGGTCCAGGTTGGAAACCCCGCCGCCCAGCACGATAACGTCGGGATCGAGCAAGTTGATGACGTGGGCGAGCGCCCGCGCCAGGCGATCCTCGTAGCGACGCAGCGAGGCCTCGCAGGCCGCATCCCCGCGTGCGGCCCCTTCCGCGATGGCACCGGGCGCAAGCGTCTGCCCGGTCGCTGCCGCATGATCGCGCACGAGAGCAGGACCGGAAACAAATTGCTCGAGGCATCCCAACCGTCCGCAGGTGCAACGCGGCCCGGGGTACTCGTCCGCGGACATCCACGGCAGCGGGTTGTGCCCCCATTCCCCGGCGTTCAGATTGGGACCCTCGACGACGCGGCCGCCGACGACCACGCCGCTGCCGGCCCCGGTGCCGAGAATCACGCCGAACGCCACGTGGGCTCCGCGCGCGGCGCCGTCCACCGCTTCCGAAAGCGCAAAGCAGTTGGCGTCGTTTGCGATCCTGACCTCGCGCGCCAACTTCCGCTCCATGTCGGCGCGCAGGGGATGGCCGTTGAAAACTGTATTGAAGGCGTTCCGGACGAGGCCGTCCGAGGATACCGAGCCGGGCATGCCGATGCCGACGCTACAGGGGGTTCCCGCCGCGTGCTCGGCCGCGAGAATCATGTCGGCGAGCGTCGCGGCGGCGGTATTGTACGTGCTGCCGGGGGTGGCCGCACGTCGTCCGACGAGCTCCGCACCATCCGCGTCCAGCACCGTGATCGCGGTCTTGGTACCGCCCAGGTCCACGCCGAGCCGGAGCACGCTTACTCTACCTCGCCGCGCAGCTGCCGCAGCGTGCTTGTTCCGGCGCCCAGCGCAGCCGCGCTGCGGGCCAGCCAGGCGCGCACCGCCTGCGGATCGGCCAGGCGCCACCGCGCTGCCGTCTCGCCGGCGCCGACTTTCACCGAGTGTCCTCCCATGCGATTCACCGCGCCGAAGCCAAACTCGTCGGTCGTGTCATCACCGATGAACACGGGCAGACGGCGCTCGAACGGCGCTTCGCGCAGGAAATCTCCAATTGCGGCGCCCTTGCTGCGGCCGGCCGGCTTCACTTCGATCATCATTTTTCCGTTGAGCAGCTCATATCCATCGCCGAGCTCCGCCGCGACGGCGGCGACTGTCTCGCGCACGTAACTCTCAAGTTGGGGGGCCAGGCGGTAGTGCAGTGTCAGTGAGAGCACCTTGTCCTCGAAGACGAGGCCGGTGTGCCGGGCGGTTGCGGCAGCGAGCGCCGCAGCGGCCCGGCGCAGGGCCTCCGGAGCGGGTGAATGGACGTGCAGGTGGCCGCGCGCATCGCGCCGCTCGACGCCGTGCTGCCCCGCCACCGGCAGACACAAGGGCGCGAACAGGTCATCGACAGCGACGATCGGCCGTCCACTGACCAGGGCGACCGCGCCGCCTGTTCCGGCGTGCAATCGGTCGACCAGTTGCACCGTCGCGGGATCGATGCGTACCGCGTCAGGCCGCGGGGCGAACTCGACCAGCGTACCGTCGATATCGAGGAAAAACGCCCACCTATCGGACGCGTGTGGCAGTGGCGGGGAATCGGTCATGCGTTGGCGATTATCGGTTGGTTTTCTGGACGTTAGAACGGCGGAACTTTTACCAGTTCGCGACAACTAAACTAACTGGGCTTGCAAGCATAACAATTATTTAAATATCAATGCATTGCATTGCGCGACCGCGAGGGGTCGTGGCAATGCAGGGGTAGCGCGCATCTCCGCGCGCGGCAGGGACGGAGCCGGGGGATTGCCGCCGGCACGATCGAGTTCGATCGGAATCATAACGGAGAGCCATGTCGAGTTTTCTTCACCGCTATTCCTTCTACCGTACCCCGCCGGAAAAGCTGCAGCAGATTCCGCGGCGGCTGAAAGCGATCGTGGAGGCGCGAACGCGTGACATGGAAGCGCACCAGTCGATCAACATCGCGATCCACGAGTGTTTCGAGCGCGAGGGCGTCGGGTTCGCCCTCCCGACTCGCGCCATGTGCCTGGAACAGGAGCCGGCCGCCGAGCCGGCGTAAAGAGTAGGCCGTCATGGACGAGACCAAGAAATCGCGGCGCGACCGACTAATTGTCGTGTCCAACCGCCTGCCGTTCGCGTTCCGGCGCGACGATTCGGGGCGCTGGCGGACCCAGCAGGGCAACGGAGGGCTGGTGACGGCCCTGCTGCCAGTACTGCGTCATCGCGGCGGTGTGTGGATCGGCTGGAGCGGAGCCGCCGACGAGGTGCCCGAGCTCGGCGAGCTTTCCGCCGTCGGGGAGGATGCGGGGTACACGCTGAAGAGCGTGATGCTCACCATGGAGGAGGTGCGCAATTTCTACGAGGGCTTCGCCAACGAGATCATTTGGCCGCTGTTTCACGACATGCAGTTGCTGTGCGACTTCGACCCCGCGTACTGGCGCAGCTACTGCGAGGTCAATCGCAAGTACGCGCATGCGGTGCGCGAGGCCGGCGCTCCCGGCGACTTCGTCTGGGTGCACGATTACCACCTGATGCACGTGGCGGCTGAACTGCGCCGCCAAGGCGCGGATTTCCGCACCGGGTTCTTCCTGCACATCCCGTTTCCGCCGCCCGACATCTATTTCAAGCTGCCATGGCGGATGGCGTTGATCGAGGCGCTGCTGGAGTACGACCTGATCGGGTTCCAGACCGCGCGCGACCGGCGCAACTTCCTCGAATGCGTGCGGCTCCTCGTCAAGGGGACCGAAGTCCACGGGCGCGGGCAGGTGGTCCAGGTCACAGCGGGCGGGCGCAAGATGCGCGTGGGCAATTTCCCCATCAGCATCGACTTCAACGCCTTCATGAAACAGGCCGCGACGCCCGAAGTAGCCGCCCGCGCCAAGGAACTGCACACGCTGCTGCCCAAGCGCAAGCTGATACTGGGCATCGATCGCCTGGACTACACCAAGGGCATCCCTTTGCGGTTGCACGCCTTCCAGAACCTGCTGACGCGCTATCCGCAGCTAAGGGAGCGCGTCTCGCTGATCCAGGTGGTAGTGCCGAGCCGTGAGGACATACCGCAGTACCGCGATCTCAAAATCGAGATCGAGCAGCTGGTCGGCAAGATCAACGGAAGCTACGTGGATCCGGGCGGCTGGGTTCCCGTGTGGTACGTCTATCGCAATCTGTCGCGGCTCGACCTGCTGGCGTACTACCGCGCGGCGGACATCGCGCTGATCACCCCGTTGAAGGACGGCATGAACCTCGTGGCCAAGGAATATTGCGCCTGCAGCATCGAGGAGGATTGCGCGCTGATCCTGTCGGAGTTCGCGGGCGCGGCCGAGCAGCTGCGCAAGGGAGCGCTGCTGGTGAACCCATGCGACATCGAGGGCGTCGCGGACGCGGTCCTGCGGGCGTACAGCATGGACGCGCACGAGCGCCGGGCGCGGATGCGCGGAATGCGCCGCTCGATCCGCGACCAAGACGTGTTCTGGTGGGTGGATTGCTTCCTGCAGGCGGCCATCACCAAGGATTTGAGAGCATTTCCGCAGCCCGAGCACTATGTTGCGGACGGGGAGATCGAGCATTCCCTGCCGTTCTGACTGACTCCTGGCGCTGCGGCGCCAGCGTTTGACCGCGTTGGATGAGACGATAGAATGATCCGGCCGGAGCTCCGCTCCGTGCCTGACGTCCGGCTCGTCCTGCAGCGCCGGGAGAGCCGGCCGACGCGGCCAATCACAATGACCAGCTTCCTGCCCACTTTTCCGCTTCCGACCAATCCTCTGCTGCTGTTCGGCCTGCTGCTGCTCGCGGGGGTCGTCGGCGGCGAGCTCGCCAAGCGCGCGCTGCGCCTGCCACGCGTCGTGGGCTACGTGCTGACGGGCTTGCTGCTGAGCGGCGTGGGTCTGTTCGACGCGAAGATCGTCAGGGAGTCATGGATTTTTGTCGACATCGCGCTCGGGTTGATCCTGTTCGAGCTCGGACGCCGGCTCGACTTTTCCTGGTTCCGGCGCGACCCCTGGCTCGCTGCGACCGGCGTGCTGGAAAGCGCGCTCTCGTTCGCGCTGGTGCTGGGAGCGCTGGTTTATTTTGACGTGCGCCCGATTTACGCGGCGGTCGCGGCCTCGATTGCCATCGCGACCTCGCCGGCGGTAGTCATGGTCGTGGCCCAGGAGCTAAAGGCCGAGGGGCAGGTCACGGAGCGCGCGCTTTCCTTGGTTGCGATCAACAGCGTGATTGCGTACGTGACCGCGACCATGCTGCTTGCGTGGATCCACCACGAGTATCACGCGGGCTGGACCACGGTACTGCTGCACCCGGTCTACCTGCTGGCGGGCTCCTTGCTGCTCGGTTACCTCGCCAGTGTCTCCGTGGTCGGGCTGGGGCGCTGGCTCGGCAAGTCCGAGCGCGGCCATTCCGTGGCGGCCCTGGCCCTGGTCATTGTGACGGTGGGGCTCGCCAAGGCGCTGGAGCTGTCCGTCGTGCTCTCCCTGCTCGCGTTCGGCGTGCTGTCGCGCAGCCTGGACAAGCGGCACGACCTGATGCCGTTCGAATTCGGACGGATTGGTGAAATGTTCGTGGTAGTGCTGTTCGTGGTGGGCGGCGCGACGCTGCGAATGGACGAGCTGGTGACGGGGGGAACGCTGGCGCTCGTGTTCATCCTGGCGCGCTTCGTCGGCAAATCTATCGGCGTACTTGCGCTCACTTACTTCAGCGGCGTGCGCCGCGGCGCTGCCGGACTATTGTGTCTAGCGCTGACGCCGATGTCGGGGCTCGCGATTTCGATGGTGCAGGGCACCACCAGTATGTATCCCGAGTTCGGAGCGCACCTAGCCGCCATCGTACTGTCGGCCGTGCTGATCATGGAGCTGGTCGGGCCGGTCGCGGTTCAGTTCGCGCTGCGGCGCGCGGGCGAGGCAGTGGAGGCTGAGAACAAGTGAGCGACGACCGGGAAATGGAGTTCAAGTCCTCCGCGACGCTTTCCGTTGGCGTCGAGCTGGAGCTGCAAATTCTCAATTCACGCGACCACGATCTCGCGCGCGATGCGGCGGACCTGCTGGGAATGCTGGAGAAGGCCGGCCACCCGGGGGCAGTGAAGCCCGAAATCACCGAGAGCATGGTCGAGCTGAACAGCTCGATCCACCAGGGCTACGACACCCTGGTCGCGGAGTTGAAGACGATCCGCGACGCGGTGACAAAGGCGGCGGAGCGGCTGAACCTGCGCATCGCGGGCGGCGGCTCCCATCCGTTCCACCAATGGACCGATCGCCGGATTTACCCGACTGAGCGGTTCAAGCACCTGCTCGAGCTCTACGGCTATCTCGCCAAGCAGTTCACCGTGTTCGGCCAGCACGTGCACATCGGCTGCCCCAACGGCGATGCGGCGGTCTACCTCGCGCAGATCCTGTCGCGCTACGTGCCTCATTTCATCGCGCTCTCTGCGTCGTCGCCGTTCCAGCAGGGCGAGGACACGTCGTACCAGTCCTCGCGGCTGAATACCGTGAGCGCGTTCCCGCTCTCGGGCCAGATTCCCTTCGTCCATTCCTGGGAGGAGTTCACTGCGTTTTTCAACAAAATGCGCAATTTCGGCATCGTCGAGAGCATGAAGGATTTCTACTGGGACATCCGGCCCAAGCCGGAATTCGGACCCGTGGAAGTGCGCGTCTTCGACACGCCCCTCACGGTCGAGCGCGCGGCGGTGCTGGCGGCCTACGTGCAGGCGCTCGCTCACCACGTGCTGAACGACCGGCCGGCCGCGCCGGAACGCGATGTTTTTACGCTGTACAACTACAACCGATTCCAGGCCTGCCGCTACGGCCTCGACGGCACGCTGATCGATGCCTACGGCGGCGAGCGACGCAAGCTGGCCGACGATGTACTGCTCACGCTGGCCCGGATCGCCCCCAACGCAGGAGCGCTGGGGAGCGCGGCCGTATTGAATGGTCTCGGCTCCTCGATCATGTCCGGCCCGACCGACGCGCAATGGCTGCGCCAGGCTTACAAGGAGCGCAAGTCGCTGAACGACGTCGCCCGCATGCAGAGCGAACGGTGGATGGGGCGACAGCCGGCCGTGGCCTGAAACCTCTCGGCGCCAGTGCAGTCAAATCTCTCGCTGGGCATATATGAGAGAGGAGGCAAGGGCCATGCGACGCTATTCCAGATTCCTGCAGGTTTGGACCGTAGGCGCGATATTGTCGATGGGTATCGCAGTTGCGGGACAGGCCGCCGAAGTCGCGAAAGACGGCGTGAACTATACGTCGGGCGGTATCGGCATCGATTCACAGGAGCAGCTGAATGCCCGCGCGCGCGAATTCAACCTGAAACTGATCTTCACGCTGAACGAAGGCAATTACATTGCCGACGTCGACGTCATACTGACTGACGCCAAGGGCAGGAAGGTCGTGGAGCACACGGCCGACGGCCCATTCTTCATGGCGCGCCTGCCCGCCGGGCAGTACAACGTGGCCGCGACCTATGGCGGCAAGACAGTGACCCGCAAGATATCCGTGGGCGGGAGCGGGCTGCGCATCGAGTATTTCCGCTGGCCGAGCAATCCGGCGACGGACGTTCCTCTGTCGCGGGAGCGGGTGCAGGAAACCAGACCGGCGCCACGCCCGCAGCGCGGCTAATCGACGACGCGGGCGCAACGCCCGCGTCAGTTTTTTGTAAGCCTTTCTGACCGTTTTTCGGTCCGTGAAACGCCTTGTAGGCGGCTTGCTTTTGGGGAATCCGGAGTATAGGATTGCCGCGGAGTAGTAGGGCTTCCCGCCTAATAAAATCCGGTTTCTCGATAGTCCCCTCGGGTGCTTTACTGCCGCTGCATCGGTATCATGGTTGCCCCAAACGTATAACCAGGATGGAGGACAAAAATGCTCAAGAAATTTCTCAAAAGCAAAGCGCAGCCCGAGGAAAAGTCTAGCGTATCGCGCCGCAAGTTCCTGACTGGCGCGGCCGCTGCGACGACCGGCGCGGCGATTGCCGGCTTCCCGATGATTTCGGTGGCCCAGTCGCCCGTGGTGCTCAAGATGCAGGGTGCTTGGGGTGCCAAGGACATCTTCAACGA
>Ga0247825_10000145_pt1 | contig 40701 bp, 33 predicted proteins | sample 13C_Vanillin_Day_FD_194413 | JGI IMG/M metagenome (GOLD analysis project Ga0247825, IMG submission 194413) | Soil microbial communities from agricultural site in Penn Yan, New York, United States - 13C_Vanillin_Day48 | ecosystem: Environmental > Terrestrial > Soil > Agricultural land | place...
GTGACAGACTGCGGAATTTCCCGTGCCATCGATCCGGACACAGCGAGGCCGGCGCTCGCGAGGCTCACGCCAACCTCGCGGGTCATCGCCGTACCCACGGCCGGGCGCTCGAACACGAGTACCGACGAGCTGTCGAGCCGGGCGGTCACCTTCGCCACCCCTGCGCGCAAATCGGCGGTGGCATTCTCGGGTTCGACCGCGTCGGTGTGAACTCCCCCGGTGCTTTCGGCGAGCCTGAGCAGCGTGTCGCGGGTCGAAGACACGGGTTTCCGTCCAAGCCAGATCGTGTCAATCGCGGTGCCCAGGCGCACCGCTTTCTCAATGATGGAATCGGTGGCCTTTGCCCCGTCGTCGCTCTCATCGGCGCCATCCGACACGACAAGAATCCGTCGCCTCGTGCGTTCGGACGCCTGCGCCTCTTGCAAGTCCAGGCTGTGACTCAACGCCTGGTAGAGAACGGTTCGCCTTCCCTGCGACCGCAGCTTGGAGAGACTCCCGCGGATCTGTTCGCGCGGCGCGCCAAACGGGACCTCGTCGCGTACCTCATCATCGAACGTCAGGAATGCGATCGCATCGCCCTGCGGAAGACCGGCGACGAGCTCTGCCCCCACGTCGCTGATGGCTTTCACGTACGGCTTTACCGAACCACTCGTATCGACGGCGACCACCATGGTGAGCGTCCACCCGGAGGTCCGAAACGGCTTCTTGTCACTGGCACGAACCGTTGGTCGCGAATCCTCGAGGAGCTGAAAGTCCCGTACGTCGCTGGACGCGGCACTGTCCGGAAGCTCGACCAGTGCTTCGATCTGTTCGGGTCTCTGAGTGTGAAGCGCAACGAGTCGGAAAGCGTCCGGCTTCGTTTGCGCAAAAGCCGGAACCGCCGATAGGAGAAACACGAGCGACAGCAAGTGGGGCCGTACGGATATCGAACTCAGCATGGCCTACCCCTCCACAAGCAAGACGTCTAAGCCCATCCGGAACGTACTCGTGGGCTGCCTCTCGAGTCGGTTAGGGTGTGGTGTCACGTCAGCCTGATTCGTTTCATCGGGTTCGCCGAGTTGACGAGTGCTGCGCGGTGTTCGATGTACACCCCGTGTTGGTGTTTGTCAATCAACGTCCCCCACAAGGTAATAACGTTCGATCGCACTCGGAGGAACGTTACGTCTTGTGATCGAGAGTGAAGTACCAATTCTGGTCGCTGAACGTTACCTCTCTTGTGATCGAGGGAGCTTTACCTCAATCCACTCCGGATAGTTGCGTGGGTGCATGAGGTCCTCGTTGTTGAGCCGGCGAGTTTTTTTTCGATCTCTCGACGACTCCTTTCGTTGCATGGACGGTTGGCGGTTTATACTCTCGCTCCCCCACCCGCAAGTGATCTAAGTGCGGTACCGAAATGGGTGTTTACGCTGACACGCTGGGGCACCTCTTAGCAGAGATGGAGCGCATCGATCTGCTGCTCCGCTCTCAGGTAACGCGCGCACGCGGCGTGATCGCCGAAGACGAACAATTCCAGGGTCTGTACATCTCGGAAGAGGAACTGGATCGGCTGCTGGCCAAGCCGATCGGCGTACCGTCGTGGGCCATAGCGGCTGGAGCGTCCTCACCGGGAACCACAGACGCGCTCGCGAGGCTGAACCACGACATCACAGGCACGGTTGCCGCGAGCCTTGAACGAGGAGCACAACTCCGTCTGCCTCGACTCGCAGCGATGTACGGTCTGGACGCCTTCGACGTCGACTGCCTTCTGATCTGCCTCGCTCCCGAATTGGATCTTCGCTACGAGCGGATCTACGCCTACCTGCAGGACGACGTGACCAAGAAGCGGCCGAGCGTCGATTTGATCCTCGGCCTGTTGTCGCCGTCGCCGCGGGAAAAGCTGGCGGGACGACACCGGTTCGCAGGCACCGCACCGCTTCTTCGATATCGCCTCGTTGAGCTGTTCGAAGATCCCTCGCAGGTCCGCCCGCCACTCCTCTCCCAGTACCTCAAGATCGACGATCGGGTGGCCTCGTACTTGCTCGGTTCCGACGCGGTCGACGCGAGAATTCGCCCGTACACGCGCTGCCTGACACCGGCGGTGAGCCTCGAGCAACTGCCTCTCGACATCGACGTGCGGAACCGGCTGCAGTCCTTCGTCGGGACGCAGACAGAGGACGAGCCGGTGGTGATGTATCTGCAAGGTCCTTACGGGACGGGAAAACGGGGTGTCGGCGAAGCGCTCTGCCGGCACATGGACAAAATCCTGCTGCAGGTCGACGTCGAGCAGTTGCTTGCGACAGGCGATGCGCTGTTTCGAACGGCACTCGATCTGCTACGCCGTGAAGCGATGCTGCAACGCGGCGTCTTGTTCTTCAACGGGTTCGACCTGCTCCTGGTCGACGGCAGGAAGGTTCTTCTCGATGAGTTCCTCCGCGGCGTGCAGCATCAGCGCGGACTGATCCTGCTGGCCGGCGACGCGCCGTGGGAACCGTCGGACGCGCTGCGCGGTACTCCCTTCATCAGAGTCGAGTTATCGCGGCCACCGGCGTGGCGTCGTGCCGAGCTCTGGTCTACTGCGCTCGAGCGCGATCACGACACCGACAACGCGTTCGACGTGCAAGGGCTGGCCACCAAGTTTCGCTTCAGCGGCGGGCAGATTCGCGATGCCGTGGACACCGCGCGCAACCTGGCGCGCTGGCGGAAGGGCGCCGGTCATCACGTTGCGATGGCCGATATCTACGAGGCCTGCCGGCTGCAGTCGAATCAGAAGCTGCGCTCGCTCTCACGAAAGATCGTCCCGCGCTATCAGTGGGGAGACATCGTGCTCCCCCCTAACCGCCTCGAGCAGTTGCGGGACATCTGCAACTACGTCAAGTACCGCGAGCAGGTGTTCGGCAAGTGGGGATTCGATCGCAAGCTCACCAACGGCAAAGGGCTCAGCGCGTTGTTCGCTGGACCGTCCGGGACCGGCAAGACCATGGCCGCCGAGATCGTCGCCGGTGAACTGGCCCTGGAGCTCTACAAGATCGACCTCTCGACCGTCGTCAGCAAGTTCATTGGCGAGACTGAAAAGAACCTCTCGAAAATCTTTACTGAAGCGGAAACATCGAACGCGATTCTGTTCTTCGACGAAGCCGACGCGTTGTTCGGCAAGCGCAGCGAGGTCAAGGACTCGCACGACCGCTACGCCAACATCGAAATCGGCTATCTGCTGCAACGCATCGAGGAATACGAGGGCGTCGTCGTTCTGGCTACGAACTTCCGCAAGAACCTCGATGAGGCGTTCGTGAGACGGCTGCACTTCACCGTGGAATTTCCCTTCCCCAACGAAGCGGACCGCCGTCGGATCTGGGAGGTCGTCTGGCCCGAGGAGGCGCCCCGGGATCCTGACATCGACTACGAGTTTCTGGCGAGGCGCTTCGAGATCACGGGGGGCAACGTCCGCAACATCGCGCTGGCCTCGGCCTTCTTCGCTGCCGACGATGGCCAGCTCGTGAACATGGAGCATTTGCTGCGCGCGACCCATCGCGAGCTGCAGAAGATGGGAAAGATCGTGGCCGAAGGCGAGTTCGACCACGAAGGACTGTTAGCGAAGTCATCGACGGAGAGCGGGCGTAAAGAAACGAGTCGAGCCCGATTGAACGTGTAAGTAAGTACCTCGCGGCGGGACAGGACAGAAAGGGGGGCTGCAAATCATGCAACGCGCAGAACTCATCATGCCGGCACGAGAAGCCACGTTGTTGTCGAGCGTGAGCCGAACGGTGTCCCCCGCGCGGGTGGTCGCGCGGCGCGCCACGACCGCCGAGACGTTGTTGGACCTGCAACGCACACGTGGCAATGCGTTCGTCCGGCGCAGCATCCAGTGCAGGCTCTCCCTGAGCCAACCAGGCGACCCGTACGAACAAGAGGCCGACCGCGTTGCTGACGCGGCCGTGAAAATGCCGGATGCGCCGGCGCCCTCCGCCACGGTGGATCGTCAGGAGGAGCCCGGCTCCACCGTCCAGCGACTGTGCAGCCACTGCCAGGACGAGGTGGGCCGGCAGGCAGTACCAATCAAGGAAGACGAGAAGAAAGAGATCGCGCCTGTGCGCCGACAGGAGATGCCGAAGGACGAGGAGGAGATGCCGGTCGCGATGGCGGCCGCGGCGCCGGGAGTTGCATCTGAAGTTGGTAGCGACGTCGAAGCCGGGATTCAAAGCCTGTCCGGTGGCGGCCGGCCGCTCTCCACCCCCGTACGTGCGGACATGGAATCGCGGATGGGGTTTGACTTCGGCGCTGTGCGAGTGCACACGGACGGCCAGGCGAACCATCTCACACGCTCCGTGAATGCGCTCGCGTTCACACACGGGAGCGATGTCGTGTTCGGCAGCGGTCAGTACCAGCCTGAAACTCCTGGCGGCAAACACCTCCTCGCCCACGAGCTCACGCACGTGGTGCAACAGACCGGCGGGATTCCGCGGCGCGCGGACAAGGACGGTGAGCATGGCTCCTCGCGATGAGCCGGGAGTCGAAACCGGAGTCGGCGCGCTTCGCACCGAGCTGGTCGAGGGCTTGCGATACGTGCACGCGCGTCTGGGCGGCAACGCGCAACAGGCCGGCGACGCGGCGGCGTTCGTCTACGGCCTCATCGAGCTGCTTGCCGAGAAAGGCGTGATCTCCGTCGACGAGTTGGACCAGCGCAAGAAGGTGATCGCCGAGCGATTGAAGGAGCAGGGCCGCGAACGTGGATTGGGCGTCCTGATGCAGCAACCCGAGTACGACAAGTACACCTTTGCGGACGTGGCGACGATCGACTGCGAGAACCGCGTGCACTTGTGCCGGGCCTCGTGTTGCAAGCTGCCGTTTGCGCTTTCCCGGCAGGACGTGGAGGAGGGGATCGTTCGATGGGACCTGGGCCAGCCGTACATGATCGCGCACGGCAACGGTCAGTACTGCACGCATCTGGATCAGGGTCACTGCCGCTGCACAGTCTGGTCGCATCGGCCGGTCCCGTGCCGCGGCTACGACTGCCGGAAGGACAAGACGATCTGGTTGGACTTCGAGAACAGGATCGTCAACCCGGACATCGAGCGCAGTGATTGGCCGCGTCAGGAAGCCGTGAACGGAGCATGAGCGGAAGATGATCGACGACCTGGATAAGACGATCGCGGCGTTGTTGCGACACGACACCTACGGGCTGCCACCGGGGCTTGCCGAGCAGGTGCAGATCAGCTTCGCCACGCCCGACGATCAGTTTCCGCCGCAATCTGTCACGCTGCCGGCCGTCGATCTCTTCCTCTACGACGTGCGCGAGAACCTCGATTTGCGCAGCAACGAGGTCTATCTCGAGCGACAGAGCAACGGCACCGCGATCCGGACCCGCGCACCTGTCCGGGTCGACTTTTCCTATCTCGTCACCGCCTGGTCGAGCGAGAGCGTTCCCGATCGCGCACAGGACGAACACCGGCTGCTCGGCGAAGTGATGCAGACGCTCTTGCGGCATCGCACGCTCCCCGAGGACGTACTGCAAGGCGTGCTGGCGGACCAGGCGCCGCCATTGCCGGCAAGCGCGCTGCAGCCAGGGCGGCTGCAGAGCCTTGGCGAGTTCTGGCAGGCGCTCGGCGGAAAGCCGAAAGCCGCGCTGAATTACTCGGTCACGGTGTCGATCGAGGTGGCCGACCGCGAGGACGTACGGCTGGTCACGGACAAGGTGCTCAAGATTCGGGCCGAGCGTCCGCACACGGGGAGGACGGGGCCATGAGCAGCGACTGGAGCGAGTGGGACGTGGTCCGGCGGCAGGTCGCGTTGTGCGGGCAGGTCGTACGCAAGGATGGCTCACCGGTGACCGACGGCACAGTCAGCGTTGAATCGTCATCGACGACGAGCCCACCGGTCGCGCACACGCGCACTGACGGGATCTATTTCTTCCTCGATCTGCCCGGCGGGGAGTACACCGTGGCCGCCGCTGATGCGAGCAAGAGAAGTATGGGTGAGGGTCGTGGACGCGTGACCTGGGATGCCGAGGGCAACGTCGCGAAAGCGATCGTGGACATCGAGGGCCCCGCCGCGCTGCGCAAGGCGTCAACGCCCACCGACGCTCCAAAAGAGGACAGTCACGAGGACGCTGATTTGGTGATCACGGGAAAGAAACAATCTCATCGACGGCGCACTGGCGCTCTCACGCGTCGGGACCGCTAGCTCGGATTAGGAGTCAACATGCCTGCAAGCTATCTACATCCTGGCGTGTATGTGGAAGAAGTGCCATCGGCGCAACAGCCGATTGCCGGTGTTGGAACCAACACCGTTGGGTTCGTCGGGATCGTGCCCGACGTGATCAGGTACCCGGTGCCGAACGATTGGTACGATCCACACCTCGCGGAGATCGTCCAGCGGGGCGAAGGCGCCAGCAAGGAAGAGAAAGAGGTCCATGCGGAGGCGGTGAAGCAGCTCGAGGCGCTCATCGCCGAGGCCAAGAAGGACAAGAAGGAAACCGAGGAAGCCACCAACAAGATCAAGGCCCTGGAGGCGAGCAAGAAGAAGCTCACCGACGACATCGAAGCGCGTGCGGCCGACGTGGCGAAGGTCGCGGATCCGGCGCAGAAAGAGAAAGACACCAAGAAACTCAATACGGACAGGGCCCAGATGGAGAAGGAGACCAAGGCCATCGATCAGCAGCTGGACGAAGAGAAAAAGAAACTCGCCGAGGGGGTCACGCGGGACGACTTCCTCAGGCCGTATCGGATCGAAACGTTTCTCGTGGCCAGGGCTCTCGACGCCAAGCTGTGTACGAACTTCACCGAATATACGGATCGCTTTGGTTCGTATTCAGCCGACGATCCATCCAAGCCGGTCTCGCAGGCCCTCCATCCAGGTCACCGGGCGCTGACGCACGCCGTCGCAGGATTCTTCAAGAACGGCGGAACGCGCTGCTTCGTGGTCCGCGTTGCATCGGACAACGGGAAGGAGCTCGACAAGGCGCTTGAGCAAATCGCATCGATCGACGAGGTCGCCATCGTTGCGGCTCCGGGACTGACCGGCCGGGGGATCTGGGACAAGCTGACGACGCACTGCGAGGAGATGGGGGACCGCTTCGCCATCCTCGATCCGACGGAGGTCGTGGGAACGGAGGATGACCTCGACGTCAAGCAGCTCAATTACTCCGCGACGTCGGTCGGCGAGATCATGCCCGATCGAAACCGGAACGCGGCATTCTACTTCCCGTTCCTCGAGGTCATCGATCCAGCCAAGCAGTTGCAGGATCGGGACCCCGTCCGAGGTGTCCCCCCGAAGCACCGCGGCAAGGTGTACGTGCCCCCGAGCGGGCACGTGGCCGGTGTCTACGCCCGCGTCGATGCCGAGCGCGGCGTGCACAAAGCGCCCGCGAACGAGGCGCTGCTGGGCGTCAACGACCTCAAGTACTACATCGGCAACCGCAGACAGGATCTCCTCAACCCACAGGGCGTCAACTGCATCCGCAACATGAACGGCAGCATCCGTGTCTATGGTGCGCGGACGGTGGGCGGCGACCGGAACGGCGAGTTCAAGTACGTCAATGTCCGCCGCGTGTTGCTCTTCCTCAAGGAGTCGATCGACGAAGGCACGCAGTGGGTGGTGTTCGAGCCCAACGACACGGCGCTGTGGGCAAAGATTCGTCTGAACGTCAGCGCGTTTCTGACCAACGTGTGGCGGAGCGGGGCCTTGTTCGGCGTCACGCCACAGCAAGCCTTCTACGTCAAGTGCGACGAGGAGACCAATCCGCCCGAGGTTCGCGATCTCGGCCAGGTCATTACCGAAATCGGTGTGGCGATCGTCCGGCCGGCGGAGTTCGTGATCTTCCGCATCACGCAGTGGTCGGGGCCGAACAAATCGTAGTTCTTCGAAACGCGGCACATGGAACGCGGCACGTATCGTTTCTACGACGACCCTCGCTATCCGGCTCCTGGAGTCTATTTCGAGGAGGCGGCACCGAGAGATGCAGGCGGGCTCCGCACCGGCCAGCCTGCATTCCTCGGCCTGGCGCGACCGACAGAATTGAGCGCCAGGCTGGAGACGGGCCTGGCGCGACCGACAAAATTGACCGCCAGGCTGGAGACGGGCCAGCCCCTTCAGGCCCATTGGCTCTCGAAGTGGGACCACTTCGCCGAGAAGGTCGGCGAATCACCGGAAGGAAGCTTTCTCAGCCACGCGGTGCGCGGGTTCTTCGACAACGGGGGCGAACGGTGCGTCGTCGTCCCCTTTGCGCACGAAATGCCTGTATCGGGTGGCGGGGATGGGTGGCAGGCGCTTCTCGACAAATGCCTGAATTGGCTCGAGCGGGTGGACGAGGTCGATCTCGTGTGCGCGCCGGATCTTCCGACCGAGCCCGCTGCGCGAGTCATCTCGCACAGTCTGATCCTGAAACACTGCGAGACGATGGGGAATCGCTTTGCGATTCTGGACACTGCTCCGGAGGCCACCCCGGAGGGCGCCATCCTTCATTGGCGGAGCCTGTTCCCGACCGAGGGCGCGCTGTATTTCCCGTGGATTCGGATAGTGGTGTCCGAGTTCGACACCCGGCTCGTTCCGCCCTGCGGACATGTCGCCGGAGTCTACGCCAGGACCGACGCTGCCCTTGGAGTTCACAAGGCGCCGGCCAACGAGGTCGTCGAGGGGGCGGTGGATCTTGGCGTTCACGTAGACGATTCGGCGCAGCGCACGCTGAACGCCGTTGGCGTCAACTGCGTGCGCGCGTTCCCGGGGCGCGGCATCCGAATCTGGGGAGCGCGGACGTTGAACGGGCGCGACGAGTGGCGGTACGTCAACGTGCGACGTCTCTTCATCAGCCTGCGGCGCTGGATTGGCATCAGGTGTCAGGACCTGGTGTTCGAGGCGAACGAGCCGTCACTCTGGAAACGCGTACGCGACCGACTGAACACCTACTGCTACGACCTGTACTTGTCTGGCGCTCTCAAAGGGCTGACGCCAGATGAAGCCTATTACGTCAAGTGCGACGCTGAAACCAATCCGCCCGGGGCGCGAGAACTGGGTGAGGTGGTCACGGAAATCGGGCTCGCTCCGGTGAAGCCGGCTGAATTCGTGGTGGTCCGCATCACGCAGAGCGCGGCCGGAACAGCAATGGAAATGACTTAACACGCGACAGAAGGGAGATCAGTCATGCCTGGTACTGGTGAAAGGAAGGACCCGTTTCGTGGGTACAACTTCAAAGTCGAGGTGGGAGGGATCACGCGCGCGGGGTTCCGCGAAGCATCTGGGCTCGATTCGTCACAGGACGCTATCGAGTATCGGGAGGGTGTCGAAAAGCTGACGGCGCGCAAGCTTCCGGGTCTGAACAAGTACTCGAACATCTCCCTCAAGTGGGGCGTGACCGACGACGCCGAATTGTGGGCGTGGCGCAAGAAGAGCATCGACGGAACCGTCGAGCGGAAGAATGGCTCGATCGTGCTCTGCGACGACAAGGGTGAAGAAAAGGTCCGGTGGAATTTCGTGGAAGGCTGGCCGACCAAGTGGACGGGGCCGAGCTTCAACGCCACAGGCAACGAGGTGGCGATCGAGACGCTCGAGATCGCCCATGAGGGACTTGAAAAGGCATGACGGTGCAAACCGAATTCCCGTTCACGCTTCCCCGCGGCTATGTGGATGGCGAAGGCAATCTGCACAGGGACGGCGTCATGCGTCTGGCGACGGCGTACGACGAGATCGCGCCGATGAAGGATCCGCGGGTTCAGTCCAATCCGGGATACCTCGTGATCATCCTGTTCTCGCGCGTGATCAGCAAGCTGGGGAGCATCGAGCACATCAACCCCAAGGTGATCGAGTCGCTGTTCTCGGCGGACCTCGCGTTCCTGCAGGACTTCTATCGCCGCATCAACGAGAACGGTCACAGTCGACTTGGCGCGACGTGCCCGGAATGCGATGCCAAGTTCGAGGTGGAGGTCAACGGCTGGGGGGAAGGATAGGCTACCCCTTGGACCGGTTGTTTGAGGAGGTAGCCTACATCGCGTACCACTTTCATTGGCCGCACGAGCAAATCATGGGACTCGAGCATGGAGAGCGTCAGCGCTGGGTCGACGAGATCGGGAAGATCAACCGGCGGCTCAATGAATCGACTTAGCAGATGAGGGCCGCATGCCGCCAGCAGACCGGAAGGATCCGTACCTCTCGTTTCAATTCAAGGTGGACCTGGGCGAGAAGATCGTGGCCGGGTTCAGCGAGGTGACGGGGCTGGACATCGAAACGGACGTCGAGACATTTCGCGAAGGTGGTGTGCGCCGTCACGAGCAGCAACTGATCGGCCAAACGAAGTTCCCGTCGCGACTCGTGCTCAAACGCGGGATGACGCGCGACGAGGTGTTGTGGTCCTGGCACCAGGATGTGATGAAAGGCAAGGTGAAGCGCCGGAACGTGTCGATCATCTTGCAGGACAGCGCCGGCAAAAACCAATGGACGTGGAGCTTTCGCGACGCCACGCCAGTGAAATGGGTCGGTCCCCAGTTCAAAGCTGCCGGCGCTGAAGTCGCGATCGAGAGTCTCGAGCTGGTTCATAGAGGTCTTGTGCCGGATACGCAGGGTTAGTACGTCTGAGTCGTCGCTGGTCGAACCGAGCGGAGATCATGCCGATCGAGAATCCCAACCAGAATCCGCTCGCCCCTGACGGCGCTCAGGGGACCGGCGAATCCGCTGGAGGCGTGGATCGCATCGGCACGCGCATCTGGTCTGCGTACGGACAGTCACCTGGGCTCATCGACCACGAAGCTGCCCAGCGAACGGCCCACCGTTTCACCCACTTCGCCGAGCATCGCGCGCCGTTGGCGGCACAAATATTCTCGCGTTGGATGGGGACGGCAGGACATTCCTACGGTCCGATGTCGGGCTTGTTGTACAGAGCAGCCCGAGTCCACCACGAGGCCGCGGGGACTGAGTCGATCGGCGGCAACCCGTTCGCCGCGGAGGCACCAATCGGGCGTGAGCGGGTCCAGGCGAACACGGTCGGAGCTGCCCGCGTGTCACCGAAGACCGACTCGCGGACTCGCACGGTGGCTCTGGAACCAGCGGGAAGAGTGAACCGGTCTGTTCGACCCACGAGCAGCGTGTCGAGCATCAGAGTCTCGAGGGTCAACGTGTCGAGGTCTCCGGCCTCACCGCCTGTCACGCGTGTCACGCCTGTCACGCGGGAAATGCCGGCGCCTTGGCCGGATACGACAAGTCCTGATCGATTGAACGGCGTAGCAGAACGCTTCGACGCGTCCACCACACAGGACGCTGCTGTGCCACGTGTTCCTGCCGGTCCCGGCCCGACGTGGACGCGACCACCGCGCACTCTCGACGTGTCGAAGACCGACGGCCAGACTGCGGCGGTCACGTCCAGCGATGCGGGCTCGGTTGCTTCCACGAGTGGAAGAGACGTCGAGCATCTCGGAGTTCAGGGAAGCGCACGAGCAGCGTCTGCCGACGGCGAGTCTGTTCGGCGTGTGCGATCGGCAGTGGACGTCGTGGGCAGCGTAAGTGGCCTGGCGTTCGCGAGAGCCGGCACGTCTCCGTCGCGTTTCTCGCCGCGTGTCGCGCGTGCCTCGATGAGCCAGGCGAGCTTCATCTTCCGCAAGGTGGCCGTACCGCGCTCGAGTACGGTGTCGTGGAGCGCCGTCGTCGGCGACGAGCCGCTTCGCCACGCGCCATCGCCAGTCCATACGGCGTGGTCGGGGCTCGAGTCGGGATCGGTCGTGCGGGTGAGCCGCGCGAGCGCGCCGACGGCCACAACCAGGTACATCGCTCCCTCACAGTTCATCCCCGTTGTTGCGCGAACCGCGGCACGTGCGGCGAGCATCACGACGGGCGCCTGGCCGATTGGCGATGCGCACCCGAATCAACGCACCGAGTCGGCGCCCTCACTGAGGGTCGGCCCGGTCGTGTCAAACCACGGTGTGGAAGCAGGTCCGGCACTCTCTCCTCTCACGTTCAGCGTTGCGCATGATGTCGCCTCCTCGAGCACGTCCTCGATGCGACCTGTGTCGGACGTGCCATCCGCCGGCAGCGTGGCCTCCCACTCCGTCGGCGCACGCGAGGCCGGCGATTCCGCTGTGCTCCGCCACGGCGGCCTGGTCATGCGCGTGGCCGGTTCGTCCGAATCGGCAACGAGGACGGCCATCGAATCGAGAGGAGTGGGTGGCAGGAATGAGCCCGTCAGCGAGCGTCAGCAGCCGGGCGAGCCGGTCGCACGACCGTGGACTGCCCTGAGCCACTCGCGCCCGGGAAGCCAGTCGCAAATGGATGTCATGGCGCTCCCGCTCCCGTTGACGAGCGCTTCGCGGATCGTCGCGAACTCGACCGTTGCCAGGACTGTTGCTCAGGAAGTGACGCTGGCCCGCGGCTCAGAGCATCACACCAGCACACACCGGACCTCGGGCAGCGACGCGAACGCCCTCGACATCGGTGCCCGTGCGACAGCGACGCGGGCCGCAGCGGCGCACGCGAGCGCGTTTCGCGGCGGCATGCCCAACCTCCTGTTGCGAAAGCTCTCATCGGTGACCGTCTGGCCGACAGGGCACACTCTCTCGATGTCGGCAAACATCGTTGCGCGCCATCCCATTGGTTCCCAGATCATCTCGTTCGTCGCGCCGCTTGCGGCAGCGGCTGGAACGTGGCGTACGGTGCAGCGCTCTCGCGGCCGAGGCGACTCTGGCGGTATCCGTGTGCCGATGGCGCTCGCGGCATCACCGTTTCGCTCCGAAGATCATGCCTGGATGCCGACGCGTGCCGTCGGTCCGGCCGAAGACATCGCGAGACAGACCCTGCCGTTGTCGATCGCGATCGGGCCAGAACCAGCGACAGGAGTGACGGTTGCGGCAGCGTCGCACCTCATCTCGCGGAGTGCAGGGTCACTCTCGGATCGAGTGCGGGCCGTTGATGTGTCGCGGCAAACCGTCCCAGTGCCGGCCTGGAATCTGATGCGCGCGATGCCGGTGACGCCGGCGATCTCGCCTGAACTGCCCTGGTCTCGAAACAGCGGTGGCGATCTGGATCTGGTTCTTCCAGCCAGAGCTCACGGGAGCCACGACCCAGTTGGTCAACCGGTGATCAGGCGGTTCGCGATGGCCGATGACGTACCCAGAGGTGGCGAACCCGTACGAGCGACGATGACCTCCGTTTCAGAATTGGCCAGGCAGGCAGCCTCTGCACCCCGACCCGAGACTGCGGCGCCAGTGGCAGTGAGCCCCGGCGCCACGACATCAATTGAGTCGGCGAAAGGAGCCGGCGCGGACATCGAGGATCTGGTCGAGCGTGTCTCCCGGCGGCTGTTCCGCCAGCTTGCAATCGAACGCGAACGCAGAGGGCCGGGCTCGTGGCTCCAGTAGATCCGCCCAAGAAGATGCAAATCGTCCCCGAGAAGGAAGCCGGCCTTCTGGTGTTCGAGGACTCGAGCGCAATCGTCGCGATGTTCAACCCCGATGAGCTCAGCTTCAACAGTTCCGTTGGCTGGAAGAAAGAGGACGCGGCCGGGCGCGATGTCCCGGAGCTTCAGTTCACGAGCTCCGAACCGCGGACGCTGAGCGTGAAGCTGCTCTTCGACACCTACGACAACGAGGACCTTCCGAAGAAGGACGTTCGCAAGAAATTTACGAACCAGATATTGAAGTTGACGATGGTTGCCAAGGGAAAGCACCGGCCGCCGGTGTGCCGCCTGAAATGGGGAAGCACGGACGAGTGGTTTCAAGGCGTGCTCGAACGGTTGGACCAGAAGTTCACGATGTTCATGGAGGACGGCACGCCGGTGCGCGCCACGCTCACCTGCAGTTTCAAGGAATGGCGCACGAACGAAGAGGATCGGAAGCGACAGGGTCTCGAGTCGTCGGACATCGCGAAGATGAGGGTCCTGCGGCGCGGAGACACGTTGAGCAGCATTGCCGCGGAAGAGTACCTGGATCCGGCGCTCTGGCGGCCGATCGCAATCGCGAACGGTATCGATGATCCGTTGCAGCTCGAGCCTGGGCGCGCGTTGATATTGCCGCGGCTGCCAGCGAATCGAGCGGCGAGGAAATAGGCGGGTGTCTCAATGAGCGATCGCACGGCCTTTGACACGCTCGCTCCTCAGTTCCGCCTTGAGATCGACGGCAGTGAGGTCCCCGCGGCGCTCCAGGCCGACCTGGTCGGCGTTCACGTCCTCGAGGATGTCGAAGCGACCGGAATGTTTTCGATCCGCCTGAACTGCTGGGACGGGATGGAAATGAAGGTGAAGTGGATCGACGACGACCTGTTCCGCGAAGGCAAAAGTGTCGTGGTCTACATGGGCTATCGCGATCGGGTAGAGGAGCTGTTTGCCGGCGAGATCAGCGGTCTGGAGCCCGATTTCCACACCGCAGAAGCGCCGGTGCTCACCGTGCGCGGCTACGACCGCAGCCACCAGTTGATGAAGCAGAAGAAGACCAAGTCATACCTGCGCATGAAGGACAGCGATATCGCGCGTCAGATCGCGTCGGACTCACACCTGGATGCGAAGGTGGAGGACACCGGCGTCGCTCACGAATATGTGCTTCAGCACAACCAGACGAACCTCGAGTTCCTGCAGCAGCGCGCGGAACGAATCGGTTACGAAGTATTCGTCCAGGCCAAGACGCTCTGCTTCCGGCCGCGGTCGATCGGCGGTGCGGAGACGCTCGTGCTGAGACGTGAAATCGAGCTACTGGAGTTCTACCCGCGCTCGACGACGATGAACCAGGTGGCGGACGTGACGGTACGCGGCTGGGATCCCAAGCAGAAGAAGGAATTTGTCGCCAAGTCGCAGGCCGGCGACGTACGCCCAAGCCTGGGCGCAACCAGTGGCCCGGCCGCGATGCAACGGTCGTTTGCCGGCGCGCGCTCGTTGACGGCGCGGTCGCCGGTCTCGAGCCAGGCCGAGGCGGACAAGGTGGCTGCCGGGCTGCTCAACGAGATGGCCCTTTGTCACGTCACGGGCGACGGCGTGTGCATTGGCCGCCCGGATCTTCGCCCAGGCCGTCTCGTCAAGATCGAAGGAATCGGTCAACGCTTCGGTGGCTTGTACTACGTGACGTCGACCGAGCATGCCTACTCCAAGGGTCGCGGTTACCGCACGGCATTCAGCGTCAAGAGGAACGCTACCGGATGAATTCTGAGCTCCTGCGCCAACTGATGGCGCCACCCGGCGGCCATGACCGTTTCTACGGCGTGGTGGTAGGAATCGTGACGAACAACAAGGATCCGGAGAACCTCCACCGGGTCAAGGTTCGCTTTCCGTGGCTCGACGACCCGAACGAGAGCCAGTGGGCGCGCGTCGTGTCGCCGATGGCCGGCAACGGCCGGGGCGCGTACTTCCTGCCCGAGGTCGAGGACGAAGTGCTCGTCGCCTTCGAACACGGCTCGATCGACTTTCCCTACGTCGTCGGCTCATTGTGGAACGGCAAGGACAAGCCTCCCGAATCGAACGCCGACGGGAAGAACAATCACCGTACGCTTCGGTCCAGGAGCGGCCACGTGATTCGCTTCGTCGACAAGGACGGGTCCGAGAGCATCGAGATCATCGACAAGACCGGGAAGAACCGGATCGTCATCAGCTCGAAAGACAACACCATCACTGTCGAGAGTCAGTCCGACATCACGATCAGCTCGAAGACCGGAAAACTGAAGATGAACGCGGTTGGAATAGAAATGAATTCGAAGGCCGACGTCAAGATTCAGGCGAACACCAACATCGATGTCCAGGCGAGCGCGATGATGAATCTGAAGGGATCGCTCATCAAGTTGAATTGACGCGAGGCATCGGAGCCAGCCACGCACATCGAGGTGAAAGAGCACTATGCCGACCGGACCTGCCGCGCGAGTGACGGACAACGTCGCACATCCTCTACCGCCCGTTCTCGGGCCAGGCCCGGGCAGCACGAACGTCCTGATTGGGTCGTTGCCCGCATGGAGAGGCGTATCGGCCGCTGCGGCTGCTGCCCTGCAAGCCGCGAAGCAGGTGTCGGACACCGCAATCAAGGTGGCGGAGGCAGCAACGCTGGCCGCGGCTGGAACTCCGGGAGCCCCCGCGGCAAAGGCAGCCGAAGAGGGAGTCAAGGCGGCGTCAGCCGCGGCGATGGGCTCGGCGATTACGGGCGCCGCCGGAGGCGCCGACATTCACTCGTGCGCGACGCCGCTGCCCATCCCGCCGCACGGACCGGGTGTGGTCATCGACGGATCGCAGACGGTGTTGATCAACGGTCTCTCAGCGTGCCGGATGGGCGACACGCTCCTCGAGGCCGTCGGCCCGCCGAGCAAGATTGTCCGTGGAGAGACACGCGTCATCATCGGTGGTTGATGACCAGAGACGTATTGGCGCTCAGTCTCGTGGAGATCGGCAATGGCGAGGGAGTTTCTTGGCGTTGGCTGGAGCTTTCCGATTCAGGTCGAGGAACACGGCCTGGTGCTGGCGGGGCACGACGAGAGCATTCGCCAGTCGATTCGCATCATCCTGGAGACGGCTCGCGGTGAACGTGTCATGCGGCCAGACTTCGGATGCGGTCTGCACCAGCGGGTCTTCGCCGTCAACGATGCCGCCACGCGCGGGCGCGTTGGCGACGACGTTCGCGAGGCCCTGCTGAAATGGGAGCCTCGCATCGAGGTGCTCGACGTGACGGTCAGCGCGTCGGGAGTGGCCGACGAGGTCCTGCAGATCAGCATCGACTATCTCGTTCGATCCACGGACAACCGCTTCAACCTGGTCTACCCGTTCTATCTCGATAGGAGTCCGGTCTGATGTACCGTCCGGCGCCCAGAATCGAAGAACGGTCGTCGACCGAGATCGTCCAGGACATCTGCAACCGTCTGGAAAAGGAACTCGGCCTGGATGCGCGTCGCGATCGGCCGTCGCTCGCGCTGATTCGAATTTTTGGGCGCTACTGGGAAATCGTTGCCGCACGGCTGAATCAGGCGCTCGACAAGAACTTCCTGGCCTACCTCGACGCGGTCGGCGTCTCGCCCATCCCGCCCCGATCCGCCACGGTGCCCCTGACGTTTACCCCGGTCGCGAACACCCCAGCGGGCGCACAAGTGCCCGCGCGAACCCAGGTTGGCGCGACCGGGTCGGAAGGGGAGTCCGAACCCGTCGTGTTCGAAACGCTTTACCCCCTCGCGTTGACGACGGCGCGCCTCCGTCACGTGCTCAGCCTCGACCCGCGGCACAACGCGCAGTCAGATCTGGCGCCCGTGGCCGACGCCTTCGTACCCGCGGCGCTGTCCGTGTTCGGAAATCCGCAGCCCTCCGATCATGTCCTGTTCATCGGCGACGCGGTCGTATTTGGCCTGGATCACGTCCGCTCCATGGGCGTCCGATTCAAGGTCGACGGAGCGGCGTCCGCGCGCGATCGGTCTTCGCTTCGTTGGTCCGTCCTCGGTGGGAAAGAGGCTCCTCTCCTTGTGCTGTCGTCCGACAGTACTAACAGGCTGAGCGAGAGCGGCGACGTGGTGTTCCAAGCGGTGGGCCTCTGGCCGGAATACGAGTTGCGCGGCGTTCGCAGTCGTTGGCTGGCCTGTCATCTGATGGCGGAGGATCCGGGGAACTGGAGTCCGGTGTACGCCAATCGCATCGAGCTGGTCGCTGAGGTCAGCCGAACTGACGTTCCCATCGAAACAGCCCTCGCCGATACCTCCGACATCGACGTGAGCAAGGACTTCTATCCGTTCGGCACCCGGCCGACATTCGGCTCGACTTTCTATATCGCCAGCGGGGAACTCTTCTCGCGTCCAGGCACGAAGGTGAAACTCGATATCCACCTGACGAATCCACACGACGCGGTCGAGGACCCGCCGATCCCCCGGGTCAACATCGACGGTCACCCGCGCGTGTGGTGGGAGTACTGGAACGGAACCCGTTGGGCACGCCTGGCAGAGATGGACGAGACCAAAGCGTTCCGCATCGATGGCAGCGTGAGTTTCGAGATTCCGCACGACTTCTCGATGACGACGGTCAGGGGAGTTCCGGACGCCTGGGTGCGCGCTCGGCTCGCCTCCGGCAACTACGGAGAAGACGAGCGATGGGACGTGGCGGACGCCAGCCAGCCGTCTGCCGGAATGAGGCATCGAGCCTCCACTTTGGCCCCGCCAAGCATCCAGTCCGTCACCGCCAGCTACACGCTGACCGTCATCAGGTCTCCGGAGTACGTCATCACGTGCAACGAGCGCGTCTATGACGACGTGTCGGCGCGCGTGAGATCCGGTCAGTCGGTCCCCGTGTTTGCGTTTCCCTGCGGTCCTCGCCCTGCGCTCTACCTGGGTTGTGCTGTGCCGGACGACAGAAGCTTCATCAAGCAGGAGCTCAATCTGTTCGTGCTCGCTGAGCGCTCGGGTGTGCCATTCAGCCGGAGCGGTGCGGCGTTGAAGCCGGTGATGGTGCGCTGGCAGTTCTGGGCCGGGAGCGACTGGCAGGATCTCGACGTTGCCGACGAGAGCGGTACGTTGACGGGTGCCGGTGTGGTGGCGTTGGTGGTCCCCGAAGGGATGAAACCGCGAACCGACTTCGTCGATGAGGTGCCCGTCTACTGGTTTCGGATCGTTCAGCACGACGATGGCGCCGAGTGGGCGCCCGCCCTTCGTGGGATTCTCAGCAACACCGTGCTCGCCGCGCATACGGTGACCATCGAAAGTGAGGTCCTCGGTTCCAGCCGCGCGGCGCCGGGTCAGGTCTTTCACGCGCTGCGAACCCCGATTCTCGAAGGCGAGATGTTGCAGGTGCTGGAGGTCGAGTCGGCATCGGAAATCGAAGGCGACCCCGACGGTCTCCCGGTTGAGGCGATCCAGTTCGAATCGAACAGCGAACCGTCTGGCGCGCGCGCTCTCTGGATCGCGTGGCGTCCGGTGTCCGACTTCCTTGACTCGCGTTCCGGCGATCGGCATTACGTCATCGATCGGCAGAGTGGGGAGATCCGGTTTGGCGATGGCCGGCAGGGCCGTATCCCGCCGCAGGGAAGCAATAACATCCGGCTGCGTCGCTACCAGACGGGCGGCGGAGCCTGCGGCAACAAGGCCGCCAATCAGGTGAGCCAGCTTCGGACCGCGCTTCCGTACGTCGAAGCCGTCGCGAACCTCGCGCCAGCGTCCGGCGGGGCCGATGTCGAGGACATGGATCTCGTGCGTCACCGTGGCGCCACGATGCTGCGCCATCGGAGCCGGGCCGTCACGCGGGAAGACTACGAAGACCTGGCACGGCTCGCATCACGCGAAGTCGGCCGGGCGGTGTGCCTCCCGCTCCAGGACCTGACCGATTCCTCGTCGCACAGGCCGCGACCTGGTGTCGTCAGCCTGGTCATCGTTCCGCGGGTTCGCGAGAAGAAACCTGTCCCGGATGCCGCACTGTTGCGACAGGTTCGTTCCTATCTCGATCGCTATCGGAACCCGGCCACCGACCTGGTGGTGGTGGGTCCCGACTACGTGCAGATCAGCATTGCGGTAGAGGTCGTCGTGTCCGGCGTGCGCGACGCCGCCAGAATTGCCGCCGACGTGAAAGGGGCACTGGAGGACTTTCTGCATCCCCTGTTCGGCGGCCCGGCTGGACAGGGCTGGCGGCTCGGCGAGCGGCCGGAACGCGGCGATCTCTACGGGCTCTGCGCAGCGGTTCCGGGAGTCACCTACGTCAATGCCTTGCGGGTCCGGGAGTCCGTGGAGCGGGGCGGTGCGTTCGACACCGGCAAGGGTCTGATTTATTCCGGCACTCACGATGTTGCGCTGCGATACGCCCGCCATCGTGAGACGCAGCCCGCGATGAACGACCTCACGGGGGCGCAGGGCTGACATGCCGCTAAAGCTGCCGACGCTCGACGACCGGACCTATACCGATCTCGTACGCGAGGGGAAGGAGCTCATTCCAAGACACGCCCCCGAATGGACCAATCACAATGCGGCAGATCCGGGAATTACCCTCGTCGAGCTCTTCGCCTATCTCACAGAGATCTATCTATATCGTGTCGACCGGATTTCGGACGCCAACAAAGCGAAGTTCCTGAAGCTGCTCCTCGGACAGGCCGCCCCGCTGCTTCCCGGGCAACTTGTCGACCGACAGCTGCAGCAGGCCGTATCAGGTGCGCGGCGGCCGTTCCGGGCAGTGAGCGCAGCAGACTTCGAAAGGCTCGCGCTCGAAGCGGTTCGGGGTGGAGCGCAGCGACCGATGGTTGCCCGAGCCTGGTGCTTCGCTCGCCGCAATCTGGAGGCGCCCACGGCGGAGGAGCGGCAGCGCGACCGTCCAGGTCATATCAGCCTTCTGTTCGTCCCTGGCGATCCATGGATCACGGACGGCGAGCTTCAATCCATCAGGGAGAGGATCAAGGGGTACGTCGAGCCGCGCCGTCTGCTGACGTCGCGGCTACACGTGGTCGGTCCGCGATATGTCGGCGCCGGCATTCGGATCCGCGCCGACCTGTCAGCCGGATTCATTCCCGCGGTCGTCGAACAGCGGATCCGTCTCGACCTGGAGCGATTCTTCGATGTTCGTCACGGCGGGGAAGACCATTCAGGTTGGCCGCTCGGTCGCAGCGTGTACACGTCGGACATCTATCGCCGGGTCGGCACGATCGCCGGGGTGTCCCGGGTGATCGCGATACACCTCGACGTTCAGGCGCCAGGCCGGCTTCGGCGGAGTGAGGGCAATGAGGTCGTCGGTGTGGAGCTCGAGATTGGGGAGTTGTTCCGAATCGTGAGCGTCACGTGTCAGTTTTCTCCCGGTGGCACGTTGTGATGGCACGCGGAATCTGCTCATGGCGCACGAATCGCCTCATCGATTGATTGACTTGCTTCCGGCGATCTTCCGGCGGTCGGAAGAGCTCGAGGCCTTTCTCGTGCCGTTCGAGGCGGCACTGTTCGAGCCAGGTGGAGGTGGCGGCGGTGACCACGGCTCCACAAGCGTGGAAGGACAGATCGGCCGGATACCGTCGCTGCTCGACGCGGACGATACAGACGAGGAGTTTCTGCCGTGGCTGGCGCAATGGGCCGCCATCAGCCTGTATTGGGAAGCCGAAGATCGGCGGCGACTGGTGAGGGAGATGATCCCGTTGTACCGGATGCGCGGTACGCGGGAGTACGTTGAGCGAGTCCTTGGCCTGTATATCGCCGGCACGGTGACGGTCGAGGAAGACGACTTGCCGGGCATGGCGGTCGGAGTACCCGAACGGGCAGCGGTGGGACTCGACTCGCGCCTGGGCGAGGACCCGTTTCGATTCAGCGTCCGGATAGATTTTTCGATCATCCCTGCAGGGCGAGCCGAGCGGACGAGGCTGGTTGCGCTGGTGCGCGCGGTCATTGACCTGGCGAAACCGGCATATACCCACTATCGACTGTCCCATAACCTGGGCGAGGAATTGGGCTTCGTGATTTCGGTGCGGTCGACGGTTGGTGTGGACGCAGTCCTCTATCGGCCTGGAGGCAGTAGGCGCACGCCGCTGCTCCAGCCGAAAGGCAGCAGACACGAAAGGTACGCGTGATGACAGCGATACGACAATTGATCCGCAGCCGCCCAGACTACTTCAGAGGCCAGCTCCTGGAAGAGGAGGACTTTCGCTCTGAACAGGATTACCACCGCAACGCTGGTTTGCTGCACAACACGACGCTTCATTCGTGGGGAGTCGTCGACGGCCTGACTGTGTCCTTCAACGGTGAGAAGAAGCTCGCGGTCGCCCCTGGCCGTGCCATCGACACGCAGGGCAGGCAAATCTTTCTGAAGGAAACAGAGACCCTGGATGTCTCGGCGTTTGACGCCGACCAGACGGTGTTCGTTGTTCTTTCCTACGAGGAGGGTCCGGGAAAGGAGCGTCACACGGACCATGGCGAGGGATCCGCGCAGACGATGGAGTACTCCGTCCTGTCGGTGTCAACGACCGAAGGAGCGGGCGTCACGCTGGCCCGTGTCCACCTCGATTCTCGGAAGAAGGTCACCGGGACGATCAGCTACGCCCACACCCACTACGCATCGTCGGTGTTGGCGCCGGGTCAGGTGGGTTATCGGGAGCTGGCCAAAGGGCTGCGCAGCGGCTGGGTGCGCATGCCCTTCAAACCGACTCCACTGGAGAACCAACCAGTGTTTCGCATCGGTGCGACCGAAGCGCGATCCACCGACGAAGGCGCGGCGGGAAGCATGGCGATTCCGGTTCCCCCGGGCGTGACGCGGGTGCAGCGCTTCCGCATTGCCGGTGAAAAGAACGAAGGGGTCATCACAGTCGAGTTCTTTCGTTGCGGCTGGGATCCGGCCGAGGACGATCACGAGAAGACGCCGCTGCCCAAGGCGGAGTTCGATGCCAAGAGCCCAAGAGCGATCCCGCCTGGTCACACCAAGGTGTCAAAGGTCAAAGACTCGTTCGAGTACACCGAAACGCTGCAGTTCGATCTGGACCCTCAATATCATGCGCTGGCGGTGGTCATCACCGTGACCAAGAAGACTTCGATCTCGCTGGTCGCGGTGGAGTTCGGTTATCCAGGCTCCAAAGACTAGTAACGATGGCACGGACTTCAGAGCAAATCGCCCAACGCATTGTCGACGCCTTCAAGCCAAGAGAACTGCCGGAGGGCGATCCAATCTTCGTGTCGCGTTCTTCCGAAGTCGATATGCCGACAATCAAACGTCTGGCACGGCAAAGCGATTGGATCGATTTCCCGCACGATGTCTTGTGCGCCAATCCACTGGCGCTGGCCTTCATGACACCGGAGGCATTTGCATGGTTCCTCCCGGCCTACCTGGTCGCGTCGGTGACCGCATACTCCGAGAGCGACACGCTCACGTCGAGCCTCATCACCTGTCTTACACCTCCCGACGAAGCCGACTCGCGCCAGTTCGAGACGGTGATCGAAGAGACTCGCGCACTCGATCCGGATTTACTCGTTGAAGAGCCTCGACCGGTCTCCCTCGGTGCAGACGATGAACTTCTCGCGTACTTCATGGAACGAGTTGCCCGGCTGAACCTGGACGAGAAATCAGCGGTTCGAGACTACCTCGAGTACATCGACGTAACCCACGGCGAGGATTTCCCGGTCTTCGGCCCGAAGCAGGCTTTGGACCGCTACTGGGCGATGCCTGCCACTGGGCCCTGACGCGTGAAGGCACATGCAGGCGACAGCAAGGATCCAGAGTGCGCGCGAATATCCGGATCGTCTGACTCCGCAGGCGAAAGCGCCGGCCCGCCTTGCTCATCGTCCAGCCACGATAGCTCCCCTCCCCGTGTCGGCTCGCGCCCGCACCAGCCATCCCCGTTCACCAGCGGGTGTGATTCAGCTGCATCGCTGGATTGGCAATCGGCGCACGACGCAATTCATCGGCGAGGCGCGGATACAGCGAAAAGAGAACGGCGACGCCGGACACGATCCGGGTAGTCAGTCGACGCGTGTCGAAGCGGGTCCGGCTGCTCCACCTGCGCCTCCGGCTCCTTCGACGCCACCCTCAGCCCCCGCGGCAGCGGCACCAAGTCAACCTGCGGCTCTACCCTCAAATGAGGGTTCAGCCCTATCACAGACGGAAGAGGCTGCGGGTGGTGGTGGGCAACCACCCGCAGGCAACGTCGACCTGGGTAGTTCCGACGCGATTCTCCAGTCGCTCGCAACTGCTCCTCCGAGCGAGCTGGGTCCGGCACTGGCGAAGGCACAGGCAGCCAAAGCCGACGTCCAGGTCCGCGAAAAGACGACACTCGAAGCGTCCTTCCCGACAGTCGAGAAGCCAACCGGTCTGCCGCCCAGGCAGCGTCCTGCCATGCGGCAGGGAAAGACCTCCAGGGGCGAGGCCCCTGAACTCGAGAACGGCGCGGAACAGCAAGCCGAGAAGTACGAAACCGCCGCAGAAGTAGCCGAAGGACCTTTGCCGGCCAGTGGAGCGCCGGCAGCGGTCGCGGAAGAAGCGACTGAAGACGAAGGCAGCTGGTGGGATTGGCTGATCAATCGCATTCGAGGATTTCTCAACCGAATCCCCACAACCGATGCTGGTCTTTCCACGTCAGCCGGGGAACGTCCGAGAGTGGCGTTATCCGGCGCTGCCGATCCGTCACGTATGGGCCAGCACGAACAAGAGTCGGCGGCGACTGTCGGGCAGAAGCAACGCGAAGCGGATCAGGCAACGACAGCTGATTTCGGCGAGAACAAGATTGCACCCAACGTGCATCCCGAAATGCTGCGTCCACAATATCGTCCGGCGGCGCCCGAAGCGTCCGCGGGACGTGGTCGACACGCGCCAACCTCAGATGCGTTCAACCATATCGTTGGCCCGTCCATGGGGGAGCAGATCCAGGCGGAAAACCAGAAGTACGGTGAAGCCAAGAGCCAACATCAAACCGAGTCAGCCCAGTTGCGCGAGGAGAGCAGCCGACGCATTGCAGAAGAGAACTCGCGTACGCGCAGTGAGCAACTCGCAATGCGGCAGCAGGCACGCGAGCAGGTCGATGTGACCCGGCAGGAGTGGCGAGCCACGAATCTGCGCGCTGCGCAAAGCTTCAACGATGGTGCTCAGGCCAAACGCAAAGAAGCCGAGACGCAGATTGACACGAAGGTCGCCGACGCTGAACGCCAGGCCGACGCGGAGTTGACGAAGGCAGAGACCGAATCGCAAAAAGAAAAAATCGAGGCCGAGAAGAAAGCTGCGGAAGAGAAGCGCAAGGCCGAGGAGAAACCTCGAAGTTGGTGGGACCGATTCAAAGGCGCCGTTTCGAGTGCATTCAGCGCTATCAGAGACGCAGTGAACGGCATCTTTGAAGCCGTCCGTGCGAAAGTCAGGCAACTCATACAGGCTGCCAAGAGATTTGTCCGGGGCCTCATCGAAGCAGCGCGCTCTGCAATCGTTGGCTTGATCCGCGCATTTGGCGAGGCGCTGAAGGGACTCGTCTCCATCGCTCTGGCCGCGTTCCCGGAGGCTGCCGAGAGAGCGCGCCGGTGGATCGACGACAGAGTCGAGAGTGCGGTTGAAAGTGTGAACCAGGCAGCTGAAGCGCTCAAGCAGGCTGCGGATGCGGCGCTCGACTGGCTCGGCGAGCAGTTGGACAAGCTATTGGCGAAACTGCAGGCAGTGTTTGATTCGATCATCGCCGTGATCGCGACGATCGTTGATCTGCTGCTGAACCTGGATGAGGTCTGGGGGCGGGTCGTTGCCAAACTTCGCGAAGCTGCGCCGGTTCCCTCGGATGTCGCGGGAGTGTTGCGATTCTTCGAAGAGCTTCGGGACAGCATTCAGGGCCCTGCCCCAGCGCCGCAATCCCCGGCGACAGCCGCGTCAGACGTCGGCCAGGCGGAGGGCACGTGCGCCGAATGCGAAGGAGAGGAGACTCTACAGCGGACGCCATCGCCATCAACCATTCAGCGGGAGCTCAAGCCTCCCGGCAACTGCGAACAGGGCATTCACGACGCAATGCAGCGATTGGTGAAGGCCTGGTGCGACCCGCCTCATTGGTGGGGGAGTCGAGGTGATTGGCGCCGTTGCTCGCCCGGCGACCGCTGCAACATGTTGCTGGAAAAGATCCGCAGAAACCAACTGTGTGCCCAGCATCGCTTCAATATCAACAAGGACTGCTACGACGGCGGAAACGAGGGACACAAAATTGCCGAACGCGATGCGAGGTTTGCTCAAGCCAATTGCAATGCGCTGTACAACGCCAAGTGTAGGAAGGTTCCTGTGCCGCCGCCTGTACCGGTACCAAAGGAGGAAGTCGAAAGCGCCTGGGAGCGCTTCAAGCGCTTCATGCGGGAGTATCAGAAGGAGCTGGCAGGGGTCGTCATCGTCGCCTGCGTGGTCGCACTGGTAGCGCTCCTGGCTCCGGAGCCTGTGGTCACAAAAATCCTTGCGGGATTATCGGCGCTGACCGCCGCCGTCGCGTTCATTGCCCTCTACATCAAGTTCAAGAACTGGGACAATGGCAACGCGCAGGCCTGACTTCGATCAGGCGCGCGCACAGCTCTTCGAAACTCACAACGTCGAAGGGGTGTATCTCCGAGGGAAGTCGCACTCGCACGAATCCACACTCATTCATCCGATTCTGAAGTTGCACCAGAGCGTCGGTAACCGAGCGGTCCAGCGTCTGCTTGCCACGCCTCCGCCACAGCCGCGTGGAGCCGCAAGACGAAGGTACGGTCTCAGGAAAGAGAAGCGTGAAGAGGCTGGTCTTGTCGTGCAACGGTGGGGAGAGTTCGAGCACAAGACTGCCGGCAACCGTGCTCAGAATCCATTTCCGTATCGGGGAACGATTCCGACTGATTTGACAGCGCTGCGCTCGACGCCACGAAAGGGCTCGAGCGACCCCCATGGCAATACGACGGCTGATCTCTTCAGCGGCGCCAGGGTCCTGGTTCTTGGTAAGGAACGAGGCTGGTCAAAAGTCCTCGTAGAATCGGGAACCGCTCGAGATAAGAAAGGCGCCACCGTGTCGGCGCAAGCCATGACGGGGTACGTGTCGCACGAGCTCGTCACGAAATCCCTTGGAGACTTCGACGCGGATCTTCCGGTGGAGGGAGGTCTCAGTCTGACCTACGGCGACCTCGTGTCCATGGGGGGTGATCATTTCAAGGACTTTGCCCAACTCGGCGACGAGGCCAAGACCGCTGCCGGCCGCGCGCGACTGCAAAAATTACGGGACGCCATCGATAGCTCAGCGACAAAGTCAATCAACTTTGAAGAGGCGACAACAGTCAGCAAGGAGTATGCGGAGAGGTTCGTGAATCTTGCGCTCGAAAACATCCCCCACTTTTCGCTGGGAGGCACCGCGCTGGCAACCTGGACAAAGATTCATAGCCAGACGATCCTCGACGCGCTCGAGGCGGGCAAGAAAGGCGACAGTGCGGATCTATCCAAAGCCTATGCACGAAACGCCTTCGGAGATCACTTTCTCACCGACAGCTTTTCGAGTGGACACGTGCGAGTGCCAAGAGAGCAGATCATCCTCTACTACAAGAAGCTCGCACGTGATGTCTTCCAGCACATCCTCGACTATCTCTCACAGCGCCTGGGTCACCGCATCTTCCAGTTGCTTGAACAGGACTACCGCAGAGTCCGATGGCTTGGCGACGAAAGCGATCGTCGCCGCGCAGTCAGGATGGTTCGGGAACAGATCGACGCAGCGATCACGAAGGCGGGTGGTGCCGCGAAAGTGCAGGAGCTTTTTGGTCTCTACGTCGCCGGCGCGTTCTCCAAGATTCTGCACGACGAAGACAATGACAAGGGACTGAACGTGGTGAGCAAGAGACACCCGGAAGCGTGGACGGCCATGGGTGATTCCAGCCTGAACGTTCCCGCCAACGCCAAGAATCTCGCCTACATGACGGAGGCGGTGCAGGCGTCCAAGCAAGATCTCCTGAATGCCTTCAACATCGGCATCGATGTCTTGCGAAAGCACGGAAAAACTCCCCCCAAGACTGCCATCGATGCGGCGTTGGCCGATCTCACCAAGAAGGTCGGACCTCCTTTTGCGGCCGTCGAATTCGTGCCCACTCCCGCACCGGGCGTCAAGCCGCTGGCCCCGTGGGAATGGGGCAAACTGGATACGGGGATGAAGACGAAACTGGTGGCAATCATTGCCAGGTATCTGACGGCGCAGGCTCAGGCGGACTTGTTGAAAGAATTCAAGGAGACCGAGGAAGTCGAAGTCGATGGACCGAACGTCGACGCTCGGCCGCGCGACGCAGCGAGAGACATCTTGAACGAGCTTCTGGCCGATCCCGTCCGGTTTCTTGAAGCGGCCATTGGTCGAGCAGCCGGCCCGTGATGCGCAATGCGGCAACGCTACGGGTGGATGATCGGTGCAGCTGTCGGTTTTGTCATTCTGATCTTCATGGGCTGGAGTGACGTGAAAAAAGTCGAAGAATCGTCGACTGGAAAGGCGACCGAGCTGCCGTCGGATATCGCGTGGAGCCACACGTTCAACGCGGTGTCTGACCTTGCGGCGACCCCTTCCGGGCTGGCGGCTTCCGTCGTCTCCGAGAAGATGCCGACTGTCGTCGGCCTCGAAGCGGGAGGTCGCCTGGTCTGGCAAAAACAAATTGGCGATCAGGCCACACTCGTCGCCGGCCGGCAGTCCTTGTTCGCTGCGACAGAGCGCCGGATCTTGAGCATCAACGCCACCGATGGCTCCACAGTGGCGACGAGGGAAGTCGATCCTCCCGTGGGCGGCTGGGCGAAGGCGACAACCCTGAGCAGCGACGATGACCTGGTGATCCTGCATGCGGGCGGACTGGCTCGCCTTGACGCACGGGAATTGAAAACGCAGTGGCAGGTGGCGCTGCCACTTGACGACCAGAACGATGCGATACAACAACTGGTGCACGAGCCACCGTGGATTGCCGCTGTTTCGAATCGTACAGTCATGCTGATTTCAGACCGGGGGGACCTGGCCTGGAAACGACCGTTGCCGCAAGATACTCGCCTTGCCGGCAGCAGCGCTTTGGTGTTGGGCGAGGGCCGCGTTTGGGTAGGACTCGCGCGGATATCGACCGGGGCGCGTTTTCTTTACGAATTGTCGATAAGTGAAGGAATGCCCGTCACCGAGACGGTCATCCCTGATCTTGCGATGTTCTGCAACGCCTACGTTTCGAATGGCGTGCTCGTTCTGAATACCGAAGGCGGCCTCGCTGGCTTTGTTGTCCGGAACGCCCTGTCTCGGTTGTGGTCCATCGACGTGCCGGTTGCTCTGGGAGCGTGCGTTTCATCGAATGGGCAACTTCTGGTCGCGAGTCGGAGCGGTACGCTCTTGCGCGTAGCCATTGCCGACGGTAGCAAAGAGGCCATGTCGGAACTCCCGCGGAAGCTCGCCTGGGTGCCCCCGGCGCCTGACCTGGAACCCGGTACGTCCACTCAGAGCGCAGGTTCGATAGAACACCTGGCCTTGCTGCCGCACGGGGTGGCGTTCTCCGTGTCGTGGACGAACGAGCAAGCCTCCATTCTGTTCCGACCATTGTGAGCACCAGGGTCCGCACAGATGGAGCTGATCTCGATTCCAATGCGAGGCCGCCCCGATTCCGGTATTCCTAGCAAGAACATCCGAAACACGTGCATTCGAGTTTTTGCGCGCCGCCCTCTGTGAACCAGTACGTGTGTGACACTTCGTGGGCAATGGTAGAAGCGAGGTCGCAGCATTTACTCTTGTTAAACGCGATGTCGCCGATCTCGACGTACCACGCCGAGGGGAACGTCCATCCGCACAGTCCCAGTTCGGCCTCGTAGTCGTACCGCATGTTCTGGATCTTCTGGCTGATGAAGAACTGGTCGAAGGCGCCCAGCTTCGAGCAACTCCGGACTTTGGCGGCAGCGGCCGGCACGGCGGCGTGCATCGCCGCTTTCTCGGCCGGCGGAAATCCTCGCAGGCTGTAGCGCTGAATCCACAGTCTCTCGCCCGTCCCGTGGCTCGCGGTCGAGCGTCCGTCCGGGTCATGGCGCCGCTGATGCACAACGTGCGTCAGCTCGTGAGCCAGCAGCCATCGACCCGACGATGCATCCGGAGCGAATCTGCCAGGCTGGAAATAGATGTGATGCCCGGTAGTAAACGCTTCGGCGTGCAGAGCCTTCGTCATCGACTCGGCATCGCTGTCGGTATGAATGCGCACGTCGCCGAAGTCGCGCCCGAACCTCGTTTCCATGAACGTGCGAGTCGTATCCGGCAGCCGATGGCCACCGCCGCTGCTCCGTGCCAGCACGTTCGCAACACTACGCGTCACCGCGGTGGAGTCTCCCCCGGTGGCTTTGCGCATGACGACGTCCTCGTCTTTTCCGTCTTTGTCGGACGGGGCTGAGTCGCAACTCTGGCCGGACGGAGCCTTGGTCATGATGCGCAGCTGAGCGTGGGGATCATCGGCGTCAGACCCATCGAGCCGCTGTATGGTCGGCCTACCTTCAACGGACGCTTCTTCCCGGCAACTCGCACAGCGACCACCGCACGAGCACGCGCGCTGCAGTTGCGGCTCCGGCATCCGCATCACCTGATCGGCAACGCGGTCGGCTTCCAGCTCGAAGGCATCTCCAGGCGAGCTTACGGTCGGCTTTCTTTGAAGACGTGCCGCAAACCCGTCGTCTACTCGTGTCCGGCTGTAGGCACGGGCGACGCGAGCTGCCTTAGTGCGCCGGACAGGTGCGGCGAAGCCGCGAGGATCAGCGTGCAGCAGCCGCTGGACCGCGTGATTGCCAATCGTGCGCTGCAAAAGGATGACGGGAATCGATTGGCGGCTCGGACCAGTGTCGGTTCGACGCGGTGTCGTAAGCTTTGCGGTCTCAGCCTGTGGCGTTGCCTGCGAACGCTGAGCGAAACTGCGCATGGCTCGCCTTTCGTTGTCCCGCGTGGAAGTCCGAGCTGTGAAATTTTACTCCAACGAAAGGGCGGCCGATGAGACCCGTCGTGACGCGAAAGAAAGCCATTCATTCATTCCTACTCGGTGCAGGACACTTCGGGTAGACTCCTTGAGAAGCTGCAGTCCCGCTGGTACGTGGAGTCCGGCTCCCGTGCTGAATCAGGGGGGCAATTAATGCGCACCTTCGAACAAAGGCCAGCAGACGCCCGCGTGTCGCACCTCGCGGTGCCTGCCCCATCACCTCGCCGATTCGACGTGTCTAGCTTCCCGCGCGACCGGGCCGCCACGATCCTCTCGCTTCAACGCCAGTTCGGCAACGCTGCCGTTCGATCGATGCTCGGTGGCACGGCCGGTCGAGTGCAGCGCAACGGCGTCGTGGCACGCGGGATCGCGGCCGCTCGCGGCCGCGGCGCGCGAATCGATCCCGTGGCTCGCCAACGTCTCGAGCGTTCGTACGGCACGGACTTGTCCACCGTTCGGATCCATACCGGCCCCGAAGCCGACGACCTCGCGCGATCGGTCAACGCCCGTGCGTTCGCCAGTTCGTCGGATGTCTTCTTCAGCGAGGGCGCATACGCGCCGTCGAGCACGGACGGCTTCGAAATGCTGGCGCACGAGGTCGCGCATGTCGTTCAGCAGTCACGCGGACCTGTCCCCGGCGTCGACAGCGATGGTCTGCGCATAAGCAGACCCTCCGACCATGGAGAGGTGACGGCACAGAAGGCCGCCGGCCGAGTGATCCAGGGCGCATCGGCCGCAGCTCTTTTGGGGACTGCGCCGGGACAGGCCGCCACGCGGGGCGCTCGATCGGTCGTCCAACGCCGTGGCCGCAGGTCACGAAAAAAAAGGCCGGTGGGCCAGGCTGGACCCGTGCCCGAGCAGGAGCCGACGATTCAGCGTCTCGCCTCCAGTCCGGAGAGCGGGAGCGTCACGATCCAGCGGTCCCCGCAACCGCTCGTTCCGCTCGGCGACTTCGACTTGATGTTCAACCCGTCCTCGGCGCTCGAGTTCACCCCGCCCGGCGCAGCCGCGCCAACGAGGCAGACGGTGAACGACGCCAACTCCACAGCGACATTCACGGGGATCCCTCGAGGATCGAGTGGCACGGCCACACTGGACGTGGCCATGCAGTGGTTCAGCAAGGCGGGTCCTGGTCCGGTACCGGCGAATTGCGACTTGTGCGACGTTCTGCGTCGAGCTCTCACATTCGAGATCGGCTCTACCATCCCGATCATTGGTCGCTTCCTCCCGTCGATCAAGATCGAGCCCAGCCCAGAATTAGTGGAACGATGCCGGCGACTGGTCCGGGTCGATCCCGAAGCCATAAGGCAAATCCTCGACGAGATCACTGATGCCGCCCTCGATCCCTGTGGCAAATTACTGTCGTTCCTTAACGCGGGGGTGCTCAGCCCGCTGTGCCCGCTGCTCTCCAGCGTTCCGGGTCTCGGGTCGGCGATCGCGTTCATTCAGCAGCGGGTCGGCAGTGCTGTGCGCATCGTCCGCCAGGCGCTCGACAGATGTAAGAGAGAGACGCCGGGTGGCGGTGGTACGCCGGGCGCCACCGGGCAGCTCGTGGGGAACGCTCGCTCGATCATGACCACGACGTTCGTGTCCGATGCGTCGGGCCAACTGGTCTTCAGCGGCCTCTCGCCGGCGGCGTCGCAGAGTGCACAGGGTGCTCGGCTGCTGATTCCAGTCGAAAGCGTTCGGACCCCGATCCCGACTGGCGGAACGCTTCAGCAGCAACCGACGCTCGCCACGACCACCGGCGCCGCCGCAACGCAGGCACGCCTCTTCACGCTGAACCTCGGGGTCCAGCCTGCCCCGGCGGACGCCGACTACAACTGCAGCGACCGGTTCGGTCCGTTCAAGGTGGGCAAGGCTGTGTTCGAGGACGAGGACGGTCAGATCCGCCGCATCCGCGATTTCTTCTTCGGCCTCCACCCCAAGGTGCGGCAGGACATCGAGGAGGGTCGCGGTAACTTGCGCATCACTGGACGCGCCAGCAAGACCGATACGCAGGCCAAGAATCTCGAATTGGGTGAGAGACGTGCCAAGCGTGTCGAAGGCATCCTCCGCAACTTCGTCGGCCAGGGCAAGAATCTCGAGGCGCTATCGTTGGGCGAGCTCGGTGCGCAGACGGTCGGGTGCCCCGACACGCCGGAGAATCCAGCGAAGGGTCCAATCTGCGAAGACCCCAACGAGCGCCGGGCCGACGTGAATGCGAACGGCACGATTCGCGAGGCGGGCGACATCGATCCGAAGTGCACCGGCCATCTCGGTGAAGCGACGCCGACCGGCGCGTCCAACCCGGTTACGGAGCTGGAGGGGCCCGAGACCGTCGGGTCGGCTGTCGTCGCGGAACCGACTCTTCGTCTCTCCAGCAAGGGAGAGAACGTGCGGAGGCTTCAGAATTTGCTCAACGAGATCAGCGGCGCTGGGTTGACCCCGGACGGCGACTTCGGGACTCTCACGCAGAAGGCCGTCATGGCCTTCCAAGCTGGTCGCGGCCTCCCGTCTGATGGCATCGTTGGTCCGCAGACGTGGGCCAACCTTCTGTCGGTGCCAGCCTGACATCCCCAGACGCTCCTCGAGAGCCGGATGCATGCGCCGGCATAGCGACCGACGGGAATCGACTCACGCGTAGTGTCCCAGAAGTCGATCAACCGCAATGGCGTCGACTTCGCGAGTGCTCCCGTTTCAGATGTTGATCGCGGCGCTCGGTGGCTGGCTTAAGAGTGAGCCGGCAGATCTGATCGCGTTCCTCCGAGAAGAGAATCTACTCCTGAAGGACCGGCTCGCGGGGCGGCGCGCGCTTCGAAGATCACGATCGACGACGCCTGGATGCGCTCACCGCGTTGGTCGTTCCACGATCGCGCGCATGCTGCGCGAGCATGGCCTTCCACCGAGTCGGCAGCGCCCGACGACGTGGCGAACGTTTGTGCAGGCGCACTGGCCGGCACACACCGTCTTCCTGAGCGAACTGCAGTCCCGCCGTGTGCAGGCGATCGGCTCGACGCCGAAAAGCACACGTCGGGACCCAAAGGGGCACAGCAGGCCGAAGTCGGCCGTCATCGTAGCTGGACCCCGCCGTCAGAGAACGCGCGTCGATTCGCTCGGGGCGCGGTAAGATCCCGCGCCTGTTGCATCGCGGTTGGCCGGTGTTGTCTCGTGAGTGGGCATTCGAGCCCGCAATCGAGCCAGGCAACAGGCCCAGGAGATACATGTGCCGTTGACCGACGAGCAGAAACAGGCGATCCGGGAAGAGGAGTTCTTCCGCGATCAAGTTCGCAAGGACCTGGCGGGCCCCCGTGATGCCTCGTTTCTTGCGCGCGTCGCAACTTTTTTCGACACGAAGGCAGGGTTCTGGATCTTGACGACGGCACTGGCCGGCCTCACCGCGACCGGATTCACCGAGCTGCGGAATATCTGGATCGCTCAGAGATCGAGAGTCGCACCAGAGCCGAACGGGCGCTCCGCGACGCCGAGACGATGCTCAAGCTGGCGCCGATGCTGACCTCGGACCGGCGACTGGACGTGCGAATCGGCGTCCGCTTGCTGGAGGCGCTCGGCTCCGGTCGGGCGGTCGATGATCAGATCAGATCGCAGGTCCTGGCGATCATCAACGAGACCCTGGTGGCGGGCGGTGAGCGCGATGCCACGCCGGAAGAGCAGCAGCGCTCCGAAGTCGTGGCCGCGCTGGTCGACAAGCCGCGGCTCATCGAAATCGGCGGCGCCGCGTCGCCGTCGAACACAACCCCGAGCGCCGTCGCGTCCGAGATCGCGGCGACATCGCTCCCTGCTAGGGTCTACATCCAGATCGGGAGACCGTCCGATCGCGATCTGGCGGAGAAGGCACGGACCGCCTTACGCGGTGCGAGCGTCATTGCGCCCGGGATTGAGCAGGTTCCGGTACAGAACGTCCCGAACCGGCACGAGGTGCGATACTGTCTGACAAGGTCGCCCCTGAGGCGCTCGATCGGATCGAGGACGCGCTCGTTGTCATCGGACTGACGTCGGTCGACTTCAAGGTGCTGGCCGCATCGCTCTGCGGAAAGGTTCGCTACAACCACTTCGAGCTCTGGCTGGGCAAGGGTTCAGGCTGATCGCGAGCTTGGGATGGCCGCTCAGTACATCATCGATATGATGCCGTCGCGTTCCGCCGGCTGCGATCGGTGCCGGGCATTGGGAAGGTCTTGGCCCTCACGATCTATTCACTTGACTGGGGGAGGGCTGATAGGTGTTAGCCAGACCTCATTGCGTCCGTCGGGGCGGACCGTGGCCGGCCTCTAGCGCGATGGTCGTGACGCGATCAATGAACGACCGTTTCGCTTGCGAGTACGCCTCTCGATCGAGACGGTGCTGCTGTGCCAACTTTCGCTTCAGCACTTCGTATTCGCGAGCAACGTCATGATGGATTCGCAAGTAGTCACGAAAGGCAATCGGCCGCAGCCACGCCGCCGCGCCGACAGGGATGAGATGCAGATGGTGGGTCCGGGCGGCCCGAGATGGTTTGCAGAACCAGTGCTCGATCTCAACCTGATACGCCGCGTAGCAATAACCCACGTCGGCTGCCGCGGTAATCGCCGGCCGTGAAGCGTCAAGCGTCTCCACGCCAACCATGATGTCGATCGTTGGTTTCGCAGAGAGACCTGGTATCGCCGTGCTGCCGATGTGTTCAATCGGCCCTGCAAGCCAGGGAGCTAACGCGTGTCGGAGAACCTCCGCTTCATCCTGGAATTTTCGCGGCCAAGACAGTCGTATGAGACGATGTCAATCGGCACCTCGATGGAAGTCATCGTACTAAATCGATCGTCTCGATTGTTCTGGCTAACGGTTCAAATGAGCCGCACGCCTGTGGCGAGATGATACGTAAGGCCGTTTGGCGCGTCGGCTCCATTTGGATGTTAGCCAGCTCACATGGCCCTACCGCGTATCGGTGAAATCGTTCGGCCCAGATGTCTGCCGGGCCTTGCTCTCCGCAGTTTCTGGCGAGGCGGCTCGAAGAAGAGCCAAAGAAGAGGCCCGGCGCATGAAGAGCGTCGTGATGTCGTACGCAAATCGCGACACGCTCCAGTTCAGACGATTGACCCCCTCCGTCGCAGATTCAGCGAGCGTCAGATCCTCTTTCGCGCGCATCACTATTCGATGCGCCTTAACGAATCGATAGTGCAAGCTCTGTGGATTATCTGGACGAAAATCATCTGCGTAGTCGAGAAACTGCAGCGCCTCTCCTTCACCGATCAACAAACGTATTCGATTATGAACAGACCGCAGCTTCTCGTTCCATTCGACGACGGTTTCAAAGTATTCGCGCTCCCGTGTAGCGATCTTGTCCGCTTCAGCCCTATCTGCCACAACCCAGATCAGGCGCTGCAACCGAAAGTATCTCCGGTCAACCATGGACGACAACTGCTCAAGTAGCAGCGAGCCATCCGCGTACCGCTGGCGATATAGATCGAGTCGCACTTGCCGACGCCAAGACAACGACTGAAAAAGGTATGCCAACGCGCCCCCGGCAATCGTTGTTAGTGCGAAGCCGACAAGGAGCTTGCCTTGATCAGTCCCGAGAAAGTGCCAAAACAGATCCAAGAACGTGTTCATTCACCTTCGGTCGATGGCTGCGAATTAGGACTGGCTAACGTTTCGCTGAGCCGCGGCGCGTCCCCAATTCGTTTGCGTCATCCGGAGGCTCCGCTACTTCCCACGTGCCGGCGAATTTCGCGACGAACCGCCCACGAGCGAGGGCACGGTCGGCGGCGGCTGTCGATGACGCGAGACCTGCTCGTAGGCGTCCGCAAACTTAATGAGCTCTCCCTCGCTCCACGGCCGACCGAGAAGTTGAAATCCCAATGGCAAGTTCTCGCCCACAAACCCGATGGGGACCACCACGACGGGCCATTGCGTGGCGCTGCCGATGAACGTGAGTGAACCTTGCGCCGTCTGTCCACGGTCGCCATTGATTTTTGGAGGAAAGGTCCAGACGGGAAACACCAGTGCGGCAACGTGTGCGTTCTCCATCGCAGCACTCAGTTTGTCACGATACATCTGCTCATCGTTGCGGCCCTGGATGGTCTGCGGGGCCTGCTCAGGAGGCAGGGTCACCGCGGCGATCTCAGCGACACGGGCAGCGTGCAGCGGATGAACCCGTTTCGCCGGTGGCGCGTCGCGCAGCTGCGCGACGGTCTTTATTGGAAATGTCGGTCCTTCATACGCGAAGCACGACTCCCAGTCGGCTTTCGTACGCGCGGGGGTTTGTGGGGGCCGTGGAAACGTCTCGAACCCCGGAACCGTGAAGTCGTCGACAATCTCCGCGCCAGCGGCGCGCAAATCAACGATGGCTCGTTCAAACAGTGCGACGACGCGGTCATCCGCTCCGTCCTGGAGGTTCAAGGTCTGAGGGAAGACACCGATACGCGCGCCTCGTAGTCCGTTTCTGTCGAGAAATGCTGTGTACGTCCGCGGGCGGTTCGTCTCGGAACCAGCCGTGCGCGCGTCGGCGGGATCGACGCCGGCCATCACGTCCAGCACGCGTGCGACGTCCTCGACGTTGCGCCCCATGGGCCCAGGCGTATCGCGCTGACTATCGAGCGGCCCCATCCCGGTACGGCTCACGAGACCGACGGTCGGCCGGATGCCGACCAGGTTATTGATTGACGCTGGCGCTCGCACGCTTCCACCAGTATCGGTGCCAATGCCGACCGTACCGAAGTTTGCGGCGATTGCCACCGCGGTGCCCCCGCTTGAGCCTCCGCTGGCGTAAGCCGTGTTGTACGGATTCCGGATGAACCCTGGAAGGACCGAGTTGATTGTGTCGGCCAGACCCATGGCGAGTTCCGAGAGCGATGCCTTCGCCAGTTGAGTGAGGCGCCAACGGCAACGCGGCCGCTCAGGTCCAATTTCATCGCGCAACCTCTAAGCGTGACATGGGTTGTTTGGATCCGCCCAACGTTTGTTAGGTGGCGGTCCTTGACTCGCCGCGATGTCCTCGCACCTCGTAGCGAAGATCGACCACGCCGCTCTTGTAGGCTTTGACCTCCGCCAGATGGAGGGCGACGTCTCTGTCGAGCTTCTCGAAGAATGGGAGCCCATCACCAATCAAGATCGGCAGGATCGAATATCGAACGTCGTCGGCTAGCCCGAGGCGAAGGCATTCGGCGGAGACCATACCCCCTCCAACAAACCAGATGGTACGGAACGTGGGCCGTAGGCGCCCATTCACGAACTGCGCGAGATCGCCTGAGTGGAACTCGACGGTCTCCCGGGTCCGTGGCAGTTCTCGACTCGTGAGGACGAAGGTGGGTTTGTCGCCGTACAACCACCCCAACCCTTGGGCTTCAAAACGAAGCGCGGTTTCATAAGTTCGCGATCCCATCACGTAGCAATCGATCGTCTTCAAGAATGCTTCGACGAATCCTGGGTCCATGGTATCCCCGCCTACGAATTCGTCTGAGGTTTCGAGCCAGTCGACGCGCCCGTCCTTTCGAGCGATGAAGCCGTCGAGGCTCGCCGCCATGTGGATCGTTACGCGAGAATCAGCGCTTGCCATCGTTTTGTCCCGACGTCGAGTGCGACGGCTAGCAGCACTGTTCGGAGCCGCCTCCACTTGAGTCCACCTAACTTCTCTTTAAGTAGACCGCTCATCCAGCTCGCAGCCCACCGCCCGCTTCGACAACCGCAACGGTCGGCCGTAAACCGTTGAACGCGCGGATCCTAACATTGGCTGTTCCAGCACGATCAGCGCCGGACCGAAGAACCTCCGCCGATTGACGTCCAAATATGCCTGCGACTTTCTGCTCACTTGATCCCGGCCGGCAACGCGGGTCATTGTTGCGCGATGTCTCACGTGTCGCTGGAATCAGCTGCTCCGGTCTCCGACGTGTCCATTCGCACCGAGTGGCGCGTCATGCTGATTCTGGCGCTGTGGTTCGTCGCGGTTGCGATGGCGGTCGGGGTGCACGGGGACATCCCGGTCATCGACGACTGGACCTATGCGTGGAGCGTCGAGCGCCTGCTCGCCGATGGCCGGATCGAGGTGCTCGATTGGAGCGCTGTGTATCCGCTCAGTCACTCACTGTGGGGCGCCGCCTGGTCCCTGGTCCTGGGCTTCTCATTCCTGACACTGCGCCTGTCCACGCTGTCCTTGTCACTTCTCGCGAGCTGTGCCCTTTACCTGATCCTCCGTGAACTCGACGCGCGACCGCGCGTCGCGCTGCTCGGGGCTCTGACCGTCGCGGCGAATCCGGTCGTTCTGTTGTTGTCGTCCTCGTTCATGACCGACGTGCCCTTTGTCGCATCGACGCTGATGGCCTTGCTCTGTTACACACGGGCGATGCGCCGGGGCCGGATACATCTGCTCTGGTGGGGGGGAGCCTGGGCGTGCGTCGCGTTTCTCGATCGCCAAATCGCTATTGTGACTCCTCTGGCGGCGCTGCCGCTGCTCCTGCCGCGTCCGCGCAGCGAGCTCAAACGATCGGCCGTGTTGTTGGCACTGGGGGCGACCTGGGGCGCGATGCTCGTATCCTCGCTCGTCATGATGTCAGTCGTGAGACCGACGGGCGAGATGACGAAGTTGGTTGATCGTCTGCAGTACGTGCTCACGGTTCCGGTGACGAGGTATCTGATCTACAACCTCTACATCCTGTGTACCATGGCCTTTTACGCGCTGCCGGCATTGCTCGCGATGGCCACTGTCCGCCGTCTGTGGCGCAGGCCGACGCTGTTCCTTGTAACCCTGATCCTCGCGGCGATCATGCTGGGATTCATCGGCGAGATCCCGGTCCCGCTCCGGCCTGGAAACACGTGGACGCTCGCCGAAGTCGGTGGCAGCCGCGGGCTGGTCAACGGGCAACTGGCCCGATCGGAGGGGACGACGATCGCGATGGTGTTGCGCGGTGCGGGCCTGCTCGCGTTCGGACTGGCGCTGATGTCGCTGACTTGGCCAGAGGGTCAATCGGCGCGTGCTCGGACGGCATCCGCGTGGCGACCGGTCTTTCATCGGCTACTGGATGCCGCGAACACGCTCTCGATGACACCGCGCATGCCGCTCGTCATCTACCTGATCGCCTACCTCCTAATCGCTAACGTGCTGTGGATGTACAACGATCGATATCTGATCGTGTTGCTGCCAGTCGTCGTCGCCCTGGCCCTCGGCGGACGCCAGCACGGTGCCGAAGTGCCACGCCTGGCGTGGATCGCGGTGGCTATCTTTGCGACGGTGGCTGTTGTCGGAACTCGGGACGCCCTGCGTTTCAACCAAAGCCTGCGTGACGGCTGGCAGGCACTCGTGGACAGTGGCGTGCGACCGTCGGACATCGACGCCGGGTATGCGTGGAATGGATGGTGGCTCTACGCTCACCCCGAGAACCTGGCCAAGGGAATGACCGTCCAGGATGTGCCATGGATCACGACGCAGCGGCGGTCTACCTACATTCTTTCCACGTCAACACTCGCCGGGTACGACGTCGTGCGCGAGGTGGCCTGGACCGATGACGCGCCCTGGCCGGGACCGGATCGTCTGCTTGTTCTCAAGCGACAGGTGCCGCACTAGTCGAGGGCTTCGCCCTCGATCTCCCGGCGAAGCCCTCGACTAAGATGATCTGCGGTCCGGCACTGGACGTGCACAGGTGAGTGCGAAGCTCGACGTTGGAACGTCGCGCGCCCGACTGGACTGACCACGTGCTGTTCACCGAGCCCACATTCCTGTTCGTGTTCCTGCCAATACTTCTGGCGCTCTACCAACTGCCGGGGGTGCGCTACCGCAACTGGCTACTGCTCGCGGCGAGCATCATTTTCTACACGCGCGGCGCCGGCAACTTCACCTGGCTCGTCCTCGCGCTGATCGTCTTCAACTACGTTGCCGCTCGTCTCATCGACCGCCACCGTGCCACGGTGCTCGGCCGGAGGCTCCTGGCCGGCGCCGTAGCGATCGACCTGCTGGTGCTGGCAGTGTTCAAGTACGCGGATTTCGCGGTGGGCAATCTCAACGCTGGGTTGGCGCTCGTCGGCGTTCAGCCGTTTGCGCTGCCCGGCATTCTGCTTCCTATCGGGATCTCGTTCTTTACCTTTCACGCGATCTCGTACGTCGTCGACGTCTACCGGCAGGACGCCTCCGCGCAGAAGCGGCCGGTGAAAGCCGCGCTCTACCTGCTCGTGTTTCCGCAGCTGGTCGCGGGGCCGATCGTTCGCTACCGGCAGATCGCGGAGCAATTGTCATCGCGCGTCACGTCGCTGGATGACTTCGCCTACGGCGGGCGGCGGTTCATCATCGGGCTGTCGAAGAAGATGCTCATCGCCAACACGCTGGCAGGCCCCGCCGATCAGATCTTCGCGATGCCCGCCGCGGAGCTGACCGCGCTACACGCGTGGACCGGCGTGGTGTGCTACACGCTGCAGATCTATTTCGACTTCTCGGGGTACTCCGACATGGCCATCGGCCTCGGCCGCATGTTCGGCTTCCGGTTCCCCGAGAACTTC
>Ga0247825_10000146_pt1 | contig 40492 bp, 31 predicted proteins | sample 13C_Vanillin_Day_FD_194413 | JGI IMG/M metagenome (GOLD analysis project Ga0247825, IMG submission 194413) | Soil microbial communities from agricultural site in Penn Yan, New York, United States - 13C_Vanillin_Day48 | ecosystem: Environmental > Terrestrial > Soil > Agricultural land | place...
CGCCGTGCCGTCGCGCCGATGAACACCGCATCGGTCCCGATGCCGGGCGATCCGTTGTTGGCGTTCTATGTCGACTCGCTGCACCTGCTCGAAGCGACTGGCCTGCCGTTCGTCGTAGGCGGTGCGTTCGCGCACTCGCGATACACAGGGCGCGACCGCGACACGAAGGACCTCGATGTGATGCTCAAACGCGAGGACGTGCCGCGCGCGCTGGCTGCGTTCGAAGAGGTCGGGTACAAAGTCGAAGTGCCCTTCCCTCATTGGTTGGGCAAGGTGCACCGGGACGGCCGGTACATCGACGTCGTATTCAGCTCGGGAAACGGCATCATCCGAGTGGATGACTGCTGGTTCGCGAACGCGGTTCCGAGCGAGGTGCTTGGTATCACCGTCGGTTTGTGTCCGGCCGAGGAGCTTCTGTGGTCGAGCGCCTTCGTGCAGGAACGCGAGCGCTACGACGGCGCCGCGGTGCTGCATCTGTTGCACGCGCGTGCCCTGTTCATGGACTGGCCGCGACTGATCGGGCGATTTGGCGAGAACTGGCCCGTGCTTTTCAGTTATCTCGTCCTCTTCCGGTTTGCCTATCCCGATCGTCGGAGCGATATTCCGGACGAGGTGATGAACGAGCTGACGGCACGTCTTGCGGCACAGCAGCCTGAACCCGCGAACCCAATGTGCTTGGGGACGCTGCTCTCGCGCGAGCAGTATCTGTTCGACATCGATCAGCTCGGCTACACTGACGCACGCCTTCGACCGCACGGCGAGATGACGCCGGAGGAAGCCGAGATCTGGACGAGGGCGATTGGAACCAGACGCTGATCGCAATTCCGCAACTGCGACTTCACAATCAATGCATCACGCGCACGGCTCACCGTCGTCCAGCCGATTTGGTGGCGTGGCTCGGCGCGGTGCAGGCGCAGGAGTTCGGGCCCGCGAAGTGGGGGCTCGGCCTCAGACTGCCTGACAGCACGGAGGACCAGTCGATCGACCAGGCATTCGCTGCCGGTCGAATCCTCCGCACGCACGTGATGCGACCCACGTGGCACTTCGTTACGTCCTCAGACATTCGCTGGATGTTGGAGCTGACCGCGCCGCGCGTGCATCGGACGATCTCGCACTACTGTCGCAAGCTCGGGTTGGACAGCGCGCTGTGCACACGCGCGGCGAACATCTTCGAGCGCGCGCTCGATGGACAGGCACTCACGCGTGGCGAGTTGAGCGCACGCCTCGAACGCGCGGGCCTGTGCGCGAAGGGAATCCCGCTCGCGATGCTCACGATCTTCGCGGAGCTCGAAGCCGTGATCTGCAGCGGTCCCCGTCGCGGCAAAGATCAGACTTACGCCCAGCTCGCCGCGCGCGCACCGAACGCGAAGCGGCTGCCTCGCGACGAGGCGCTTGCCGAGCTCACCTCTCGATTCTTCCGCAGCCATGGCCCAGCGACGATGCGCGACTTCGTGTGGTGGTCGGGCCTGACCATGGTCGACACGAAGCGTGGTCTCGAGATGAATCGCGCGAAGTCCGTCGTCGTCGATGGATGCACCTATTGGACCGTGGGTAACACTCCCCGTCCGGGTAAGAACGGAGCGAACGCTCACCTGCTGCCCATCTACGACGAGTACCTCGTGTCGTATCGAGATCGCTATGCCGTCCCACATGGGCCGACGGTCGTGAAGTCGCGTTCGCGCGGGTCGGTGACGTTCCAGCACGCGCTGGTGATTGCGGGCCAGGTTGCAGGCACATGGCGAATGCCGAAGACGGCCGACGGTGTCGCAATCGACGTCGTTCCTTTGAGAACGCTGACGAAGCTGGAGCGGAGTCAGGTCGAGGAAGCCGGTAAACGGTACGGCCGATTCATTGGCGCGCCCGTGACCGTGTCGATCGCCGGTTGACAGCCTCAAACACCAGGTGGTCCACCTCCGGTTGCGCTCAGATGGGCTTCGTCTTCATGCGCAGTCGAAGCTGGCGTTCGCAGGCGGTTGCCGTGGCCCTTCTGGCCATTCAACTCGGCGTGTCGGCGCTTGGCGTGATCGGCATGTGCGTGGACCGGCCGCACACGCACGGCGGCATCCCGGCACCTGACTGCCTGATACACACGTCTCAGCCCGCCAGCACCGCACCTGAGACGTCGAACCACAGCCATCATGACCACGACAGCAACACGCCGAGCAGCACGGCTCGATTGGCGTGCAGTTGTTCAGCAGATCCGCTGACGCAGCTGACGACTGAGATCGCGGTGATACCGATCGGCTTCTCGGTCGATCTGCCGGATCTCATCGCTCTTTCGTCGCCCGAACGCGCGCAGTCCGCCCCGGAAGTTCGGCCCACTCCGCTCGCTCACCTCCTCGACCCTCGCTTTCCTGACAACCAAGCGGATGTCCGGGCGGGGCTTCAGCCCCGCTTCTACACGCGTCCGTAGCGGCGGGTTTCCCGCCGGAATAGGCGTCTCCGAATCCAGGTTGTAACTGTGCAGCGGCAGGCTTTTGCGCCCGCCGCGGCGGGGAGTCATGAAAACTGATTTGTGGGGCTGCCTCGTTTTGGCAGCCTCCTGCTCCGTCGCATCCGTTCGCACGGTGCACGCGCAGGAAGCGATCAATTTTGCCAGCGTGAGCGGACGCGTCACCGATCCGCAGGGCGCAGTCGTGCCCGGCGCTCACGTGAGCGCGCGGCGCACGGAGACGAACGTCCTCGCTGAAACGACCACGAACTCCGAGGGTCGCTTCCGCTTTCCATATCTCAAGGTCGGCACGTACGAATTGAAAGTTCACGTAGACGGATTTGCCGACAGTACGCGGATGCTGAACGCCTCACTGGGCGCTGCCTTTGACATCCCCGTGGTCCTTGCGCCGGCAGGGCTCGACACCAGGGGTCACGGTCTCAGGCGACACGACACTGCTCGAAGCAGCGAGGAGCCAAATCGCGGGCACAGTGTCGCAATCAGAGGTGCAGAGCCTGCCGATGAACGGCCGCAATTTTCTGGATCTCGCGCTGCTCATTCCTGGAGTCTCACCGACCAACATCGGGAGCACTCAGCTCTTCGCGGAAACGTCCGCGGTACCCGGCCAGGGGATCTCGATCGCAAGCCAGCGCAACCTCTCCAACAACTTCATCGTCGATGGACTCTCTGCCAACGATGACGCGGCGGGACTCAGCGGGATTCCGTACGGTGTCGATGCCGTCGAACAACTGCAGGTTGTTACGTCAGGCGGACAGGCAGAACTCGGAGGCGCCCTCGGCGGCTACATCAACGTCGTGACCAAGAGCGGCACGAACGCATTTCGAGGAACGGTGTACGACTTCATCCGCGACGACAGTTTCAACGCGCCCAATACGCTCTCCGGCACCACGCTGCCAATCGACCAGCAGCAGTACGGCGCAAGCCTGGGCGGGCCGCTCGTGCGAAACCGGACATTCTTCTTCGGGAACTTCGAGCAGCGCCTGCTCGATCAGACCGGGCTCGTGACGATCCTCCCTCAGAACGTGCCCGTCATCAATGCGTAGCTCATGACGGCTTCTTATCCGGGCTCACCTGTTACGACTGGCATCTATCCCAATCCGGTTCATAACGCGACTGCGCTCGCGAAGCTCGATCATCACATCAACGGATCGGATCACCTCACGTTTCGATACGCGCTGTATCACGTCACATCAGACAACTCACGCGGTGCCGGCGCGCTGAGTGCGCCGAGCGCGTCGGCCGGGCTCGACAATGTGGACCACTCGCTCGGCTTTGGCAATACGTGGACGATCTCGCCGCAGATGGTCAACGAGACGCGGGCGCAAGTCGCTTACAGCGATCTGAACGCACCACCGACCGATCTGATCGGGCCCGCGGTCAATATCGCAGGCGTCGCATCGTTCGGCACGCTGTCCACCAGCCCGACCAGGCGCATGAACACGATGTATCAGGTCGTGAACACGCTCTCGCGCCAGGCGGGCGCGCACGCGCTGCGAGCCGGAATCGACGTCGCGATCAACGACGATACCATCACCTACCCGCGCGCGTTCCGTGGCAACTATACGTTCTCGTCGATGGCCTCCTTCCTCGTTGGCGACTACAGCGGCTTCACACAAACGTTCGGCGATCCGGTCGTCTCGCAGACGAACCCGAATGTCGGCATGTACGTGCAGGACGAGTGGCGTGTCGCGTCGAGCCTCACGCTCGATCTCGGCCTTCGCTACGACCTGCAGTTCCTGGACACCATCAACACCGACACCAACAACGTGTCGCCCCGAGTGGGATTCGCGTGGTCGCCCGCGAACTCGCAGGATCTCGTGGTACGCGGCAGCGCAGGGCTCTTCTTCGATCGGGTGCCGCTCCGGGCGGTAGCCAACGGCATCCTGTCCGCCGGCAACACGACGGATCTCGCGAACCTGCATCAGCCGAGTGTGTCAGGCATCATCCCGACGCAGGCAGGAGCTCCTGTGTTTCCGAATATCCTGCCCGCTCGACTCCTGACGCCGACTCTCGTCGACTTCACGACGATGGACAGGAATCTGCAGAACGCGTACTCGAGGCAGGCGAGCATCGAAGTGGAACGCGTGCTCGCGCGCGGACTGACGGCCAGCGTGGGCTACCAATACCTGCGCGGCGACAACCTCTTGATGTCGGTCAATCAGAACGTGCCGACCTGCGTCGCTCAGGGGACGAACAACGGCTGCCGGCCCACTCCTGGCTACAGAAACAACAGCCAGTACTCGTCAGTCGCCGAATCGACTTACCACGGGCTGTCCCTGTTGCTCGTGCAGCGGCCGACCAACTGGGCGAGCGTGCGCGTCAGCTATACGCTCTCGAAGTCGATGAACAACGTGGGCGAGGCGTTCTTCAGCTCGCCAGTCGATCCCACCGACATCATGCGCGACTGGGGTCGCTCTGACGACGATCAACGCCATCGTGTGGTGATCAATGGAACTGTCAATTCGTCGATGGTGCCGGCGACGACCACATGGGAACGCATCACTCACGGATTCCAGGTGAGTACGTTCCTGCAGTACTACTCGGCGCTCCCCATCAACATCACGTCCGGCGTCGCGAACCTGCAAGGCACCAGCAGCCGGCCGCTCGCCAACGGTGCGACTGCTGCGCCGAACTTCGACGTGCGGGCCGTGACGCTGATTTCGCGGAACGCGGGAATCGGGAGCGACTTCTTCAGTCTGAACGTTCGACTCAGTCGTGCATTCCCCATCGCCGGTGGCGTCAAGGCCGAAGGGTTGGTGGAAGCATTCAACCTGACGAATCGGGCGAACCCGCTGACACGTAATTCGAATTTCGGCCCCGGCGCCTATCCGACAAGCCCGGTGGCGGCTCGCAGACTGAGCCGGAGGCCGGTCCACCTCCAATCAGCTCGACACGGCGTCGAGAATGGCCTGAGGCCGGTCGGCGGCGATGACGAGGCGATTGCCCGTGGCCAAATAGGTGTAACGCACGTTGATGTGCGCCTCGGCGATCTTCTGAAAGACGCGCGCGGCAGCGCCTGGCTCGTCAGTTACGGGGACGAGCGCTACGTGCTGCTCCTGCACGACACGGAATCCGGCATCGTGTAGGCATCGGCGCGTAGCCGACAGGTCCGTGGTCAGCACGTGCACGACCCCGTTCATCTCGGTATAGCCATCGATGTTGATGCCGGCGGCGCTGACGCATCCGATCGCCTTGGCGAGCATGCCAGGACGATCGTCTGCGAGGGTCACGGCCAGATCCTCTGACAGGTGCGGAACCATCGCCGACCCTCCCATCACATCCACGACCTCTGTGAACGGCAGGTCACCTACGACGCGATCCGAAGCAGCTTCATCGCGTTGCCGCCAAGGACGGCTTCCTTGTCGGCGTTGCTCAGGAACGATGCGTTGAGGACGAAGTCGATACCAACCGGCCAATCGAACGGATAGTCCGTCCCGTACACCAGCTGTCCTACACCCGCTTCAGCTACGAGGTGGCGCAGCCCGTCCTCGCGGAAGATCATCGTGTCGACCAGCAGCTCGCGCCTGAAGTACTCGCTCGGCTTCTTCTTGAGTGCTTTGCAGTCAGCGCCCAATGCTCCGCCGCGGCCGCACAGCGCATCGGAACGACCCAGGTACGACGCCAGGTAGCCGCCTGCATGCGCGGCGCAAATCTTGAGACCCGGGAAACGATCGAGCGTGCCCTCGAAGATCAGATGCGAGAGGAACACGCTCGTCTCGAGCGGATTCCCAATCGTGTTGCCCAGGCCGCCCTTCCCCTGCAGCCGCATGTTCTGCGTCGTGCCGGGCGCCGGCTGCGGGTGCATGAACAGCAGGACGCCGAGCTCCTCGGCCTTCGCCCAGAACGGATCGAACTTGCGATCGGAGAGCTCCTGCCCCTCAACGCTTCCGCCAATCGCGGCGCCGCGCAGACCGAGCTTCTTCACAGCCTGTTCGAGCTGCTCGGCCGCAAGCTCGGGATACTGCAACGCGAGCGACGCCATTCCGACGAATCGATCGGGATGCTTCGCACACCACTCCGAGATCTTCTGGTTCTGTATCGCGACTACGTCACGCGCGAGCGTCCGATCGGCCGAGTATCCCCACGCGTTGATGTTGATCGCCTGGTAGTCGATGCCCTGCGCATCCATGTCGATCAGCCGCTGCGGATTCCCGAGCGCGATGGTGCCGGTGAGGTTTCCCTTCGCCTGTTCTGCGAGGGGCGTGTTCTTCACCACATCCCATACCTCCGGCACGAAACAATGAGCGTGCACGTCCACCGTCTTCACGCGACGACCGGCAATGGATACCTCGCGACGCTTGCCGGGCGCCGCTCCAACCTGCCTTGCAGGCGCACCCAGGAGACGGGTGCCGGTCATGAGAAGACCGGCCGTCGCACCGGCAGCGTTTCGGATGAAGTCTCGGCGATTTCTCATGCGATCCTCCGTGGCGTGTGAGAGTCTACACTTCCCCCATCCGATTTTCGTCCGCTGGCGTCTAAGGGTCTGTCACTCGCTCCTGAGGAACCTCCCATGGATCTGCTTCGGGACGTCCGATTTGCAGGACGGCTGCTCGTCAAGAACCGTTGGTTCACGGTCATGGCCGTCGTGGTCCTGGCACTTGGAATCGGGGCCAACAACGCCGTCTTCACCATCGTCAATGGCGTGTTGCTTCGGAATCTGCCGGTGGCCCAGCCCGAGGAGATCATGTTCCTCGGCACGCGCGATACGCAGGGGCGTAACCAGGGTGTGTCGCTGCGCGATTTCGAGGACTGGAGGGCGGCAACCCGAACGTTCGCCGGGATGTCGTTCCTCTTCAACGGCGCATTCAACGTCGGGAACGAGGGGCTGACACCCGATCAGATTCCCGGCGGCTACGTGTCCCCGAATCTCTTCAAGATGCTGGGCGTGTCACCAGTCCTCGGGCGGGATTTCACTCCGGCCGAAGAGACACCCGGCACACCGATCGTCGTCCTGATCAGCAACACGGTGTGGCGACAGCGCTACGCCAGCGATCCGAATATCGTCGGCAAGCCGATCCGCATCATCGATCAAGGCGGCACGATCATCGGGGTGATGCCGGAGGGCATGCACTTCCCCTTCAACGCGAATATCTGGCTGCCAACCGGGGCGATGCCTCCTGCCATCACCGGGCAGCCGCGTCAGGCGCGGGGCTACTTTGCCGTGGGACGCCTCAACGACGGCGTGACCGTGGAACAGGCGCGCGCCGAGCTCAAGACCATCGGCACAACGTTGGCTGCGCAGTATCCGGAGACCAACAAGGACCTCTGGCCGCACGCGGATCCCTTCGTCGAACGCATTCTCGGCCCGCAGATCTCGTTGCTCTTCTGGGCGCTGATGGGAGCCGTCGGGTTCGTGCTGCTGATCGCGTGCTCGAACGTCGCCAACCTTCTCCTGGCCAAGGCAGCTGGACGATCGAGTGAGATGAGCGTTCGTGTCGCCGTTGGCGCAAGCCGCTGGCAGATCGTCCGTCAGCTGCTCATCGAGAGCATTCTTCTCGCGCTGGTCGCCGGTGTCGTGGGGCTGCTGCTGTCGATCGTGTGGATTCGCTGGTTCAGCCTCGAGGCGCAGAACGTCGGCATCCCGTACTGGATGGTGTTCTCGATGGACTGGCGCACATCTGCGTTCTTCCTGATCGTGTGCCTGGCTACCGGTTTGATCTTTGGACTGATTCCAGCACTGCACGCATCAGCGACCAACGTTCACGAGATGCTCAAGGAAGGCGGACGAACGGGGGCCGGCGGCATTCGCGCGCGGCGCTGGTCGGGCGCACTGATCGTCGTGCAGATTGCACTCACGCTCGTGCTTCTCGCCGGCGCCGGCCTGATGTTGCGCAGCTTCTTCACGATGTATCGCATGGACATCGGCATCGATACCTCGCGGCTCGTCGTGACCGGCATGATCATCCCAGCCACCAAGTACGCCGGATGGGAAGATCGCACGCGGTTCCTGCAGAGGATCGACGAACACTTCGCGACGGTTTCCGAGATTGAAAGTGCGTCAACCGCGTCGGCGCTCCCATTCAATGGCGGCGCCGTGCGACGGCTCGAGGTGGATGGCCGTGCGGCCACTCCGGGCGAGCGCCTCCCGGAGGTCACGATGCTGAGCGTTGGCTCGCGCTACTTCGATGTGATCGGCGTGCCGCTGCTCCGTGGACGCGTCTTTACCAACGAAGATGGCGGACCAGGGCGGCAGATCGCGATCGTCAATCAGCGACTCGTCGATCAGTACTTCAAGGGACAGGACCCCATCGGCCGCACGATCCGCCTGTCGCAAGACGTCACCGGCGCCACCGAGAAGCCCGAGTGGCTGACCGTCGTCGGCCTCGTGCCGAATGTCCGTCAGCGCAACAACAACCAGGAAGCCGAACCCGATGCCATTGCGTACATCACGCATCGCCAGAACACCGGCATGGCACGAGCGGCAAATGTTCTCGCACGCACGCGCAGCAATCCCGCGCAGGCAACCAAGATCCTGCGCGAGGCCATGATGGGCGTCGATCCGGATCAGGCGCTGGCTACTCCGAGGACGATGGACGAGTCGCTTGCGCAAAACCGTTGGCTGCTGCGCGTATTCACGACAATGTTTTCGATATTTGCCGTCATGGCGCTCGTCCTGGCGGCGGTCGGCTTGTACGCGGTCACGGCGTACGCCGTAACGCAGCATACGCGCGACATCGGCGTGCGCATGGTGCTCGGCGCGCAGCCGGGACAGGTGATCTGGCTGTTTCTCAAACGATCGATCATTCAATTGGCGATCGGCCTCACGATCGGCGTCGCTGCGGCGTTCGGTCTCGGCCAGGTGCTTCAGTCGTTTCTCGTGCAGACGAGCGCACGTGATCCCTTGACTCTGATCGCAATCGTCGTCCTGCTCACGGTGGTCGCATTCGCGGCATCCGTCGGGCCCGCCCGTCGCGCCACGCGTCTGGATCCTCTCCACGCGATGCGACATGAGTAGCTGATGTGTGTAATTCAGAATTGAGAATTGAGAATTGAGAATTCAGACAATGTCCGTTTCGCTCGATGCGCGTTTGCGGTGTCTGAATTCGGAATTCTGAATTCAGAATTACGCCAAAGGCAGCTTTGTGCCACAATGCCGACCCTACTGAAGGGAGGCACCACATGCGCGTTCCCGCTTGTCTGCTCGTGCTCTCCGTCATGGTCATCGTCCCCCTGGCCGATCGCGCAATGGCGCAGGGGAAGGACGCCACGCTCTCCAAAGAAATCGCACTGACACGAGACGTCAAAGTCATCTCGAGCGCCGGCGCACGTGCGCTCGCCGACGCGTGCACAGCCTGGGCCGAGAAGAACAAACTGATCGTCGCAACCGCGGTCATCGACTGGGGCGGTAATCTGATCGAGTTCCATGCCATGGAAGGCGCAGCCGCGAACGCCATCGAGACGGCATTGATGAAGGCGCGGTCGGCGCTACGCTGGCGGCGTCCGACCTCAGAGACCAACAAGATGGTCCGCAGCGGCGAGAACCTCGCGCCGACCTTCATGGACGACTTCCCGCAACCCGGCGCGCTGCCGATCATCCTCGACGGTCAGGTGATTGGCGCTATGGGGGTCTCGAGCGGCGATGGCGAACGCTGTGCGCAGGCGGCCATCGACGAGGTCTTCAGGGGTCAGGCCAAGACCATCGGGCGGTGAGCGTCGCCGGCCATGAAAGCGTTCCTGATCGCCCTCACCGCTGTCGCGTTGAGCGCGCCAGTCTCTGCTCAATGGCTGAATCAGCCGACGGCAGGACTTCCGCGCACGCCTGACGGCAAACCGAATCTGTCGGCGCCGGCGCCACGCACTCCTGACGGCAAGACCGATCTCTCTGGACTCTGGACGAAGATCTCACCGAAGTACTCGCGCAACATCGCCGCCGATCTGAAAGCTGAGGAGATTCAGCCGTGGGCACGCGCGCTCGTCGAGCAGCGCAGAGAAGATCTCGGGAAGGAATACATGAACGTGCGCTGCGTGCCGCTCGGACCTGGCTACACGACAGCCGCGGACAGTACAGGCGCCGAGATGATGAAGATCGTTCAGACGCCCGGACTGATCATCATTCTCAATCCCGATCTCACCTATCGTCAGGTCTTTCTCGACGGACGTGCGCTCGAAGCGGCTCCGAATCCAACGTGGATGGGCTACTCAGTCGGACGATGGGATGGCGACACGCTGGTCGTGGAGAGCTTCGGCTTCAACGATCGCACGTGGCTCGATCACGACGGCCATCCACACACCGAAGGCTTACGGATGACGGAGCGCTACCGCCGGCGCAATGTCGGGACGCTCGATGTCGAAGTCACCTTTTCCGACCCGAAGGCGTACTCGAAGCCGTGGACTGTCGCCGTGCGCGCCGAGCTCGCGGCCGACACGGAGATGATCGAGTGGGTGTGCAACGAGAGCCCGCATGGCGTCGAGCACTGGGTCGGCAAGGCATCGGATGAACGCAAGGGCGAGGTCCAGGTTGCGCCAGCGATTCTGTCGAAGTACGTCGGCACGTACGAAGAGCAGCAACCCTACTGGCGTGCCGCTGCGCGCGTCGTCAGGATCACGGTCGTCGACGGCAAGCTCGTGGCGAACATGGACGGCCGCGGAGAGGTTCCGCTCATAGGAACGTCAGAGACATCGTTCACGGGCTTGTACGGGCTCGGCGTCGAGTTCATCGAGGGCGGCGCCGGCGGACTCTTCGTGAAGCACGTGTCCGGCAACTATCGATTCGCTCGGAAGTAGGACGCCTACACCGCAGCCATAAGGACCCGAGAAGAAATAGCGAGTAGGGGCGGGTTGTCAGACCCGCCTCCTTAGTGCTCTGAAAGACCTTAGGCGAGAGCTTTTCCGTACAACGCGAGCAAGCGCGCCCAGGCCTTCTCGGCGTCCGGCTCGTTGTAGACGCCCGAGTCCGGCGGGCACCAACCATGCGCGCCTGAATAGACTTCGATCTCCGCCGACTGACCCGACTTGCCGAACGTCTCCTTCAGGACGTCCTTCTCCATCGGCCGCAGTTTGTCGTCGTTCGACGCGATCGCGATTAGCAGCGACGCCTTGGTCTTCGACGCCAGCAGGTGCGGGCTGTCCGCGTCCATGGTCACCAGCCCGCCGCCGTGGAAGGATGCGATCGCGCCGACGCGATCGGAAGCCGACGCCGTGCGGAACGCCATGGGCCCGCCCATGCAATACCCCTGGGTTCCCATCTTGCGGTTCTTCGCAACCGATGCCTGCTGATCGAGCCACGCGGTGAACACCTTCGCATCGGTCATGTGTGTGGTCGGGCTCAACGTCTTTGCAAGCGGCAGCAGCTCGGGAATCGGAGTCGCCGCACCCTTCGCCGCCGTCGGGGCCTTCTGGGTGCGATAGAACGGGTTCACGACGAGCACCGAGTACCCGGTTTCGGCAAGCCGCTTGCCCATCTGGCGAAACGCGGGGCGGAGCCCGAAGATGTCCGGCCACACAAGCACGCCCGGAGCCGTCCCGGTTGCCGGGTGCACGAAGAAGGCGTCGCACGTGCCGTCCGGCGTCTTGATCGTCACATCCATCTCGGTCACGGCGACTGCGTTGACGACCTTCGGCAGCGCCAGCGCCACACCAGCCGCCACGAGGACGCCGAACTGCCGCCGGGTCACCATTCCGCCAGACTCGTACTCCAGTCGATCTTCTTCAAAATGATCCTGATCGCACATACTCGCTCCTTGTTCGACGCGTGATGGCGCGGCAGACAATCGCGCACCGGGGAGACACTCTATACCGATTTGGTCCCGCACGGACACTGCTCCGCGATGAGTAGCGGGGCAGTTCGACACAGTCAATCATCTTGAGTCATTGCGGCTATCGCCGCAGGGCGCATTCTGACCCGGCGCTCCGGTTCGACGCCGTGGAAAAACGGGCTCTCCACAAGGCTTCGGCGACCCGCGCAGCTCCGTGAGCTGCACGGCAGTCACGCTCCGAGCCCGTTTTACCTTCTGAAGGGCGTCACGGCGCTCACAGTCGCGCCTCTCAGAAGCGCCCTGCGGCAGCGGCCCCGCTCTGATGGGAACTGCGGCAAGGCACATGCTGCGGCAGCGAACCATGCGAGCGGCGCGTCGCACGCGACAGACGGGAACTCGCGAGCGCAGGGCCGAGTCCGGCGCAGGTCACGGACTGTCACGGACCTGCGCCTGCTGCAACCAGTTCCCGGAGCCGCGGTTTCCCGCGCCGTCGAGCGGTTCGCCGAGCAGCGTGTGTCTTGCCGCACGTGACGGCGAGCGTCACGACTCGAGTTATCCAAACTCACACACTACGTTGATGTCCCTCATCGCGCCGGAGACGTCGGGCTGCGCCTTGCCTTTTGCTTGCGAGGCTTGATGTATCGGATTCGAGCGCCACGCGCGCGGCGCGCCCGGACGCGATACGAGAGCATGACGATACCGCTTGCCGGAAGAACTTTTCGATCGAAGAGCTCGAGTGTCGCCGGGGCGCCAGGCGGCAACAACGGAATCCCGCTTCCGAGCAGCACAGGTATCAACGCCACTTCCACGGTGTCCACGAGCCCGGCGTCGAGGAGCGAACGAAAAAGGGCGCCGCCACCGAAGAGCCAGATATCCCGCCCCGGCTGTTTCTTGAGCGCCGCAACGACGCCACTCGCATCGTCCTTGGTGATGCGTATGCCTTTCGCTGTCTTGGGTGGAAGGGTCCGTGAGAACACCACGACGTCGAGGCCTGTCAGCGTGCCGCTCCCGCCCTGTGCCGTCAGCACTTCGTAGGTCTTGCGTCCCATGACGGCCGTGTCGAATTCCTTGAACAAGGCGCCGAAGTCGATCGACGAATCCGACACGATCCAGTCGTACTCGCCGTCTGGCCCGGCAATGAAGCCATCGAGGCTCACTGCTACCTGGTAACGCAGTCGCTTCATACGAAAGCCCTCCATGCGCAACGGACAGGCTTTGGTGATAGCACGAGGATGAGGCGCTCACCACGTACCGCGTCCCAAAGTGCTACCTGGCATCCAAAATCGCTAGGGTCCCGGCCGCGTGGTTCGCGGCATAAGTCCCGGAGCGCGGCGCCCGGATGGCAAGGCGCGAAGAGCGAGCTTATTGGGCATAAGTGAGCGATGAGCAACGCCGCCAGCCGGGATGCCCCGCCCGGGAATTATGTTGCGAATCACACGGTCGGGAGACTAGTCCTGAATTCAGGAAGCGCTATCATCTCCTCGGCCGGGGCACGAGCCCTATGAGACGCCTCCTCTGCTTTGGTTTCGCCGTCGCCGTCGTGACCAGCACGCTGGGCCAGGAGAAGAGCGGCCCGACGCAGGCGCGCGCCATGATCGACACGTACTGCGCCGGCTGTCACAGCACCGCTGTGCATGCCGGAGGTCTTGCGCTCGACAGGTTGCCGCTCGACGCGATCCGCGACCATCCCGATGTCTGGGAGAAGGCCGTCCGCAAACTGCGCGGCCGTCTGATGCCGCCGCCGGGAAGCCGCCAGCCGTCTCAGTCTGACATCGACTCGTTCGTAACCTGGACGGAAAGCGAGCTCGATCGCGCCGCGGTCGTCCCGGTCGCCGGCCACGTGCCGATGCAGCGCATGACGCGCACCGAGTACGCGACGGCGGTCAACGACCTTCTCGACATCGAGCTCGACGCCGAGACGGTGCTGCCCGCCGAAATCGCAGTCGATGGCTTCAACAACGTCGCCGCGGCGCTGAGCGTCTCGCCGGCCTTTCTCGACCAGTACGTCGCGGCCGCACGTCTTGCCGCGAAGCAGGCAGTTGGCGAGTTATTACCGAAGGTGGCCAGCGCGCACTATCACCAGCCGTCGGCGCCTGCGAGCGATCAGGCCGCCCACGTCGATGGACTTCCGCTCGGCACGCGCGGCGGCATGAAGTTCCGCCACAACTTCCACGCGGACGGCGAATATCGATTCACCATCCCGGATCTCGGCGTCGACCTCTACACGCGCGTCGTCGAGACGCGTCATGCGGTGATCGTCCTGATCGATGGCCGCGAGGTCTTCCGTGAGTACCTCGGGGGTCCGGAAGACATGAAGACGGTCGATCGCGGCGGCGCTCCCGGGCGGGCTGCCGTGATGAAGCGCTTCACCAATATTCCCATCCAGGTGAAAGCCGGTACCCGTGACGTGGCGGTGACGTTTGTCGAACGCTCGCGCGTCGAGTCGGATGAATTCGTCGGCGTCCTGCCTGGCGATCTCTTCAGCCGCGGCGACCGCATGCCGCGGCTCGTGGACGGCGTGCAGGTCGTGGGGCCATTCAACTCTCCCGGTGTGTCCGACACGCCAAGCCGGCGGCGCGTGTTCGTCTGCAGGCCAACCCAGACCGCCGCGCCCAACGAAGAGCAGACGTGCGCACGGCGCATCGCCACGAGCCTCGCGCGCCGAGCGTTCCGTCGCCCGGTGACCAATCAGGAAGTCGAATCGCTCATACCGTTCTTCGAGAGCGGACGGAAGGGCAAGGGAGGATTCGATTCTGGGATCGAGCAGCTGATCGCAGCCGTGCTCGTCAGCCCCGAGTTTCTCTATCGCGGGGTTCGCGCGCCCGAGCGCACCTCCGGGCAATCGGTCTTCCCGCTCAACGACGTCGAGCTAGCCTCGCGGCTCTCGTTCTTCCTCTGGAGTCAGGGGCCCGATGATGCGCTGCTCGACGTCGCCGCCGCCGGCAAACTGAAGGACCCCGGCGTCCTGCGCACGCAAGCGCTGCGGATGCTGCAGGATCCGCGAGCAGACAGTCTGGTCCGCAACTTCGCGCTCAAGTGGCTGGACCTCGACAACCTCGACGACGCCGAGCCCGATCCGAATCTGTTTCCAACCTTCAACGACCAGTTGCGGCAGGACCTTGGGACCGAGCTCGAATCCTTCATGGCGAGCATACTGCTCGAGGGTCGCAACGTCGGCGATCTGCTCACCGCCGACCACACGTTTCTCAACGACCGGCTGGCGAAGCACTACGGCATCACCTCGGTGCTCGGTCCGCAGTTCCGCCGCGTGACGCTGGCTGACTCGCGACGATGGGGCCTGCTTGGCAAGGGCGCGATGCTGCTACGCACGTCGTACGGCAATCGTACGTCGCCGGTGTTGCGCGGCGCGTGGGTCATGGGCAAGCTGATGGGCACGCCGCCGACACCCCCGCCGCCGGATGTCGATACCGATCTCTCGACGCCCAAAGGCGAACTCCCCAAGACGCTGCGGGCCAGGCTCGAGAGCCACCGCGCAAAGCCGGGCTGCCGTCAGTGCCACGACGTGATCGATCCGATCGGTCTCGCGCTGGAGAACTTCGACGCCATTGGACGCTGGCGCGACAGCGACGAAGAAGCGCACGCGCCGATCGACGCGAAGACAGTGCTGCCCAACGGGAAACCCGTCGACGGCCCGGCCGAACTGCGCCAGGCACTCTTCGGCGGCCGCGACCTCTTCGTGCGCGCGCTCACCGAGAAGCTGATGATGTACGCGCTTGGGCGGCAACTCGAGTACTACGACATGCCACAAGTGCGGGCGGTGGTGCGCGCGGCCGTGGCGCAGGACTACCGGTTGTCGGCGATCATCTCTGGCATCGTGACAAGCGATGCCTTCCGCATGCAGGCAATCGGCTCCGAAGAGGCTCCGGCGCCGAAGGCCGCCCCCTCCGAAGCCGCGGTCGTAAAGAAGGACTGACCATGTTCCTGACGAAGAAACACCTCTCACGTCGGACAGTGCTGAAGGGCGCCGGTGTCACACTGGCGCTGCCGCTGCTCGATGCGATGGTCCCGGCGGCAACCGCGCTGGCGCAGACCGCCGCCTCACCGAAGCTGCGCATGGGATTCTTCTACATCCCGCACGGCGCCATCATGGGCAACACGTCGCACGGCCCACAACTGGATCGCTGGACGTCGAGCGGGGCCGGCGCCGATTTCAAGCTCAGTCCGATCGTGAAATCGCTCGAGGCGTACAAGCGATACGTCACGTCGTTCGGGAACCTGCAGAACCAGGCGATGGTCGGCGGCGTACACAGCCTGGCGCCGGCCACGTGGCTGAGCGGCACCAAGCCCGATCGCAGCTCCGCCGGGGCGAGCATGTCCGAGACGCTCGATCAGGTAGTGGCGCAGCACATCGGACAGGACACGACGCTGCCGTCGCTCGAACTCGCCGCCGAAACCACGCAGCAGTCGGCCGCGTGCAGCGGCTCGGCGTGCTTCTACAACACGACGCTCTCGTTTCGTGACGAGCACTCACCGCTGCCGATGGAATACAACCCGCGCAAGGTGTTTGCGCAGCTGTTCGGCGAGGGGGACACTCCTGAGGAGCGTTCCGCCATCGCCAATCAGACGAAAAGCCTGCTCGATCGCATCACCGGCCGCACCCGCGCGCTGCGGCAGGACCTGGGTGCCAGCGATCGCGCCGTGCTCGACAACTACCTGGAAACCGTGCGCGAGATCGAACGTCGCGTACAGCTGGCCGCGGCCCGGGATCTCTCGGCGATCGAAGTGCCGCAGGCGCCCATCGGCGAGCTCGACGCGTTTGACAAGCAGGTCGATCTGCTCTTCGATCTGATCGCGCTGGCCTATCGCGCCGACCTCACGCGTGTCGCGTCCTACATCATGGTCGCCGAAGGGACGACGCGCACCTACAACCACATCGGCGTGTCGGACTCCTTCCATCCGGTCTCGCACCACGCCAACGACCTGGACCGGCTCGAAAAGCTGGTCAAGATCCAGACCTGGCATCTCGAGCGCTTCGCCGCGTTCGTCAAGAAACTGTCCGAGGTCAAGGAGGGCGACGGCACGTTGCTGGATCACTCGCTGTTCCTGTACGGCTCGAACATGTCCAACAGCGATCGGCACAACGGCCACCCGCTGCCAACGATCCTCGTGGGAGGCGCGAACGGCAAGCACCGAGGCGGCCAGCACGTCGATCCGGGGCAGCCGACGCCGCTCGCCAACGTGCACTTGACGATTCTCGATAAGGTCGGTATCGAGCGGAAGTCGTTCGGCGACAGCACCGGGATGATCGGAATCTGATGCAGGCACGCTGATGCTCAACCGTCGTCAACTCCTGATCGGGGCCGCGGGCGCGCTGGTTGGTGGCATGACCCTACCGCGCCGCGCTGGGGCGCAGCAGGCGGGTCGCGTTGCGCTTACCGATCGACTGTCGGTGCTGACGAGCGGCCGCACGAACGTCGTGGTCCTCTCCACTGCCGATGGCCTCGTGCTCGTAGACAGCGGGGCACCCGAACTCACTGACCCGTTCATGTCCGAGCTGAAGCCGTTGTCGGGCGGCCGCGTGACGACGGTGTTCAACACGCACTGGCATCTGGAAAACACCGGCGCAAACGAAGCGCTCCGGCAATCGGGCGCTACGATCGTCGCGCACGAGAACACCCGCCTGTGGATGGCCGTACCGACGTGGATGCCTGCCGAGGATCGCTACCGGCAGCCTCGTCCGCGCGGCGCACATCCGACAAAGACCTTCTACGTCAACGGCTCGATGAATGCCGGAGGCGAGCGCATCGACTACGGCTACCTGATCGAGGCGCACACCAGCGGCGACATCTACGTCTTCTTCCGCGACTCGAACGTGCTCGTCGTCGGCGACGTCGCGGCACCGGCGCAGGATCCGGTGCTCGACTATTTCACCGGTGCGTGGATCGGCGGCCGCCTCGACGCGCTGTCACGACTCGTAGAGCTGTGCGACGAACGCACGCGAATCGTGCCAGGCTTCGGCCCGGTGATGACTCGCGCCGAGTTGCAGGCCGAGCGCGACATGATGAAGGTCGTCTACGACCGCACCGTCGACCGCGTGCGCGAGGGCGACAGCGTCGAGGACATGCTCGACGCCGGCGTGCTCAAGGGACTCCGGACGCTCACGGATCCACACACGTTCATTCATGACGTCCACAAAGGCTTGTGGGCGCATCACAACAAGTTGTCACCCAATGTCGTGTAAACGATTCGCTGCCGCACTTGTGCTGTTCCTCTCCGCCACTGCGACCGCTCAGGCGCAGTCCGCCCTCGCCGATCGGATTCAGGCCGGCGATCGTGCCGCCGCGTTGGCCATGATCGCCAAGGGCGTCGAGATCAACCAGACGCAGCCCGATGGAACGGCGCCACTACACTGGGCCGTCTATCGGGTCGATCGTGAGCTGGTCGCCGCGCTGCTCAAGAAAGGCGCACGCGCACACGTCGTCAACAAGTACGGCGCGAGTCCGCTCGCCGAGGCGGTGAGGATCGCCAACCTCGAGATGACGGGAATGCTGCTCGAGGCCGGCGCGGATCCGAACGTCGCCAACGAGGATGGACAGACCGCCCTGATGCTCGCGGCGCGCACCGGCAACGTCGCCGTGGCAAGACTGCTCGTCCAGCACGGTGCGGACGTGAACAAGCGAGAGAGCTACCGCGACCAGTCCGCGGTGATGTGGGCGGCGGCGCAGGGCCATGCCGACATGGTGGCGTTCCTCGTGTCACAGAAGGCCGACCTCACCGTCCAAGCCCAGGACAACGAGTGGATGACGCAGATCTCCAGCGAGCCGCGCGTGCAGTATCGCCCGACCGGCGGCCTGACGCCGCTGCTCTATGCCGCCCGCGCCGGATGCCTGGGATGCGTGACGTCGATTGTCCAGGCCGGTGCCGACGTCCATCGGCCCAATCCAGACGGCATGACGCCGATGATGATGGCGCTCGACAACGGCTACCCCGTGGTCGCCCACTACCTGCTCGATCACGGAGCCAATCCACACACGTGGGACTGGTGGGGCCGAACGCCGCTCTACATTGCAGTGACGATGCGCGGAGGACCTGATAGTCGACCTGGACCCCGGCCGCCGGAGTCGCTGGCGTTCATACACGCGCTGCTCGACGCGGGCGTGAATCCGAACCCGCAGCTCGCGTTCAAGGAACCGAGCCGAGGCGGACGGGACAATCGCTTCCGCGACGATCTGCTGACTACCGGCGCGACGCCGCTCCTGCGCGCCGCACAGATCTTCGACAACGACGTCGTACGCGCGTTGCTCGAGCACGGCGCCCTCGTTGATCTGCCAACCGCATCCGGCGTCACGCCGTTCATGGCCGCCGCCGGCATCGGCACGCGAACGGGGTCGGGCGTGCTCGGTCCCGGCGTCCGCGACGACGTCATCGCGCGGTCACTGGAGACGATGGAGATTCTGCGGGGAGCGGGGGCGGACGTCAACGCGCGCATCGTCGACATCACGAGCCTGACCGCGCGCATCGCGCGCGACAACACCATGACCGGCCGTCAGGGTCAGACCGCGCTCTTCTACGCTGCCGAGACCGGACGCGCACCGGTCGTGAAGTATCTGCTCGATCACGGCGCCAAGGCCGATGCACTGGATGACATGGGCCGCACCGCAATCGACGTCGCCAAAGTCCGGCGCGGTGGGACGGAAGACGGCTCGCAGGAGATCGTCGCGCTCCTCGAGAACGTCCGCTGAGGCAATCGCCAGCTTACTGACGGAAGCGGCCGACGTACGCGGCCTTGCCGGCGATAATGTCCTTCATCGCGTCGAGGAGCTGCGCGCGTGTGGCGTCGGCAGGAAGGTTCAGCGTGGCGCTCAGCGCGTAGAGCTCGAAAACGTAGTGATGGTACCGAGGGCCTGCTGGCGCGCCCGGGCCAAAGTAATTGCCGCGGCCCACTCCCGCAGTTCCAACGACCGCGCCTTCAGGAAGGCTTCCCTCGGGGATCCCGCCCGCTTTTGACGGGGATGTTCCAGGCCAGCCAGTGAAGGACGCCATCGGGACCATTCGCCGCGACATCCAAATCCTGCAGGACGATCGCAAAGCTCACTGTTCCAGCCGGGATATTCGAGAACGTGAATGCGGGTCGAACGTTGCCGCCGCGGCCGGCATAGCGTTCCGGGATGATCCCGCCGTCCTCGAACGCGTCGGTCTTCATGAGCAGCGGCGGAATCAGTCCGCCACCGCGGCCGCCGCGTCCAGCGCCGCCGTTATCAAGTTCTTCCGCATTTCAACCGGCGAAATCAGTTGGATCGTGTAACGGGGTATTTGTAGAAATCACGAGCCCAGGCGAACCCGATCCCGAAGTTCATTGCGAATCAGGGTGGCACGACGCCCGCGGACTTGAGCTACGTGGCGACGTTGCCGCTTGGCGCGTACTCCTTTGACACGAGGGGAACCGTCGGTCGCTATACGGGAGCAGATGGTCCTCAGCAGTCCGCGGAAGAAGTCATCTTCACCTTGCCTAACGGACTTCAGGGATACGTGCTGTTCGGCGTCGTGGAATCAGCGTCGTGTGGACGCCTTCACCAACATCGTTCGCGATCCGCGAATCACGAGAAACGCGACCGATACGATGCTCGATAATCTGACCGGCTTTGGCAGGACCGCCGGTATCGAAGATCACCGACAGGGGCAACCAGTGTTCCAGCGGCCCTCACTCAGCCGTTGCAGGCCGCGGATGTCGGGTACGCCCTGGCCGGTGCGTTGGTATCAGGGCCGCGACAGCGAGTAGAGCAAGTCCGCCCAGCACTGCGAATCTGTAGGTCGTTCTCTCCATCAGCACCTGCTCCCTGCCTGACGGCGCGAATCGTCGTCCCGATACACGTATGCACTGGAATCCTGCCATGACTCATCGGCATGGTCAATTGAGAGTGTTGTCCGGATTCTCACCCCTGCGATACGCCGCCTCGGACTGTCGCAACTATTGTGTCGGCCTCGATTCGGAGAGGTGTACACTTTCCCAACGTCCCGTAAGGGCAATCGACCTCGGGTCTTCCGAGTCCCGAGGCATATCAACTGACGGTGATGATGTCCGACTTCGAGCCCAACCCAGCGAAGGTCGATTCAGTGGCCGCCGAGGACGTGCGCGAGACGGAGCCCGCTTCACTTGGACCTGAGGAACCCTCCGAGAGAGCGGACTCGATTTCGATGTTTCCTTCCGAGGGCCCCGAGAGCGAGGGCATTGATCTCTCTTCGCCACACCCGGCAGACGTTACCAGCCGAGCACGTGCAAGCCAGGAGCAGACTGTCGCAGGCACACAAAATCCGCGATTTCGCCGTTGGTCCTCATTACCGGTCGCCATTGCAGACGACCGTGCGAAGCTCGAGGCGACGTCGAAGTCAGGGACAAACGTCGACACGGTGGCAACGCTCCAGGCCGCCTGCACCGGCATCGAAAAGCGGCTGGTGCAGGTTGAGGAAGCACTTACCCGCACGGAAGGGTTCGTTGCCGACCGTACCCTCCATGAGATGTCGACTCGCATCGCCGCTCGGCTCACAGAAACAGAGGATGCGCTCCGGCACATCGAGACCGTGGTTACGAGCGGACCGCCCGACGAGCTCCTCGCGCTCCAGACGCTCGGCGCCAAAATCGACAAACGGCTGGCGCACGTCGAGGAAGCGCTTGAGCGCACCGAGGGGCTGGTCGCCGACCGCACGCTCCATGAAGTGTCGGCTCACATCGCGGCTCGGCTTGCCGAAACAGAAGGTGCGGTTCGGCGGATCGAAGGTCTGGTTGCCAGCGGACCGCCCGAAGAGCTCTTCGCGCTCCAGACGCTCGGCGCCAATATCGACAAGCGTCTGGCGCACGTCGAGGAAGCGCTTGGGCGCACCGAGAGGCTGGTCACCGACCGCACGCTCCAAGTGGTGTCGGCCCACATCGCGGCTCGGCTCACCGAAACAGAAAGTGCGGTTCGGCGGATCGAAGGTCTGGTTTCCAGCGGAGCGGTCGCAGAGCTCTCGGCCCGGGTTGACGCTGCTTTTGCGCACACCAACGATGCCCTTCGGCGAATCGAGGCGGCGTTGGAAAGCAGATCCGACGTCCCCTCGATCAATCGCGGCGCTGTCGCTCGAGAGGATCCGCGGCAAGTTGTCAGCACCACGATCGAGTGGCAGACGCGGCCGGCTGGAGTCGCCGCCTTAGCGCCGCCGCGGCCCTCACAGGCGCCGTGGCGCTTGAATCCCTCAATAGTGGTTCGCAGACTCCCTGGAGCGGAGCGGATTGCCAGACTCGCCGCAGTGACAGTCGTACTGGTCGGCGTGCTGATCTTTGTCGCTCCAACGCGAGTTCCCATCAACGTCGCGGCACCAACCCCACCCCCACGCGAAGGACAACAGCCCGCCGTGACGGTCGTCGAACCGGAGCCGCTCGCGCAGGCTCCACCGGGAAAACCCACCCCACCAACACGTCCGTCGACGCAGCCGACGACACGTGGAGCTTCCGCACTGGCACCGGGGCGCCGCGCCGCTGCCCGGACAACGGAGGACGCGACTGCTCCTTCCGCCGCGCCTGTCCGATTTGTCGGGGATCTTTCGATTACCTCGACACCACGAGGCGCGAGGGTGTTAGTCAACGGGCGCGCGGTGGGCATCACACCCCTGATCCTTCGCGAGCAACGAGCCGGGTCGGTTGCGTTACAGATCGCCAGCGATGGATTCGAACGGTGGTCCGCCTCCGTTCAGATACCTGCCGGACAGGTCACGAGCGTCGAAGCGACGCTGCGGGCCAGTCGTCCGCAGTAGCCTCAACGCGACGGCCGCTCGGTTACTTCTTCGGCTTGAACGCCTCTTTGACCTGCTTCTCGATGCTCTTGTAGTTCTTCGATAAGAGCTTCTCTTCGTCCGCGGTCAGGATCCGAAAGGGCACACGCACGAGGCTGTTCTGGAACTTCACGTTGAGCCAATGCTGGCCCAAGGCGATACCGCCAGGAATCTTGAAATAGAGACGACCGAGACAGGCGCGGTCGTTGCTGATATCCACCACGTCGTACGGCAGCGCCCGAGATCCGAGCTCGGGAAAGAACAGGATGGCGCACGGCCGGCTCGCGCGCGTCGGAAAGTAGTTGATGGAATCGCGCTGGACCTTCGCCCGTTGCTGAATTGCCTGGGGGTTCCCTTCCCGCTGCTCGCTGACCGTCGCCAGGGGAATCGTTTTGCCATCAGGCGTCTCGAGCGAGAGGGCCTCACGGGTCAACCTGTAGTCCGGCACGTTGTCGAGCACCGTCATGCCGACCTCGAGGAGCATCCATTCCTCGCCGACCGAACGGTTGGAGGCCTGGTATCCGAGGATCACATAGCCCTCGTTGTTGTACGAGGCCCGGACGAACTTGCCCTCCATCGTCATGATCTGCGGCACCCCGGGCTGGGGTATCTGCACGATCGGCTTCTCCTGAGTCTGGGCATCGCCCTTCGTCTGAAGGGGGCACAAGACCATCAGCCCGACACAAGCCGCGAGCGCATACCTACTGCTCATACTCACTCCTTCTGACGTGATACCGGCGCAATCGACACTCCCGCGTCATCCTGCCTCAGCAAAGCGAGGGCCGCTGTACCGTCCGAGACACCGTGCGGAATTGCGTCTTCTTCGTCGCCCAGTGCCTAAGCGCGGTTCAGACGCACGACGGCGCCCGTAAGAGTATCCGATCCGATCGAAAGGTACAGCTCCCGGTCGGTAACGGACAGGCTGAACGCCACGCGCCGCTCGAGGCGATCAACGAGCGCGCTGACCAGCGCGCGATCGATGGCGTACAGCTCCAACGCCTCGGCGCGGTGAATCCTTTCGCCGGCAAGCTGCTTCAGGAACTGCGCCGGCTCTTTGTGCGTGTAGACGGCCACGCGGCCGGTGGCTTTCGACGCCTTGTGCAGACGCGCCGCATCGGGCGTCCCCACGTCGATCCATACCCTGATTGCGCCGGTGCGATCGCGGATGGCAATGGTCGGCTCATCGGGGTCCGACACGCCGCGCGAGAACTCGATGCCCTCCGCGAACTCGAGCAGATAGGCAAGCACGCGGGCGATCAGATACTCGTTGGACTCGGAGGGGTGCTGCGCCACCCGCAGCGCGAGCGACTCGTAGACGTGCCGGTCGCTGTCCGCGAGCTCGATGTCGAAGTTGTAGACGGTTGCGCCGAGGGCCATCCTCACATCATGCCCGGATCCTGTTGAGCCGATAACTCCTGTTACAATAGGTAGTTGCTCACTCGCGCAATCTCCAGGTAGAGGCCTGTTCTCATGATTTCGGTCAGCGGCGTCTCCATGCGGTTCGGCTCGAAGGTGCTCTTCGAGGACGTGACCACGACCTTTTCCTCAGGCCGGCGTTACGGGCTCACAGGGCCCAACGGCGCAGGCAAGTCCACGTTCATGAAGCTGCTGACGGGCGAACAGCCGCCGCAGCGTGGATCGGTCACTCGTCCGGCGAAGCTGGGCGTCCTGCGCCAGGACCACTACGCCTTCGACCAGTTCCGCGTCATCGACGCGGTGATCATGGGCAACCAGCGCCTCTGGAACGCGCTCGAGGAACGCGACGGGCTCTACACCCGCACGGACATGTCCAACGAGGACGGCATGCGCCTGGGCGAGCTCGAGGGCATCGTCGGCGAGGAAGACGGATACACGGCCGAAAGCGACGCGGCGATCCTCCTGCAGGGGCTCGACATCCCGGACGCGCTGCACGGAAAGACGATGGCGGAGCTGCAGGGCGGACAGAAAGTACGGGTGCTGCTGGCGCAGGCGCTCTTCGGCCACCCGGCGGCGCTGCTGCTCGACGAGCCGACGAACCACCTGGATCTGGACTCGATCCACTGGGTGGAGGAATTTCTCAACCGCTACGACGGCACGCTGATCGTCATCTCGCACGACCGCCACTTCCTGAACAACGTCTGCACGCACATCGCCGACATCGACTACGAGACGATCATCACGTACACCGGCGGCTACGACGACATGGTCATGGCGAAGACGCAGGCGCGGACGACGATCGAAGGCCAGAACGAGCAGCGCGAGAAGAAGATCGCGCAGCTGAACGACTTCATCGCCCGCTTCTCCGCCGGCACGCGGTCCAGCCAGGTGCAGTCACGCCGCAAGGAAGTGGAGCGGCTGCAGACGACGGAGCTGGCGCGGTCCAACATCCAGCGCCCCTATATCAAGTTCAGGACGAAGCGGCCGTCCGGCAAGGTGCCGCTGGAGTTCGAGGGGCTCTCCAAAGCCTTCGGCACGCGGCAGGTAATCTCGAGCTTCAACGCCGTCGTCAACCGCGGCGACCGGATCGTGCTCGTCGGACGCAACGGCGTCGGCAAGACAACGATGCTGAAGGCGCTGCTGGCGGATGCGCCAGGCATGCCTGCCTCACCGGGCGATGTGGACGCGGGTACGCTGAAGTGGGGACACGAGGTATCGGTCGGCTACTTCCCGCAGGATGCGACGGGCGCCATCGAGAAGGGACTGACGGCGGTGGAATGGCTGCACCGCTTCGACCCGGACGCGTCGCGGCAGGAAATCCACGGCCTGCTCGGCCAGATGCTCTTCAGCGGCGAAGAAGGTCTCAAGCCGACCGAGGCGCTCTCGGGCGGCGAGACAGCGCGGCTGCTGTTCTGCCGCATCATGCTCGAGAAGCCCAACGTGCTCGTGCTCGACGAGCCGACGAACCATCTGGACCTGGAATCGATCAACGCGCTGAACGTGGCGCTCCAGAAGTATGAGGGGACGGTGCTGCTCGTGACGCACGACCAGGATCTACTGGAAGAAGTCGGCACGCGCGTGTGGCACTTCGAAGACGGAGGCATCGTCGACTTCAAGGGTTCATACGAGGAGCTCACGTCACAGCTTGCGACCGCGTAGTATCCCGCTTCAGCGTGTTCTATCTCACTGCCCGGATCCATTCGCCATCTCCGAGGATAGGGTTGCAATCTGCAACCTCCATAGAATGAAGGCGAGTGCACACGATCGAGACCGTCGGTCTCAGCAAGTATTACGGACATCGGTCGGGTCTGGTCGGGTCCCTGCTGGCCCGGCTCGCTGCGTCGACGTCGCCACCAATCCGGGCGCTCGAATCGCTCGACATCGCTGTTCGCGAGGGCGAAGTATTCGGGTTCCTGGGGCCTAACGGCTCCGGAAAAAGCACGACGATTCGCCTGCTGCTCGGGTTTCTTCATCCGACCGCCGGACGGGCGCGCGTGCTCGGACTCGACACGGTACGCGACAGTGTGACGATACGCCGTCGGCTGGGGTACCTGCCAAGCGGAATTGCGCTCTACGACACGCTCACGGGAGAACAACTGCTCGATTATCTGGGCGAGCTGAGCGGCCGCCCGGCCTCGCGTCGCGTGGAACTGTGCGAGCGGCTGGAGCTCTCGGCGCACACGTTGAAGCGACTCGTCCGAGATTACTCTCGCGGCATGCGCCAGAAGGTTGGTATCGTCCAGGCGCTCCAGCACGATCCGGAGCTTGCCATTCTTGACGAGCCGACCGAGGGGCTCGACCCGCTCATGCAGCGAGCGTTCTACGAAATCCTCGATACCCTCAAGGCCGAGGGTCGGACGATCTTCTTTTCGTCACACGTTCTCTCCGAGGTCGAACGCGTCTGCGATCGCGTGGCGATCGTCCGCGAGGGACGGCTCGTGGCACTGGAGGAGACGGCGGGGCTCCTGGCTCGGCGGAAGCGCAACATCATGATGCGATTCACCGGACGGCCCCCGAGGCTCGAGACGGTGTCCGGGATTACGAATGTCGAGCACGGCTCTGGCTACTTGACGTGTCGTGTCGAGGGGAGCGTGCGTCCATTCCTGGCTGCCATCGCTGACGCGGCGGTCGTGGATCTCACGATCGAGCCCGCGCGTCTGGAGGAAGCGTTCCTCGAGTTCTACGATGAGGCCGAGACCTCATGAACGGTGTGCTCTTGCGGCATACCTGGCGTTTGCAACGGACCAAGCTCGCGATCGTCTCGATCGCGCTGGCCGTCTGGGGCTTCCTGCTCCCCGTCATCTATGCGCGCTTCGGCTCTCAGTTCACGGCTCTGATGGAGAGCGGGCTGTTGCCGGAGCAGTTCGCCCGCTTCGGCGGCGGAGATGTGTTCAGCCTCTCTGGTTCGATCGCCCTCGGCTTCATCCATCCGATCGCGATCATCCTGACGTCGGTGTTCGCGGTGGGTTTTTCGGCCTCGGCCGTCGCCGGCGAGCGGCAGCGGGGCACGCTCGAAGTCGCCCTGGCACGGCCGATCTCCAGGCGAGTGTTCTATCTGAGTCTGCTCGCGGCCTCGTTCGGATTCATCGCCGTCTCCATCGCCGCACTGCTCGCTGGCAGCGTCAGCGGGGCGACTTTTGCGGGTGTTGCCAAGGAACTGGCGTTCAGGAATCTGCCGCTCCTTTGGCTAAACAGCGTCCTTCTGTTCGGAGCCTTTGCCGCAATCGCGCTCGCCGCATCGGTCTCGTTCGACCGGCTCACACCGGCGCTCGGCGTGACGCTGGGGGTTGTGATCGCCATGTACGTGCTGGAAGTGCTCGGTTCGCTCTGGCCCGCGGCGGAAGTGCTGCAGCCGTACTCGCTGTTCCACTACCTCAAAGCGAAAGCCATCCTGACCGGCTTCGTTGCGCCCTTTGACATGGTCGTCCTCTCGTCGGTCATTCTGATCGCGATGGTATGGGCACTGGTCGTCTTTCCGCGACGTGACCTCGCGGCGCCCAGCTGATGTCTGCTGGCAACGCGGCGGGCCGCTCGGACGGCTGCCAGTCGTAGCGTGCCTGGACGTTTCGGCGGAAAAAGGTGGCGCGGCGCAACGCGTGTCATGCTACGCGTCGATGAAGCGCGTCCTCGTTACCGGCGCGACCGGCCAGATCGGCAGCGAGGTAGTCTCGCAATTGCGCGGTGCCGGTTGCCGGATTCGCGCCATGACCCGTAATCCGCGATCCGCAAACCTTCCGCCGGACGTCGAAATTGTTGCCGGTGATCTCTCCGCGCCTGACACACTCGACGCGTGCCTGGACGGCATCGATAGCGTGTTCCTCTTGTGGATCGCGCCGCTCGCGGCGGCCGCGCCGGCGCTCGAGCGGATCGCCACCTGCCATCGGCAGATCGTGCTGCTCACGTCGCCGCACCGGACGCCTCACCCGTTCTTCCAGCAGCCGAACGCGCTGCGGGTCATTCACGCCGGCGTCGAGCGGCTGATCGAATCGTCTGGGCTGCGCTGGACGTTCTTGCGGCCTGGACCGTTTGCGATCAATTGCCGCAACTGGTGGGCTCCGCAGCTCCGGAACGGCGACGTTGTGCGTTGGTTTTACGCCGACGCCGCGACCGCGCCTGTGCACGAGGGTGACATCGCGGCAGTGGCGGTTCGCGCATTGTGCGACAAGGGTCACGACGGCTGCGAGCACGTGCTTACAGGACCAGCGTCGCTGACCCAACGTGAGCAGGTGCAGATCATCGGCGACGCGGTCGGCCGGCCGCTGCGCTTTGAGGAGCTCTCGCGTGAATCCGCACGGGAACAGATGCTCGCGATGACGTTTCCCCCGCCCGTCGCCGACATGCTGTTGAATGCGTACGCGGCCGCAGTCGGTCAGCCGGCGCTGGTGACGCCCACCGTGTTGGAGGTCACTGGTGCGCCGGCGCGTTCGTTCAACGACTGGGCCATGGACCACGCCGGCGATTTCGCGACACTGTCGTAATCCATGACGCGAGACGCCAGCCATCGTGTGACGGAAGCGGCTGCGCAGTATGATGTGCCGGCCCTGCTGAAAAGAAGTAACGCGCGCGAAGCGCGACTTTCAAATCACCTGTCGATCGCTCCTTTCAGCCTGGCCCCCGACGGAGCCGGCGTTCGACCAGTCTTGTCGGCTTGGACGCTCTCTCGCACCAGGCCGATATGCATCTTCAAGTTGTAGAGCGAGGGCGCAAACCTGAGTGGCACCCGCATCCGATCCGCGCGGTACTCCAGTGAGCGGAGCCGCTCATCGAACGCGTGCGGCGGACCGCCGCTTGCCGCGTCGAACTCCATCTCGAGCACCTTCAGCTCGCCGTAAAGCCGGTAGATACGGTATTGCATGCCCCAGCCGTAGGCCGCCGGCAGCAACCGGAACAGTGGATAGAGCAGCCCGACGACCGGAATCAGCAGGAGGAACATGCGAGACGCCAACGCCGCCATCCAGAATGGCAGGTAGCGCTGCAGGAACGGCCGGCCACCGTTGTAATACTCGCGCGCGGACTCGCTCAGAGGCAGGTCGATGGGTTCAGCCGCCGGAAACTCACCGGCCCTGTTGAACACGCCGGGACCGCCGTGAACAAGAGACGCGGTTTCGAGCAGCAGGTACTGAAGCGCGGGATGCAGGTCGCCGCGCACGACGAGGCTGGCCTTGCCTGCGAGTAACGTGACATCCTCGGGTGGCCGATCGCTGGCGAGATCGGCGACTCCGCGTGGTAACACGAGCTTGCTGAGATACGGACGCAACGCCACGTGAGCGTCGGCTCGGGGCGAGTCGCGAAGCTGCACAGAGTGGTCCAGCAGGAGTCTGCGGACGATCGGCGCATCCCACGCCGCGACGATGCTGATCAGATCCAGATCGCCCTTCAGAAGCCGCTCACCGGCGTCGACTGGACCGAGTTCGAGCACATCGGTCCGGTCGAGGTCCACGCCCATGGCCGATGCCAGTTCGTGTGTGATCTTGTTGGTCCCGCTGCCGGCAGGACCGAACGAGACCCGCATGCCCGCCCTCGTCCTACCCCCCGGCAGATTCTGCGGCGGCACACGCGAGAAAACCCAGAACGGCTCGTAGAACAGCGTGCCCAACGACACCAGTTCCGGCGCCTCGACCGCGCTCGTGGTGCCCCCCTGGACGAACGCCACGCTCACGCCGTCCCGCGAGTTACGCAGCCGCTCGATGTTCTCGACCGACCCGTTGGTGGCAAGCAACTCGAGTCGGACGTTCTGCCGACTCAGGATCTCCTTGTACTTCTGTCCCAACGCCGCGTAGGCGCCACCCTCGGGACCAGTCGCCATCACCACGGTGCGCGGCGGCATCGGCGGGACGAACAGAAAGGTCAACGCGGTGACGAGCAGCGCCACGCCTGCGGCGGTCCACAACCACCGCGTCAGGCGCAAATACGGCGACCTTCTTTGCGTCCGCACGTCGGGGCTGATTCTACGCGAGAGGCACCGCGGCGACGGGCTTTCGCGAAACGTGTGTGATTTGGCGCGCCCGGCAGACTCGAACCTAAACTGAACTACGGGGAGCGTGTGCAGTCGTAGCAGAGCGACCCTTGCCGTCCGTTATGTGAACGTGACAACGACGAGCGAGACGTCGTCTTCCAGCGGACCGGGGGCGGCCACTTCCCGTACGGCGTTGTACACCCGTTCGGCCTCTGCGACCTTCGCGACATCAGGCGCATCCGCAGCCCCTCGTTCCAGGAGCAACGGCAGAAGGTCAGGCAACGCCCACCGTTGCTGTTCCTTGGTGACGATCTCGTACAGACCGTCACTGAACAGGTACAAGGAGCTCCCCGCTGGCACGGGTGTGTGCTCGACCTCATAGGTCAAGCTGGGAAAGGCCCCGATCATCAACGCCGGCGATCCGACGGGTCGCGACGTCTGCCGATCTGCCGGCACGAGATACGCGGGATGATGGCCGGCGGATCCGTAGGTCAGCACGCGCTCGTCAGTGCGATACACGCCGTACCACATCGTGAACAGCAACCCGTTATGACTGTCCATCTGGAACATGTCATTGAGGTTCGCCAGCACCTCGGACGGATTTCTGAAATCGACATTGGGCAGCGCACGTTGGCGGAGGACGTTCAGCACTGTCACCGAGTGCATCGCGGAACCGACACCGTGTCCCGAGACATCGAGCAGGTAGAAAACAAACGTTGTCGGGTCGAGCCAGTAATATCCGAACGCATCGCCCCCGAGTTGAGACGAGGGGACGAAGCTCCACTCTGCGAGCACCGGCCCGGTGTGAATCGGCTCTGGCAGTAACGACTGCACATACTTCCTCGCCTTGAGGAGGTCGCGGTCCAGTTCCTTACTGCGCTCCACATCGCGGCGACTGCGGCGCTCGTATCGCAGGGCGTGTCCGCCCACCCGGAGGATGTTGCCTTCCCTGAGCGTCAGCCGGGACTCCACACGCGTGGCGTCGACAAACGTCCCGTTCGTTGATTTAAGGTCCTCGACAACCGCCTTGCCGTTGACGACGCGGACCATCGCGTGGACGCGGGACACTTGTGTGTCGTGAAACACCATCGTGGCTTGCTTGGCGTCCCGACCTATCGTCAGCGCCGCGCTATCCAGCTCGATCCGCTTCCCTGGCTCGCCTCCTTGGACAACGACCAGGTAATGGCCGATCGCATCCGTGGCCCCAGCCACTGGGAAAAGAGGGCCGGAGGAAAAGATTGTTCCTTCGAATTCGTCGTCTGTTGGGGGCACGTCGCTCTCGGTCCAGAGGAAGTAAGCTCATCAATCCTACTCTCTCGCACGAGATTCTGAAACATGGGAAGTGAAAACCTTCTTGCCGGTGTTGCCACGCTCGTCGGAGGGGGGGTTCGTTGTCTATCCGGTAGTCGCCATAGTGCGAGGAACGTTCTACGACTCAGATGACGGTCCGATCGACCTGGCGACCCAGCCGCTGGCCTTCTGGCTTTCGGTGGTCTTGATGACCCTTCTCGGCCTGTTCATTCTCGGCGTCGGGCACCGGTGGGAGATCGTCCGAATGATCTTCGAGCTTGCCAACCGGCATTTCTGAGGCAGTCAAATGCCGGGCGAGGCACACGAGGCCCCAACACTATGACCAAGGGTCGCCGCGATTCCCTCAGCCGTTATCTGCTCACCGCGCCGACGGATCACACACGACAGGTGCTACAGTCGTCAACCGTGGCTGCCGTATCACCTACGAGCGCCATTTCCGACGCAGTATCCACTGTCTGGCGGGAACTTCATAGGGAGGGCGAGTGGCGAAATTCGATCTGAAGGCGTATGCGAGGCAGGGAGCCGCTGCGAGAGTGGCGGAGCTGAACGCGGAGCTGACCGCGATTTATCGGGTGTTCCCCGAGCTGCGGAGCGGAGCAGCAAAAACAGCGGCTCCGGGGGTGGTTGCGCGAAAGCGTAAGCGTCGTGGAATGACGGCGGCTCAGAAGGCAGAAGTCTCGAAGCGGATGAAGGCGTACTGGGCGGCGAGGAAAGCGAGGAAGGCGCGATAGCGTCGAAGTCGCCACGAAGACGGCCCCGGACCACGCGGCGACGAAGGTGTATCGCCTTCTGATGTCTCCCGTCTCACTCCGGGCGCTTCGATGCCCGCAACTCGTCATCGAGGATGCGCAGCAGGGCACTGGTTGTTCGTTCGATCAGTTCCTGCCGTCGTGGCGCCAAGGATGTCATCGAATGGTGCGCAGTCAGTTGGCCTACAAGGTCGTCAACGCATGTTTGCGCGCACCCCTGCACAATCTGGACGACGCCAATATCGATCCACCCCGGCCTATACTGTTCGTCCATATCGCTTCACTTCACGAGCCGCCCCCAGTGCCCCGCGTCTCGAACGGGTCACACTAGTCGCAACAACCCCTCATCGTGAAGTTCCTGCTTGGTGTAGTCAGCAAGATCTGTAGCGCTGCAGGGTCGCCCACTGTTTCGCAGTACTGCGGGGACGTATCTGGCTCGAGCCAGACGGTCCGTCTGCCGGGAACGTGAACTTCGACCACTGCCATCCAGGCAACGGTCGGTCAAGTCATTGGCCGGCCGACCCGATAACACCGGCATGTGGGCTCTTACTGCCACTGTCAAAGAGAGACGACCGAGCTCCAAGACATTCGGCTTGGGCCTCATCCTGACTGTCGGGGGAGTCTTTCTCGTGGTCGGCATCCTCGACCTGCGCGAAACCCAACGTGCCTTGGCTGAGGGCGAACTGGCCAGGGGCAAAAGTTCTACGCCGCCCATCCGGCTGGTGCCCCCACGCTCGCGGGTGGGGCGACTGGCTGGCTACTCTTCGTCAAGAATGCCGAGCTGATGGCGCAGCCGTTTGACGCCGTCCGCGTCGCGCTCGCCGGTGAGCCCATCCGCGTGGCCACCGACGCAGCGGCCAGTGACGGACTCTCTGAGGCGCGCCGATTCGTCTCCGTCTCGGACACGGGCGTGATGGTGTTGATGACGCCCTAGGCGCGCGACTATCAGTTGCTGTGGGTCGATCGCGCGGGCAAGCGACTGGGTACGCTCGGGCCTGTGACGAATCCACCGTCCCCAGTGCCCCGTCGATCTCGCCCGATGGCACTCACGTCGTGATGCAACGGCGCGATCAAAAGACGCCGGGCCAGGACATCTGGGTGTCCGACCTCTCGCGCGGGACCCTCGACCGCGTGACGACGGGTGCGACGAACAGCCAGCTCCCCGTCTGGTCGTCCGATGGCCGTCATGTCTTTTCCAGACGGTACGGGACGGCGTCAGCGGGATCTACCGAGTCGGAGCGAATGGCGGCGATGAGCAGCTGGTGCTCAAGGGCACGGTGTTTCCGAGCTACATGTCTCCTGACGGGCGGTTCCTCCTCTATTGGCTGCGAGGTCAGAGCACGCGCATGGACGTCTGGACCCTGCCGATGGCCGACGATCACTCGCCCACGGCCGGTCGGCGCGAGCCGTTTCCCTTGCTCAACTCCCAGTTTGACGAAACCGGCGCGACACTCTCACCCGATGGGCGTTGGCTCGCGTACCAGTCTGACGTGACCGGCAGCGAAGAGGTTACGTCCGTCGTTTCGCCGCAGACGAAGGCACGCTGGGCGAACCGCTGCGGATTTCGATCGGCAGCGGCAGCCGTCCACAGTGGCGGGATGACGGCACGGAGCTGTTCTACCTTGCCGCACCCCAGAGCGGCACCCGCGTGCAGATGATGGCCGTGAGCATCAAGACCGGTGGCGCTGCGCTCCAGGTCGCCGCTCCGACCGAGCTCTTCACGACGGGGATGCTGGCGAGCCCGGTCATGCGCGACTACGACGCGACGCGCGATGGCCGGCGCTTCCTCGTGGGCACGATCCTCGATGCGTCGAGTGCGACCAGGCCGAGTTCCATCGTCGTGCTTAACTGGCAAGAAGAGTTGAAGAAATGAGCAGCCAGGAGGATGAGGATCTGGGTCTCCGCTGCTACAGGTCCCCGCCGCGAACGTCCGTCGCGTCGTTGTGGACTGGTTTAGGAGGAATGCGGAGAGGCGGCTCTCCGAGCGGGTTGAAACTTGGCGTGGCAGGGCGGGTGTGCCCCTGCCCCGTGTCCTAGTCGTGGAACAACAGAAGCGATGGGCCAGTTGTGATCGCCACGGCACCCTCAGGTTCAACTGGCGAATCATCCAAGCGCCGATGTCTTTGGTTGATTACGTCGTAGTCCATGAGTTGGTCCACATGCGGCATCGAGGACACGGACGGGACTATTGGCAGGCCCTCGGCAAGGTGATGCCAGACTACGAGAGGCGCCGGGAGGCACTGCGACAGCTTGGTAATAGGCTCGCGTGGTAATGGTTGGTGCGCCTGGGAACTCGCCTCCGCCAACACCACGCTCTCAACTTCGTGGCTCCATTCGCCCATGGCTGAAGCTGCATGAGCGTCACTGTGTGCCTCACGGTAGGCTCGCTTACCACCAGACCGGTTACTGCTTCTTTGGTTTGCGGGAGCGCCTTCCGAAAGCGATCAGGCTAGTCGCTCCAGTTCCGAGGAGCAGCAGCGTGGAAGGTTCGGTTACAGGTTCGGGTCCTGGCGTAGTCAGACCCCAAATTTCCCATGCGATTCTCGTAGAAGATCCGAAACCGCCGTCGCAGCAGGGACCAAAGACAAAACTGTCCACTCTCAGTCTGATGAAATCAATCTGCCAATCTTCGGGCGTGTCGAAGAGCGAGCGATCACCGCGCCCGACACCTGCCCCTTCCACCCTCACGCCCGATGCTTCGTAAAACTCTGTAATCGAAAAGATGACGTCATCTACTTCGTCAGTGAGTCGATCTGTGAGTCCAAGAAAGCCGGCGCTGTTTAGTGCATTGAAGTCGTAGGTGGAGATAATCGTATCGAGTGGGCTGTTGGTCGCAACGTGGACCTGCAGTGGGGGCAACGGTGAGCTGAAAGGAGAGCTTTGGAAATCGTATCCTAGATAGAAGGCATAAGAACCTCCCGGCCCGGGCGGCGACACAAAACCAGAGAAACTGTCGTAAGCGCCGACAACCTCTCCAAGCAGGATTGATTCGGCATTAGCGCTGGGAACACCGGCGGATACCGCGAATAGGAGACCGAAGATTGCAACACGTCGTGAGGCGTTCATGGCGCGCACTCGATTCAGATCTTCAGAATGGTTGCGGTTGTGAATGGACCGAATGCGTTACGGCGGTGCGTGCGCCACCACTGGCAGGATGAGCCGCAGGCCAAGGCACGTTTTGTGGAACAACAATGTAGCTTCATGGGCTCTTTCGCTAGCCCGGAAGTCCGCGGAACCAGACCTCCTAGCAGCCCTTTCCGCCATATCATAGACCTCACTCGTCGGTCATGGGACCTCAATTCGCCAGGATGCCCGTCAGCGGGAAAACCGGACGTGCGCGCAAATCCACAGGAGGGCACGGACTGCCACGCGAAAACGATCGGCCAGGCGGCCTGCCACGAAGGAGACGGGTTCTCTCCCTCTGACCGAGTTCGCCGCATCGTCTCCGCCGTCTCCAAATGTCTCCACGACGGAGCCGGATTTTAGGTAACTCGCGAAGACTTCCGTGCCACGCGCCCTGCCAGCGAACGCCCTGCCACGCTTCGTGCCACGCTCAGATTGAGGGTGTCTGACGCTAAATGACGGACTGGGACGAAAGCCCTACCTCGCCACTTCTCGAAGGATTCCGCAAACACTGGCGCGCCCGGCAGGACTCGAACCTGCGACCCCCGGCTTAGAAGGCCGGTGCTCTATCCAACTGAGCTACGGGCGCGTGCGTTTTATGTTACTAGACCGCCCGAACCAGTCGGTCTGAAACGCAGGCATTCAGGCAGCGTCGATCGCGATCGGTGCGAGGAGTCCCCTTCCGGCCAACCCGGTCGATCGATCGAGGGTTTCGAAGAACGCTGCCCGCACGTGCGGAGTGCGCTGCAGTGTCCAGAGCACTTCGGCGTTGGTCCAGGCCGCATGTCGCGCCACTCGTACGTTCCACATCGCGGCCACATCATCCACGCGCCCCGCGAGTACGTCGACTGCGCCGATCACACCGATCGAGAAGTCGGCTTTGACGTCGCCTTCGACGCGTTCGAGGAGCGCGTTCACGCTGTCGAAATCCTGACGGCGAGTGGCGTCAGAAGTGGGATCGCCGCCAAGCGCGGTGAAGACCTCCACGATCCCCTGTGGCAGATCGCGATTGATGTGCGCGTTCATGCCCGCGAGCGCGAACTGCAATCGGGCAATCCCGCGCTGCGTTCGGCAACGTAGCAGCGGGCGCCACGCCGACGGCGCGCGAGACACATCGGCCTCGCCCGCGGCAATCGCGGCGAAGTACAGGTTCGCAAACACCACATCGAGCTCCGACATGAACCGCGTATCGCGAAACGTCGGGCCTGCCACAGCCTGACGCACACCGCGGGTCACCTGAAGATAGAGACGATTGAACCACTTCAAGCCGTCCGAGTCTGGCAGGCGGTCATCGATGGCGGTCATCAGGGACAGGACACCGTCGATTGAGGAGACGGGAGCAGGTTGCAGGATGTCGGTGAGCATCGGGATGGCATCGTAGCAGACGCGTCTGGCGACCTTCGACAGACGGGCGTGGACGTCATGGATCTTTCCGCGCCGGCTTCACGCGTTGCCCGAGGCGGATCGAAGGATCAGAATCGAACAGCAGTTGTTCGGCGTCAGCCCGGACCGCTTGATCCTGATCGCTCCTCCTGGATTCAACACTCAGACGGCAGGCAGTAAGCAGTAACGCGAAGGCACTCGTCGCGGAGGTGCGCGCCCTCGCTCAGCGATCGCGTGCCTCCATGCTAAGCTTGTGTGTTCACGCCTCTGCCGGAGTCCCCAACGCGCCTGCGCGTTGGGGTGGAATGGTGGGTGTAGCTCAGGGGTAGAGCGCCTGACTGTGGCTCAGGAAGTCGCGGGTTCGAGACCCGTCACCCACCCCACCTCTCTCCTCATCCGCAAATACCTCAGAAGATTCCGCTCTGCTGGTGATTTGGATCACCAAATGGATCATGGAAAACGCAGTCGCCAGATGTCCCGATAGACTCATGTCGTTTATCGCAGCTTAGACGCTCGCGTTTCAGCCGAGGCCGCGGCGTTGACTCGGCGCGGTTCACGGCGCATCGGCGTCCGAACGCCATGCTCTCGCTCGAATTGCGCCGCCGAACTTAGCAGTTATGACTTGAACCCGTGCGAATCGACTTCGCTAGCGCTGTCGAGACTGCAGCTTCGCCAGCAGATGCAGGATTTCCAAGTACAGCCACACCAGGGTCACGAGCAGCCCGAAGGCGCCGTACCACTCCATGTGCTTCGGCGCGCCGCGGTCCACTCCCTGTTCGATGAAGTCGAAGTCCAGGACAAGATTGAGGGCCGCGATCACGACCACAAACACGCTGAACAGGATCCCGAATGTCCCGCTGGAGTGAATCAGCGGCACGCTCATCCCGAAGAAGCCGAGAACGAAACTCAGAAGATACAGCAGTGCGATCCCGCCCGTCGCGGCCACGACGCCCAGCCTAAAGTTCTCCGTGGCTCGGATCACGCCGGACCGATACGCCACGAGGAGCGCGCCCAGCGTCCCAAAGGTGAGGAACACTGCCTGGCTGACGATCCCTGGATACCTGGCCTCGAACACCACCGAGATTCCACCGAGCGCCACGCCTTCCAGGGCCGCGTAGACCGGTGTCGTGTATGGGGCCCACGTTTGTTTGAAGACCGTGACCAGGGCGACGACGAACCCTGCCACGACTGAAACCATGATCCACGCCCCCAGACTCGGATCAGCCGCCCCGCGGTTCCAAACGTAGCTGGCCGCCACCAGCAAAATGACGAGTGAAAGGGCCGTCTTATTGACCGTTCCGCTGAGCGTCATTCGCTCTGCACCGGGAACCGCCCGATACTGCGCAAATGTGTCGGCCGTCAGCGCCGGGTTACCGGACCGCATTGTCATCGCACTAGCCATCGTCTGCTCCTGTCCCCCGATTGTCCGGGCGCAGCGTTTGCGACGCGCGGCGCGACCATTCGTAAGTAACGTGCGACCGGCACGCGGCCGGGAGTGCGGGCGATTCCGGCTTGGCGCGACGTGCCGAAGGCCGCGTGGAGAATCACTCCTGCCTTGTCGGCAAGTAGCTATCGAAACCGACCGAAGCCAGTAGTCCCCGCGGCGTTACTCAGCACTCGAAGGTACTGGCGAATGGGCAGATTTCTGCGGGGTCGGTCTTTACATTGGCTACCCCTGGGGACGAGCCCTGGCGACCGTTCGGTTATGCACCGAGCCACCGTTCTTGCTCACTTGCCAGGGTCATCATCAGGACCGATGCGCACTGACCGCATGGACCGGACTAGACGACCGTTGGAGGCAGCTTCTCTTTCATCATCGTGTGGAATGGTGAGTAGGTTCGCTGCAGTCTTGCTTCGAATGCAGCCCGTCCACTCGGTGCCGCCGCAATCCGCGCGCGCAGCTTGTGCCGCTTTGCCACCCGATGCTGACGCCGATGTATGTCGGTGGGACGATGGCTTGCACTCATGATCACGCTCCTCAAACCAGCGTATCTCGCCGATGTTCCCGTCAGCTGCTCACAAACGCACACCGAACCTACCGATTCTCTCGGAGGGTCGATTGCTTGAGACGCTGGCCAGCCACTCTGCGGCCTCAGCAAAGTACCGAGACAATCGAGGGCCGGTGGCGGGCAACTCAAGGTTGCGACCATGCCCGCCGCCGGAGACGGGAACGAATTTGACGGTTACGCTCACCTTTTTGAGCGCGGCTTCCATCAATTGCGATTGTTCGAACGGACCTGGGTCGGCATCGCCGTGAGAGAGATCTCTCCTGGGAAGCTCGGGATCGCTTGATGACCGTTACTTATATGCCACGGCTGCGGCGGACGGTCCGGCCAAGGGGATGAGGTCGAAGCGCCTGAATCCCACTTGCCCGCACCACGCGCGGAAGTCGGCCCCGGTGTAGTCGAAGGCATCGCCGAACTCGATCAACATGTTCAGCGACATCAACAGGCCGAATGCGTTTTCGCGCCGGGCATCGTCGATGACGTTCTCGATCGCGATGAGCGCGCCCCCCTCGGGCAACGCATCGTACGCCTTTCGAATGAGCTGCAGCTTCTGCTCCAGATTCCAGTCGTGGAGGACGTTGCCCATCGTGACGACGTCAGCAGGCGGCAACGGATCGACGAAGAAGTCCCCCGAGACGACCTGAATGCGATCAGCAAGACCGGCGCGGTCGATCGCGTTCTGTGCGTGAACTCTGACTGGAGGAAGATCGAACGTCTGAAAGCGGAGATGCGGATGCCGCGCCGCGACCAAGCGCGATAGCAGTGCGAGCGCCCCACCGACGTCGGTCACAGTCCGATACCGCTCGAAGTCGAATCTGTCGGCCAGCAGGCTGAAATTTCCTGCCTGAAGGCCCGTCATAGCCCGAAGAAACTCACCGAGCCTGGCTTCGTCGGCATAGAGCTCGGCGAACATGGGCTTGCCCGTAAGTTTGATCTCGTTCTGCGGTTTGCCCGTTCTCAGCGCCTCCCCGAGGCCGTTCCAGAATCCGAAGAGCCGGGAATTGAACATCTCGGGCATGCCACCGATGTAGGCGGGACTCTGCTTGACGAGAAACACTGCAGTCTCGGGCGTGTTCCGATACCTGCTCTCGGGGCCGTCACCATCGCGGTGCAAGAAACCGAGCGCCACCAGCGCATCGAAGAAGTCATATCTGCCTCGAGGATGCAGTCCCAGCGCAGCTCCGAGCTCCTCCGCCGTCATCGAACCGTCGCCAAGCGTCGAGAACAGATCGAATTCCACCGCGGTGAGCAGGACCTTCGAGGCCCAAAAACTCGTCGCAGTCTGCATGATGGATGTGGGATCGAGCTGCTGATTCATTGAGCCCTTTGCGAGGAACGGAAGGAACTGCTCCGGACGACAAACAAGCTGACTGCCTCTCACCGGGCCCGTCGCCGAAGATACATCGATACCCCAGCACGACGACGATGGCGAGGGCCGCGCCCGCGAGCGCGTCGAGGACGTAATGGAAGCGGCCGTACACAGTGGCGAACATCACACTTCCGGTGATGGGGGCGAGCAGGTACGCGAGCCAACGCTGGTGCCGCCACGCGACCAGGGTCACGACAACCGCACCCGACACGTGCGCGCTGGGAAACGCCCCGCCGCGCGCGCCGCCGCGCGCCGACATCTGAGG